>MAAC01018305.1_pt1 | contig 66617 bp, 50 predicted proteins | sample 1115981 | NCBI WGS metagenome assembly MAAC01 (sample SAMN04961126, study PRJNA320927) | seawater metagenome | isolation source: sample BD02T64 sea water enriched with oil for 64 days | place: USA:Gulf of Mexico | collected 2013-07-27 | reverse complement strand
TTAATAGGCCGGATATACGTATGTAGTTTATTCCTGTTCTTTATAACGAAACGAGTTTTAAGATAAAAATAGTTATCAGAAAGCATTGCGTTTTTTGAGGTGTACATATATGTGCTTATCCCGAGCCATGGATGGTGGATAGGGGATGTTTAATATGATTTTAGAATTCGAGAAACGAGAAACGTAACTCGTGGAGTGGTCCCCCATCATCGACATCGTTGATGGAAAAGTTACAACGTAGTGAATTGAGAAATAATGAACTGGCAAGCAAGTGCAAATCTTGAAAACTTAAAAAAACGTGCCGACGTGTTGGCAACCATTAGGGCGTTTTTTGCTGAACGCAATGTTTTAGAAGTCGATACCCAGGCATTATCTCATGCTACGGTGACTGACTTGCATCTGGTGAGCTTTGAGACCCAATTTCTCCGGGCCGGTGCGAATGAAAATTCCGCCACAACCTTATATTTGCAAACCTCCCCTGAATTTGCGATGAAACGGTTACTGGCCAGTGGCAGCGGTTGTATCTATCAAATTTGCAAGGCCTTCAGAAATGAAGAGTCAGGCCGCTTTCACAATCCTGAATTTACTATACTTGAATGGTATCGAGTGGGGTTTGATCATTTCGCCTTAATGAGAGAGGTTTCTCAATTAGTTGAACGCATCTTAAAATGCCAACCAGCGGAACATTTCACCTACCAGCAAGTCTTTATCAATCATGTTGGCGTAGATCCCTTACAATGCACAATGGCTGATTTGCAACAAGCGGTGCTCGCTCATCAATTGCATGCAGACTGGGTTGTGCAAGAACATAATTTAGATACATTATTACAATATCTATTTAGTGAATTAGTTGAACCTAAAATTGGCCAAAGGGTGCCTTGTGTGGTTTATAATTTTCCGGCAAGCCAGGCGGCATTAGCAAAAATAAGCAGTGACGATAACCGAGTTGCTGAGCGTTTTGAGTTGTATTTTAAAGGTATTGAACTGGCCAATGGTTTTCATGAGTTAACGGATTCTGTTGAACAAAAACAACGCTTTGAAGCAGATAACAGGCTAAGGCAGAGTTATAATTTGCAAACAAAACCGATAGATAAAAATTTGTTGCAAGCATTAACCCATGGTTTCCCCGATTGTGCCGGCGTTGCGCTGGGCATTGACCGTTTAGTTATGCTCACGGTAGATGCTCGAGCTATTGATGACGTAATCGCTTTTCCTGTTAACAGAGCGTAACAAAAAATTCCTGTTATACTTAAAGTAATGTGATATTATCACTATTATTAACAACCCGTATTACAGAGAACTTTATTCATGCTTGATAGACTTGGCATTACCGCTACTTCACTTTGTGCGCTGCATTGTATTTTGCTGCCGGTATTGTTACCTGTTTTATCATTATTAGGCATAGAGTTTTTAGGCTCGCATGAGTCGGAGCACATGTTCTTATTTGCTACCTTAATTTTGGGCTCATTTGCTCTATTCTCAGGTTTTAAACGTTATCATCGTAAAATTTATCCATTTTACCTATTGTTTTTAGGTGGCTTTATTTATTGGCATAAACACAGCGTTGATGAAAGTATGCAACCAATAATGATCATTGTTGGTGCCTGCTTATTAATTGCTGCTCACGTGGTCAATCTAAAACTGTGTAATAATTGTCGTAGCTGCAGTGACCATGAATGTGGTTCAGATATGAACTAAATTAAAAGAACTGCAAGACTAAAGTTTTCAATTTAGTCTTGCAGTTCTTTTAATTTCCGGGTTAACGTGTTTCTGCCCCAGCCCAACTTTTTTGCCGCTTCTTGTTTGTGTCCATGAGTAAAGTTCAGCGCTCGATCGAGACAGATTTTTTCAAACTCTGGAATTGCCGAAGATAAAATATCATCAAAACCATTATTTAATTGCTCATCTACCCAGGATGATAACTGTTGCTGCCAACCGCCATGAACATTCGCTGAAATTACCGCTACCGAGTTTTTTGATAGCTCTTCAGGTAAATCGTCCACCAATATTTCCTGGCCACTTGCCATTACCGTTAAATAGCGACAAGTATTTTCTAATTGCCGAACATTGCCAGGCCAATCGCAGCGTTGCATAAACTTAATAGCATCTTTCGAAATTGATTTACATTCAACCCCTAACTCATTGGCGGCACGGTTTAAAAAATGTTTTGCCAGTAGCTCAATGTCTTCCTTGCGTTCTTTTAAGCTCGGTAAATGAATTCGAATTACATTCAGACGATGAAACAAATCTTCGCGAAAATCACCACTGTTTACCCTTTCTTCCAGATTTTGATGGGTGGCGGCAATGATCCTGACATCGACTTTTATTGGGTTATGGCCACCAACCCGATAAAATTGTCCATCAGCGAGTACGCGCAATAAACGGGTTTGCACATCAAGTGGCATGTCACCAATTTCGTCCAAGAATAACGTGCCGCCGTGTGCCTGCTCGAAGCGACCCTGACGTACCGAATTGGCACCGGTAAACGCGCCTTTCTCGTGACCAAATAATTCGGATTCAATTAAATCTTTTGGTATTGCCGCCATGTTTAATGGAATAAATGCAGAGCTTTTTCTTGGACTGTGTAAGTGTAAAGCGTGGGCTACTAACTCTTTACCAGTTCCGGATTCTCCATTGATTAGTACACTGATACTGGAGCGGGATAAGCGACCAATAGCCCTGAATACTTCTTGCATTGCTGGTGCTTCACCGATAATACCTACGCCATTTTGTTTATTGACAACGGCGGCTTTCTGCGCACTTTTCTCTTGGGCATGCACTAAGGCACGTTTGGTTAAGCTTAACGCCTCATCGATATCAAAGGGTTTTGGCAAATACTCAAAAGCACCGCCCTGATAGGCATTTACCGCACTGTCTAAATCGGAATGCGCGGTCATAATGATAACGGGCAAATCTGGGTAGTTATCATTGATAATACCCAACAACGTCATACCATCCATTTTTGGCATCCGAATATCTGAAATAATGACCTGAGGTTGGCTAATTTCAATGGCAGTCAGTAAATCGTCGGCATTACTGAACGAAGCACAACTTATGCTTTCTCCTTTGAGGGCGCGCTCGAGTACCCAGCGTATTGAGTTATCATCATCAACAATCCAAACTTGCTCTGCGTTCATGTTTACGCTCTCTTCGTTAAAGGTAATAATATGCTAAATTCGGTGCGCCCAGGGTAGCTGTGACACAATAACTTGCCCTGGTGCTGGTGAATTAGCGTTTGTGCTATCGACAGCCCTAAGCCGGTGCCATCTGATCTCCCTGAAACCATAGGATAAAAAATCGTATCTTGTATCGCCGGTGGTATCCCCGGGCCGTTATCAATAATCGATAACTTAACGGCAAGTTTTACTTTTTTACCATTAATGGTTTGGTTTGTGGCAATGCGGGTTTTTAATGTAATCACCCCTGTCTTATCCAATACTTGAGTGGCATTCCGAATGATATTGAGTAAGGTTTGCTGCAATTTTTCGGTATCAAGCCCGATATCTGGGATCGAAGGGTCGTAATCTCGAATAAACTCTATGCCCTTGGCATTATCTAGACTGACCAACTGGTGTACTTTTTCCATAACCTCATGAATATTGTGCATTTCAATATTTGGTAACTGGTTTGGCCCTAACAATCTATCAACCAGGTTTGTTAACCGGTCAGCCTGTTCAATGATCATTGTGGTGAATTCTTGTTGATCACGAGTAAGTTCTTTCGCCAGTAGCTGCGCCGCGCCGCGCAATCCTCCCAACGGATTTTTTATTTCGTGCGCTAAACCTCTGATCAAATCCCGAGCCGCTTCCCATTGTTGCTCTTGAAATATTTCGGCGCTAATTTGTTTTTGCTTATCAATTTGTTTGCACTCCAATAAAATGTGTTCGGAGCCATTAAATAGGGCAATAGAGGCGGTAACTTCCAGGGTGATGTGATAGTTTTCAATAAATTCAAGTACAACTTCTGAATCGGTAAAATCTTGTCCAGTACTAAAGACTTGGTTTAATCTTTCTGCGGTAATTGAACTATGGGTAAAAATATCCAAAAATTCTTTTTGGTATAAGCGATTAAGACTTTTAGAGAATAGCGCTTCAGCAGAAGAACTTAAGTATTGAATTTTTAGCTTGTCATTAATGATGACCACAGCAGTAACTAGCTGCGGCACCAAATGTTGTGCATAGGATAATTTAATTTCTTTTAAGCTGGCATTGGAATACAAGGCTCTCTCCGCTGCACCACTTTGGTGCAGCCATTTATTAAAGGGTAATAAATAGTCAGGTTATTTGCATCTTTACAGAGAAAATTAGTCTAATTAACTCTGCTACGATGCAGGTAAACAGTTCTTTCTTTAGAATATGCAATAACCTTGCCTTGATTGTTAATTAATTCTAATTTTATTTTGTGTTCGCCGCGATCTACGTCTCTTAGAATGAATACCGAACGTGTTTGTGGTTCACCATGAATTACACCGTTCATAAGTAACTGTACTTTAAAGCCTTGTTTAAAAACGGGGGCTACCCTACCTGAAATATAGATAGAGCCTGAATTATCACGTATAGTCGCATGATCTTCTGGTTGAGAAATTTCCACTTGATACTCTTCTATCACTACCCGTGGACTGATGTCTAGTACTGAAGTATTTACCGAAGAAATAATCGTTTGCGTATTTCTAATCTCAATTTCTTCAGCAACTTCTTCAGCCCCAGGTTTAGGACTGTCAGAAAACACCAAATCACCACTCTCGTTACGCCACACATACACTTTTGATGATGCTGCCGACGCTGAAGCTATGAGTGAAAGTAACAGTATTACAAAAATTGTATACTTTGCCATCAATTAAAATTTTCCTTTTCAAACCGTTTTACCAATTGAAAATAAGCATATTGCACTCGGTATCAATACCTAATCTAACTAAAAAATAATATCAATACCAGTAAATTGTTGATTCATTGTGATTAGATTTAATTATAGCAGTAACTTCAACAAACATGAGGGCGAAAGAATATTTTATTGAAAATTTATGATTAATAAAATTAATGACTTATATAGCAAAAAGCCCGCAATAAGCGGGCTTCTTTTAAATCAATGGTTAGTTGAAATTATACGCTGTAGTACATATCAAATTCTACTGGGTGAGTCGTTGAGTTTAATAATTCAACTTCTTCACGTTTAAGACCAATGTAAGCATTGATCATATCAAGATCCATAACACCACCAGCAGTTAAGAAGTCATTATCAGCTTCTAGTGAATCAAGTGCTTCTTCAAAAGAAGCACAAACTTGTGGAATTGCTGCTGCTTCTTCCGCTGGCAGGTCGTATAAATCTTTATCCATAGCATCGCCAGGGTGGATTTTGTTTTTGATGCCGTCAAGGCCAGCCATTAACATAGCAGTGAAGCCTAAGTAAGGGTTCATCGTTGGATCAGGGAAACGAACTTCGATACGCATTGCTTTCGGGCTTGGTACAATTGGAATACGAATAGAGGCGCTACGGTTACGTGCAGAGTAAGCAAGCATTACTGGCGCTTCAAAACCAGGAACAAGACGTTTGTATGAGTTAGTCGAAGCGTTAGTGAATGCGTTAAGCGCTTTCGCATGCTTGATGATACCACCAATGTAGTAAATCGCGTCTTGTGATAATCCGCCGTATTGGTCACCAGAGAACAAGTTAACACCGTCTTTGGCTAAAGATTGGTGAACGTGCATACCAGTACCGTTATCACCAACTAGAGGCTTAGGCATAAATGTCGCTGTTTTACCGTATGCATGAGCAACGTTATGAACAACATACTTATAAATTTGTACTTCATCAGCCTTTTTAACCATAGTGTTAAAACGACAAGCGATTTCGTTTTGTCCCGCTGTAGCTACTTCATGGTGATGTGCTTCAACAACTAAGCCCATTTCTTCCATAACTAAACACATTGCTGAACGTAAGTCTTGTGATGAATCGACAGGAGACGTTGGGAAATAACCACCTTTAACACCAGGACGATGTCCCATGTTGCCTTCTTCATATTCAGTACCTGAATTCCAAGAGGCTTCTTTATCATCAATCTTGTAGAAAGAACCAGACATGTCGGTGTGGAAACGAACGTCGTCAAATACGAAGAACTCTGGCTCTGGACCAATTAATACGGTGTCAGCAATACCAGTAGAGCGCATGTACGCTTCAGCGCGGTTAGCAACTGAACGAGGATCACGGCTGTAACCTTGCATAGTTGCAGGCTCTACGATGTCACAACGTAAGTTTAATGTGGCTTCTTCAGTGAATGGGTCCATCACGGCAGTAGATGCATCAGGCATCATCACCATGTCTGATTCATTAATGCCTTTCCAGCCTTCAATTGAAGAGCCATCGAACATTTTACCGTCTTCAAAAAAGTCTTCATTCACTTGGTGATGAGGGATTGAAATGTGTTGCTCTTTACCTTTTGAATCAGTAAAACGTAAATCAACGAACTTTACGTCGTTTTCTTTGATTAAATCTAAAACTGCTTGTGACATGAACGTCTCCGGAATTTATCTGCAAGTTAAAATTAAAATGCTAAACATTTGCTTGCCAATCATTAAGCTATAATCGTGCCAATGATACAGCCATTGAAATATAACGGTTTTCACTTGACCGAACTTTTTCGCTTGCACCGTTTTGGTGCTGCGCTGTTGCTTTATGGTGCGGTGACCGCAGTGGTGCAATCACAACAATCTAGCTCTGTACAATGTAGCTCTGTTTTACATAGTTTGTCTATTCCATTTTGCCTTCTAAACTCTATTGCAGTTATAACTATCGGCATAAGCTTATAGTCCACTCATTCCTTATGCCGATTGGTATTAAACATTTTCAATGTGAGCGTAACTCCTGTATAATCCGCGCCCAAAGAAGTGTCGTACATTTTTCGTACGTACTCAACCATTACATTAAGGCTAAAGATAGTGTTAGATAAATTACGTAACATCGCGATCATTGCGCACGTTGACCATGGTAAAACTACCTTGGTTGATAAGCTTCTTGATCAATCAGGTACACTAGATTCACGCGCTGGTCATGACGAGCGTGTTATGGATTCAAACGATATCGAGAAAGAGCGTGGTATCACCATCCTTGCAAAAAACACAGCAGTTAACTGGGGCGACTACCGTATAAACATCGTAGATACTCCTGGTCACGCCGATTTTGGTGGTGAAGTTGAGCGTGTTATGTCAATGGTTGACTCTGTACTGCTTATTGTCGATGCACAAGAAGGTCCTATGCCGCAAACTCGCTTTGTCACGAAAAAAGCGTTTGCCCAAGGGTTAAAGCCAATTGTTGTAATCAACAAAATTGATAAGCCAGGCTCTCGTCCTGAATGGGTTATGGACCAAGTATTCGATTTATTCGACAACTTAGGTGCAACAGACGAGCAATTAGATTTCCAAGTTGTTTATGCATCAGCAATCAACGGTTGGTCTTCTATGGATTCTGACGAAGAAGGCAAAGACATGACGCCTTTATTCCAAACTATCGTTGATCAAGTACCGGCTCCGAATGCTGATATTGATGGTTCTTTCCAAATGCAGATTTCTCAACTTGATTACAGCTCATACCTAGGCGTTATTGGCGTTGGTCGTATTACTCGTGGTACGGTTAAGCCAAACCAACAAGTTACCATTGAAGGCTCAAACGGTAAGATCCATAACGGTAAAGTCGGTAAAGTATTTGCTTACTTGGGCCTTGATCGTAATGAAACCGACCTAGCCGAAGCTGGCGATATCATCGCAATTAGTGGTTTAGGCGAATTAAAAATTTCTGACACTATTTGTTGTCCTAACGAAGTGGAAGCGTTACCACCATTATCGGTTGATGAACCAACGGTTACCATGACCTTCCAGGTAAACACTTCACCGTTTTCTGGCCAAGAAGGTAAATACGTTACTTCACGTAATATCAAAGAACGTTTAGACAAAGAATTAGTTCACAACGTTGCCTTACGCGTAGAGCAATTAGACGATCCAGATAAATTTAAAGTATCTGGTCGTGGTGAGCTGCATTTAGGTATTCTAATTGAAAACATGCGTCGTGAAGGTTACGAGTTAGCCGTATCTCGTCCAGAAGTTATCATGCGTGAAGTTGATGGCCAAATCGAAGAACCGTACGAAACGGTAACGATTGATGTTGAAGAACAGCATCAAGGTCCGATTATGGAAAAAATGGGTATTCGTAAAGCTGAGCTTACTGACATGGCGCCAGATGGCAAAGGCCGTATTCGTATGGACTTCATCATGCCAAGTCGTGGTTTAATTGGTTTCCAAACTGAGTTTATGACTCTTACTTCAGGCTCTGGCTTAATTTACCATACCTTCTTACAGTACGGTCCTCACAAAGGTGGTGAAATTGGTCAACGTCTTAACGGTGTAATGGTCGCCAATGCCACCGGTAAAGCACTAACTAACGCCATCTTTAACCTACAATCACGCGGTCGTATGTTAATTGGTCACGGTTTAGACATTTATGAAGGTCAGATCATCGGTATTCATTCACGTGATAACGATTTAACCGTAAACGCCCTTAAAGGTAAGCAGTTAACTAACGTTCGTTCATCGGGTACCGATGAAGCGCAAACGTTAACGCCACCAATTATCATGTCACTAGAGCAAGCTCTAGAGTTTATTGATAACGATGAGCTAGTAGAAGTAACGCCTGAAAGCATCCGTATACGTAAAAAATTCTTAAAAGAGAATGATCGTAAACGTGAAAATCGTGCAGTGAAAAAATAATCGTTAACTAACGATTATTGAAAACCGCTAATGGAACTACCGTTAGCGGTTTTTTTAATTCAGGGATGAATCAACTTAGAATTGCCATGGATGGCGCAAATTCTGTAATTCAGGGATGAATCAACTTAGAATTGCCATGGATGGCGCAAATTCTGTAATTCAGGGATGAATCAACTTAGAATTGCCGGGGAGGGTTTAATTCAGGGAAGAATTAACTTAGACTTGGTATTGGTTGCCTTAAATTTATAATAACCATATTAATTATGTGGTTTAAATGCTTGTTTTAACAGCGTTCGGACGCCATTAAGTGGGAATTTTATTGCTTATTTACAGCTTTAAAGGTATTTTTAAAGGTAGGCAAAACAATAAAGAATGAGCATCCTGTACAGAGGTAACTTATTCAATTTTAAACATCATAAGGGTGAATTATGGAAACCATGGAAATTATTAATTTCTTGGCTCGTTGGGGCCACTTACTATTCGGAATGACCTGGATAGGTCTTTTATACTACTTTAACTTTATTCAAGGCGGCTACTTCAAAAAAGCAACTCCTGAAGCATTAGCGGATGCGAAAAAACACTTAGCACCTGCTGCTCTTTGGTGGTTCCGTTGGGGCGCAATGTTCACTTTCCTAACCGGTTTAGTGCTACTTGTAGGCGTTATGAAACTTGGCTATTTAAATGCTGGTATCGTTTTAGGCGCAACCATGGGAACATTAATGTTCTTAAACGTGTGGTTAATTATCTGGCCAAACCAAAAAATCGCTTTAGGTATGGTTGAAGGTGACGGCCCTGCTGCTGGTGCAAAAGCACTTTTAGCGTCTCGTACTAACACCTTATTCTCAGGTCCAATGGCATTTTTCATGTTAGCTGGTGGTCACGCTGGTGGTCTTGGCTTTGGCTGGGGTACAGGCATGGGCAGTACTGCTATGTGGGTTGGCTTAGCTATCATTGCGGCATTAGAAGTAAACGCTATTGTTGGTAAGCAAGGTACAATGACAACGGTTAAAGGTGTTATTACTTCAAGCTTAGTACTAACTGCAGTATTAGTTGCGGTATTAAAATTAGTTTAATCTTAACAAATTAAATCAATTTAAATGCCGAGTATTACTCGGCATTTTTACTTCAGGGATGAAGGAATGCAAATCACCATATATGGTTTTTAGATTTGTAAAGCGGGCTATGCTTATCCTCCCGAATCAGGACGGTATAAATTCTGTTCATTTTTGCTCTACAATCTTTAATCGGGTTGATAAACGTTTATTTTAATGCGCTATACTCATTTACACATCCAATCCGGCCTTGGCGTGGCTTTATTCTAACCGTGCCGATAAATTTTTGTATTTTGCCGCATCAATAATTGACCAAAGATGTACTAACGCCCCGACTAGCCAAAACACCCAGGTAAAATATAAAATTCCACTGAATACGAAAAATAACAGCGCTGCAAAAATACGGCTCTGTACTAATTACCCTAATCCTGGGATAAAAATACAGCATATTGCTGCCAACACATTACCACCTGAACCTTGCCTCGCCATCACATTCTCCAAATAGTTTAATCAAATTGATATTTAATCTAGTATAGTTAATATAACACTAGGAAAACTATAGAATAATCAATGAAATTGTCACAAATTATTGCACGCTACCCGAAAACCATCCCGGTAATTCGGTTTATCCAGCATTACCTTAAGCGTTGCAGTCATGATCAAATACAAGTTTCTGCAGGATATTTGTCCTATGTGACATTAATGTCGATGGTGCCATTGATTATGGTGACATTTTCGATAGCGTCAGCGTTTCCTATTTTTGCCGAATTACACAATGACATAGAAAATTTTGTATTCAGTAACTTTGTACCCACAGCTTCTGAGCTAATCCAGGAGCATGTTGATGGTTTTGTCAGTAACGCTTCACAAATGTCGGCAACGGCGATTTTTGTATTGTTTGTTTTGGCGTTATTGCTCATCTCGGCAATTGATAAGGCTTTAAATCGTATTTGGCGCATCCACAAACCACGCAAAGCAGTCACTTCATTTGCCGTTTATTGGATGATATTGACCTTGGGGCCGGTATTAGTCGGGGTGAGTATATTGGCAACTTCCTATATAGTATCCCTGGTCACGTTTAGTGGCGTAGATATGAGCACGTTAAATAATTCAATGCTGAGAGTGCTGCCGTTTATGGCTTCTTTGGCCGGATTTTTAGTGCTCTATATGTTGGTGCCTAATACCGAAGTACGGCTTAAATTTGCGCTCACGGGAGCAGTCATCGCCGCTCTGCTGTTTGAGTTGGCGAAAAAGGCCTTTGCTGCCTACGTTACGCACTTGCCTTCCTACGAAGCCATTTATGGCGCTTTGGCAATTATCCCAATTCTGTTTGTCTGGGTGTACTTGTCGTGGTTAATCGTATTCGTTGGGGCTGAATTTACCGTTTGTTTGCAAGAATTTACCACTGGAAAATCCACTAAAAACGATAAAATAGACTAAAATTAATAACGATTTAAACATCGTCTAGGAAATATGTTGCATAGCTTGTATCCCAAAATTAAGCCCAATCAAATCGAATATCTGCAAGTGGGCGAGCATACCTTGTATGTTGAAGAGAGTGGTAACCCAGAGGGGATCCCCGTGGTTTACTTACATGGTGGCCCTGGTGGTGGCAGTAGTGCCTGCCACCGGCGTTATTTTAATCCACAAAAATATCGCATAATAGTGTTTGATCAGCGTGGCAGTGGCAAATCGACACCGCATGCCAGCATTATCAACAACAGCACGGATGATCTTATTGATGATATGGAAGAGATCCGTGAATTTTTTGCCATTACCAAGTGGTTAGTGGCAGGAGGCTCCTGGGGCACAACATTGGCACTTGCTTATGGCATTAAGCACAGTAACAGAGTCACTGGTTTTATCTTAAGAGGGGTTTTTTTAGGAACAGACAGTGAGGTAAATTGGTTATATGGTAGTGATGGTGCCGGTGCCATTTACCCCGATTATTATCAAGATTTTATTGAACCAGTGGGGCATCAACATTTTAGTGAACCAGTGAAAGCGTTTCATAAATTATTGACTTCAGAAAATGAAATTGCGCGCATTGCCGCCGCCAAGGCCTGGACTTTATGGGAAACCAGAATTTCCGCGTTATTAGTCGATAAGCATGAACTGGACAGCCAGGAAGAAACTCATGGTGCCATTGCCATGGCTTGTATTGAAAATCATTACTTTAGTAATAGCTGTTTTTTTGAACCGAATTATCTGATCAAAAATGTGAGTAAAATTGCTCACCTGCCAGCCTTTATTATTCATGGCCGTTACGATATGGTTTGCCAATTAAAACAGGCCTATTCATTGGCCGAACACTGGAAAAATTCGCAGTTGCAAATTATTCCTAAAGCCGGTCATAGTGGCTTTGAAGAAGCAATAGTTGATGCCATTTGTCAGGCATCTGATAAAATGGCTGACTTTATCGAAAATCAATAGTGTAGATTGATATAAATTAACAAGAAATATATGATCGCTTTAATCCAAAGAGTCAGTAATGCCAGTGTCAGTATAGACGGGAAAATCAATGGTGAAATAAACCAGGGCTTGCTAGTTTTACTGGCGGTGGAAAAAGCCGACGATAAAGCTAAAACTAAACGCTTGGCGGAACGGGTTGCAAGCTATCGAGTGTTTGCCGACGAACAAGGCAAGATGAACCTGAATGTTGGTCAAATCCATGGTGATATTTTAGTGGTATCACAATTTACCCTTGCTGCGGATACCACCCGAGGTAATCGACCAGGCTTTTCTAAATCGGCAGAACCTGGCCAGGGCAAGGAATTGTATCAATATTTTTGTCAGCAACTCCGAGAATTGGGCTTTGCTGTGCCTACCGGTATTTTTGCTGCCGATATGCAAGTATCATTAACCAATGATGGTCCAGTAACGTTTACGCTAACTATTTAACCTTAACTCAAATTTATTCCAGTAAGTGATTAAGTGCAATCCTATGTTTAAAGTGATCCAACCACAAACGGCAGCTGATTTTGCCACTTATCATCAATTACGTTACCAGCAATTAAGACAACCTTGGGGACAACCTCAGGGTTCTGAATTGGATGAACTTGAAGGTCAATCGGTGCATCGCATGGTTGTCGATGCCGAGGGGCGAGTAGTCGCCGTTGGCCGCTTTCATAAAACTGATTGTTTCAACGCTCAAATTCGTTTTATGGCCGTGGCTGAAAATTACCGCGGCAAAGGTTTGGGTAAGTTAATGTTAACGGCGTTAGAGCAAGTGGCAATTGAGCAAGGGGTGAATACTATAGCGCTCAACGCCCGAGAACTGGCTTTACCGTTTTATCAAGCGATGGCTTATCAAATACTGGCTCCGGCGCATACCTTGTATGGGACAGTAAAACATTTTGCCATGCAAAAACACTTACCGGCCTACTCTGCTGAACACCTATCCTGGTTAACCGAGCTCAAACACGGTTGGCATCAAACCATACCCGTTTCTAAACACATGTTGATCCACCCGGCGTCATATAATGGCGAACAATTTACGGTATGTGCCGACAGAGCGAAGAATATTAATTTACACAATACTATGTTTGCCGGCAGTATTTATACTTTGGCGACGTTAACCGGTTGGGGCTGGGTGCATCTCTTAGTGAGATCAGAGCATTTAAAGGGGGACATCGTTTTAGCGGATGCCGATATTTGTTATCATAAACCATTACATGGTCAACCCATGGCAAAAGTTTTCAAAGATGATACCGCAGGCAAGATTAAAGTGCTTGCCAAAGGCCGCAAAGCGTACGTTCAGGTACAAGTAAATGTTTATGATGGTGACCGCATAGTCGCCACGTTTAACGGTAAATACGTAGTAATACCTGAGGTTAATGATAAATGAAAGATCAGATAGCAATAATTGGTGCAGGGTGGTTAGGTTTACCTCTGGCGAAATATTTAAAACAAGATGGGCACAGTGTCGTGGTTACCGCTACCACAGCCTTTGCTGTTGAAAAGTTAGCCGCGCAACAATTGCAAGCTTACCTATTCAACTTACCGGAAGTAGAAAATAGCAGTGAAGTTTTTCACTGCCAAACGCTGATCATCTGTATACCACCAGGCATACGTTATGGAAAAAGCGATTACCCTGAAAAAATCGTCGCAATAATCAAGCAAGCCGAGCAATCAACAAGTAAGGTAGAAAGCATTATACTGCTAAGCTCTACCTCGGTTTATAATGGCCTGCAAGGGCCGGTAAATGAAGATTCAGCATTAAACCTGAACGCCGAGAAAGTCGCAATTCTGCATCGGGCTGAGCAATTAGTATCAGCTAGCAAAATACCCCATAAAACCGTATTAAGACTAGCCGGACTGGTCGGTTATGATCGACAACCCGGACGGTTTTTTAAAAATGGTAAAGCCATTGCCAATCCAGATTCGGTGATAAACCTTATTCATCGCGACGATGTGGTTGCAATTATTGCTAACTTGCTTAGCCAACAGCAGCAGAATAATATTGGTACTGACCAAATCTATAACTGTGTAGCGCCAAAACATCCAACCAGGCGACAATTTTATCAAAAGGCCATTGCCGCTTTAACGCAACCAAGTGCTATTTTTAGTGAACAATGTGAAATAAATGGCAAGTTGATAGAATCCATTTATTTTGAAAAATTGCATTATCAATTTCACTATCCTGATATGATGACTTGGCTAGATAAAGTCGAGCTTAATTCGAAATTTGAGGGGAAATAATTGTTAACCAAGAAAAAAATAGCAATGTGTTTTGCCGTGTTATTTATTCATATTACGCTGCTGGATTTATTTTTACTGACCAGGCGAGGTCCAAGGTTTTTATGGGCAGAAAGTTTTGAGATAAAGACATTTATCGTACATTTAGGCATTACTATAATTAGTTGTATAGTACTGATAGGCTTGTGGGTGATGAATGACAAACGATTGCTCAGCAAGCAGAAAACAAGAGAAAAATAAGCAATTTAACTAACCTTGAAAACGATACATCATATGAATTTTGAAAGTAAATTTATCTTAGATAAACCGCATTACAGCGAATGTTTTGAACAATCGAATACCATTCAGCCAAACCCGATTAAACGCCACTTAAAGGCGATAGTGTTACTTTGCTTTGGTTTGTTTTTTTATATGGTACAAATTGAAGGGTTAAGTGGCCACCTTGGTGCTTTCTTTTTCATTCTTGCCTTTGTGGAAGTACTAAGTGTTATTTACGCCAAAGTCTGGTGGGTAACCAGACAAATGTGGAGTAAGGCTTCTGGCAGTGAAGTGGCAATGACATTGAATGAGCAGGGCATCGAGATTAAATCAGATTTCTCTGAATATTTACTGAAATGGCAAGATATACAGTCTTTTAAAGAAACCGATAAAGGTGTTATTTTATTCCCCATTAGTGGCGGCAACAGCTACATCTCGAAAACGACAATCTCAGCCGATGGCTGGCGATTTTTAAAAACAAAATTAGGTTAAAGCCGTTGAAGCAATATCGTCTTGCTCTGTCTCGTATTAATCAGGCGAACTAGTCAGGAGAATTAATCAGGCAAAGATAATAGTGGCAGCAAACAAGATCACCACAGTAAAAAATAATACCGCGATTTTATCAATCTCCATACCAACCCCCACAATTGATCTGCGTATACATTCATTTTAGTGAAAGAAGCCGATAAATTTATGAGGTATATAAGATAAAAAGCTGATTAAAAACTTAACAATGATAATGATTCGATAACACCCTCTAAAGGCTATCCGGCCTGCCGGGTATAAGTACAATCACCCTCTAAAGACTATCCCTGCCTGCCGGGTATAAGTACAATCCATGTACAAAAAAACCATCAAGTGTTTACCCTTAATGGTTTTATCTGATTTGAACTTATTATTCCTAGTTCTGGTTATTTAGAGCTAGCTTTGGCCAGTCCCATGGTTGCCATCCATTGTTGGTAATCTAACAAGTTAGCGGGCAGAACAACTTTCCTGTTGGCTTTACTTAAGCCCTTCATTTGCTTTAAGTACTGTTCGCTTAACTGCATTTCTAACGCTTGTTGGCCACCTTCCTGGTTGATCACGCGGGCAACTTTTTTGATAGAATCTGCGGTGGCTTTCGCCAACGACAATATCTCTGCCGCTTTACCTTCGGCATAATTTATCCGGCGTTGTTTTTCACCTTCGGAAATGTTGATGGTTTCCCGTTTTAATCCTTCCGAACGGTTAATCACACTTTGTTTGTCACCTTCACTTTTGGCCAGAATGGCGCGGCGCTCACGTTCGGCATTGACTTGCATTTCCATCGCCAGCCTTACCGTTTGTGGCGGAGTAATGTTTTTGATCTCGTAACGATGCACGCGTATGCCCCAAGCTTCACCAGCTTTGTCTAACACATCGACCACTTTTGCACTGATCAAATCACGCTCTTCAAAGGTTCGGTCTAAATCCAAGGTACCAATTACCGAGCGGGTTGTGGTTTGTGCCAACTGCATGGCGGCGAAGCGATAATCGGTGATGCCGTAGCTGGCTTTAATGGGGTCGGTTACCGAGATATAAATCACGCCATCAACTTCGACGTTAACTTCATCTTTTGAGAAACACTCTTGTGGTGGCACATCGATAGTTTCTTCTTTCATATCTTGAATGTAAGCGACACGATCGATAAAAGGCAACAAGGCATGAAAACCCGCATCTAAGGTTTTATGATATTTTCCTAAACGTTCCACCACATACGATGACTTGGTGGGTACCAAACAAATTGATTGAAATAGCTTAATGACAAAGCTTAAGAAAATTGCGCCCCAAATCAGCAGTACGGCAATATCGGTATTTGCATAATCCACTAAAAGTTCCATTATTTCGCTCCTTGTACGGTTGCAGTAACTTTATCCATACCTTCGAAAAAACCTTCCAATTTGGCCATCTCTGCCGGAAGAATTGACACTTCTGCCGTGTTTAACACATCGCCTGTTTGTTGGATAAACTCTTCCATCAAACGCATCTTAATGGCGTCAGCACCACAAGGTTGATTGGCCGCTTCGGCAATTAAGGCAATGCCTTGCGCCGTGGCATCGGCGATAATTTCAATTTCTTTGGCTCGACCCTCGGCCTCGTTAATTTGTCTTTGCTTATCACCCTCAGAAAGATTGATTGCTTCTTGGCGATCGCCTTCCGATAAATTGATGGTGGAATCTCGCTCGGCATTGGCTAGAGTAATTTCGGCGCGCTTTTTACGTTCCGCTTCCATTTGTTTTTCCAGAGTGTGGATCACATTTATCGACGGGGTAATGTTTCTCACTTCATAACGTAATACCTTAATGCCCCACGGATCCGAGGCTTTATCGATTTCACTGACTATGGTTTCATTTAACGTATCGCGTTCAGAGAAAGTTTGGCTTAATTTCAATTTACCAATTTCACTACGCATTGTGGTTTGTGCCAAATTTACGCTGGCACGACGGTAATCTTCAATACCGTAACTGGCTTTGGCACCATCCATCACTTTAATGTAAACCAAGCCATCAACATCAATTTGAATGTTATCTTTAGAAATACAGCTTTGCGCCGGTATATCAAGTACTTGCTCACGAGTTTCATGACGATAAGAAACTCTGTCGAAAAACGGGATTAAAAAGTGTAATCCGGGTTGCATTACCGCTCGAAATTTTCCTAAACGTTCAATCACGCAGACTTCACGCATCTCGACAATTAGTACGAGTTTAAACAGAATGAACAGGATGCCTAAAAATACAATAGTAAAGATAAACACATGACTCTCCTTAGTTAATTTTAGTTATTTTAATGATTGTTTATTTATATTGCTGCTATACCCGTCGTCATTCAAAGTGCAGGATTTCAGTGGGACTTAAAAGTGATTTAGGCAAGATATTAATTTTAGAGAATGGTTATTCCATTGTCAAAATTCATAACGCTGCATAAATCACTTTTAAACCCATCGAAGAAGCGTTTGAGCAATCCCACTTCTTCGTTGCACCTATTTGTAAGGGAATAGCCATTACGGTATAGCTGCGTCTTAAATTGGAATCGCTCAAGCGCTCTGAAACCTGCATCTTGAATGGCGACGGGTATATATTGGGGGATCTATCAGGTGATTTTTTCAACTACATATGAGATGTTTTCCCGACAAATAATTTTTACTGTTTCGCCGCTTGCAATTTCGCTGCCATCACCAAGAGCTGTCCAGTTGGTACCTTGAAAATAGATCCGACCTTTTTTATTGCCCGGACCTATGGTTTCGATCACTTTAACTTCATGGCCAAAAACATCGAGGTTTTCATCGGTATTGCCAATAGTGCTGTCTCCACCAACCAGGCTTTGGCCAACATTACGAAATATCAGCAGCAGCACGATGGATAAAATGAACCATAAGGTGAAGGCATGCATCCAGTTGTCGATAATGCCAAATTGCAAGGTAAGGGCTACAGCCAACGCCGAAGTACCTAAGAACACAATGATCCCACCGGGAATTGCCAGTTCGGCAAGCATTAGCACTAAACCAACACTCCCCCAGGCAACTACATCATTACTAAATTCCATACCTTACCTCCATTTATTTTTCACAGGTTAATTTGAGTTATTTCCATAGAAAAAGCGAGCGATTTGTTAATAAATCGTTAATTAATATAGCAAGAATTTTAAATGATCGCGACATATTATGTCAGCATTGTGCTTTTTAAATGTATCAAAATATGAGTGAACAAGCATTTTGATCGGGGATAAGAGAATATAAAAAGTTGAATTTTTTTGCTAAATTCACCCTAATTACCGTATTATTTATCAGACAGCTTTAATCAACTAGGTATAAGGTCGCAATGTCAGATAAAGAACCATCTCAGCAAGAGCCGGCTGATGTAGAGCACAATCAGTTGCCAATGCATAAACCCGGCTATGAACCTATTGGGTCAGTACTTTTATGGATTTTGGCGTTATATATCCCAACGTTCTTGTTAAGTCTTGCTTTTGGCATATATGCTCAGGCTAATCCGAATATTATTGATATTAATCGCTGGTTTTATGACGGTGACGTAACTGCAGTCTTTGCTATCGGCATGGCAATGGTCACCCTGCCGGTTTTAGCAAGAGCAACAAAGGAGCTGAATCATCAACAGAAACTTAATTTTTATGGTTTAGGCAAAAGCGCAAGTTTTAACGAATTTAAGCCTTGGTTCATTATCACTGTGGTTTATATTTTCTTAAGCTTCTTGGTAAACGCGCTGTTTGAGGTAAAAACTCCTGAATGGATGAATGATTTGCTCGCCAGCACGGATAATATTTGGCTCAGTGTGTTATCGCTATGTATCGTCGCCCCTATTTTTGAAGAGCTGGTATTTCGTGGTTTTATCTATAAAAAAATAGAACAAACGGTGTTGCGTAAATCGGGTGCCGTGTTTTTCACTGCATTGCTCTTCACCCTGATCCACACTCAATATGAGGCCATCATATTATTCGATTTATTTGTTCTGGCGATGATTTTATCCATCGTAAGGTTGAAAACCGATAATTTGAAATATTGTATCGCCATACACATGCTAAACAATATGGTATCGGCCTACCTGTTATATTCCGGCACTTAATAACAAAAAAATCACAGTTGCGATCAACAACTTCGACAATGATTGTCCTTAGTCCTTAGTCCTTAGTCCTTAGCCCTTATTAGCCCGAAGCCAAAAAAACAAACCACAATTACTATTCACAATTGCGGGTTTATCATTTTTTGCCAGTAGCCCTATGACTTTAAAAACTCGGTAAAATATTTTCTACCATCAAATGGTTAAAACAACCGCCTTCAATAAGCGCTGCCGCTTCCGCGATATCCGGGGCAAAGTATCTGTCTTTATCGTAAAAACTGACGAACTCACGCAAGATTGCTTTTGCTTGTTCAATTTTATCAGAGCCTTTTAACGGGGCTCTAAAATCTAACCCCTGTGCTGCCGCTAATAATTCAACCGCTAATACGCCATTAGTATTTTCAGCCATATCGCCTAATCGACGCGCGGCAAAGGTTGCCATAGAAACGTGATCTTCCTGGTTCGCTGATGTGGGTAAACTATCTACAGAAGCCGGGTGAGCTAGTGATTTGTTTTCAGATGCCAATGCTGCAGAAGTTACTTGTGCGATCATAAAACCAGAGTTAACACCGCCGTTATCCACTAAGAAGGCGGGTAATTTACTTAAGCTAGAGTCGATCAGTAGTGCCATACGACGCTCTGAAATTGAACCAATTTCGGCAATCGCCAGCGCTAAGTTATCGGCCGCCATCGCAACCGGCTCGGCATGGAAGTTACCGGCAGAGATAAAATCACCTTCGTTAGCAAATACTAATGGATTATCGGTAACGCCATTGGCTTCGGTATGAAGTACTTCTGCGGCTTGACGAATTTGGGTTAAACACGCCCCCATCACTTGTGGCTGACAACGTAATGAATATGGGTCTTGTACCTTTTCACATTCGATGTGTGATTGGGCAATTTCAGACGTGTCGGTTAATACATTACGGTAAGCAAAAGCGGCATCAATTTGACCTTTTTGGCCGCGAGCCTGATGCACTCTGTCATCAAACGGTGCACGTGAGCCCATTGCTGCTTCCACTGACATTGAGCCAACTGTTACGCCAGTGGCGAATAAATCTTCTGCCAAGAATAAGCCTTCTAACGCAAACGCTGTCGATGCCTGGGTACCGTTAAGCAGGGCTAGGCCTTCTTTAGCGGCGAGAATTACTGGTTCTAAACCGGCAATTCTTAAGCCTTCAAGTGCGGGGATAACTTCATCGTTATGCGACATTTCGCCTTCGCCTATTAATGGTAAAACCATATGTGAAAGTGGCGCTAAATCACCAGAGGCACCCACCGAACCTTTCTTTGGTACACATGGGTAAACTTCGGCATTAAGTAGCTGAATTAGTGCTTGAATCACTTGTAAGCGAATACCGGAAAAACCACGAGATAAAGAATTAATCTTCAATACCATCATTAAACGCACGGTATTATCTTCCATGTACTCACCAAAACCGGCAGAGTGCGATAATACGATAGAGCGTTGTAATAATTCGAGCTCCTCTTCTTTAATGCGAGTGTTGGCTAATAAACCAAAACCAGTATTGATACCGTAAACAACCTGGTCTTTACGGATAACTTCTTGCACAGCTTCTGCACTTTTATTAATACCAGCAAAGGCACTTTCATCCAGGCTGTATTTAATGCCATCGTAATGGCTAACTGCACGAAGTTGTTGCAGGGTTAATTGCCCTGGAATTATGTTTAATTCAGCAATTGTTTCAATTTGAGTCGTCATCATTTTATCCTTTTTTACCGTTTGCACCAGCAATCATTGGTAAGTCTAAACCTTGTTCAATAGCGCAGTTTTTAGCAATGTCGTAACCGGCATCTGCGTGGCGCATAACACCTGTGGCAGGATCGTTCCAAAGTACTCTGCCCAAACGAGCAGCAGCTTCGTCAGTACCGTCGGCAACAATAACGATACCTGAGTGTTGGCTAAAGCCCATGCCTACCCCACCACCGTGATGAATACTTACCCAGGTAGCACCACCAGACGTTGAGAGTAGGGCATTGAGTAATGGCCAATCGGATACCGCATCAGAGCCGTCCATCATGCTTTCTGTTTCACGGTTAGGCGACGCTACTGAACCTGAATCTAAGTGATCTCGGCCAATAACAACAGGCGCAGATAGTTCGCCATTCTTCACCATTTCGTTAAACGCTAACGCCAAACGAGCGCGGTCTTTTAAACCAACCCAACAAATACGTGCAGGTAAACCTTGAAAATCAATACGTTCACGCGCCATATCTAACCAGTTATGAAGATGCGGGTTATCAGGGATTAATTCTTTAACTTTAGCATCGGTTTTGTAGATATCTTCTGGATCGCCAGATAATGCTACCCAGCGGAATGGGCCAATACCTTCACAGAATAGTGGGCGGATATACGCTGGTACGAAACCTGGGAAATCAAATGCATTGGTTACGCCTTCTTCTAATGCCATTTGACGAATGTTGTTACCGTAATCGGTAGTTGCCGCGCCCATCGCTTGTAAATCAAGCATCGCTTGCACTTGTACCGCCATCGATTGCTTCGCCGCTTTTACAACGTACGCTTCGTCTTTTTTACGCATCTGTGCGGCGTGTTCCATAGTCCAACCTTGTGGTAGGTAACCATTTAAAGGGTCGTGCGCTGACGTTTGGTCGGTGACTACGTCTGGGGTAATGCCGCGTTTAACTAATTCAGGGAATACATCGGCAGCGTTACCTAATAAACCAACAGAAATCGCTTCGCCTTTGGCTGTGGCGTTATTGATGATTTCTAATGCATCATCAAGGTTTTTAGCTTTAACGTCGACATAACGAGTGTTAATACGAAAGTCGATACGCGACTCATCACATTCAACCACTAAGGCAGAAAAACCAGCCATAGTAGCAGCAAGAGGCTGAGCGCCACCCATACCACCCAAACCGCCTGTTAATACCCACTTGCCTGATGCATCACCATTAAAGTGTTGTGTCGCCATCGATACGAATGTTTCATAAGTACCCTGTACGATACCTTGTGAACCAATGTAGATCCATGAGCCAGCCGTCATTTGGCCGTACATCATTAAACCTTTTTTGTCTAACTCGTTAAAGTGCTCCCAGTTGCCCCAATTAGGTACGATATTAGAGTTAGCAATTAATACACGCGGGGCATTGCTATGAGTTTTAAAAACACCTACTGGTTTACCCGATTGCACCATTAACGTTTCGTCATCTTCTAAACGATTTAATACTTCAATGATCTTGTCGTAACAATCCCAGTTACGAGCCGCACGGCCAATACCACCGTAAACGACTAATGATTGTGGGTGTTCGGCAACTTCAGGGTCTAGGTTATTCATTAGCATGCGTTTTGCTGCTTCTGTTAACCAGCTTTTGGCGGTAATTTTGCTACCGCGATCGGCGCGAATTACGCGGCTTGTGTCTAAACGAATATCAATAGTCATGATGTTTCCTATAATCTATTAATTAAAAACTGAATGGCCACCCAGGCGATATTTATCACCAGGCGACGTTAAAATAGCTAAGCTTACTACCCCGGCTCTTGACCAGGTGCGGCGCTTCACTTGTAAACAGGGTTGTTGGTTATCGATGGCCAGCAAGGTTGAAATTTGTGTTTCGGCAAGTACCGCTTCAATCTGATGAGTCGCTTCGGTAAGCGGCGCTTCCCGGCATAGGTACTCATGCGGAGTGATTGCAGAGAAATCTTGCTCGATATACTTAGGCACCAATGCGGCGTTGACGAAACGCATTTCCAGTTGGATTGGTAATTGGTCTTGCATATGCAGTATTTTCGACAGGTATACGGTATCGCCAACTCTCAAGTCCAATTCTGCGGCGATAACACTATCAGCCTTGATGCTTTCTAAACTGAGTGCATTGGCAGAATACTGATGACCCGCTTCGGTAATTTCATCGGCAATGTTACGAATTTCCATTATCGATGATTGCGACTTAAAGCTGGCAACAAAGGTGCCAGAGCCTTTTGCGCGACTTAACACTCCTTCATCGGTTAACTCTTGTAACGCTCGACGTGCGGTCATTCGCGATACAGAAAATTGAGAGGCCAATTCATTTTCAGAAGGCACACGCTGATGTTCAGACCAATGGCCTGATTCAATCTGCTCAAAAATAAACTGTTTAATCTGGGTAAATTTAGGTGTCGTCATAGCTCAAATATCAAGGTTAACTTTCCAATTTGAAAGTTGTATATACAATATGAGAACTAATGTATAGGAATTCACCTGTATATACAAGTGAGTTTAATTAAATTTAAGCGATATGTCTTGTGGTTTGTAGGTTCTAGTTTGTGCCGAATTCTTTCCACGAACCACGAACTCTTTAAATTCTGCGGTTGTAGAGAGTATTAGGTGGATATGAGTTTAAATGTCTAATCTCAGAAGTCTTCTTTTTCTGGGATCTCTCTAGCTCAAAACATTGACAGCCCAGAAGTGGTAGATAATATTCGGGTTACTTTCAAGACCCTAATGGTTACCTTCGGGGAGTCGCAAGGAATCCACACCAGCCATCAACCAAATCTGCTAACCAGTTTATCAACGAACGCCACTTGCCCTCATAATCGGCAGCCTGCAAAGCGGACTTTATACAACAACTTGCAGAAATACGTCTCCGTCTTTGACTTTTATCGGGTAAGTAGTGATATCGTCAACATCGCCTTCACTAACGTGCTTGCCGTTTTTTAGGGAAAAGCTGTTTTTGTGCAAAGGGCAAGTTACTTTCGGCTCACCTTCCTTATCCCCTATGATGCCGCGAGAAAGCACCATGCGCTTGTCATGCGGGCAAAGATTTTGCACTGCGTACCATTGGTTATTTTCGGAAAGGTTAAAAACAGCAATTTGCCGGCCATTAACCTTTACGCAGCAACCCAAGTCTTTGGCAAAGTTTACCACTGCGCCAACATTAATCCATTCTGTGTTCATAATATCAGTCTCTGTAATTTTGTTGTGCTACTGATGCTGGTGTTTAGCATCTCAGTTTATTTTGCTTAGTGGTTATTTCAAGGCTTTTCCACTGTGCTGTAGCGGACGGATCTGCTCGCGTTCTCTGGTGAACTGCACCGTTTCATCCTGATCATCAGAGTTAATGAAGTGTTTAAAACGTTTGAGTTTTTCAGGATCGTTGAGAGTATTCGTCCATTCACACTCGTAGGTGTCGACCACATGCTGCATTTGCGCTTCGAGTTCGCTATTGATCGCAAGTGAATCGTCAATAACAACGGCTTTTAGATGATCGAGTCCCCCCGGAAGTTTCATCATCCAGTTCGCCGTTCTCTGCAGACGGTCGGCGGTCTTGATGTAGTACATCAGGAATCTGTCGATGTATTTGATCACCGTATCTTTGTCGATATCCGAGGCCAGCAGATCGGCATGACGAGGCTTGATACCGCCATTGCCGCAAACATAGAGGTTCCAACCTTTTTCCGTGGCAATAACCCCAAAATCCTTACATTGCGCTTCAGCACATTCACGGGTGCAGCCACTAACGGCCCCCTTGATTTTATGTGGCGACCGCAGGCCCCGGTAACGTATTTCGAGTTCAATAGCCAAGCTAGTACTGTCCTGAACACCATATCGACACCAGGTAGAACCAACGCAAGATTTAACGGTACGCAGTGATTTTCCGTAGGCATGACCTGATTTAAAACCCGCATTAATCAGGATCTTCCAGATAGCCGGCAGTTGATCGAGCCGAGCGCCTAGCAGATCTATGCGCTGACCACCGGTAATTTTGGTATAGAGATCGAAGTCTTTGCCAACTTGAGCAATAACCATCAACATGTCAGGGGTGATTTCACCGCCTGGAATACCGGGAATGACTGAGTAAGTGCCATCTTGCTGAATGTTGGCGAGGAAGGCGTCATTGCTGTCCTGCAGTGATGCATGGTTGAGGATAGGTTCATTGAAAACACTGGCAAAGATAGACCCTGCCGTTGGCTTACATATTTCGCATCCCGTGCCTTTGCCGTGTTGAGCAATGAGATCAGCAAAAGTGTTAATTCCGGTCGCGCGGACAACCTGATACATTTCTTCACGACTAAGGTCAAAGTGTTCACAAAGCGCATTGCTGACTTCGATACCATCCTCGGCCATTTTATACTGGTAAAGGTCGGTCAGCATTGGCACGCAACCACCACAGCCGGTACCGGCTTTGGTATATGACTTGACCGCACTTACCGAGTCACAGTCCTGATTTTTAATGGCATCAAGCACGTCACCTTTAGTCACATTTTCACAAGAACAGATGTGCGCCGTGTCGGGAAGATCACCAATGCCAATGCCGCTTTCAGCATCGTCATTCCTGGGAAGAATAAGACTCATTGGATCCGCGGGAAGCTGCATTTTATTTTGGTAAATTTGCAGTAGACTACCATATTCTGACGCATCACCGACAAGAACGCCACCGAGTAGAGTGTTGCCATCTGCAGAGATCAGTAGCTTCTTGTAAACTCCGGTATATGGATTATTCAGGACAAGATCTTGGCAGGATTTATCCTGTGGTTCAATGTCGCCAAAGCTGGCAACGTCGGTGCCCATCAGCTTGAGCTTGGTCGACATATCCGCACCGGTGAATGTCGCTGCGGAGTTACCGGTGAGTTGTTCGACCACGGCATCTGCCATAATAAAACCGGGTGCAACCAGGCCGTAAATCATATCACCATAAACTACGCATTCACCAATGGCGTAGATATTATCGTCAGACGTTTTCAGAGAAGAATTCACCAAAACACCGCCGCGAGTACCGACAGTGATGCCGCTTGCTCTTGCGAGGTCGTCACGAGGACGGATGCCAGCAGAAATGATGATCATATCGGTGTTTATCACGCTATCATCATTAAACTCCATTGCCGTAACGCTAGCATCACCGACGATATTTTTAGTGTTTTTGTTTAAATTAACCGTCATCCCCTGAGTCTCGATCAGTCGCTTGAGCATTTCCCCGCCAGCGTCATCTACCTGCCTGGGCATAAGCCTTGGTGCAAACTCGACTACCTCAGTTTTCAGCCCGAGTTCCTGAGCGGCTTTCGCCGCTTCGAGACCAAGCAGACCACCGCCGATAACCACACAGGTTTTGCATTTTTTAGCATAGGCAATAATTTCTTCCAGGTCTTCAATGGTTCGGTAAACAAAAACACCGGCTTTATCGATACCAGGCACCGGAGGGACAAAAGGGCTTGAACCCGTTGCCATGACAATTTTGTCAAAGCTTAATGTTTTACCTTTAATCGATGTCACCGTTTTATTGACGCGATCAATACTAATAATTTTATCTTCGAGATAGAGGTCGATATTACGTTCTTTATACCAATCAATACTGGCCATGCTTAGATCTTCGGCGGTTTTCCCCTCAAAATAAGCAGAGAGGCGCACGCGGTCATAAGCAGGACGTCGCTCTTCACAGAAGGTTATGATTTTAAATTGCTGTTTAGTATCTTTATTGCTCAGTCGTTCACAAAACTTATAACCTACCATACCGTTTCCGATGACAATGATATTTTTCTGGTTCATTGATTTGTTACCTCTGTTGCAAAAAGTACAGTATTTTTGAGTATAGGGGCTGATCAGCGTTCCTGATAGTCAGTATAAAAAAAATTTCGAGGAAATAGCCGTGCTTTCATTCGGTGTTGAGCGCCAGGCAGTAACACTTGAGAGCACGCGGCGCTGTCAATAGATTCAGTTAAAACATCAATTGTTGAGTAACTATTGACTAATTAACAGAAGCGACTAGATTAAAACCTAGGTGGGTGGTATTCAGTTTGTTTACTTATATTTTTTGTGAGTTTGAATGCAGCTGTTACTGTCAATACAGGTTAAATTAATTCGCTGGCTGGCTGAGACATTCAGGTCAATTGGAGAGGATTAAATATGCAGAAAATTTTAGTGCCGATAGATTTTTCCCATGGCATTGAGCAAATAATCCACAAATCAATGCAAATGGCAAAGGCTTTTTCGGGGGCTATTTACCTGGTTCATGTAGAGCAACCGATCAAAGATAGCAGTGGTCGTGATCACGGCGACCCAGTTGCTGAAATGGCCAATGATTATCCCGATCAAACCGCAACGTTGAATGCACTTGCTCAGCGGATCCGAAATGATGGCATAGAAACACATGCTATATTTATAGAAGGTGTGCCCAGCCTGACAATACTCGATGTGGCGCAAAAAGTGAGTGCCGAATTAATTGTCATGGGGACTCATGGCCATGGTGTGATTACTAGCTTTCTGCTGGGTGGTGTTAGTCAAGCCATAATCAAGAAATCAGCATGTCCGGTTTTGTTGGTACCAATCTGAGTGAGACAAATGAAACAGCAACTTGTGGTGATCGGCAATGGCATGGCTGGAATGAAAGCCGTAGAAGAGATCTTGTCTATCAGCCCAGAAAAGTATGCCATCACGGTTTTTGGTGCTGAGCCCTACGGCAACTATAACCGCATCATGTTATCGCCGGTACTCTGTGGCGAGAAATCTATTGAAGACATCATGATTAATGATCGTCAATGGTATACAAACAACAACATAATTTTGCATGCGGGTCCAGACAAGGAGGTGATCAACATAGACCGCATCAATAAAGTCGTTGAAAGCAAAGGTGGCACTCAGGCCTGCTATGATCGATTGTTGATCTCGACCGGTTCCAACCCGTTTATTTTGCCGATTCCAGGCAATGATCTTCACGGGGTGGTTGCCTTTCGTGATGTCTATGACGTCAATAAAATGCTCGACTACAGCAAGCACAAAAAACATGCCGTGGTGCTCGGAGGTGGGTTGCTCGGGCTGGAAGCCGCCAATGGGCTGGTGCAAAGAGGCATGCAAGTGACCGTTGTACACAGCAACGCTATTCTGTTAAACCGTCAGTTGGACCGTACCGCCGGGTATCTGTTGCAGCAAGCATTGGAACAGCGTGGGGTGCGATTCAAAATGCCAGCAAAAACTCTGGCATTGGTTGATGATGGCAATGGTCATGTTAAAGCCGTGCTCTTTGCCGATGACAGTGAGCTCCGCTGTGATCTGTTTGTCATGGCGATTGGTGTTCGCCCCAATATGGCGCTGGCACAAAGTGCCGGTATTCACTGCGATAAAGGCATCGTTGTCAGTGATACCTTGCAAACCTATGATCCAAGCATTTATGCCGTTGGTGAGTGTATTCAACATCGGGGCGATACCTTTGGCTTGGTTGCGCCGTTGTTTGAGCAAGCCAAAGTGTGTGCCAACCACCTATGCGGTGATGCTGTTGCCAAATATAAAACCCTGCCCAGCGCGACCAAACTCAAAGTCACCGGGATTAATCTATTTTCGTTGGGGGAATTTAATGGCGACCAGGGTTGCGAAATTATCCAATTTAGCGATCCCAGTGCCGGGGTCTATAAAAAGTTGGTGATCAAAAACAAACATATCATCGGTCTGGTACTGTTCGGGGCAACTGGCGATGGCGCCTGGTATCAAAGTTTGCTCGAACAACGAACCAATATCGAAGACATGCGTGAATTACTGATCTTTGGCCAAGCGTATTTTCAGCAAGAGTTGGCCGCAGAGGTTTAAGATGACAAATAAAACAAAACAAAAGCTGATTGTCACCACCGTCAAGACTACTTGCTGTTATTGTGGCGTGGGCTGTGGCATCACCGCCAAGGTGAATAGTGATACCGGTGAAGTTATTGTGATAGGAGATGACGATCACCCAGCCAACTTTGGACGTTTATGCTCTAAGGGCTCTTCATTAGCGGAAACACTGGAACTGTCTAGCCGTTTATTAGTGCCTCAGGTGTATGGTAAACCGGTAGATTGGGCCACTGCGCTAGAGACCGTGGCGAACAAATTTAATCAGCTTATTGACCAATACGGCCCCGACGCCATCGCCTTTTATGGTTCGGGGCAGTTATTAACTGAAGATTATTATGTCGCCAATAAACTGATGAAAGGGTTTATTGGTTCAGCCAATATCGATACCAACAGCCGCCTGTGTATGTCGTCCACAGTGGCGGGTCATAAAAGGACTTTTGGCTCAGATACCGTGCCAGCCTGTTATGACGATTATGAACAAGCTGAGCTAATTATCTTGATTGGTTCCAATACCGCCTGGTGTCACCCCGTTTCTTTTCAACGAATTAAGGCGGCAAAGGAAAATAATCCGCGGCTCAAGGTGGTGGTCATTGACCCACGAAAAACCCCGACCTGTGATATCGCGGATCTTCACATCCCGGTAAAAATTGGCACCGATGTCGCGTTGTTTAATGGTTTATTAAGTTATCTGTATCAGGAAAATGCCCTGGATCAGGAGTTTATTCAGCAGCATACTCAGGGGTTTGAAGAAACCATTATGGCCGCACAAAATGACGCCCTGAACGTTGCCACCGTCGCCCAGAAATGTCAGGTTGCCCCCCACATACTTGAAACGTTTTACCGCTGGTATAAAGAAACAGACAAAACCTTGAGTTTATATAGTCAAGGGGTGAATCAATCCTCTTCGGGAACGGACAAGGTGAGTGCTATTTTACATTGCCACCTGGCCACCGGACGTATCGGTAAACCGGGTTGTGGGCCGCTGTCTTTAACCGGGCAACCCAATGCCATGGGCGGCCGTGAAGTCGGTGGACTGGCACACCAGCTCGCCGCCCATATGGATTTTTATGCTGAAGATATCGAGCGGGTTAAACGGTTTTGGCAAAGTGATAACATCGCCGATAAACCCGGTCATACCGCCACCGAGCTTTTTGATGCCGTGGCGGATGGAAAAATTAAAGCGATCTGGATCATGGCCACCAATCCGGTGGTGAGTATGCCGAATGCCGACAAGGTTAAACAGGCGCTGGAACAATGTGAGTTTGTGGTGGTCTCAGACTGTGTGGCCCATACTGATACCCTAGATCTGGCTCATATTAAATTGCCGGCAGCACCCTGGAGTGAAAAAGACGGCACAGTGACCAACTCGGAACGCCGCATCTCCCGCCAGCGAGCGCTACTGCCGTTGGCTGGCGACGCTAAACCAGACTGGTGGATCATTGCGCAGGTGGCGCAAAAAATGGGTTTTACCGATGGCTTTAATTACCAGTCTAATGTCGAAATATTTCGTGAACACGCTCGCTTGTCCGGTTTTGAGAATAACAACAAGCAGCGATTACGTGACTTTGATATTTCTCTGTTGGCCGATATCAGTGAGGATGATTACAACAATCTACAGCCAACGCAGTGGCCCATTACCGCAAAGCGACCGCAAGGCACGGCACGCCTTTTTGACCAAGGGAAATTTTTTACGCCTACAGAAAAAGCCAACTTCACCCCAATACAGTTCAAACCACCTGCAAACTTACCCAACCAGCAATGGCCACTGATATTAAATACCGGAAGGCTTCGAGACCAGTGGCATACCATGACACGCACCGCTTTGGCACCTCGTTTGAATCAACATAAACCTGAACCCTTTGTCGAAATCACCTCGGCGGATGCACTCGATTACGGTCTGAACCAGGGGGAGCTGGCTCAAATTGAAAGTGCTTGGGGAAAAATGCTGGTCCGGGTAGTTATCACCGAGACGCTGCCTCAAGGTGTTATTTTTGTGCCCATGCACTGGACCGCGCAATTCAGCAGTCAAGGTCGTATGGGGGCGTTGGTAAATCCGGTCATAGATCCGATTTCTAAACAACCGGAGAGCAAACATACGCCGGTTAAGATTAAAGCCTATGATGCGCAGTGGCATGGTTTTATCATTTCCCGCCACCCGCTGGTATTGGATGGCATTGATTACACGGTATTGGTTAAAGGTAACGGTTATTTTCATTACGAAGTGGCCAGCAGTAAAAACATCCGCAACTGGCAATATCATCTGGCCAACCAACTTTCACCTTATACTAAGGAGCTGAATTGGCAGACCTATCAGGATGATAAAAAATTACTTTTCCGTACCGCCTGTTTTTCTGCGAAAGAACTACAAGCCGTATTGATCATCAGTCCTCATAGTCGCTTACCGGAGAGAGGCTGGATCGGTTCATTGTTTGATCCATTACGCACTGAGCCATTGAAGGACGATGAACGCATGGCCTTATTAACCGGCAAGCCCCCGCTGGGCACACCGGATGTCGGTAACATAATCTGCGCTTGTTTTAACGTCGGTGAAAAGACGATTTTATCGGCGATCAAAGACGGTAAATTAACGACGCCACAGGCGGTGGGTAAAAGCTGCAAAGCTGGAACGAACTGTGGTTCCTGTGTGCCGGAGATTAAAGAACTGCTTATAAGTCATCTCACTGTTACTGGTAGCTAAACACTGGATTATTTTTACATAATCGAAAGGTTTCAACAATTAACGCCAATAGAGCCGTAAAATTAGAGTTATAGTTGTAATGTTGAGCTTATGTTCCCGACAACTCTCGCTTCAATGCATCTTTATTCACTTGGTTCTTGTCACTCTGTACTAATGGCAGTGACTTTTTGTAAATTACTCTGCTTGGGAGCATGTATGAGGCTAAGTGTTTTTTCAGCTCAAACAAGATCTCGTTTTCGGTAATTTCGCTTACCGATGAGTAAACCATGACAATTTCTTCTTCGATCAGCTCGTTGTCGATGCCAAACACCGCACACGTTTCTATTTGTGGAATATTTTTCGCCACCACCGACTCAATTTCGAAAGGTGAGACCCTAAAGCCTCTGGTTTTGATCATGTCATCTTGTCGAGAAACAAAGTAGAAGTAACCTTCTTCATCTTTATAAACGTAGTCGCCAGTGGCCACGACAGTCTCGTCAGTTAACTGTCCTTCGAGATTGATAACCTCTTTTAAGATCTGCACGGACTTAAATCGCTCGGCATTTTGCTCGGGTGCATTCCAGAAACCTCGGTAAATATAGCCACCTCGATGGATCAACTCACCCACTTCTCGAACTGCACATTCCTTGCCACTGTCGTTAATCACATAAAGCTCTACATCGGGTATGGCTTTACCGATAGAATCCGGTCTAATTTGTACTTGTGAGGGGTCAAGATAAGTGGAGCGAAATGCTTCGGTAAGCCCATGCATAGAGTAAAAATTCGCTTGCTGGAAGGTGTTTTTACAATCCTTGACCATTTTCGCGGTGACATTGCCGCCGGATGAGGTGATAGTTTTCACACCAGCAAAAAGCTCGGCACTGGGAATTCTCAGCACGTCATCGTCAAACATCTGTGAAATAGTGACCGGCATCAAGGGTAAAACTGTCACCTTATCGTTAATGATGTGGTTGAAAAAATCGTCGGGCAAAATAAAGCGATGTAAGGCCAGCGTTGCTTTTTTGTATAAGGTACAAAATAATTGATTCAAGCCATAATCAAGATTGAAAATTAATAAGCCTGATATCACATCTTCCTGCTCTAGCTGCAAATACTGAGAAACAACACGAGCCGAGTCAATCAGGTTTCGATGTGAAATCACGATGCCTTTGGGTGTGCCAGACACGCCAAAAGAATAGGTAATTACCGCATTGCTGTGACCATTGATGTCACAGGCATAGGGTTTATTGTAGTATTTGAAAATTTCTTCAAATGAGGCGATGCCCTTACTTGCGGTTTCGTAAGAAATAATTTGGCCATCAAAGTTAATTTCTTCAATACTCTCAAGTTTAAGCTTATCGGTGATAATACATTTGATATCACAGTCGTTAATAATGTACTCAACTTGCTCAGGTTTTAATAAGGTAGTGAGCGGCACTAATATGTAGTCGGTCGACAGAATGGCCAATACTGCGATGACTTGCTCGATACCTTTAGTCGAATAAATGCCAACTCTCGAATCTTTTGGCAGGTCTAACTCTTTTAAGTAAAAAGCCACCTGGTTTACTTTGGCAAATAACTCGGCGTAACTGATACTTTTTTCATTATAAACGACGGCAGCTTTATCGCTATGCGCCGGTACGGCACCTTCAAGCAGGGTTCTTATACAATTTATTGACATAATTCTTTTCCTTGTTCGCCAAGCGTCCAAATATCATAGTTACTATCGAGTACGGTCACCGGGTTATGCTCTGAATTAAGAATTTTTTTATAGAAAAACGAAATAATATCTTCTATTTCATCGCCGGTTAATACCTTGGTAATACCGCCCGTTAACACAATGGAGTTAATCGAAAGTAGCTTTAAATTGATATAGGCTTTTTTATAATGAGAAATTTTACATAAAACCAAGAAAATAGCCAGTTGCATCAATATTTTAGTTGCTTTTTGGGTTTGCTCTTCAAAAATATTCTCGGTCACTTTTAAATGCATCAATAGCTCATAAACAAACTCATTACTCTTTGCCGCAAAAATCAACGATTGCTTTGACTTATAGACACCAAGCTTTTTAAAGACCAACCGGTCGTATTCATTTTCGGTGACGAGATTGTCGTCGACTAAATCTTTTGAATAATGAATGTCGGTGGTGGCGCCACCAATATCCAGCAAAATGAAAGGGTTTACCACGGAAAATTTGGCGTCAATTAACGGCAGGGTTTTGTTCACTACGTACGGGGTTGGGAATATTTGATTCGAAGTAATGTCATATAAATGCTTAATATCTTCCTTGCCTTCAATATCTTTTTGATACAGGTTGGTTAAATATTCTCTTAAATGCTGTTCGACGATATGCAGCCTGTCATCAATGATATTTGGCAATATTTCAACATTTGCAATGTTTTCTTGTATTGCCGGTGCATCGAGTTCATTACCGACAAAAACAATATTGGAATAGCGTAACTGGGCCAAATAATTGTACAAACTGTCAGAAAAAACATTGCCGTTTGAATTGATGCCGCCAACAATAATAACCACATCGATAAGATCGCTGGGCAATGAATAATCTTCAATATTTTGATAGAGCACAGTATCAATGATATTGATGCCTGAGTTAAAGGCAATATTGGTGGCATATTTTAATGAAAAGGTATTGGTAATGCCGATAATTAACGTCGTTAAACCACCATTAGCCGACGAACAAATATGCACATCCTCTTTCCCAAAACTGTCGATGGTATCGCCGCATTTATGCATTAAATCAGCTAAGATATCTTTATTAAAATCTCGAAAGTGTTGTTCTAGGTTGTTAGCGGTACTGAGCTTGAAATAGGTACTGCCAACATCTATTAGCAACTTTTCTTTGCTTGCCTTAGTTGCGCTGTTTTTTTCACTGTCACTATGTTCGACATTGTTGAGGGGACTGGTCATTGCATAATTCCTATATCGTGAATAATATCATTGACGATACTGGTGGTATCTTTGGTTAAATCACATTGTGCTTTATCATAAGCGTAACATCTGTCTGGGATCGGCACATTGCCTCTTTTGATAATTCGGATGTTTTTCTTCGCATCTCTGATGGTGATCATATTATTATGATTAATGATATGCGGAGAAAAAGGCACGTCGATAATACCGTTTTTAATCGAGTTAAACACTTTCCGCCATAGAGTATCTGCGGGGTCATTAAACACCGCCTCCATGATCGCTTTCACCTGTAGGGTTAACATTTCTTCTTCTTCTTCATCAACCACATTCGGTAAACCGTTTAAAATCCTTAAGGTATACTGAGTATTCGACACGGTTTTGGCATTGGCTTCTTTGGTCGGAATGCCCGAGGCTTCTTCTCTGGTTTTGGTAATGATTTTATCTGCACCCACCATAGACGCGATTACCGTCGACATGTTTATCAGCTGCTCGGCATAGTCTTTATTCATTGGAAAGGCGCCCATCCATTGGTGGTACACCAAGTGAATAGAGGCGTCGCTACAGTTAATTTGCGCGGCATAGTATTTCGCCAGTTTCTTCAATACGGCAGCGGTGACAATATCTTGGTTCATCGATCCTTGTTGCGCAAATGACACCGAGAATGACTTCACCCCTTCCTCTAATGACAGCAGCATTTCCAGTAACTGAATCACAATAGTAATCGATGGTGGCACTAAGGTTGCGGTTAGCGGGCCAAAAGATTCCCGGTTTATCGGTTCATTCAGTTTTGAATAGTTAGCACACACTCTTTCAACATACTTCCAATACAAAAACGCCTTGTCTAAAGGAAAGTTTTTTGAATAAGGCAAAAGGTAAGTAATGGGACCACCTTCTATCTCAAAAATCCCTGACGCAATAGCGGTTTCAATTAATAGTCTGGCATCAGGCGTACCGTGGCGTAAACTGACCGGCTTATTAAAGTGAGTGATCATCTTGCGGGTGGTGCGATAGCCATGATTGACCAAAGGGTAGCCATTAAGCATATCCACATCATTTTCTTCACTCAGGCGCAGCATTTTCTTTGACGTGGCGTAATCGTTAAGCCGGGTATTTGAATCTATGGTAAGCGGCAGTACATCAACATTGGCATCGACAAAAAACTCATACAGGGCAAATTGCTTTTTGTAGGTAGGAAAGCCACCTCGGGGTTGCACCAGCATTTTTCTTTTTTTCTTGAAATGATGAGAGATAAACAGATCTTTGCTGGCATTTTTGACAAATTCGGCTACTTCGGCAAAGTCAAAGGTATCGACATACTCATTGCCCAGAATTATTTCTCTTTCTTCTTGCAGCAAACTCATTATTTATTTCTCGCTTCTATCTCTCGGTCTTTAATAAGGGTTTCGAGCATGTCTAAGCCCGTATTTAAATCTACCTGGTGACAAACGATATCAAAACCATAATTTTTGTATCTCGGCACAATGTCTTCGGCGTTTCCGGTACCAACCACTAAATTGCCACCAATCATCATGATAATGTCATCTAAATGTTTATATTTTGCTTTCAGTAGTTTGACTTCTCGGCTCCAACCTTCCGCTTCACCGTTTAACGAAGAGATCATTAAAACATCAGCACCCGTTTCCACGGCAGCATCAAAAAATTCTTCTAAATAGGTGTTTACGCCTAAGTTAAACACTTCATAGCCGCGCGCATTCAGAGAAAGCTCAATTAATCGGTTAGCGACCACATGGATATCGTTACCAACTACGCCTGTTACTACCTTCATATCATTTATGCCTAATGTAAATTTGTATACTTATCCATTTTTACTGGGTATGTATGATATCAAAGTTTATGTAAAAACGCTTGTTTGGTGCTAGAATACTGGCTTATATAAAAGAACAGGACTGATAGATGACATTTTTTACCGCAGATATCTGTGATGAATACAGCGACCAGGTATTGGTATTAGGCGCTGGCTATAAAAATTATGGTGGGATAAGCAAATGCCAGGGCGAAATTGTTACCATAAAATTGGATAAGAACAATTCAGATCTGATCAAATTACTCAGAGACGAAGATGGCTCAGGAAAGGTCGTTGTTGTCGACGTAGACCAGGAATACTTTGCCGTAGTCGGTGAGAACTTAATGAAGTTTGCTCAGCAGAATAACTATGCTGGCATCGTGGTAAATGGCTACATCAGAGATACGTTTCAAATAGCCGATATTCCCGTGGCGTTATATGCGCTGGGGACTTGTTCGAGAAAATCCATTCCGGTGACAAGTGGTGAAAGAAGCATTAATTTGTCATTTGGCGGAATTGAAATTGACCACGGTGATTATCTTTATGCCGATACCGATGGCGTAATAGTTAGCAAGAACAAAATTGTTTAGCACAATTTTCTCTTGTCAGTTTTATGGTAACAGCGTTAGCTGAACAAAACTGACAAGAGAAAATACAAAAGCCCGCAGTTACTAGTAACTGCGGGCTTTTGTATAGGGATATACTTATCCTCCCGGGATAAGGAAGGTGTACCAATCTGCATAAACTTATAGGCAACTATTTACTTATGCAGGTTGATATAACTCACTAAAGTATTTTCGCGATAGATTGCGTTAAGTAGTTAACGTTATCCGGAGAAATACCCGCCAGGCTGATGCGGCTAGACCCTACAACATAAATGCTATAGTCATCTTGTAAGCGCTGTACTTGCTCTTTATCGATACCTAAAAATGAGAACATACCATTTTGTGTGGTGATAAAACTAAAGTCACGGCTAACACCATTCTCAGCTAATTTATCGACCAGTAACTGACGAACACCGTTAATCCTGTCACGCATTTCTTTTAACTCACCATGCCACTGAGTTGTCAGTTCTGCAGAGCCTAAAATAGTTTCGACAATGGCGGCACCATGCGCTGGTGGCATAGAGTAAATTACGCGTACCACTGAAAGTAATACTGAGCTAATAATATCGGCAGAAACAGCGCTGCTACCAATAATAGAACAAGCACCAATACGTTCACGGTATAAACCAAAGTTTTTCGAACATGAACTACAGATGATCATCTGTTCAACGGTATCGGCCATTAGTCTTAAACCGTATGCATCGGCGTCTAAATCTTCACCAAAACCTTGGTAAGCCATATCAACAACCGGCATAAAACCAACTTGCTTGGTAACATCAGCAACTTGTTGCCATTGCTCTTTACTCAAATCCATACCACTTGGGTTATGACAACAAGCGTGTAATAACACGGCATCGCCTTTCGGGATTTGTTTTAATGCGGCAAGCATACCGTCAAAGTCTAAACAGTTATTTTCATAATCATAGTAAGGGTAAGTTTTAACAGTCAAACCGGCAGCTTTAAAAACACCTTGATGGTTTGCCCAGGTAGGATTGCTTACCCAAATAGTAGCGCCCGGGGTACAGGTTTTGATAAATTCACCGGCAACACGTAGAGCACCAGTACCACCTGGAGTCGATACCGTGCGAATACGATTTTCAGCGATAACCTTGTGCTCACCTAGAATAAGTGCGGTCATTCTTTCATTGAATAGTGCCGAACCCGCTGAGCCTAAATACGCCTTGCTCGCTTCATTATCAACACGAAATTGTTCAGCCGCTTTTACACAAGCCAAAACTGGCGTATGTCCAGCTTCATCTTTGTAAATACCTGCACCAAGATCAATTTTATTTGGGTTACTATCAGCTTTGAATTTTACCGACAAGCCCAAAATAGGATCTGCTGGTAGTTGCTTTAATTGTGAAAACATACTGTTTACTACCTTTAAATGTTCTGCTAATTCCGCATTTTTCAAGACGGAATAATTATTCATAATATGGTTGAGGATTATACCTTAGATATTAGAATAATCGCACTAAAAAACAAAAACAAGCAACATCGATTCCACAAACGTGTTTTTAACCGCGATTATTGATAATAAAATTCAAAAATAGGGCTAGTAGACTGTTTTTATTACAGATCACATATAAATATTTTTTGATTTTTATAATAAAAAAGTCTTAAAACCTCAATACGCGCAAAACAACCCTTAAATTTTAGCGGATAGCTATTTCATCATTTCTCGCCATTCTCTGATTGCTGACTCGCAAAAGCATCATCAACAAGGCTAAACCTCCTAAGCTGCCGCCGCTGCTATTGTCATCAACTGAATCAATTTCTGGGTTGGTATTAGAAGTCTCTGGCAACACATTAATGTCGATAGTTAACTGCACCGTATTTGCGGCAATGCCATCCGAAACTTCGAGATCAAAGGTTAAGGTTTTCGTTTCGGTAACCTCGGGTGCCTTGAATGTTGGCGTAGCGCTTTTTTCATTAGAAAGGATCACACTTGGACCCGCCGTTTGCGTCCAATAATACAATAAGTTATCGCCATCAGCATCGGAAGAATTGGTGGCAGATAATTGCACGGTGTCACCACCATAGATGAGCTCTGCGGGCGCTATTGCTACAGCAACCGGTGTTTGGTTATCCGTTACAGGGGTTTCGTTATTGTCGCCAGGTAAACTTTCATCACAGTATTGTGCCGTATTTTCAGCTGTTGGTGAACAATGGGCTACGTAATCCACCTCCATGGTGACTTGTTGCAAACTGGAGTCGATAGAACCACCCAAATTTCCGCCCATGGCAACGTTCAGCAAGATAAACATAGGTTCTTTATATTGGGCACAATTGCTGATGTCTTGGCTGGTCACCAAGGTGTCATCGATATAAAAAAGCACGCTATTTTCGTCCCATTCCATCGCGTATTTATGCCAGATGAGAACATCTGAGCTGCCATTGGGGTAGGTATATCTAACTTCGCTGGCACAACCGTTGGTATTAAAGAAATTGGTGATGTAGGTATTCGGTTCGTTGGAAAACCATTCCCAAACGTCAATTTCCCCCGCACCTGGTTGCGGCCAGTGACTGAAATCATCATCATTTTTTTTCGGGTGTTCGGCAATGCGGTTCTCCAGCATCCAAAATGCCGGCCAGCTGCCACCTTCTAAGTTGTGAAATTTTATTTTTGCTTCTATCCGGCCATATAAGAATTCACGCTTATCTTTGCTATTAATTCTGCCTGAGGTCCAGCTCTTTTGGGCGCCGCCCAGGCCGGGGCAGCTTATCGATTGCTTTCGGGCAATAATTTTAAGGGTGCCATTGGAAACATCAAAGTTTTTATCCGCCGATGTTTCATCATCGGTATAGCATTGCACTTCATTGTTATAGTTTGCTTGGATTTGCGCAGTCCAGTTATCCCAGTTAACTGCGCCTCCTTCGAATCGGTCGATCCATTCAACTTGCCAGCCAGCGTGCACCGAAGCACTTAAAACCAATAGCAGTAAGCCGGTTGTGACAGTTTTTAACTTTGCTGAACAGACACTCGCTGGTGAAAACAACAGTGCTAAGGTTTTGATGGATGGCGGTAAGGTTTTGATAGTCTTTACTCCGAGCATAATAAATTAATAGCTTAAGCCAAAGCCATAAGGGAATAGTGGTTTGTATGAGGTGTCGTCAATATTGACGGTCGGGTGTGAGGTTTTTGGCCAGCTAAAGGACAGTTTGCCCTGAAAATTATAATCGCCAAATAACACATCACTAACGCCTTGCCCTTCAGAGCCTGGAAGCCAGGCGGCAACAAACGCATTAGACGCTTGTAGTTCTTTGTTAACCACGAGCGGCCTGCCCGAAATTAATACGGTAATGATCGGAATGTTATGAGTGGCAAGGGTCTTGATCATTTGATAGTCTTCCGGATGCAATTTCGCCAATTCTAAAGATTTGCCGTACGGCTTTATGATGTTCATTTCCCCATTAATCTGTGAGCCTGTTTTGACAATAATATCGTCGCCGCTGCGTATATCCCCCATGCCTTCGGCATAGGAGGTCTCACCAATAACCACGACAGCAACATCGAAACTACTGACACTTTCGGTGATCGAGTTAATATTGCTATGCAATTGTGCCTTAGGGGCTTGGCTTTCAATGGCTTGCCAAATTGACGTGCCACCTTCGATAAATTCATTGCCGCTGACGCCTTGCCAATCAAGGGTGAAACCACCACATTGATGGCCAAGGTTGTGGGCATTTTTGCCTGTCACTAACACTCGTGCCTGTTTATCTAATGGCAGTATTGCTGCTTGGTTTTTTAACAAGACTAAAGATTTTCGAACCGCTTCACGCGCCACTTCTCTGTGTTCTTTGCCGCCAAAACTGTCATCGTTTGCCAACTCTCTTAGTTTCGGTTGTGGCCGGTCAAACAAACCATATTGCAATTTCACCGTAAGAATTCGACGTACCGCATCGTTAATTCTTTCCATCGGCACAGTGCCTAACTCAACATGGCTACGAAGGTGGTCGATGAATTCTTGCCAGTTGCGCGGGATCATGAACATATCTATGCCGGCATTCACGCCAAGACCAACCGATTGATAAAAATCACTCGACAGATAGTCAATCGCATCCATGTCTGAAAGGATAAACCCGGAAAATTGCATGTTGTTTTTCAAAACATCGGTCAGTAAATATTTGTGGCCATGACATTTGTCACCATTCCAGCTACTAAACGAAGCCATTACCGTAAGCGCGCCAGCGGCAATCGCATGCTTAAATGGCGGAATATGAGTGTTCTCTAACTCGCGCCAATGTAACACCGTATCGCCTTGATCGACACCATGCGAAGTACCGCCATCACCTACCCAATGTTTGATGCCGGCAACAATACTGTTTGCTTGAAAACCGTTTTGCATGCCGTTAATTATTTTCGGCGCATAGGCGTTGATGATTGTTGGCTGTTCAGAGAAACTTTCATAGGTTCGGCCCCAATGATTATTACGAGCAACGGCAAAATTAGGGGCAAATACCCAATCGATACCGCAAGCTAGAACTTCTTTTGCCGTGACTTGCGCAATACGCTCCAATAAATCAGGATCAAAAGCGGCACCTAAACCAATGTTGTGAGGAAATATTGTTGCGCCTTTGACATTGTTATTGCCATGAACTGCATCGACGCCGTAAAGAATCGGAATAGCCAGGTGATCTTTATCGGCTGTCATCGATGCACACCAATAGGCATCGGCCATATTGACCCAGTCATTCGGAGAATTACTCTCCGGGTAAGAGCCAGCACCACTTAATACCGAACCTAAATGATAGTATTTCACATCTTCAGGGGTGCAGGTTAACCGTTCAACTTGCGTCATTTGGCCAATTTTTTGGTCCAGGCTCATTGAAGCAAGCAGTTGTTCTACTTGCTCTTGGATGCTGTTGTTGGGTTTAACTTTTCTCATTTATTTTGCATCGATAAGGTTGAATTCAGTTCTAAGGGACGCCTCTGAACTTCCGCCAAGCCAAAGATGAAATTGCCCGGGCTCAGCGTTTAGCTGCATTTTTCTGTCGTAAAATGCTAGATCATCACTGCTTAGTTCAAAGTGGATTGTTTTCGTTTCGCCCGCCGTTAAGTGAATTCTTTGAAAGCCTTTTAGCTCTTTCACCGGGCGAGTAACACTGCCGACCAAATCTCTAATGTAGAGTTGCGCTATTTCATCGCTGTCATAGTCACCTGTGTTGGTTAACTGGACTGATATGGTTAATGTGTCGCCGATAGCAATGTTGTTTTTACTAAGAGTAATGTTGCTGTATTCAAACTTGCTGTAAGACAAGCCATAGCCAAAAGAAAATAAAGGCGAAAAGTGAGTATCTAAATGCGTGGCCGCCATGCCTAAAGATGTTTGTGCCGCTCTTTCAGGTATATCGTTCATATGCACAAATGAGTCATTGGTGGCCGGTTTTCCGGTATGTTTTTGCGCATAATACAATGGGATTTGACCAACCGTGCGAGGGAAGGTTACCGGTAATTTCCCGGAAGGCGATTTAACCCCGAAGATTAAATCGGCAATGGCCGGGCCGCCCATAGTGCCAGGGTGCCATGCATAAAGAATGCTATCCACTTTATCCACTATGTTGGTAAGAGTTAATGGCCTGCCTGCCATAACAACCAACACAATTGGTGTGCCAGTTTCGGCAATAGCCTCAATCAACTGTTCCTGACTACCAGGCAAATCGATAGTAGAACGACAATGAGCTTCGCCAGATAAAATCGACTCTTCACCTAAAAACATCAGTGCAACATCAGAAGATTTAGCCATGGCGATAGCGTGTTCAAATGCATCTTGATCATCGCTACGGGTGTTTTTTAGTGCTTTTGCATATTTGACTTCAACGTCATCACCAACAAAGTCTTTTATTGCTTGTAGGCAAGTTTGGCTGTGCTGTGCTTCGCCATCAAATATCCAGGTACCAAGTTGTTCATAACCATCATTTGCCAGTGGCCCAATAACGGCTAATGAATTCACGGCGTTGGTTGAAATTGGCAATACGTTATTTGAATTTTTTAATAGCACACAACTCTTAAGTGCCGCCTGTTTTGCCGCCGCTATGTTTTCATCAGCCAGTACTTTGGGTAAAGAAGATGGATCGGTATAGGGGTTATCGAATAGTCCCAGATCATATTTTAAAGTTAAGATCCGGCCAACCATAAAATCAATTTGTTCGATATCTATTTTACCTTCAGCAACCAATGCTTGCAGATGATCGTGGTAAGTTGAACTTACCATTTCCATATCAATACCGGCATTGGCCGCTTCAAATGCCGCCTCTTTATCATTAGCCGTAAAGCCATGTACGGTTAGCTGGCGAATCGAATCCCAATCACTAACGACAAAGCCCGGGTAATTCCACTCTTCTCGTAAAACTTCTTTCATTAACCATTCATTACCCGAAGCGGGTACCCCATTGAGATCACTGAAAGAGGCCATAAATGTTGCAACACCGGCATCGGCTGCAGCTTTAAAAGGAGGTAAATAAACGTTTCTCAATTCGTTTTCAGGTATGTTGGCGGTGTTATAATCTCTGCCGCTTTCGCTCGCGCCGTAGCCAGCAAAATGTTTTGCACAGGCGGCAATTGAGCCAGTGTCTTTTAGATTTTTCCCCTGAAATCCTTTCACCATAGCGACGCCAAGGGTTGAGCATAAATATGGGTCTTCACCCAGGCTTTCGGCAATTCGGCCCCAACGTGGGTCGCGGCTAATATCTATCATCGGCGCAAAAGTCCAGTTTACCCCGCAGGTAGAGGATTCTAATGCGCTAACTCTGGCACCTTGTTCTACTACTTCCTCAGACCAGCTTGCCGCCTGTCCTAGCGGAATTGGGAATATGGTTTTAAAACCATGGATCACATCTCGGCCAATTAACAGCGGGATCCCTAAACGGCTTTCTTCAACGGCAATTCTTTGTAATTCATTGACCGTGCGTAAATCCACTTCATTTAACACTGAGCCAACCTTGCCAGCTTGCAAGGCATGAATTAAATGCTCGGGGATCCAGCCTTCATGGCCGGCCAATTGACTCATTTGGCCAATTTTTTCTTCGAGACTCATTTGCGCCAAAAGTTGTGAAACTATTAAATCAAAATGTGGGTTAAGCTCACTCATAATTTTTAAGCAACTATTTGCAGACATTGGTGTACCTATTAAAGACGATGAAATGCTTATTAGCGGCAATGGAAAATGCTGATCTGAACCGCAGAAAATTGTTCGTCTCTTATGTTCATTAAAAAATTTTTATGAATCTAAGACTATAACGACCCATGAAAGAAACAATGCAAACACGTTAAAGCGGACTCAGCTTGAGATGACTTGGGTTTTAGCGGAGTTTATTATCAAACAACCCTGATAATTGCGTTTTTTTTAACAAATTTTAGTGACTGTCCATTTCACCGTTTATTATTCCCTAACTCATCGTTTTTTCATTGTTTTGTGTGTATTTGTATATAAGGTCAGAGGTACCTTTAATTTGGTAGTTTCTATAACAAGCTGTGAAATCAGCGTGCAGTTGAGAAGATATCATCGAATAGAATTTTCAAGGGAATCGTGAAATGAGTAGCAATGGCCACTATCAAACGGCAGCAGCCGACAAAGTGTCGATGGCACAAAAGTTTACTTATGGTTTAGGGGCGTTAACCAATAATTTACTTGGGGCGGCAATTGGCGGCATGTTAATTGTGTTAAATCTGGGCTTAGGCATGAATCCAGCACTCGTTGGCCTGCTAGCTTCTCTACCTCGGTTAACCGATGCGTTAACCGACCCGTTAATGGGCTACATATCAGATCATACCAAATCAAAGTGGGGCAGACGCCGACCTTATATTTTTTGTGGCGCAATCGCGTCAGGCATTATTTTTGCCTTGCTCTGGCAACTGCCCACCGATCGAAGCGAAACGTTTTTATTTTGGACGTTTCTGCTTGGCTCGATTATTTTTTACCTGGCTTATACCATGTATGCCACCCCCTGGGTTGCCTTAGGGTATGAATTAACACCAGATTATCATGAACGTACCCGGGTAATGGCGGTGCAAAATTTCATGGGCCAATTTGCCTGGTTAATTGCCCCTTGGTTCTTATGGTTTATGCAGTCGGAGCTGTTTTTTGACGACATGGTTGAGGGCGCAGGTTGGTTAGCTTTATTGATTGGCATCTTCACCATTTGTGTCGGTGTTTTACCGGCAATATTTTTAAAAGAGCGTTTTGGTAATAGTACTGAGACAAAGGCAGAGAAAACGTCGGGCAAAAAAGCCGATACTGAGGAGTTTCCAGCCAGTTTAGGAGATTTTATCAAAGGCTTTGCCACCACGATAAAATTCAAACCCTTCTTGTATTTGTGTGCGGCAACATTTTTAGTGTTCAATGGCTTTATGTTGGTATCGTCATTTCAAACCTATGTCATTATTTATTATGTGTTTGGCGGCGATCAATCGCTTGGTGCCGAGTACGCAGGCTGGTCCGGCACGGTTTCGGCAATCGCGACTTTTTGTGTGATATTCCTGGTCTCTAAAGTCTCGACTATTGTGGGTAAACGCCGGGCATTTTTCATTGGCACCGGTATTTCCATTGTTGGTTTCGGCTTAAAGTGGTTCTGTTACAACCCCGAACAACCATTACTGTTATTAATCCCTCCGGTATTAATCGCGTTTGGTTTAGGTGGCTTATTTACGCTAATGCCTTCTATGGTAGCCGACGTTTGTGACATGGACGAACTGGAAACCAGTCAACGCCGCGAAGGCATGTTTGGCTCTATTTATTGGTGGGTGGTTAAATTAGGCATGGCCGTTGCGTTAGCGGCTGGCGGTTTCTTATTGAATGCGACTGGCTTTGATGTTGATTTAGGTGGCCAGCAATCGGCAGATACGATATTTTTAATGCGCATCTTTGATGTTGTCATCCCGATGATCACATCTGGCATCGCAATCTGGATGATCACAAAATATCCAATAACGGAAGGCATAGCACACGATGTTCGTGAAAAACTTGAATTGAAACGGGGTAAATCTGCGTCAATCGATGATGACTCTGCAGATGCTGAAGTGAGCTTGGCGACAAGTTAGAGTGAGTAAAAATGTACTGTAAAAAATCGACCTATTGGTCGATTTTTTAACTCAAGTATTTAGTCAATGATGTTTGAATGAATTTACTTCTATTGGTAAGAATAGAATGCCGGTTAAAGCACAAATACAAATTTTCGTTAACTGAATTTTTTAATTGATGAATGTTAATTAAGGTTTGTTGGTGAAACGCTTTTGCCGCATATAAAGGTAGAACGGTAAAGCCAAGCCCTTTGCTAACCGGCTCTAAAATCAAGCCGATTTGGTTGGAAAATCCCTTATGTTCAAATTGTTCAAAATGTTCAAATTCATCGAAATTTTTGCTTAACAATAATTGCCCATGATGTGCGGCATCTGGGTGTGAAATAAAGCCCGAATCAATTAATATTTGCCAATTTATCGATTCAATTTTATTTGAGGTCACTAACACTAATGGTTCAGCGGTTATTTTTTGACTTATCAGGCTAGTATCTTGGCTTAATTGCGTGAGCAGGCCTAAATCAATTTTACGATCAGCTATGTCCTGTTCTATGTTTTTGTTGGGGGCAAAAACGTAATCAATGACTAGTTTTGGGTGCAATTGCTGTAGTTCTAATAAGTAAGGATAGAGTTTTAAGCCAACACTGCCTGGGGATGATATTTTTACTCTGCCTTCATACGCCTCATCTTGCTTGATCAGTTGCTCTAGTTCAGCCGAGGAACGTAAAAGTTCTTTTCCTTTTTGAAATAATTGCTCACCAGCATTGGTGAGAGAAAAAGATTTCCCTTCTCTTATCAATAACGCGCACTCGAGTTGCTGTTCCAATTTTTTTATCTGCTGACTGACCCCTGATTGGGTCATAAATAATTTATCGGCGGTCTGAGTGAAATGACCTACTTCAGCAAGGGTGCAAAATGTTGTTAACCAAACTTGATTAATCATTACGAAACGTACTCACAGTTATAATTATTGATAATTTTTAATACTTTAGCATGCGGGCTATACTTTCACCATCAAATGAATTGAGAACAAACTTACTAGAATAGGTATAGGTATAGGTATAGGTATGAGCAAAGCATACCCAAGAACGTTTTCACACATAGGCATTTCAGTGCCTGATTTAGAAGCCGCGGTAAAGTTTTACACACAAGTACTAGGCTGGTACCTAATTATGAAACCTACCGAAATTGTTGAAGACGACAGTCCAATTGGTGAAATGTGCACCGACGTATTTGGTGCTCAATGGGGGAAATTTAAAATTGCTCATTTATCAACTGGCGATCGTATTGGTGTTGAGTTATTTGAATTTGCCAATCAACAGCAACCGGAAGACAATTTTGAATATTGGAAAACCGGTGTCTTTCATTTCTGTGTTCAAGATCCTGATTTTGAAGAACTAGTCGAGAAAATAGTAGCCGCTGGCGGTAAAAAACGCATGGCAGAGCCGAGATATTATTACCCTAATGAAAAGCCATATCGAATGATTTATATGGAAGACCCATTTGGCAATATTCTTGAAACATACAGTCATAGTTACGAGTTAACTTATGCCGCTGGTGCGTATTAGTTAATGGCGATGATAAAAAAACCGGCCGAAGCCGGTTTCTTTACTCTATTGGCTATCAGTATTACTGACAAATACCCGAGCTAGCAGCACTATCCAGTGGTAGTGCTGCAGAAACACTACTCACACAAAAGTTAACGCTAACACCTCCTGTTGCTGAAGTGCTGGTGAGGACATCAGCCACACCACTGGCATTTGTCAATGCTGAAGCTGATTCTGCCCAAGTGCCACTGAAGTTACCGGTAACAGTTGCTCCCGCCACTGGTGCGCCAAGATCATCGAAAACGGTTACCGTTGCTTTCCCGTATTTCTTACCTTTACCTGCACTCTGAGTTCCCGTTACCACAGAACTCACTACGGTGTTGGTAGCTTCACCGCCCCCAACCGAAGTGACAGAGACCAAGGTTGAGGTAGCATCAGTTGCACCTTCGTTATCCGTTACCGTGAGAGTTACTGTATAGTTACCGGCAGCGATAAAACTGTGGTTGGCGGTTGCACTTGAGTCAATGTTGCCATCGCCATAATCCCAATCGTAGCTGACGATAGAGCCATCGCTGTCTGAACTGGCTGAGCCATCAAAACTGCAGACAAGATCAGTACAATTGTTTGCAAAAGATGCTATCGGTGAATTATTGCCAGAAGCCCCACCTGTACCCAAGATTTCGATGTTATCAATAACATAGGTATCGTTGGTAAATGCATCCGGGTCAATCAGGAAGATGATAGAGTCAACCACGGTGTCTGCAGTCGCGGTATCGAGACGATCCAACATTTGAAACTGAAGAGTCTGCCAGCCATTGGCATGTTCGATGAAGGCTTCATATTTACTGTGGCGACCACCTGGGTAGTTGCTTGGTGTTGCAACGCTACTATTTTCCAACTGGATCAGAACTTGTTTACCAACCAGTGCAGGATTTGTGTTGTTGAAATCCATACTAAAGGCTTTTGAACCGAGAACAAAACCGCTGGCATCTGAAATAGCACTGGTACTTGCGGCTATTACATCCCACTGGCTTGCCGCATCACGGGTATAAGTCAATACACCGCCACCTACATTGTAAATGCCATTATTAGAAGTAATGGTCATATTGGCCGTGCCATCATAATTTTCAAGCACTGTTTCTGTAGACAAGCTTGGTCCCACATAAACAGATGTCGGCACCGAACAGCCACTGGTTACCGCTGTCAGCGTCTGATTACTACTGGCACTACTTTGATGCCACTGAACATCAACAGAGGTTGCGCTGGAAGCTACTATGGTGCCGCCAGTGACCGTCCAGTTGGAGGCTATACCATTGGCCACAGTGTAAGTCTCTGTGGCGCCAGGATTTACCAAATGATCACCTAACAGAGTGGGCTGGCTATCACCGTAAACACGTACATAATCTACTTTCAGGGTTTGTGGCAGTGCGCCATTATCAACTGCACCTCCCCAAGTGCCACCGACAGCCAGGTTCAACAGAATATGGAAATTATTCCTGCCATCAAATGGCCAATCTTCAGGGAGGAGATCTGTCGCAGTTTTGATTGAGTAAAGCATGTTGTCAACGTACCAGCGGATCTCATCTGCTTGCCACTCAATGGCGTAGGTATGAAAATCATCAGACCATCTGTCTGGTTGCTTCAACATACCACCACCGGTATGTTGGTTATTCGGATAGGGTTGCCCGTAATGAAGAGTGCCGTAGGCAAACATAGACGACTGTCCGGTCGATTCGAAAATATCTATTTCTCCGCTTACTGGCCATACCTCGGTAGGATCAGTGGGCAGCATCCAGAATGCCGGCCACATTCCTTGTCCGTCAGGAACTTTCATTCTTGCCTCAACACGACCAAAAGCCCATTCACCACTGCCTGGCATATTCGCGGTGCGTATGCGGCCTGAGGTATATTGTGTTGCTTTTACGCGCTGTTTTTTGGCGGTGATTGTTAATTGTCCGTTAGCAACGACAGCATTCTCGGCCTTGTAGTACTGAAGTTCACTGTTTCCCCAGCCACACATTCCCGCACCTTGATCACAGCCATCACCTAACTGGACATCCCAGTTGAGCTGGTCAAGAGTAGAACCATCAAATTCATCACTCCAGACCGGGATCTGGCACTGTTGTGCAAAGGCCATGGTGGAGATAATAGAGAGTGTGGAAGCCAACAATAAACGTTTTAGCCCCGTTGGTGCAATCATAGTGTTTTTCATCTTTTCACCCATTTTTTATAGTTATTATGCAATGTCTTTTATTTGCGCCCGTTTTTGCCACAATGCATTCGCAGATTAGTTCTATGAAATTAATGAATGGCTAAATTCTGAACGACAATATTTAATAGACCGAAAAATAATCACACGGTCAATACAGTTTGCGTCGAAATGGACTGCTAAGGAGACGGGTTGGTTATGTTGATATTGGATTAAGGTGAGCAAGGCGTTTCTTACAGCGTTGATCTGGAAGGTAAAAATTATTCTGGCCTGTTTGGCTGTTATATTAATATGAATTTAACTCGCTTATTTTTTCAGAATCTGTCTTTTGCATGTTTTAACTGCGCATTTAAATAATCTAATTGAGCCTGAATTTTCAATGCCTTAGGCTTAATCGCTTGTACCTCTGCAACTATTTTGATTACTGACCAACCTAGTTGCAAGAGTATCATCGCAATAACTGTCCCTGTTCTGCCGGTGCCGCCTTTACAGTGAACCGCCACCACCCCTTGGTTATTTATTTCATCTAAAATGCTCTGTTTATGTTTCATCCATTGTAATTCAAATGCCTTTTCGGGTGCCTGATCGTCAACAATGGGCAGCCGAAGCCAGGTGATTTGATGTTGATGGCAAATGTCAGGCAGTGCAAGCACATTATTTGCCACCATCTCTTTATCAGCCATTAAGGTGATTAACATTGAGGTTTGGTTTTGCTTTAACTGCAGTATTGAATCTTCAAGACTCGCAGATTTAGTGCCAGGGCAAGGGGTAAATATTAGCTTTGCCCCATTATCCAAAGCTAATGTTTCAAATGGATGGGTATTCACTTCATATTCCCATATTTAATTAAATTATTTAAAGTTACAACTGAACTCGGACAGTTTGCACCGCATTGGCAGCAATTGATACTTTTGCATACTGACTGCCTATTTTTAATGAATAGGATATTGGCTGCTTGGTGGTATTTAACAATTGCACACTGACTAAATTTTTGTCATTAATCGCGGCACTTGCGTGCAATGCATCGTTACCCAGGCCGGCTAATTGCGTATCGACTTGCAACGCTTTATCACCGGGTCGAATGGTTTTGCTAAATTGGGCAAGCACATAATAAATTGGTGTGTAATAGACTTCACCGGTGTTGGTATCAATCATAATAGGCGCGCCACAGAAGTTACCTACATGGTTTGGACCACCATGACTATCTAAAACAACATTCCAATCTATCCACCCCTCGAGCCAATGATCTAGACTGACAATAACATTTCGAGCATAACGATGCACCGGGGTATATACAGGATGATCTTCAGACTTTGGTGCCCATGTAGCCGTGTATGCCCAATCTGTCGCATTATCATTCCACCAGAACTCATCGTTGTTAAACCAGTTTTTTTCTTTAAAACGAACGGGATCTAATATGCCTGCGGGTGCAACCTTGCCTAAATCATCAATGGTACCTTCGGTATGAATAATGGAAAATTCAGGGAATTTTTCATGAACACGATCAAATACATCTTGATTAACCTGGTAAGTACTTTCATACCAATGTACAGCCGTACCATAAACATAAGGGGCAGTGTCTTTGTCGCCTAGAATTTCATCGGTCCAGTGCTCTATACCATCGCGGTTTTGATCGTAAATGAGCAGTTTTACATCTTTATGGGCACTCGCTTTTAGTTTCGGACCCAAGTGCTGCTTAATAAAAATATTTTGCGTTTGCGGAGTAAAATGCATGCTTTCCCATTGACCACTATTGCCATGGGGTTCATTTACCGGCGTAAGCGCCCAAATATCGATCCCTTGTTGTTGGTAAGCATCCAGATATTTAACAATGTAATCTGCATAGGTTGAATTGTATTGTTGCTTTAATTCACCACCGGTACCTTGATGACCATTTTCAGCCGTCGGTTTAATGTACCAATCTTCAATATCTTTCATCCATGGCGGTGCGGTCCATGCCGATGCCACAATTCTTAGGTCTTTGTCTGCTTGTTTATTTTTAATGGCATAGGCTTGCTTGATCATTGGCAATAAATCAAAGCGCTCATCTTTTATGCCGGAATGTTGTTTCGCGCTGAAACCATCTTGATCAACATTTATGCTAAAGTGTTTCAATTCAGTGTCATCGGCTACTGCGGCATACGAATACTTACCGTTAACAGCAAAGTCTGTGGCGCCAATATGGGTACGGGCTAAAGAAAAGTTCGCTCCATTTTCACCGTATATATTTTCCATCACTTCTGCTCTTTTGTCTTGCTCTAGATGGGCGAGAACATAGGCAGAAGATTCGGTAAAAGAGCTACCAATGCCAATAATTTTTTGTTTTACAATATCAGGCCTTACTTCGATCACCTTGCCATTAGGCTTTCCTTGTTGAAATGTCAGATTTAGCTGAGATGCTATTTTATCTCCAGCTTCACTGGTGAGTAATATTTCTGCAGTCGTTGTCAGCTGATAATTAATATCAGCAGAATTTTTATGCTCTTCAGCGCCCAGACTTTGCGGTAAGCTACCAATCAAGGTAATAGCAGACAATGTTGCTAACACGATATTTTTTTTGAAATTTTCCATCTTAAAACTCTCCCTGTATAATAATATTGGTTTAATTAAGGTATGAACTAGTTAGCTAAAATCAACTTGCCAAACAACCCTGCATCAATCCAACCTCTGTCTTTGCCTTCACCCGGAGCAGACTCTGAGCCGATAAAGTTTTCCCGCAAGGCACTACCATCGTTGTCACAATAGGCCAGCATTAGCCCCATAATTTTTCCCGCGGTCAGTTCAATTGGTTGGTTATCGGTTGCTGAATCTTGATAAGCGTCGGTATAAATATCGATACTTAATTCCCAGATAAGTTTATCGCCTTGCTGCTGCCAGCGACTTTCCACATGATGAGTATAAGTTTGCGCTAATTTATTTGTGCCGATATCAATCGCTTGATTATCCAGCGACATATGATAGGCAAAGGCATTATGATTGAACTGATGTTCACCACCAGAGAAATCCTCATCCAAAAAGATCTCTAAACAATCATCATCCCAATACTGAGTTAAGGGGTCTCTATGGCTATCGATCAGAATATCATCAACAATTTCTGCCATAAAATATAATTTGGATTTCGTCCAAACCACTTTATAGCGCCCTTGAAAGTCCTCTTTTGAATACTCTGGCCCTAACCAGCGGTTATCAAGGGTTTGCCATTTTGCTTCTTGCCAAATACTTTCATTGGCTACGCCGTCTACCTTGGGCGACTGCTCTGCGTACGGCGCATAATAATTTGTTCTGCCCTGGTAATGGGCATCTGCCGCGTAAACTTTTTGCATAAGGATAAATGAAAAGGTAATGATTATTGTTGAGCACAAGCTTGAATAGTTAATGTTTTTCATTTCATTATTCCCCAATATGAATTCATATCTGCTCTATATGGCAAACATTATCAAATAACCATCATCTAGTGATAAGGGAAGCAAAACAATGGTATTGCGCTAAAGTGGATTATTGCAGCGGCAGGGCGGATAAAAATTGACAATAACACGCCTCATTTTTTACCCTTTTATTGCACATTCTTATGCCATAGTTAGGGCATCGTTAAAGCAACTGTCATTAAGAAAGTTTTGTTTTAAAGATAACCACCACGAAGTCAATGCTTTGCGGGTATAAACCGAACATTATCAATGCGCATAACTGCGCCCTCGGCTTTACCCCAATCAGGAAAGACTAAAATTCGTTTAATTTTACTCAAGTCGGCATTTTCCATTTGGCTTGAAAGTGTAAATACATAATGTTGCCATTCATTATTCGGTGTCGGTCCACCATCGGTTAATGTTACTTGGGCGGCACTAATATCAGCTTCGAGTTTTAAATACCATGTTGAGCCAGCAGGTGGCGGGGTAATTTGTTTAAAATCAAACTCCACGGTTCCGCCTGCATAAGCGCTCATATCTAAAGGTCGGGGTGCGATAAACCCCGGTGCTGTGGGTGCATTTGCAAACTTAAACTCCACTACTTGGCTGGTCATTTGCTCATCATCCACTTGGCTGAATTCTGCTCCTGAGCAACAATCCCAGACGGTCCAATCTTGTTCATTTATTTTTTCAAAGATAGGCTTGGCTGGCGTCTTACGGGGTGAAATGCCGCAAGACTGATCAAGTTGCCATGATTCAGGTTCAGAGTTGTAGGCGCACTCTAACTTGATATTGTCTATTTGAATGTGTGCATTGGTTCCGGTGTACTCAAGCACAAAGGGAGAGATTACATTACTCAGATCAACCCCGTCCTGTTCTGCACGAGAAGATAATATGTCAGCGACTTTTAAAGCAACATGTTGCCACTTTCCCGGTGCTGGCAAATCTATTGCCGTGCTGCCTTTGCTGTCGTTATCACTTGCCATGCTAACGAGTAATCGGCTATCGGAAGAGGCGTTTTTAACCATCAGGTCAAACTCAACCTCGCCATTTTTCGACCAACTTGTTCCGCCCTCAAATCTTAATCCTTTTTCATATCCAGCAATGCTTGATGATGCATTAGATAGTAGGGCAACACTATTACTGCCTTTGAATTTAATATCCCAAACCTTGCCATGATGATCTGACAATTCAATATGTTGCTGAACAGCTTTGTCATCAGCAGATCCTGCAACAGCGGTGTGTAGAGTATTGGTTACCTTACCACCTTGCACGGGAAAGCTAAGAGTTTCTGGGCCGTCAGTATAAAGCATATATTGATTGCTAGCGGGTTTGCCCAAATCGGTATTTAATGTAACCTTTGGATCAATGGTGGCGCAACCTTTGCCATCAGGCTGAGGTGAGCCCTGTCTGTCATCTTGACATTGATATACACGCACATAGTCAACTAACATTTTGCGATCTTTAGGCCAATTGCGATCAGGTTCGCCAGGCCAGTTGCCACCTACAGCTATGTTCATGATCAAATAAAAATCTTGATCAAAGGGCGCCGCCGGATTGGCAACCTGAAATCCTTGTTCCTGCCCCTGCCAAATATAGTTATACCAGCCGGCTGAACTTTGGGTTTGATAATGCTTTGAGTCGACATACCAACGAATTTCATCGGCCTCCCATTCAATAGAATAAACATGAAAATTATCAGCCGGGTTGGCATCCATATGAAATGCTTTAACTTTATTTTCCCACTGCGGCCAAGGCAAGCCGTAATGCAATGTGCCATGCACCTCATTGGCTCCGATGCCTGGGTTTAAAGATTCCATAATATCGATCTCACCACTCGCTGGCCATTTGCCATAAACATCATCACTGGGTAACATCCAGAACGCAGACCACATACCTTCTCCTGGCGCGACCTTAGCGCGAATGTCTACGCGACCATAGCGAATTGACAGTTTGTTTTTGGTTTGCAACCTTACCGAGGTAAAGGGCGAGGTTTTTGATTTGTCACTGCTATCGTATTGGGGATGAATTTCAGAAAACTTTGGGCCGCTATAGTCTTCTTCTTTTGCCACCATATGCAGTATTCCGTCTCTGATAAAGCCATTTTCAGGACGATCGGTATAACATTGCAGTTCATCGTTGCCGCCCCCCCAACAGTCAATTTCAGCATTCCATTTAGAGCGATCAAGGGTGGACGTATCAAATTCATCTTGCCAAATTAAGTTCCAACCAAATTTTGCTAGCTCGTTAGTATGAGGATCTGCTGAAGAGTTAACGCCTGGTTCGCCTTGTGATGACTCATCCGAACCGGCCTCGGGTACACAGCCATTTAATGTTATTAGCGCAGCCAGAACAGTTACCGGCAGGAAGAAGTGGGGTCTGGTGAGCGAAAATGACATAGTTCTATCCCATTAATTTGATGTTGTTGTGTTCCAATATCAATAGCTTGATTATGCAACGACCTATGATAGGCAAAGGCATTATGATTAAACATCATCTAGTGATAAGGGGATCAAAACAATGGCATTGCGCTAAGGTGGATTATTGCAGCGGCAGACCGGATAAAGCACAAAATAAAAAGTCCAGCATCAGCTGGACCTTCAAACTAATACCATGACACAGATATTTTCATGGCATAGGTAGTTTCTAGGCTTTTCTTCAACCGATATATTATACCAAGTTGATTAAATATCTGCTCATTTTTAATGGCTAAAAAGAATAACTACTGCTTTATAAAATTGATAAGTAGAATAACTACTTACTAAATTTTATGCATTGCATTTATCCGTTTTAGCTCATGAAAAAGTAGATCACATACTTAATCAAATCGGTATAAACTACCGAATAAAAACGCCAGCCAACTAAATGATCCGGAATGACGATGCAGGTCTTCATCGGGCTTGGTTTCAACAGCCGGTACCGTTAAAGTTACAATTGACGAAATCACATCTTGGCTATCAGCAGCGGTCAATTCAAATATCAGCTTTGTCGCGCTAGCAACTTCAGGTACAACAAATGATATCGTCGTTGAATCAGCATCGGTAGTGGTGATTGTTGGCCCGGCTAATTGCCGCCAATTGAACTGAATCAGGTCGAAGTCGGCATCATTCGCACTAGCTTCTAACACTACAGGTTGGCCACTCACCACTGCGGCATCATAGGCGTTGATTTCGGGAAAGTGGTAATCTGTTTCACTAGCGTCAACGGCAATGATAGCTGTTTGCGCTTCGTCACTCGTTCGGGCGATATCGCCTAATGCCGATGATAAGTCTGTAGATACTTGCATAAATTACTCCTCTGCCGTAATTGGCATACGTGTTGAGTTATACGGATTGGTATTGTTGTCAGTATCAAGGCTAGCGGTAATACCATCTGCTCCGCGTCGCCTTGAACTCTTTAGTCAATTAATCTCGTGGTAATGCGATTAAACCAGCAGATGTTATTTTGCTATGTTTAAATCGGTCACATACAACTTATCACCGGCATTACCACCCACAGCAAATATCGCTATTTGCGTGAGTTTGGTTAGGTTTAATGGAATATCAGCAGTGTTAATATTCACTTCAGACCAGGCACTTGAAACGGTTAACGGTATTTTATGCTCGGCACCATCAACAATGAAGTCGACTGTGTATTCGCTAAAGGCGCCGGTGGCGGCAACTTTGAAATTAACGGTATTATATTTGGCTACGTCTATTTCATAGGTTTGCACGCCGCCATAAATATCGCCCATCAAGGCCAGTACTGCACCCCAACCGTTTCCTTTGGTGACTTCAAAGGCATTTAGGTCGGCATAGGTAACGTCGCCAGCAAGCATCGAACCGGTAGACCATTCACTAAAGGTGATATTGCCATCATTGACTAAGTTATTATCATCAACACGTAAGTCAACTGACTCACCGGAAGAGGTAAAGATCACAAATTTATCGTCTGTGCTGGCTTTCGCTGGCGGATGTGCGCCGTTGTCGTACATGATCAGATCGGTAATATATAATTTTTGATCTGCAGATACGCCGCCATTGTAGACGCCAAAGACTGCGATTTGACTGACATTCGATAAATTAACGCCATACTGCTCTAAATTAATATCGATCTCATTCCATTGTGATTGTTCTGCTAATCCAAAACCAACTTCCTGGGCTGAGCTAGAACCACCAATGGTCGATACAATAGACAGCGCATAGCGTTCAAAGGCACCGGATGAAGCGACTTTGAATTTAATATTGGTGTACTGGGCCAGATCAACATCATAATTATCTATGTTGCTGCCATCTGAGATATCACCCTGTAAGGCTAATACTGCGCCCCAGCCGCCAGCCGCGGTAAGCTCTATCGCACTTAAACCCTCATAATTGGTATCGCCAATTTGGGTGCCTGTACTCCATTCACCAAAAATAACATTACCCTCGGCGCTATTGTCGTCATTATCAACAATTAAATCGCTGGTTGTGTTTGGATTCGATGAGATAAAAACAAAATCATTTTCAAGTTCGCTATCCACAGCAATGGCTTTATCGACATAGATAGCCAAATCTGCAATATAGATTTTCGAGACATTAGCTGTACCACCGATGCCATACACCGCAATTTGCTCAATTGAAGATAAATTTAAGGCAAAATCGAATAAATCGACGTTAACATCTTGCCAATCGGTGATGCTGTCATCAACCGGTATGGTGACTTCTGAAACGACACCATTGGCGCCAATTGCCACTTCATAACTGGTATAACCGCCAGTGCTGGCTATTTTTAATTTCAACGTGGTATGTTCGCTGAAATTACCGTTAATGCCACCGGCAAAAGCCAATACTGTCCCCCAGTTCCCCGCTTCTGGTGAGTTTGCTCCGGAAGTGAGTTGCCAGCTTAATAAACCATTATAAGTGATATCACCGGCTATCTGCGTGCCTGTGCTCCATTCATTGACGAGCGTTTCGGCAAAATCGATGCCTGTGTCGGCAGTGGTTGATATAAAGTTAAATACTTCTCCAGATGGCTCAGCAGGGCAGGGATGCAGATCGCTACACTCGCAATCTTGGCTGCAAACGCAATCATCGCCGCTGCATGGCTCAGCCAGGCTGCCAGTGATGGTAACATTATCCACTCGGTAGACTGCGCCGTCACCTAGTCCCCAGGCAGGGAACATCATAATGGTATCAATACCATTTAGCTCAAGCCCTGAGTCATACAGGGTTTGTAACGAAATAGAATAATGCTGCCATTCACCGATAATTGGTGTGGCAATTGCTGCGGATACTTCACTTGTTTGATCCCCTTGCTCTACTTTTAACCACCAAGCCGTAGAGGCATTAATTGGCGGTGATACCAATTTTAAATCAAACTCAAGCAAACCTGTGGTTAACAACGGTGAACCATCGTAAAGGCTAGGAGTCGTTGAAAATTTAGTCGAAAAACCGGCGACGATAGGAGTTTCGCCTATGGTGAATTCGACCACATTGCCGTGTTCTGAATCATCAGTCTCAATGGTTGCTGAGCCGCCATTAGGTCCTGTAAACATCGGCCAAGTGTTATTGATGGCATCATTGAATATAACGAGATCGATAGCTTCGCCAGTTGAGGGTGGAATGGGAGTTTGTGCTTCACCTTCAATCAAAGTGCCGCCATCGGCAATAAGTTGATCATAGCCAGCTGTTATCGTTGCACATCCCTGACCCGTTGTTGCATCGCTTGAACATTCATAAACCCTGACATAATCAATTTCTAGGGTGTTGTTGGCATGATATGCCGTTGGGTCAACTCCGCCTAAGTTGGTATTTTCTGGCCAGCTACCACCTACGGCAAAGTTAATGAGCAGATGAAAGCGTTGATCAAATGGGGCATTGTCCCAAACCAGTTCTCCATCGACTTCGGTATACCAGCCTTTGTGTGTAAGACCATTGGCGTAACCATTGGCATTTAAGGTAACTGCAGATCTTAACTGAGTTTCATAGAGTACATCATCGACATACCAGCGGATTTCTCCTGCTTCCCATTCGATGGCATAAGTATGGAAATCATCCGCCGGATTCTCGTCGTTAGGTAAGGTGTAATTTTGACCTGTGTGGACATTATTCGGCCAGCCTTTGCCATAATGTAAGGTGCCATAAACATCGGTTTGCAGCGCTCCGCTGCCATCATTAAGCGGTACCCCCAGATTTACCGATTCAAAAATATCTATTTCACCAGAATGAGGCCAGCTGCCATACGCATTATCTGTGGGTAGCATCCAAATTGCCGGCCAAGAACCTTGGCCTAACGGCGATTTTGCTCTAATTTCAAAACGACCAAATTTCCAGTCGGCTTTGTTTTTGGTATTCAAGCGGGCTGAGCTATAAGGCAAAGTCTGACCTGTTTCATGCAGAGCGGCTATTTTTAAAATACCGTTTTCGATGTATGAATTTTCCGGACTGCTGGTATAACATTGTTTCTCGTTATTGCCACCACCGTTACAATTCACCTCGTGCGTCCATTTAGTACTGTCAATGGCACTGCCGTCAAATTCATCGTTCCAGGCCATCTGCCATTCGCCGCCTGATTGAGGGCTGCTCACGGTGATGGTAAAGCTTTGGGTGGTTTCATCGCTACCGTCACTGGCCATTAATGTAATGGCATGAGTACCTACATCACTGGTTGACGGTGTACCAGTTAATAAGCCTGTGGTGGCATCAAATGTTAACCATGTAGGTAATGTTGATGCAGAAAGAGTCATGTCATCATTATCAGCATCACTGGCAGCAAGCGTATAATTAAACTCTGTGTCCACCGATGATGCTAACATTGGGGTGCTATTGATTACTGGTGCACTGTTAACGGGTGGATTATCCACCTCAGGATCGCTGCTATCAGAACCACAACCTGCCAAGGTTAAACTGGCAATGAGAAGTGATAACTTTAAATTTATTCTTTTCAAAATTGTTTTTCCTGTAGCGCGCATTGCGTTATTCGGTTTAAGAATGCTAAAAAAAACGAGCTTACTAAATTGATAGTAAGCCCGTTTGGGGAGCTTCGTTAACGAGTTAACGTTAAATAAAAACTAATTACCTACGCTAGCTTGATCCCAGTAGTACGTCTTTTCACCGGCGGTTGCGCCATCAGTACCGAAATTAAAGAAGATAGAGGCTTTATCAAACACCCAGTCAGGGTGAATAAGTGGCTCTGTACCTGGTGCTTCATTGTTGAAATCAAAAGTTAGTTCTTCCCAGGTATTAACCCCTGTGGTTAACGCTTCTGTTTCAACGGTATGAGTCACATCGTTATGATCTTCAATTTTCAAACGAACCGGAATACCGGCATCAGGAGAATACACCCAAACTTTGATGATGTTTGTTGCATTAGCAGAGTTTACCGGGATCACTGTGGCAAAACCTGTATCGGTACCCATAGTGGTGCCGGCCCATAATGCTGCGCTATTTGATTTTGTCGACATAGCAACAGTGCCATGTGCACCCGCCGGATCGGCTACTAAAGTAGTCGCGTTACCGCCAAAATCAGATAGCGTGTAATTGACATCGGTTGCTTCAAAATCTAATGGCAGATCAATTTGAGCACCTGTTGCTGGTGGAGTTGTTGGTGTTGTTGGAACATCAGAACCACTATTTAATATTGCTACATTATCAACACGGTATACCGCACCGGCTCCTGTTCCCCAGGCCGGGAATACCATCACGATATCAATGGCACTGGTATCTAGACCCAAGGTAGCTAAATCAGCAATGTTGAAGGTATAGGTTTGCCAAGTATCCAGAACTGGCGCAGCATGACTTTCTTGAGAGCTTGATAAATCCACTTCAACGGCGGTTGCCCCTTCGTCGCTTTCAACTTTAAATTTCCAGACAGTGTCCCCTGGTGATGCGGTCATTTTCAAGTCAAAAACAATGGTACCTGTGCTGGCAATAGGACTTGCATTAAATGGTAAACCACCAACGGCACCATGGCCTGCACGAGTACTGAAACCCATTACGGTATCGCCACCGATGCTAAATTCAATGGTGTTGGCGTGATCAACATCATCAACAGCGATTGCCGGCACAGAGCCTGCACAACAATCCCATGCTAACCAGTCAGCACGATTTGTTTCATCGAAGATAACAACTTCATCAGGTTGTGGTACAACCGGTGGCTCAACCGGTGGCTCAACAGGAGGTTCAACCGGTGGTTCAACTGACGTATTAGCACCGTCTTGCAAAATCGCTACATTATCAACACGATAAGTCGCACCAGTGCCTGTACCCCAGGCAGGGAACATCATTAATACATCGATTTTACTGGCATCTAAGCCGCCTTCAACCAAATCGGCTATGTTAAAGGTATAGGTCTGCCAAGTATCCATCACTGGTGCAGCATGACCTTCTTGGCTGCTCGATAAATCCACTTCAACCGCGGTAGCACCTTCTTCACTTTCAATTTTAAATTTCCATACGGTATCACCCGGTGATGCCGTCATTTTCAAATCAAAAACAATAGTACCTTCGGTGGCAATCGCGCTCGCATCAAATGGTACGCCACCAACAGCACCATGACCGGCACGACTACTAAAGCCCATTACCGTATCACCACTAATGCTAAATTCAGTAACCGCGCCATGGTCAGCATCATCGGTTTCAACCGCTGGTGTAGAACCGGCACAACAATCCCAGGCTAACCAGTCAGCTCTGGCTGTATCATCAAAGATAAATAATTCATTACCGGGCTCAACAGGTGGCTCAACTGGTGGCTCAACTGGCGGTTCTACACTGCCAGCTGAGAAGGTTACATTATCAATTTGATAAGTTGCACCCTCACCGTTACCCCAGGCAGGGAAGATCATTACGACATCAATTTTACTGGCATCTAATCCTTCGGTAACTAAATCGGATACATTGAAAGTATAATGCTGCCAGGTATCTAACACTGGTGCCGCATGGGCTTCAGTACTCGTGTTTAAGCTTACTTCCGCAGCGGTTGCGCCACCATCACTTTCTAATTTTAACATCCAGTCGGTATCACCCGGCGAGCTAGTCATTTTTAAATCAAATGATAGTGTGCTATCTGCGCCTAACGCTGTTGCGTCATAAGGCATAGCATTTACCGCGCCATCGATTTCACGACTGATGAAACCCATCACGGTAGCCTGTGCGCCAATGCTAAATTCAACGGCGTTGCCATAATCACCACCGGCATCTACTACCATTGGCGTTGAACCGCCACAACAGTCCCAAGCTGGCCAGCTGGCAAGTTGGTTGTCGGCAAAGATCACGAAGCTAGTTGCAGGTGCAGGTGGATTTGTAGGTGGTTCAGTCGGTGGTTCAACCGATAAGGTCACGACAATGACGAAGGATTGTCTTACCATATCAGCACCGTCACTCACGACTAAAGTTACCGAATGTTCACCGGCATCGGCATTTGTCGGTTCACCGGATAACATGCCGATAGTCGAATCAAAACTTAACCAACTAGGTAATTCATCGGCTGATATGGTCAGTGTATCGGCACTATTTTCATCACTAACGTCAAAAGTGTAAGTGTACATTTGACCGGCTTCTACCGTCAGAGCCGCAGTGCTGTTCACTGTTGGCGCAGCATTTACTGGTGGCGCAGGTATATCTGCCACATCTATATCATTATCGGAACTGTCGGAACCACAAGCCGTTAGTGCTATCGCTAAACTTGCGATCACTAAATTCTTTTTGAAGTGGTTTTTCTTATGTATTCGTATCATTTCTTTCCCCACTGAACATTGTTGTAAATTCGTTATGTTTTTTATGTTTACCCATAAAAAACATCCATCATCACCATGTATCAGGCTGAAATTTTAAGCAATATGAAAGCGGTGAGGGGGTATTCAGCGGGCGATGAAGTGGAAAAACAAGGCTGTTTAATCGTTTATGTCACTAATTTCATCGTTATTTTCCCTTCGTTTACTTTGACTCCTTTTGGAGGGTTATTGCCAAATACCTATATAATTTCCGTGGCAGTTAGTGCCATTAAAGCATTATTTAAAAATCTAATATATATCACTCTAAGGTAAATAGAGTTGCGCTGTAGTTGGATATATTCTAAGAATTCAGGGCGTAATTATGTCTTCTTTTTAATCAAGCCAAAGTTGTTTAATTTCAAAATAAACATCCCTAAATTCAGTGCTGTACCAATCACCTGATTCTTTAAGTTTTGTTATACCAAACCACTCTTCGATATCATTCGGATCTTGAGTATATGAATCTTCTAAACCAAATTTCCACCATGCATCTAAATATTCATGAATAACAACGCCAGCCACAGGCAATGCAGCGCTTTGAATATCATTTAAGTTTTGCAATAAGCCGTTCTTTTGATCTTCAACGGTATTACCACCATAGCCGTAATTGGGAGCACCTGCTCGGTAAGCATTTGGTGAGACACTTAAGCCGGTTTCAGTAATCAACAAAGGCATGCCTGGATGACGTGATTTTAACTCTTCAAGCCAGCCTTGAAAGTAAGTACCCGTAGCGCTACCGGGTAATGTTGATGGTCGATAATAAGGCACCGCATATGAATAAGCATTATGACTGCGAAAATCAAGAAAGGGTGTTTCGACATAATAAGCAGTACGTATATCATTAGCATAAGAGACCAATGAACGCTTGCCATACTGTTCAAATTCATAACTTAGTGCATAATCTGCCATTTCGGCGATAAACGCTTCGGTGGCATTTATCTCTTCGCCGGTGACAATGTATTTCCCCTGATATTGCTGTATTTCTGGGTGAGCTGCGTTTGTCGTCTTAATGCTTTGTTCACTTAATTCATTGCCAATAAGGTAAGCCACCAACGGGGGATTGTTGTTGGTATAAACGCTGTAGATCCGATCAATAACCGCTTTAATATATGATTTGCTACCTTGCTTAAAGTGACTGTTTTGAAAATCAGCAACACTACCGTCTAGCCAAATGGTTTGAATAAAGTTGAGTCCACCAATATTTTTGAGCGCTTGATAGCTGTATGCTGGTGTGCCCCAAAAACGAACGGTATTGGCGCCCATCGCTTTAATATCTGTGATGTCTTGTAAAATACTGTTTTGCAACTCAGCAGAGAGTTGAGTTGATGTTTCTAACTGCCAGGGCAAATAACCAGGATAACCCGGTACATAAACAACGCCTTTAACGTTAAATGGCAAGCCATCTTTCAGGATGGAGTGTTCATTAACCGTGAAGTTATTGATTTCCGGCTCTACTGTCTCGGACTCTACAATTTCAGGTTCTTCTTGCTCAGCTAGTATTTCTTTGGGGGTGGAAGAATAACTTCCGCCACCGCAAGAAAATAATGTGCAGCAAAGTGTAATCATTAAAAAAGCAGTAATTTTTTTCACTAACATCACTCATTTGCCTCTGGTTAAAATACAATCAATCAGTTAGATATATTGTTTGATAAATTTATCAATTGCCTTAAGCGCTTTCATCCGATTTTTAGCGTTACTAAGGAGATGATCGCCTTTTTCTAATTCAATGAAGATGACATTTTTGTCGGCATCTTGTAATTCATCAAACATGTTGTCTGATTGATCAAATGGCACGATTTTGTCCCATTCGCCATGAATCAATAATATTGGTGCGGTTACTTTTTTAACATGATTAATTGGCGATATTTCTACTAAATGATCTTCTTTAACATCCCCTTTAGAGATAACATCTTGCCAATAAGATACCACCCAATGATCACTACCATGGTCATCCTCTTCAGTTGCTAACATATCTTCTACATCTGACACGCTGTTAATGGCAACCACGCACTTATACAAATCAGGGGTAAAGGTAGCACCAGCAAGGGCAGCATAACCACCATAGCTAGTACCAACGATACAGACACGATTTTTATCTATGATGCCTTTTGCAGCTAAATCTTGCACCGCATCGGTCAAATCGTCTTGCATTTTACGACCCCACTCACCATGCCCGCTTAATAGGTGATCAGGACCGAAACCTTCAGAGCCTCTAAATTGTGGCTGGATCACGACAAAACCTTGGCTGGCAAAATATTGAGATAGCCAGTTAAAACCGATTGTATCGTAAGACTCAGGACCACCGTGAGGGAGCATGATTGCTGGAAGGTTTTTAGCGGTTAGGCCCAATGGTGTGGTAACTAAAGAAGGAATAACTAAGCCATCTCTAGCTTTAAATTTGTACTCTTTAACGGCATGTACAGCTTGCGGAGGAATGTCTGGTCGTGCTGAAGCCAAAAAGCTTAGTGCGCCTTGCTGATACATTACATAGTCACCAGAACTCTGTTCACCATCCATGTAAAACACCACACTTTTCCAATCAGGCGTGTAATCTCTGATGCTAAAGGTATTATTTGGCATGGCCTTATTAATACCTCGCATGCGAGCATTTAACTTTTTATCGAAAAACTCATAACTTGGTGTAAAACCAGAGTACCTTACGCCATGAACTACGCGTTGAATATCAGTTAATACACTCTCAACATCTTTATCTTCATGGCTAAATATTGGTTTTGAAATTTTTCCATCGCTAAGTGCCATGGTGTAATAAGACCAGCGTCCATGCGCTTCGTCTTTGTTGAGCATCACTAAACTTTTTTGATCTGGCGTTACACCGCGAAATGATTTTGTTATATAAGGTGTAGTTTCTTTAAATATTTCTATCCATTCGTCTTTAATAAATGCTTCAATCCTGTGTACATCGCTTTCGTTGTTATAACGCTCGCGGGCCAGAACTTTTCCTTCATACCCTATAAAAAAATCGATGGTGTCAAAGGTACCTCGACTTTGGATCTGTGGTTGTCTTTTCTTCGTTAAATCAACTTTGTATAAGTTAAATGCATTAAATTTTTTATAAGCAGGCATATACGCGTATTTTTTATCCGATGATATGCCGAGTATTTTACCTACTTGAGTTTGGCCTTTGTAAATACCGTATCCTGGGGTCAGGAGTTGGTGCATTTTTTGCGATTGTAAGTTGTAGGCATAAGCTGCACTGACATTATACCTTTCTGAATTGCTATATATTAGTTTCCTACTTGAAACTCTAAAAATAAGCCGATCATTATCAATAAAATATGCAGTGTTAGGTTTGACTGTTGATATATCGATTTTAGCCAGTACTTTACTTTTTATTAAATCAATCACTATCATGATATCTCGGCCATCGGAGGTATCGCGATAGGCCATGCGTTCTGCACTTGGGGAGATAACCACCATACTTTTATTTGGTAATTTACCATAAGCTTCAACAGGTACTTGCTGTGCTTGAGCTAACAGGTCATAAGGCATTACGAGTAATGTGAACAATAGAAATAGGTTACGCATAGATTCATCCTTGTTTATTCTTTTTTAAATTTATTATGTCATTAACTTCTGCGGAGATTTATCGTTATTCAAGCTGAAAGGTTGAAAAGAAAAGGGTGATACATATAAGGCTATTGGGAGATAAACCTTATATACCGATGATCATTGAAAACACTCTTTTTTCAAACAAAACCGTTGACTTTTAAATTGACAGGATCATGATAGTCACATGCGAGAAATAAACCTAACATCAAAACAAATCAAA
>MAAC01019322.1_pt1 | contig 66677 bp, 59 predicted proteins | sample 1115981 | NCBI WGS metagenome assembly MAAC01 (sample SAMN04961126, study PRJNA320927) | seawater metagenome | isolation source: sample BD02T64 sea water enriched with oil for 64 days | place: USA:Gulf of Mexico | collected 2013-07-27 | reverse complement strand
CCTGGAATTGGTGACAACCAGCCGCCAAAGAACAACAGCGAGGTCAAGGTACACATCAACACAACCGCCATCAGCTCGCCGATCATAAACAGCAGGAAGGGCGTGGATGAATATTCAACCTGATACCCCGCAACCAGTTCGGATTCCGCTTCGGGAAGGTCAAACGGTGGACGGTTGGTTTCGGCAAGCGCCGAGATAAAGAACAGGAAGACCATCGGGAAATGCGGCAGCCAGAACCATGAGAAGATGCCATAAGCACCATCCTGTGCGGCGACGATGCCGGTGAAGTTCAGGGAACCGGACGAAATAATCACACCAATGATAATTAGGCCGAGGGAAACTTCATAAGAAATCATCTGCGCAGCAGAGCGAAGGGAACCAAGGAATGGGTACTTAGAGTTTGACGCCCAGCCCCCCATGATCACGCCGTAAACTTCAAGCGATGAAACCGCGAAGATATACAGAACTGCGACGTTGATATCCGCAAGAACCCAACCAGGGTTAAACGGAATAACCGCCCAAGCAATCACTGCCAAAACGAAAGTTGTCATCGGCGCTAGGAAGAAGACCGCTTTGTCAGCGCCCGCCGGTACAACGACTTCCTTGACGATATATTTCAAGAAGTCTGCAAAACTCTGTAGCAACCCAAAAACGCCAACAATGTTAGGGCCTTTGCGCATTTGCACAGCCGCCCAGACCTTACGGTCAGCGTACATCAGGAAGGCCAGAGCCACCAGAATAGGAACAAGCACCAGCAGACACTGACCAATGATCAGCAGCGTAATGCCCAAGTTTGTAGTGGTGAAGAATTCGACCATCTGTTGCCTCTTATACCGTCGGTATGTCAGTTTCCGCACGGGCTGTCCGCACAACGTTTCCGTTGATTAAACCACTCCCACACGGCAGCGCCGTTGGAGTGCTGTAAACAGCATCTCCCCGCCAAACGCCAGCCTCAATTTTAATATTTCTGCGCATATAACACACAAACCCACCTTGGTGGTCTTGTGTGTTTTTCACGCTATTACGTCCCCGTACCAAATCTAAGTACAGATCTGCTGCGACACGCACTGCATCCGATGCAAAAAGCACCAGATGCATCAAGGCTTTCGCCCCTGTGATATGCCGCACAGCCATCATTATTCGGCCGCCATCGCGGTTTCGCGCCGCGCCTTAGCATTGGCTGACAATTCCGCCATCAACTGGCTGGAACGTGCAATCGGATTGGTCAGATAGAAATCTGTAACCGCATTCACAAATGTTGCCTTGCCCATTTTGCGCAGAGGAATCCGGTTCCATTCGTTTGTTGGAACCTCATCCATCGCACCAAGATGTGGCACGGCTGCGATCATCGCTGTCCGCAAACCACCCAAGCTATCCCAAGGCTGTGTCGCCTCAAGTTCCGCAGACAAAGCCCGCAAAATCGCCCAGTTTTCTTTCGCGTCTCCCGGAGCAAAGGCCGCTCGTTGCGCAAGCTGAGGGCGCCCCTCAGTGTTCACAAACACACCGCTTTCTTCCGTATAAGCAGCGCCCGGCAGGATCACATCTGCGCGGTGCGCACCGCGATCACCATGGCTGCCCTGATAGATCACAAAGGCGCCTTTGCTGATCTCAACTTCATCAGAACCAAGGTTGTAGATCACTTCAGCACCATCAAGAGCAGCTTCAAGACCACCCTCAGTCACCGCCGCAACATCCATTGCGCCAACACGGCCAGCCGCTGTGTGCAGCACCATCAGTTTGCTTTCGGTCGCTTCCGCGAATTTCATCGCCTGAGACAGAACCGCTTCGCCATCCGCTTCGCGCAATGCGCCTTGGCCGATGATGACAACAGTGTCTTTGTTCAGCGCATCCGCGTGATCACCCTCGTTCAGTTTTGCCAGCGCTTCGCGATCATCGCCAAGGTGGAAATACTCATAGGACAGGTCAATCTTCGCACCAACAACACCGATCTTCGCACCGGCAAGCCAAGCTTTGCGGATCCGTGCGTTCAGAACAGGGCTTTCAACGCTTGGGTTGGTGCCGATCAACATGATCGCGCCGGCCGTATCAATGTCTTCAATCGCAGCTGTGCCAACATAAGCAGAACGATTGCCTTCTGGCAGCTTCGCACTATCAGTACGACATTCAACCTTGCCGCCCAGACCTTCAACCAGCTGCTTCAGAGAGAAGGCCGCATCGGTTGAAACAAGATCCCCGATGATCCCGGCAACTTTCTTGCCCTTCATGGCTTCAGCAGCTTTACCAAGCGCCTCGCCCCAAGTGGCTTTGCGCAGCTTGCCGCCTTCACGCACATAAGGCGTGTCCAGACGTTGGCGACGCAGACCATCCCAAACGAAGCGCGTTTTATCGGAAATCCATTCCTCGTTTACGCCATCATGGTTGCGCGGTAGGATACGCATCACTTCGCGACCCTTCGTATCCACACGGATATTTGCACCAAGGGAATCCATCACATCGATGGTTTCAGTCTTACGCAATTCCCAAGGGCGGGCCGTAAACGCATAAGGTTTTGATGTCAGCGCGCCAACTGGACAGAGGTCAATGATGTTGCCCTGCAAGTTGCTGTCGAGTGTTTCATTTAAATAGCTGGTGATTTCTGCATCTTCACCACGGCCGGTTTGGCCCATCTGGGTGATACCGGCGATTTCAGATGTGAAACGCACACAACGGGTGCAGGAAATACAGCGGGTCATTGCGGTCGAAACCAGCGGTCCCAGATCAAGATCATCCACAGCGCGCTTAGGTTCTGTGTGACGCGTGGTCGACAGGCCGTATGCCATCGCCTGATCCTGCAAATCACATTCGCCGCCTTGGTCGCAAATTGGGCAATCCAGCGGGTGATTGATCAGCATGAATTCCATCACGCCTTCACGGGCCTTTTTCACCATAGGTGAATTGGTTTTCACGACTGGCGGTTGGCCTTCAGGACCAGGGCGCAGATCGCGAACCTGCATCGCACAAGAGGCCGCCGGTTTCGGCGGGCCACCTACAACTTCAACAAGGCACATCCGGCAGTTACCGGCAATCGACAGACGTTCGTGGTAACAGAAACGTGGTACTTCCACGCCCGCCTGTTCGCACGCCTGAATCAGGGTCATGGCCGGGTCGACCTCGACCTCTTTCTCGTCGATGATGATCTTGCGTAGGTCCGTCATGTCCTAGTCCGTCCTTAGAAAATTGCCGATTTGGCTGTCAGCGGTCATTTCCGCATCACCAATGGCACAGTAACTTTCGGCGTTGCCCTCAAGAGCACCGCGTTGAGCAAGCCAATTATCTACGTGAACATAAAGGCGAGCTTCCTGTTCTTCATCGTCGATATAGGCTTCGATTACGTCCGCGCTGTAGCCTTGCTGCTGCGCGAGATTATAAATGCCACGCAGATACATAAAGCTGCGAAACTTGCGGAAACTGATCCGAGGGCATTGCTTGTGAATACGCCGAACGATCCCTGCCGTGACCAAACGATTGTTTACCGCGTCATTTTCAGCCAACGGCACCAATTCAGGTGAGGCCGCGAAAGCCGGAACCACGGTCAGCACAGACAAAGCGGATGCCGCGAAAAGTATTTTGATATCAGACATGTGATGTCTCCTTTTGATAAAAAGGAGCTGGGGCTTGGCCCAACTGATATTCAATAACGAACCCCCAACAACGGGACGTGACGGCGTGATCACGCCGATACGAGGCATGCCCCGTGGTCCCAATATGAGGGTTAAAGCACATTAAGCAGTCGCCCCAGAAAGAGCAGCAGCAACACCAATAACACCAAGCGCTATCATGCAGGCCCAGCCAAACACATACAGGAACGTGCGTGGTCCGCGATGTGGACGACCGATACCTTGAATATGTACAAACACATGCAAAACCCGGCTCATCAGAACCAGGGAGGCCAGCCAATTCACCCAAGTTGGGTTGGCCCCGGCGATCATCGCCACAAGCGTTACCGTGACAAAAGCAGATAGGGTTTCTGTGCCATTCAAATAGGCCCGGTTCAGGCGATAAGCCTGACTATCATAATCGCCACTGGGCGTGCTTCCCGGTGCGATATTTGCTTTTTCTTTGGGAATAGCGCTGAGAGGGGACAGGATCATTACAATCAACGCAAAGCCTGCCAGTGCGGCCAATGCGTGTGAATAGTTAGCAAATATTTCCATGTTCTTGTCCCCTCAAAATGCAGCCTTTTGGCTGGTGTCAAATCATGCGCAAACTGCGCGGTTATTAGGCCAAATTACTCCGCCGCCATCGCGCCCATGCGCCCGGTTTTGTTTGCTTTAATACGGTCTTCAATTTCTTCGCGGAAGTGACGGATCAGACCTTGAATAGGCCAAGCCGCCGCATCACCAAGCGCACAAATTGTATGGCCTTCAACCTGTTTACTCACGTCAAACAGCATGTCGATTTCTTCGACTTCAGCTTCGCCGCGCACCAAACGATCCATAACACGCGCCATCCAGCCGGTGCCTTCACGACATGGCGTACATTGGCCACAGCTTTCGTGTTTAAAGAACTTGCTCAGACGCCAAATCGCTTTGATCACGTCGGTGTTCTGATCCATGACGATCATACAGGCCGTACCCATGGACGACTTATTTTCACGCATCCAATCGAAATCCATGATCGCATCTTCGCACATGTCTTTCGGCAGGATCGGGCAAGACGCCCCACCTGGAATAATCGCCTTCAGATTGTCCCAACCACCGCGAATGCCGCCGCCATGCTTTTCAATCAGCTCACGCATTGGCAAGGACATCGCATCCTCAAACACACAAGGGGTGTTCACATGGCCAGAGATCGCGAACAGTTTGGTCCCAACATTGTTGGGACGTCCAAAGGAGCTAAACCATTCAGGTCCCCGACGCAAAATGGTCGGCGCAACCGCGATGGACTCCACGTTATTCACTGTGGTCGGGCAACCATACAAACCAGCGCCCGCAGGGAACGGCGGCTTCATACGTGGCATGCCTTTTTTGCCCTCAAGGCTTTCCAGCAGCGCGGTTTCCTCACCACAAATATATGCCCCTGCACCATGGTGCAGATAGAGGTCAAAATCCCAGCCGGATTTACAGGCATTTTTGCCCAGCAGACCGTCGGCGTAACATTCGTCAATCGCCGCTTGAAGCGCTTCTTTTTCACGAATGAATTCGCCGCGAATATAGATGTAGCAATTGTTCGCACCAATCGCGAAAGAGGCCAGCAAGGCACCCTCAATCAACGTATGCGGATCATGGCGCATGATCTCGCGGTCTTTACAGGTGCCCGGCTCTGATTCATCAGCATTGATAACCAGATAGGCCGGGCGACCATCAGTTTCTTTCGGCATGAAGGACCATTTCAGACCGGTCGGGAAACCCGCCCCACCCCGGCCACGCAGGCCAGAGGCTTTCATCTGGTCGATGATCCAGTCGCGCCCGTTCTTGATGATGTTCGCGGTGCCATCCCAATGGCCGCGCTTCTTCGCACCAGCAAGGCTACGGTCATGCATGCCGTAGAGATTGGTAAAGATCCGGTCCTGATCCTTCAGCATCTCGTTCTTCCTTCCATTGCGGGTCGCCTGATTGGCCACCCTGCCCCAGCGGGCTTAACTATCATCACGGCGCGCGCGCCAAATTCCAATCACAACAATCAGCACCCAAATAAAGGCGGCTATTGCCATCAAATCAAACAGATAAGCATAACGTCCGGGCAGCCCGACCATCTTGCCAATCCATTGTCCCCCAAGCCAGAGAACCGTTGCAACTGCAATCACCAGCGAGAGGCTGCGTGCGCGTTTTGCCAGTTCTTTATCCCGCTCGGGCGTCATCGTCGTCGTCCTTCCCTCAAATCACGTGTACTAGACAGGCCCTAATAGACAGAGCCCTTTTTAACACGGTTTGAGAATTCTGTTTCTTCACCGGCCGCCAAGGCTTTCGCTTGGTCAATCCAACCATCGCGTTCAATACGACCTTTGAACTTCAGGCGACTATCCACCCAAGCGACAGCGGCCGCATCCCATTTGGCAATCTGATCAAAGTGCCAAAACCCTAGCTCGTTCAGGGTCTCTTCCAGTTTGGGGCCAACGCCCTTCAACTGTTTCAGATCATCCGCACCAGCTTTACGCGGCGCGCTCATGGTGCGCGGCTTTTTCTCAGCAACTTCTGCCGCTGGTGCATCCTCAGCTTTTGCCGGTGCCTTTTTCGCAGTGGGTTTCTTCGCCGCAGATTTTGCAACTTTCTCAGCCGCCGCTTGCTTTGCCGCTGTCATCGGCTCAACCGGAGTTTCGCCATTGCGTGGGCGTCCACCGCGATCGGTCCAAGGAGCGGTCAAAGGCATTTCGGAGCCATCAATACGCTTCACAGTTTCGCCAATATCGGTGGCGAGCTGCACAGAGGCGTTATATTGCGTCTTGCCGCTTTCATAATCCGCCAGCACAACCGCGCCGCCCGCAGGTTCACAGCCGTAACGACCGTTTTGCGGGCCAGGCACAGGCACTTCGCCGTTGCTCAAACGTGTCAGAATATCGCGCAGCATATCAGGGGTCAGGTCTTCGTAAAAATCTTTGCCGATCTGTACCATTGGCGCGTTTGAACACGCACCCAGACATTCAACTTCTTCCCAAGAGAATTTACCATCCGCAGACACATCATGTGGGTTTGCGGCAATCATTTCTTCACAGACAGAAATCAGCGCTTCAGCGCCGCAGATCATACATGATGTTGTGCCACAAACCTGAACATGGGCCACAGAACCCGTAGGTTGCATCTGGAACATGAAGTAGAAAGACGCAACTTCCAAAGCACGAATATAGGCCATGCCCAGCATGTCAGCGACATATTCAAGTGCCGGCTTTGACAACCAACCTTCTTGTTCCTGTGCACGCCACAAAAGCGGAATAATCGCGGAAGCTTCGCGTCCCTCAGGGTATTTCGTCAGCTGTGCATGTGCCCAAGCCAAATTGTCTGGGGTAAAAGCAAAGCTCTCAGGCTGGGTGTGGTGAAGACGTCTCAGCATATCTCAACTTCCTTGCGTAGACTGCAAATACTGGATCACCATACCAAGTAAAAACCCGGCAAGGGATCCGGCAACAATTGCGGCCAGAATAGCGGTAATCAGGGATTTCATCCGATGGGCAGCGGCGCCAGCGGCACCAAGCGTCACACATTGGATAATTAGAATTTGGGTGGCATCAAAGGGGAACTGGGTCATTGGCGCACCTTCGCAGTCTCAACCGCACGAGCGTGATGCGACAGCAGACAGTCCCCAAAGCTCAGGATTGCAAATGTACAGGCCAACAAGACGCTCATCAGTTGCACCCCGCCAATGTTGCCACACCGGCGTCGCGATCCACCACAAGGCGGCCTTCGCGACCTAATGCATCAGCGGCAGGGTCGGTTAGTTTCACGATCACAGCACCCGTTTCTGGCGATATGATACCTTCATACCCAACCATCAACGCGACATGTCGCGATAAATCAGCAAAGAACGCATCCATGCCGTCGTGAATATCAATTTCGCAATCGCTTTGCGCGAAAGTCGATATAATCGCAGGAGTAAAGGCCTCAGCCTCCATCGCTTCGATCAGGACGACAAAGTCAGCTTCCGTTGCAGGCGCGTTTTCTGCGTAGCCAGGCAAAGCTGTCAAAGCCACCGTGGCCAAAGCCGACAGGAATATGGGTTTAATGCCGATCAACGGTCAATCTCTCCAAACACAACATCCATGGTGCCGATGATCGCCGCAACATCCGCCAATTGGTGGCCAACAGCGACATGATCCATCGCCTGCAAATGCAAGAACCCAGGCGCACGGATTTTAGCGCGATATGGTTTGTTTGACCCATCGGAGACAAGAAATACGCCGAACTCACCCTTGGGTGCTTCAACCGCTGCGTAAATCTCACCAGCGGGAACGTGGAACCCTTCAGAGTACAGTTTAAAGTGGTGAATAAGCGCCTCCATAGAGGTTTTCATATCACCACGTTTTGGTGGAGTCAGCTTACCGCGGGCCAGAACATCGCCCTGCCCTTCGGGGGCACGCAGCTTTTCAATCGCTTGCAGAATGATCCGCAAGGATTGACGCATTTCTTCCATGCGGCATAAGTAGCGATCATAGCAATCGCCATTTTTGCCTACAGGGATTTCGAATTCAAATTCGTCATAACATTCATAGGGCTGGCTGCGGCGCAGATCCCATGGCAGGCCAGAACCACGCACCATCACACCAGAGAAGCTCCAGTCGAGAATATCTTTTTCCGTGATAATCCCAATGTCAGCGTTGCGCTGTTTAAAGATCCGGTTTTCGGTCAGCAATCCGTCGATGTCAGCCAAAACCGCCGGGAACGTCCCGCACCATTCTTCAATGTCATCAAGCAGATCATCTGGCAGATCTTGGTGTACGCCGCCAGGACGGAAATAAGCGGCGTGCAGACGTGCGCCACAGGCGCGCTCATAGAACACCATCAGCTTTTCACGTTCTTCAAAACCCCAAAGCGGCGGCGTCAGCGCACCAACATCCATCGCCTGTGTCGTAACGTTCAGCAGGTGGTTCAACACCCGACCAATCTCAGAATAGAGCACACGGATCAGGCTACCCCGACGTGGAACTTCCGTACCGGTCAGTTTTTCAATCGCCAGACACCAAGCATGTTCTTGGTTCATCGGTGCCACATAATCCAACCGGTCAAAATACGGCAGGTTCTGCAGGTAAGTCCGGCTTTCCATCAGCTTTTCTGTGCCACGATGCAGCAGACCGATGTGAGGGTCACAACGTTCTACAATCTCGCCGTCCAGCTCAAGCACCAAGCGCAAAACACCGTGTGCCGCAGGGTGTTGCGGGCCAAAGTTAATGTTGAAGTTACGGATCTTCTGCTCGCCTGTGCGCGCATCGTCAAACTTCTGGGTTCCGTCCATCATGCTGATACCTTCGCCATATCTCGTTGCCAGCGTGTGGGCAGGTCGCCAAAGCGGCGCTCCACAGCTTTATACTGGTCATCCAGCAGCGCACGCGCCGCAATTTTCAGATCCTGCCGCATTGCGCTCGCGCGCCCGGCATGAATTTTCTTATCGAAATCCGCAGGCTGATAACTGAGGCCTAAAAAGGCACAGATATCGCGGATTGTATTTTCATTAAACAGGCGCTCAAAGAACACCACTTTGCGGTTTTCTTCCGGCACGGCCTCATCCAGCTTTTGCAGCGTTCCTGCATAATCTGAACGCTCAAGCAAACCCGGACGCATACCTTTGATAACCACAGTTTCCATAATGCGGTTGGCCAGTTCGTTTAGGCTTTGCCCAGCTTCCAGACGTCGCGCTGCAGCCATGCGTACATTCGACCAAAGCCGATCCACCGGATCACGCAGAATATAAATAAACCGGGTTTTCGGTGCCAGCTTGGACATTTCCATCAGCCGATCTGCGGGAACAAGCGCATAGGAAGGGGTGACATCCCCGACCAACTTAGCGCCATCAGCCACATGTTCACTGAGATAATCCATGTAAGCACGATCATCGTCACGTGGAGCCTTCAGCATTGTAGTGACCTGCCGCAGACCTTCAATATGCATATAGTAAAACGCCTGATTGAGACCCTCTTTGGTCTCAGCCTTCTCTAATGCCCTGTCGATCTGTGCCTGGACATCCGCAATCGAAGTTTCAAGTTTACGTGGCGTGTCGCTGTCAAAATAATGCAGTTCTTTGGTTGCAGGCATGGCACATTCCGGGTGCGCGCACAGATACCGGTAGAGCCAGCTGGTCCCCGCTTTCGTTGCACCTATCCCAAACATGAGCGTCGCCTGCTCCATTCTTAGCCTTTGGCCTTTTGTTTTTCATCACCCGGCAGGATGTATTCCGCGCCCTCCCAAGGGGACATGAAATCAAACTGGCGGTATTCCTGCACAAGATTTACAGGTTCATAAACAACGCGCTTCAACTCTTCGTCGTAACGCACTTCAGTATATCCGGTGGTCGGGAAGTCTTTCTTCAGCGGGTGACCGCGGAAACCATAATCCGTTAGAATACGGCGCAGATCCGGGTGACCTGAGAACAGGATACCGAACATATCAAACACTTCGCGTTCAAACCAATTCGCACTTGGATGCACGTCAACGATTGAGGCAACCATATCGTCTTCACGTACTTGCGCACGCAGACGGATGCGGTGGTTCTGATACATCGACAGGAAGTGGTAAACCATGTCAAAACGCTTGTCGCGTGATGGATAATCAACCGCTGTAATATCAATCAGGCTTGAGAATTTGCAACGTGCATCATTCTTGAGGAACTCAACAAAACTTGCAATCTCAGACGGCGCGACATTGATCGTCAACTCACCATGGGTGATCACAAAGCTGATCACCGCGTCAGGCTGTTTCAGCTCAAGGTAATCGCCAAGCTCTTGAAGGGCTTCAGTCATACTCTAATCCCCTTATCGCGCGATTGTGCCGGTACGGCGAATTTTGCGTTGCAGTTGCAAAACACCATACATCAGCGCTTCGGCAGTGGGTGGGCAGCCAGGAACATAAATGTCCACAGGCACAATACGGTCACAACCACGAACCACAGAGTAGCTATAATGGTAATATCCACCGCCATTCGCACAGGACCCCATGGAAATCACATAACGTGGTTCCGGCATCTGGTCGTAAACCTTACGCAGCGCAGGCGCCATTTTATTGGTCAGCGTTCCCGCCACGATCATCAAGTCAGACTGACGTGGGGAGGCGCGTGGTGCGGTGCCATAACGCTCAAGGTCATAACGCGGCATGGAGGTGTGCATCATTTCAACCGCACAACAGGCCAGACCAAAGGTCATCCAGTGCAGTGAACCTGTACGGGCCCAGTTGATCACGTCCTCGGTGGAGGTCAGGATAAAACCTTTATCCTGAAGCTCTTTGTTAAGCTCAGCGGTGGCGACCGAACGGTCTTCCCCGGCAGTGGCTGCGGTGGTTACTCCCATTCGAGTGCCCCCTTCTTCCATTCATAAGCGAACCCAATGGTCAGCACGCCCAAGAACACCATCATGGACCAGAAACCAACCAGCCCAACATCCTTAAAGGCAACAGCCCATGGGAAGAGGAAGGCGATCTCAAGATCGAAGATAATGAACAGGATTGCGACCAGATAGAACCGCACGTCAAACTTCATACGCGCATCGTCAAAAGCATTAAATCCGCATTCATATGCAGATACTTTTTCCGGGTCGGGATTACGGACGGCGAGGACAACGGCAGCAAGGATCAAAATGAGTCCAATACCGATGGCCAGCGCCAGAAAAATCAGGATGGGGAGATATTCTCTCAGAAGGTCTTGCACATCTGGCTCCTTGGTGGCGTGAAAGCAACGCGTGCCTGGTTGGTCATGGGTTTAAACGCCTGTGTCAGCAGGGTCAATGCAATGGAGGTTAACCAATCGCAGTTTTTCTCCTACTGTGTTTTCCACGAGTTCGGCACCAAACTTGTATAAAAGCTAGGAAAACAAGACGGCTGGGTGGTTTTCCCAGTATTTCACTAGGTTAACCTCTGTAATCACAGGTCAAAAAATCCTGCGCGATTCCCTTGGGCCACCTCAGAAAACGACTCTCTGCTTGTTTCAACGCATTAGGTTTTCAACCCCAACCGACGGGTTCAATACCGCCGTGGCAAGTCACCTCAAATACAGTTTGCCAGCCAGTCCTTCCAAAAGAGACGTCTCACCCTGTTTTTCGATATATCGTATCAATCCAGCATCCAATCCTCCATCAGGACCGTCGCATCGGTGTTCAGTACTACAAGCCTCATATATCACCAAAACATTACGCAAAGCACGTTCCGCATGCGCCCCGCCAGCGACCAAAAATTCTCTGTAATTCGCGCGTGCCATATCTTCACGCCCCGCAAAACCCAAGGCAAACGCCCGGAATAGATTTCGCTCAATGTCTCCCCAGAGATACCATGACAGCGCACGCCCCCACAGCCCCTCCTTCGCTCGGCTTCGTTCACTAAACAATGTAGCAAACCGTTCGATATGTGCCATACCCCGGCTTTCACTCCCAACTTTCAACCACATCAAACCAAGATATATATGGGCTTGCGCATTTTGATCATCTAACGCCACGGCCGCCCCGAAGGCCGAAAGCGCCGCATCAAAATCTTCGCGCGCTTCAGAATACAACACGCCTAGGGCAAGATAGGCATCCTCATCATCCGGCCAAAGGTGCGTCACCTCACCCAAAGTCTCAATTGCTGCATCATAACGGCCCTGATTTATCTGAACAGCGGCCAAATTTCGCGTTGCTTTGCGATGCTCTGGCTCAAGCGCCAGCACCCTTTTGTAATCATCCAATGCCGCGCTATATTCCTCGTGGCCGTAGAAAAGGTCTGCGCGATTTAGATAGGTATTTATAGGATTGGGACCGGTTTGAAGCGCCTGTTGAAAATCAGCCAAAACGTCATCACGCGTACCAAAGCGATCATTGATCCAAGCTTTATAGATCCAGTTCAGGGAATTATCCGCATCCAGCACAATGGCTTGATCAACATCTTGTATCGCCAGGTCGTAAGCACCGGCGTTTTTGTGTTGCCATGCCCGAGATCGCAGAAAAACTGCGCGCGTAGCATCGGTCATCTCCCCCAGATCTAGCAGGGTAGAACAGGCGTCAATGCGCATTTGCACAGGCGCACGTGTTTCCCAACATTGCGCAACCTCATGACGATAATCTGTTGCGCCGAAAAAGGAATTATACATGGCCAAAATGGCGGCCACTGCGATTAACAATACTGAAACTATCCGAATTTTCATGTTATGGTTTTCAATAATATACTTGGAATATATATGGCGCAGCCCTAACCGCCCTTCAACATTAAGCGCATGTTCCGTAGTGGAACGAATTGGTCTACCACAAAGCTGTAAATGGGCTGGTTGAAAGCACTTTCATACCCGAGAACAGCAAAGTACGCTCCCTATTTCAACAAGGCCTCGAAGCCCAGATAACGCTTTCCCAGCATCGAAACATCAGGAAAAACCGCGTTCACTGGCAAGCAAAGCTGCTTGGGTGCGATTTTTCACACCGAGTTTCGCCATCAACGTTTTCACATGTAACTTCACCGTGACCTCCTGAAGGTCAAGGTCGCGTGCAATCTCTTTATTGCTCAGGCCACGCTGCAATCGTTGCAGTGTTTCTTTTTCCCGATCCGTCAGCGTATTCAACGCCGGATCTTCAACCTCTTCTTTGGTATCCTCGAAGCCGAAGGGAAAAAAAGCCTCGCCCTGCGACATAAAGCGGATCGCATGAACCATTGATTTCGCAGGCATGGATTTGGGAAGAAAACCAGCGGCGCCATTATCCATCGCTTCAAGCCCGACAGATTTTCTGGCCACGCCCGACATCAACGCTATGCGCACTTCGGGCAAAAGCTTACGGGCACGTATCAGCCCCTCAAGACCATTCATGCCCGGCATGTTGTAATCCAGTACCATCACGTCCAGCGGCGTCAGCCCACGGGCAGCTTCCAGTGCATCACCAAGGGTTGCGGCCTCAAGCACGTCAAACCCCTCTTCTGCCTTCAAAAACGCAACTATTGTGTCGCGAACAAGGTCATGATCATCCGCAATCAGGACATTTAACATAGCGGAGTCTCCGTCAATAAAATAAATAATAACAATATGATTCTGCCACAAATCCAATTTCACGTTAACAATACTATACCAAACTATACCAAAGTATAGTTAAATACACTGAATAGACCTCGCATAGCCAGCAATCCAGCGGCATCCTAAAGAGGCCCTCAGAGATTGAGACCCAGATGTTATTGTCCCGAATTACTACACTTACGTTGGCTCTGGTTGCAGCCTTGATTATCATTCCCCTCTCTTTGGCTGCTGATAATCTTCATTCTCTGAGGGTGCAGACCACGAATATCGATTTCAGCTTAGACCTCGAAGAACTGGACGCTATGCCACAGACGGAATTCTCGACCTCCACAATATGGACGGACGAGATTGTTCATTTTTCCGGTGTCACGCTTTTCGATTTATTGAATAACTTTGATATCGAAGGCACTGAAATCGAATTCGTGGCTGTGAATGATTACATCGCCACAATCCCATTCGCTGAAATCACCCCAGAAGCCCCCCTGATCGCGACCCGCATGAATGGCGCCACCATGTCTGTGCGCAACAAAGGTCCGTTTTGGGTTGTTTACCCTTATGATGCAGCTATGATATATCGCACAGAGGTGAATTTTACCCGCAGCGTCTGGCAACTTAGCGCTCTGAATATTTCGGACTGATCTCAGAGTTTACTTCGCCTGCCTCTGCCCGGTTTACGGTGAAGACTCAGTGGAAAAATTTAAAAGCCAAAATTGGCGCGTCTCCCTGATATGGCTTACACTTTTGTTGGGCCTCCTTGTCACGCTCTCTTTATCCTTTTATCGTCAAGTCCACGAACTTGGGGCTGCGGGCGCGGGTAACACTCAATGGAGCTTGGCCCAATTTGAAACCGAATACCTGCGGTACGCGCTTTCACTGTCACCCGATGAAAACAACCCGGTGATCGACCCTGATAAGATACGGCTGCGGTTTGACATTTTTGTTAGCCGGTTTTTTTTAACACAAAACGGTGAAATCGGCACTCTCACCCAAGATGATCCAAAGTTCATCCCGTCACGGCAAGCCATTACGGCGTTCATCCAAGACAGCGACCAAATTTTGGAGTCCGATGATAGCACCCTTGTGCAAAACGCCGACATTCTCCGCAATTTGACCCATGACGTAAAGAAATCCATACACGAATTCAGCCTGCTGGGAGTGCAAGTGGTTGCCCGCAGCACGACGACCAGCCGCCTTGAGATAAAGCGTCAACTCGGCGTTACAAGCGGTGCTGTTATAGTCCTTTTAGCGGCATTTTTAGCAGTGCTGATCGGTATGCGTCGGCTCTATCAGAAAACCAAAATTTCAGACCAACTGCTGCAAGATACGTCTCAATTTCTGACCTCTACGGTTGAGGCCTCTCTTGATGGTATCATTATCGCGGATGAGGCCAACACCATCGTCGAGTTCAACGCCGCCGCAGAAGAAATATTTGGTTGGACACGCGCCGAAATCACCGGAAAGCATCTAACAGAAACCATCATCCCGCAACATCTACGTTTGGCCCACCTAGAAGGCATGAAACATTCGCTCGCCACAGGTGAAACACGCCTCATGAGCGGGGGGCGTGTGATCTTAAGTGCCTTGCGTAAGTCCGGCGAAGAATTCCCAGTAGAGATCAATGTCACCCGTGTATCAGACCATCGTGGGATACATTTCATTGCCTATTTGCGCGACATCAGTTCCCGTGTCGAAAATGAACGCCGCCTGACCGACGCCCGTGACCAAGCTGAATACGCCAATCGGTCGAAGTCGCGTTTTGTCGCCATGGTTAGCCATGAAATGCGCACCCCCTTAAATGGGATGCTCGGTGTTCTCGACCTGTTGCGCAACACAGCCCAAAGCGACGCCCAGCGCGACTATGTTGATCTGGCGACCTCCTCAGGGGAACTCCTACTGGGTCACATTAACAATGCCCTAGACATCACACGCATGGAGACCATCGACCACCCCCTGTCCCAAGAAGGGTTTCACCCACTGACCCTAGTCACAAAAACTATCACCGCCCTGACGCCGCTGGCACAAGAAAAGAATATTCAGATAGCACTGGAAACCAGTGGTGACACCGCCTGTTGGATGCATAGCGATGCCGAGGCCATTCGTCAAATCGTGACAAACCTTTTGGGCAACGCCATCAAATTCACCCAAGGTGGCCAGATCGAGCTGGCGCTTGATGTTGTCCATAAAGGTGGAAAAGCAAAATTGCACATCTCTGTCTGCGACAATGGCCCGGGTATCGCGCCAGATCGTTTAGAAGAGATTTTCCAAGATTACACCGTTCTCGCCCAACCAGAAGGACGCCAAAGTCACAGCCACGGCCTTGGCCTCGCAATCTCGCGCCGCCTGACACATCTAATGTCCGGTGATCTGAAGGTTGCTAGCACGCCCGGCGAAGGCAGCTGCTTCACGCTTGAGGTCACGCTTGATCTCGCCCCCCAAGCAGAGAACCCTGACGTTTCGGCTTCAAATATTGATGCCGCGTCTCCCCCGCTACCCCCACTAAAAATTCTTGTGGCGGAAGACAATCCCATCAATCTGCAAGTGCTCTGCGATATGCTTCACTATCTGGGCCAGGATTTCACCACTGCAGCAAATGGGGCTGATGCCTTGGCACGCGCCACTGAGGTCCAGTTTGATCTGATCCTGATGGACATCAACATGCCAGTGATGAATGGGATTGAGGCCATCCGTCTGATCCGGGCGGGTACCACCCTTAACACTCACAGCCGTATCATTGCTTTGTCTGCCCAATCATCTGCGGACTACAGTTTTGAAGAACTCACACAACTTTGCGAATTTGAGGCCAAGCCTCTGCGTTTAACACGTCTACGCGAGTTGCTGCAGTCATGCTTTGTGAAGGATCAGTCGGATGAGATATCGTCCACGGTGCTCACAGAATTGCAGAGTATTCTTGGCGACAAAAAGACCGAAGACGCACTTGAGAAATTCTTTGAAGAACTAAACAGCCTTCAAAACTCTCAAAATCACACCGACCACGAAGACCTCAAACAACAAGCGCATAAAGCTGCAGGCGCAGCAGCGCTTCTTGGGCTGACCGGGTTGAGTAATCTGCTTGGCCAGATGTCAAAATTCACGGGTGTGCAACCGCTTGACCTTCTTATGGATCAATTGGACAGCTTGGCGCAAAAAACGCGTATTCTTCTGCAGGATCAAGACTTTCTACCCAAGGCAAATTAACAGCACAACCACGAGGCTGCACTGCCAATGTCTTGCAGCTATGCGATCCAAGCCGCCTTACGCTTGTCAAAGAAAGCCCCGATGCCCTCGCCGCTTTCACTGTCTTCCCAGCGGCCAGCTAGGGCTGCAATCGACATATCAATCACCTTGTCATCGATACGCGGCCCCAAGGCCCGCGCCAAAGCTTTTGCATCCGCGACGGCACGCGGCGCACAGGACAGATAGGGCACAACTTCGGCTTCAACCCGGGCATCTAGTTCATCAGGCAAGACAACTTTCGCCAACAGATCCATGTCTTGCGCCTCTTGGGCGTCAAACAGACGGGCCGACATAAATACACGTCGTGCCTTGCCCTCCCCCATACGCGCCACAACATATGGGCCAATGGTCGCCGGGATCAGACCAAGGCGGGTTTCCGTTAGGCCAAATTTCGCGCCTGTCACCCCAATGGCCACATCACACACCGACAACATGCCAATGCCGCCGCCAAAAGCATTGCCCTGCACACGCCCAATCAGTGGTTTGGGCATCGTGTTCAACGCCTGCAACATTTCTGCCAGCTTGCGTGCTTCTTTCATGCGTGCAACAGGATCCGCCGCCATCTGATCCTGCATCCAGCGCAAATCGCCCCCGGCACAGAAGCTTTTTCCCGCCCCGGTCAGCACCACAACACGCACAGCGTCATCGGCCCCCAACTGCCCAGCAGCCGCCGTCAGTTCGGCCAACATCTGCGCCGACATCGCATTGTGTTTGTCAGGCCGGTTCAATGTCAGTGTCGCAACACCACGCGCGTCCGTTTCAATCGAAATAGTTTCATACATCGCCAAGTTTCCTCGAAGGGCCTGCTGCCAAAAAGTCCTGATATATCCAGACCATTCGGTCCACGAACCACGTTTTCATCACCATTGTCAGAACAACACCCGTAACGGTTGCCAAGATCTCTAACTGCCACAATCCCCAAGCCATCAATCCAATGCCAGGCACGGTCGCCGTCATCAGAACCTTCAGGCATCGCAAATGGTGGCTCGCAATTTCCGTCGGACGCTTCAGATAAATCTGTTCACCCAGAACCCCACGTGACGCCCAATTATCAAGTCTGGCGGGTTCTGGGAACAACCGCGGGTTCAACCAATTCCATATCAACACCATTGCCACAGCAAGGAATGCCCAGCGATCGATCCAATCTCGTGACCAAATCGCAAGACTAAACAATGGCAAAAGCGTGAAACGTGACCAAACCGACCAAGGGCTCGCGTGTCGCAACCACGTGCCTTCCGTCATGCCCATGACCCGTTCCAAACTTCGGATGAGCTGCATGGGCTAGCTCACACGCATCTTACGCGCCATTTCAGCTGCTTCCTGCACGATGTTTGCATCCAAGCCAGTTTCGATCCCGATCCGTTCGCAATGTTCCATAAGCCGTTCTGTGGCTACATTACCCGCAGCCCCAGGTGCATACGGGCATCCGCCAAGGCCACCAACAGCGGCGTCAAAAACCTTCACACCCAGCGAAATTGAGGCATCGACATTATCAATCGCCCGCCCAGATGTATCATGATAATGCCCGGCCAAACGATGCACCGGCACCGCATTGCGTACGGCCAAAAGCATCTTTGCTATGCTATCTGGCGTTGCCTGACCAATGGTGTCACCCAGCGAAATCTCATAGCACCCCATCGCAAACAAAGCTTCTGCCACGCGGGCCACCTCGCCCGGATCAATCTTGCCGTCATAGGGGCAATCCGTCACGCAAGACACGTAACCACGCACAGGCATATCAATGTGGCGTGCGGCTTCCATGATCGGCTTGAACCGCTCTAGGCTTTCCTCAATCGTTGCGTTGATATTAGCCTTTGAAAAACCTTCAGACGCTGCCCCAAAAATCGAAATCTCATTCGCACCCGCCGCTATCGCACCCTCGTAACCACGCATATTCGGGGTCAAGGCCGCATAGCTAACACCTTCACTCCGTTTAATTCCAGCCAAGACCTCAGCGCTATCGGCCATCTGCGGCACCCATTTCGGCGAAACAAAACTTGCACATTCGATCCGGCGAAAACCAGCACGTGACAGGCAATCCACCAGCGCGATCTTCTCAGCCGTGGGGATCTGTCGTTCTTCATTCTGCAAACCATCGCGCGGCCCACATTCAAAAATCTCGATACGGTCAGTCATGCCTTTTCCTCCGGTTTTATCACCACTGGCGGGGCGTAGAAATCCTGACGATAGATCAGGGCCTCACCCTCTTTCGGCAGGGCCTTCGAAAATGATGGCCGCGCCTGATATCTTCCCCACCATGCGCTAAGATTTGGCATATCCGCAAGGGATGTGAATTTTTCACTCACGAACACCCCATAAGCCAGCACACAATCCACGGCAGAAAACCCACTTTGCAACATCCATTCACGACCATCTGACAATTGTGCATCCAAACGCTTCAACGTCACCGCCAAACGCTTTGCCTCAAGTCCCATCTGCGTGGGCGAGCGCATCCAATCTTGATACAACATAATATGCGCCTGCGTCAGGTTCGCACAATGCTGGCCTATAGTTTCGGCGTAATGCAGAAGATCCAAATATTGCGCGCGTTCCGATGAACCCGGCGCACGCGACAATGCCCCGTCCCCGCGTTCTGCCAGATATTCCACCGCCGCCCCGCTTTCGCAGATCACTTGACCGTCTTCCAATTCAAGCGCTGGCACACGCCCCGCCGGGTTAAGTGCCCGATATTCATCTGAACGCAGTGACTTATCAAAGAAATTATAGCTGACCAATTCATAATCCAGGCCCAATTCTTCCAGCATCCAGATCACCCGCATAGAGCGGGCCTGGGGCGCGTGGTGCAACCGAATGTGGGTCATGCAGCGGCCTCGTCTTCTTCTACCAAACGGATCAAAGCCGCACCTGCTTCGACCTGCCCACCCGCTTCGCAAAGCACCTCGGCCACGACACCATCACGTGCCGCCGACAGGGTGTGTTCCATCTTCATCGCCTCAAGAATAGCCAATGCATCGCCTTCTTTTACAATGGCCCCTGCCTCGACAAATACAGATTTCACAAGACCCGGCATCGGAGCCTCAATCAGGCTCGCATCTCCGCCAGAGCCATGGGCCACATCCAGCGCATCAATGCCCTCAAAGTGGTAGTTATTGCCCCAGAACACAGTGACATTATCGCCCAAAACCGCAGCCTCAGCAGGGGTTTTATCGCCCCCAACCCACCAGACACCATCAGTACGGGTGATGGTGGTGAAACCATCGTCCAATTCTACATGGAAGTTGCGTTGATCAATCACTGTGATCCGCGCCTCGATCTCATCGTCCTTATGGGTGAATTTCACCGTCACAGGCACACGCGCCCACAGACCAAAGCCCGTTTCCTGCGTATTCTCGCCGGTCAACCCCGCAAAACCCAAAGCCGCCAGACTGCGTGCCCGAATGCAGGGCACTGGATCCGGCGTCAGCGTTTCAATATCGCGATCAATCAGGCCGGTATCCACACGCCCGGCCGCAAAATCTTCATGGCCTACCAGTGCACGCAAAAACGCGAGGTTGGTCACCGACCCGGCCACCTGTGTTTCCGCCAAAGCCTGAGCCATCTTTCCAAGCGCGACCTCGCGCGACCCGCCATGGGTGATGATTTTAGCAATCATCGGGTCATACCAAGGCGAGATTTCATCGCCTTGGCGCACTCCACTGTCAGAACGCGCCCCGTCCGGGAATTTCAGATGTGTCAACGTACCCGTCGCAGGTAAAAAACCCTTTGGCACGTCTTCTGCATATAGGCGCACCTCAAAGGAATGGCCCGAAACCGTCAGCTCATCCTGTTGTTTTGGCAGGGCCTCGCCCGCCGCCACGCGCAGTTGCCATTCCACCAGATCAACGCCAGTAATCGCCTCCGTTACCGGGTGTTCCACCTGCAACCGCGTGTTCATCTCCATAAACCAGAACCCATCCGTCTTCAGCCCATCAGAGCCATCGACGATGAATTCAATCGTACCTGCACCGGCATAGCCAATTGCCTCAGCCGCACAAACCGCCGCGTCACCCATTGCCTTACGTACCGCGGCCGTCATACCGGGCGCTGGTGCTTCCTCAATAACCTTTTGGTGGCGACGTTGCAGGGAACAATCACGTTCAAACAAATGCACCGCATGGGTGCCATCGCCAAAGACCTGCATCTCAATATGACGCGGAGAGGTTATGAATTTCTCAATCAATACAGCGTCATTGCCAAAGGCTGTTTTCGCTTCGCCCATGGCGCTGGCCAAGGCCGCGTCGAATTCACCCTCGGCTTCCACCAAACGCATGCCCTTGCCGCCGCCGCCTGCAACCGCTTTGATCAACACCGGGTATCCGATTTTGCCGGCCTCTGCCTTCAGCAACGCCGGATCTTGGTCGGATCCATGGTAGCCCGGCACAACCGGCACACCCGCCTCAATCATCAAAGCCTTGGCCGCGTCCTTCAGCCCCATCGCACGGATTGCTTTCGCCGATGGCCCGATGAACACAAGGCCCGCCGCCTCAACCGCTTCAACGAAGTCAGGATTTTCCGACAAGAAACCATAGCCCGGATGGATCGCCTCAGCACCACTATCTTTGGCCGCCAAAATGATGCGTTCCTGCACAAGGTAACTATCCGCCGGCGCCGATCCCCCGATATGTACCGCTTGATCCGCCATGACGACATGTTTCGCCGCCACATCGGCATCAGAATAAACCGCCACCGTTTTCACGCCCATCTCACGCGCGGTTTCCATGATCCGGCAGGCAATTTCACCCCGGTTTGCGATCAGAATTTTCTTAAACATCGTCATCTCCCGCTTTACGCGTTATTGGCCCAGACCTTGCGGCCCTATCCGTATTCATTCGCAGCGTTCCCGATACGCTTAAGCCTTCCCACTCGAACCCAGAAAGCGCCCCTTCATCTTGCCAAAAATACTCCGGGGGAGTCCGCAGGACGGGGGCTGCGCCCCCTCGTGGGCCCACAATCATATGCATGATATATGCATAATATGTGCATGGGTTGTGCATCACCGTTTACATCCGAAAGACGCCGAATTTTGTCTCTTCGATCGGCGCATTCAGGGCCGCACATAAAGACAAATACAGCACGTCCCGCGTGTCACGCGGGTCAATAATGCCGTCATCCCAAAGCCGTGCAGAAGCATAAAGTGGATGGCTTTGTTCCTCAAACATATCGATGGTTGGCTGTTTAAACGCGGCCTCCTCACTTGCAGACCATTCACCGCCCTGACGTTCAATTGCATCCCGCTTCACGGTCGCCAAAACGCCCGCAGCCTGCTCACCGCCCATCACAGAAATCCGTGAATTGGGCCAAGACCACATGAAGCGTGGCTGATAGGCTCGGCCTGACATACCATAGTTTCCTGCCCCAAAAGAGCCGCCAACAACCATGGTCACTTTTGGCACTTTTGTGGTTGCAACTGCGGTCACCATCTTGGCACCATGACGTGCGATGCCCTCGTTTTCATATTTACGGCCGACCATAAAGCCCGTGATATTTTGCAAGAAGACCAAAGGGATATTGCGTTGTGAACAGAGTTCCACAAAATGTGCACCCTTTTGCGCGGCCTCGGAAAACAGCACACCATTGTTGGCGATAATCCCAATGGGGCAACCCTTCAAATGCGCAAAACCTGTGACCAAGGTTTCGCCATATCGGGCTTTGAATTCATCAAAATGCGACCCATCCACAATCCGCGCAATCACTTCGCGAATATCATAAGGAGTCTTCAGATCCCCGGGCACCACGCCCAGCAATTCTTCCTTATCAAAGGCAGGTTCTTCCGGGGTTTTCCAGGCCACCGTGCCGGGTTTCGTGATATTAAGCTGCGCCACGGCCTGACGCGCCAGCGCCAATGCATGGGTGTCGTCTTCCGCCAGATAATCGGCAACACCGGACAGGCGCGTGTGCACATCCCCACCACCAAGATCTTCCGCAGTGACAACTTCACCTGTTGCAGCCTTCACCAAAGGTGGGCCAGCGAGAAAGATCGTCCCTTGTTCTTTAACGATAATTGAAACATCTGACATCGCAGGCACATAAGCACCACCCGCAGTACAAGACCCCATCACCACCGCGATCTGCGCAATACCTTTGGCGCTCATATTGGCTTGGTTGTAGAAAATCCGACCAAAGTGATCGCGATCGGGGAAGACCTCATCTTGGTTGGGCAGGTTCGCACCGCCACTGTCCACGAGGTAAACACAGGGCAGATGACATTCATCCGCGATCTCCTGGGCGCGCAGGTGTTTCTTCACCGACATCGGATAATATGTGCCACCTTTAACAGTCGCGTCGTTACAGACAACCATCACATCTTGGCCATGCACTTGTCCAATGCCAGCAATCACACCGGCCGCAGGCGCCGCGCCATCATACATGCCATGGGCCGCCGTTGCGCCGATTTCAAGAAAGGGGGAGCCCGGATCAAGCAGGTTCATAACCCGTTCCCGTGGCAACATTTTCCCGCGAGATAAATGCCGCGCCCGAGATTTCTCGCCCCCGCCCGCAGCCGCAGTCTTAGCTGCATCACTGATGGTCTCAATCATCTCTTCATGCGCCGCCACATTGGCCTTAAAGGCATCCGAGGTCGGCAGGGCTTTACTGGTGAGTTTCATTTAGTTTTCTCCATTGGCCGGACCGTATCTGGATGCTAGGCGCATCAAATACCGTGTCATGTACAAGTGGGTCACACGATCAAGGTGATCGCAAATTCGTTCCGGATACTCGGGGGTGGGCTGACAATTTGTGTCTTTCTCTATGCCTAGGCGCAACTCGTTCAAAATTCGAGGATACCTGCGCGCAGAAAAACCTGGCGCGCTTATCTCTTCCGGCAGAGCTTCCAATATATTCTCTGCTTCCGCTTCAATCCAGGAATCAACTCCCTGCAAACATTCGGCAGATCCCGCTGCGGCTTGGACGCAAATATTTGTTGGCACGGAAAGACAATTTTGGTTCAAAAACTCGGCAACAACTGTTAAAGCGACCCGGCGACTTTCATCTTCTTCTGCATATTTTTGAACGTAGACGTCGGAAGATATTTCCAAGCAGACCTCTAGATACGAGATCGCACGATCTTCGGACGTTCCTTTAATTTGAGCAAAACCATTGGTTGAGGTAAAAATCAAAACGATCAAGCAAAGTGTGTTACAAACTAGGATATTCCGCATCATCACAGCCCCACCATATCAATTTCAGTCGTCAGAACAAAAAGCTGTCCTGCTGTTTCGTTCATCAGGCACGAAATCTGCCCAATGCTTGCACCCGAACCATTGGCCCAAAGGGACCGTTCAAATGCGCAGGCAGCATCGCGATAAGTGATCCAAGCACGCTGCATATCGCGCAGGGCATCCACCTGGCTGGGTGCTCCATCGCCTCGGTTGGCGTCGTTTTCCTTCAAGCGGTTGCGCAATGTGCCGTAGGCCTCGTTCAGCATTTCATCCCAAAACGCATATTCCGCCCGCAAGCAGAACCCGATGCCAATCGTTGTGCTGCCATCAGGCGTTGCATCTTGGCAGGCGTTGGCAGAAACCCCAACACAATCAGACGCCGGATAGCCATCGCCATCCACCACGCCGCTTTCATAATAACAGCTCTGCGAGAGGCTCTCATCAAAGACGATATCTTGCGCTACCGCCGGTGTTGTAACCGGCAACGCTGCAAGGGTCAGCGCAATTGCGAATTTCAGAATGGAATGGGTCATGGGTAATCTCCCGAGTGAAATCAGTGGAAGCTTAGCCCATAGCACCCATCAGTTCACGACCTATCAACATGCGGCGAATTTCTGAGGTGCCTGCGCCGATTTCCATCAGCTTTGCATCGCGGAACATGCGTGACACAGCACTGTCATTCATAAAGCCCGCGCCCCCCATGGCCTGCACGGCTTGGTGGGCTTGCTTCATGGCTTCTTCTGATGCGTAAAGCACACAGGCGGCGGCATCCTGACGGGTGACTTCACCGCGATCACAGGTCTTGGCGACTTCATAAACATAGGCGCGGGCAGAGTTCATCGCCGTATACATATCCGCGATTTTACCCTGCATCAGTTGGAAATCCCCGATGCGTTTGCCGAATTGTTTACGCTCAGCCATGTAAGGCATGACCTCATCCATACAACCCGCGATGATGCCGGTGCCGATGCCGGATAGAACCACACGTTCGTAATCTAGACCGGACATCAGAACATTCACGCCCTTGCCCTCTTCGCCCAGCACGTTCTCAAATGGAACTTCGACGTTTTCAAACACCAATTCAGCCGTGTTTGATCCGCGCATACCCATCTTATCAAAATGCTTGGAAGTGCTAAAGCCCACCATGTCTTTCTCAATAATGAAGGTGGTGATGCCCTTGGCGCCGGCGTCTGAATCTGTCTTCGCATAAACCACCAAAGTGTCAGCGTCCGGACCGTTGGTGATCCAGTATTTCGTGCCGTTCAATACATAGTAGCCATTGCGTTTTTCCGCTTTCAGCTTCATGGAAACCACGTCTGAACCGGAACCAGCTTCAGACATCGCCAACGCCCCCACATGTTCGCCAGAGATCAGTTTTGGCAGATATTTCTGCTTCTGTTCTTCCGTTGCATTGCGGCGGATTTGGTTCACACAGAGGTTGGAATGCGCCCCGTATGACAGCGAAACAGAGGCACTGGCGCGGGCGATTTCTTCAACGATAATTACATGCGCGAGGTAGGACATTCCCGCCCCGCCGTATTCCTCAGGAGTGGTCACACCCAACAGGCCCAGCTCGCCCATTTCCTGCCAAAGTTCGGCGGGGAATTCGTTTGATTGGTCAATCTCAGCGGCCATCGGTTTGATCCGATCCTGCGCCCAACGATGCACCATATCGCGCAGGGCGTTAACATCTTCACCAAGGTCGAAATTCATCACGGCATTAAACATGGCTGGCTCCTGCTGAGGCGGTCTGGGTGTCTCATATGTTTCAAACACCCGAAATAGATTTATTGAACACTTGTTCATTTAATACGTCAAAGTCACGATTCGGGTCAATGGGCACGCGAAATGCCGTGACGTCGCAATGAAACAAACCACTGTGAATTCCATCAAAAAAACCGCCCCAATCCGGGGCGGCCATATCATCTCATTAGAAAAATCGGTTACGCAGCCTAAGCGTTGGTCGCAACCTTATTGGCAAGGCCTTTCAGGTTCCCATCAATGATCTTACCCATCATCATCTTCATCAGGGTCTGGCCCAGAAGCCAGCCAAGCGGGCCGTATTTCACGCGGTAATCCACCCCCCAACTCACCCGACAATGGCCAATACCCGATGGTTCAATCGAGATTTCGGCGGTGGATTCATGTAATGGCATTGCATCCATCTCAGACAGGCGCACGCGATACATACGGCCAGCCTCCCAAGCAATCACCTCCTCAGCCAACGACGTTCCGTTGTCAAAATAGCATCGCCGCTTAGACCCAACGCCATTGTCACCATCGGTCAAAGCCTCAACTGAAGCGATAAGCGGTGCAAATTCATCGATCTGCATGAACCGACTAAGAACCGCCCAAACGGCTTCCGGTGTGGCGTTGATTTCTGCGGTGCGTTGGTGATGTATCACTCTGATATGTCCTGATTTATGGGTAACTGAACAGAGTTGAATAGCATTCTAGCGGTTGTTACCAGTCTCCTTGAGCGCCTCTCCTGACACCCTTTGTCAGGAGAGTGCACCTAACGGTCAATTATTCAGGATACTTGGCCCGCCTGATATACCGCCGACACCTCGGCCCGAATAATACGCGCGATTTGAGCGCAATCATCCAGTGTGAAGGTCAAAGGCAAGCGCAGATCGAGGATACCTTTCAGGATGCGATCGCTTTCTGGCATGGCCTCGCTTGGGGCGTACCGCCAGCTATCATAACGCGAGGTAAAGCCCGCGGGTTCCGCACCGCCGAACCATTTCAACTCAACCCCACGCTTCAAGCAGCGCGCAACGACATCGTCAATCGCGGCTTCGGACCAGTCCAAAAGCAGAAATTGAAGAGATGATGCAACATAGGCCTCCGTCTCTGGTCGGTTAATCATGGTCAGACCCGGCGTATCCGACAAGCCCTGCTCCACCACCTGATAACGCGCATTCCAAGCAGCGCATTGCAGATCAAGATCACGTAATTGCACCCGCAGGATCGCGGCGCGCAGGTGGTCCATGCGGCCAGAGATATTGGGCGTTTCATATTTGATCTCTGCGAAATATTCCGGGCCTGGTGCTGCCAAGTGGCGTTCAAATAACATATAGCTGCCCGACAACATTGTGGCCTTTGCCATCAGCTCTGGGTCGTCGGAAATCAACAAGCCGCCTTCACCCGAATTTAGATGTTTATAAGTCTGGGTCGAATAGGCCGCCATCACCCCATGGCGCCCGGAAAGCACCCCATTCCAACGCGCGCCCATGGTGTGGGCGCAATCCTCAATCACCTGCACCTCAAGGGCGTTGCACAGCATCATCAGATCATCCATATCACAGATATGCCCGCGCATGTGTGACAGCAGCAGAATGCGCGATCCGGTGGCTTTAATCTTGGATTCCAAATCCGGCAAATCAATCACCAAACCTTCCGTAACCCCGACAAACACAGGGGTTCCGCCCACAGATGCGATTGCACCGGGCACCGGGGCCAAGGTAAAGGCATTGGTGAGCACAGGTTCCCCAGGTGCCACGCCAAGGGCGCGCAAAGCAGTGGCGATGGCATAACCGCCTGAGGAAACCGCGAGGCAGAATTTCGACCCCATATAGGCCGCAAATTCTTGTTCCAACAGCGCGACTTCGCCAGCGTCTCCCTCCGCGACGTTATACCGGTGCAAGCGCCCCGTGCGCATGACCGTCACGGCAGCTTCAATTGCCGCGTCAGAGATCGGTTCCTGTTGGGTGAAATTTCCCGTGAATACTTCTGTCATAACTCGTCCCTACCCAATCAGTTCCGCAACGACTTCATGCAACCCATCGTAATGCGTCAGCAAAGCATCTGCATTTAAACTTCGCACATTTTCGCCGTCTGGCCCGAATGTCACCAATAAAGATGTAACACCTGCGGCTCGCGCTGTGTTGTGGTCTGTGATCGTATCTCCCACCAATATCGTGCGCGAAATATCCCCGCCAAGACGTTTCACACATTCCACGAGCGGCATGGGATGTGGCTTACGTTCGCTCAATGTGTCTGCCCCAATCATCACATCAAACAGATCGCGCACACCAAGGCGTTGCAACAGGGTTTCAGCAAGGCCTTCGGGTTTATTCGTACAAATACCCACAGCGTAGCCAGCCGCACGCAACTGCGTAATCGCGGTCACAGCGCCAGGGAACATCTTTGTATAAACATCAATGTTTTCAGCATAATGCATCAGAAGCTTCGGGTAATCTTCCAGCAGCATCGCCTCATCTGCGGCCCCGAAGTACCGGGTAAACCCAGCGGTTAGCATCGCGCGCCCACCCTTCATGCCAATGCCTTTATCCACCGCAGGATCCAGCAAATCACCAAGCCCTCGCGCCCTAAAACAAAGGTTTGCCGCGTTGATCAGATCCATCCCGGTATCTGCCAATGTTCCATCCAGATCGAACACAACTGTACGCATTTCTGTCCCCTGCTATATACGCCCGGCGGTTTTCCGCGTGGCGTTTGTAATGAAGCGTAAAGGTTTTTGACCGCCCCGCCCCTTGCTTCTGTTCCTGCAAGGCTTAAAACCCCCCGTAACAGAAAGAAAGAGGCACATCTATGTCCGCAGATAAAAACACCGCTCTGATCATTCTCGCCGCAGGTCGTGGCACTAGGATGAATTCCGAGTTGCCGAAGGTTTTGCACCCGCTTGGGGGTACGCCATTGGTTGTGCATGCGATGGACAGTGCTGCACTCGCCGAACCTGAACGCACCATTGTTGTGGCAGGCCATGGTGCCGACGCGGTGACCAAAGCCGTGAAGGAATATGATGAAACCGCTGAAGTCGTCTTGCAGGAAGAACAGCTTGGCACCGGCCACGCCGTAATGCAGGCCCGTGACGCCTTGGCGGATTTTGACGGCAATGTGCTTGTTTTGTTTGGCGACACCCCGTTCATCAGCAAAAGCACCATCGAGGCCCTGCTGGAAGCCCGCAACAAAAATGGTATCGTTCTGTTGGGCATGGATTGCGCCGACCCCAAGCGCTATGGCCGCCTTATTACCGATGGCGAAAGCTTAGAGCGTGTGGTCGAATTTAAGGACGCCGCCCCGTTTGAACGCCGCATAACCCTTTGTAACGGTGGCATTGTTGCGGCCGACGCCAAACTATTGTTTGAGCTGCTGGATACGGTTTCCAACGATAATGCCTCTGGCGAATATTACCTGCCGGACGTTGTGCAGCTGGCCCGCCTACGTGGCCTGTCAGCCGGATTTGTCACCTGCGAGGAAGACGAAACCCAAGGTATCAACACCCGCGCCGATTTGGCGATCGCGGAAAAGCTGTTTCAGGATATGAAACGCGCCGAGATCATGGAAAATGGTGTGACCCTGACCGCACCGGAAACCGTGTTTTTCTGCTATGACACCGTAATTGGCCGCGACGCGCTGGTTGAACCAAATGTGTTCTTTGGCCCCGGTGTGACGGTGGAAAGTGACGCTCATATTCGTGCATTTTCCCACCTTGAAGGCTGCCATGTTTCGCGCGGCGCGCAGGTTGGACCATATGCCCGTCTGCGCCCCGGTGCGGAACTGTCCGAATACACCCGTGTTGGCAACTTTGTTGAAATCAAAAACGCCCTGATCCATGAGGGTGCGAAGGTCAATCACCTGTCCTATATCGGTGACGCAGAAATCGGCGCAGGTTCCAATATTGGCGCAGGCACAATTACGTGCAATTATGACGGCGTGATGAAACATAAAACCACCGTTGGCGAACGGGCTTTCATCGGCTCAAACACCATGCTGGTGGCGCCCGTGACCATTGGAGACGAGGCCATGACCGCCTCTGGTTCCGTGATCACATCTAATGTAGAAGCAGGCGCTTTGGCCGTGGCACGCGCCCGCCAAGACGTGAAACTTGGCCTCGCACGCCGGTTGTTTGCGAAACTTAGGGCCACCAAGGCCAAACGCGACGAAGGGGTTTAATATGTGTGGAATTGTTGGGGTGCTTGGCACCAATGAAGTTGCCCCGGTCCTCGTTGAGGCGTTAAAACGTCTTGAATATCGCGGCTATGACAGCGCGGGCATTGCAACCGTCAACAATGGCGTACTTGATCGCCGTCGTGCGGTTGGAAAATTGGTTAACCTGTCGGATGAGTTGGTGCATAACCCGCTGGCCGGCAAATCCGGCATCGGCCACACACGCTGGGCCACACATGGTGCGCCAACCGTTGACAACGCCCACCCGCATAAGGCCGGCCCTGTCGCCGTCGTGCACAATGGCATCATCGAAAACTATCGTGAATTGCGCGCAGAACTGGCTGCAGCTGGCGTTGACTTCATGACGGAAACCGACACAGAAACCGTTGCTCTTCTGACCGAGCAAGCGATCGAATCCGGCCTCACGCCGATTGATGCGGCCCGTTCCGTCACCGCCCGCTTAGAGGGCGCGTTTGCGCTGTGTTTCCTGTTTGAAGGCAAGCAAGACCTGATGGTCGCCACCCGCATGGGTTCCCCCTTGGCAATCGGTCACGGAGACGGCGAAATGTTTGTGGGGTCTGATGCCTTCGCGCTCGCCCCAATGACCGCCGACATCACCTACCTTGAGGAAGGCGACTTTGCCGTTCTCACCCGCACGTCCCTCGAAATTCACGACGCCAACGGCACGCTTGCCAACCGCAAAAAACAACGCATCAACCTTGATGCTACCCGCGTTGAAAAAGGCGGCCATAAACATTTTATGGCAAAGGAAATCTTTGAACAGCCCACCGTGTTAGGCGCCGCGATTTCCCATTATGCACCTGAAGGTGGGTTGAACTTACCCAGCGAAATACCTGACTTCGCAGATGTTTCCCGTATCACCATGGTTGCATGCGGCACCGCCTATTTGGCGTGTCTCACTGCGAAATATTGGTTCGAACAAATCGCGCGCCTACCGGTTGAGGTTGATATCGCTTCTGAATTTCGCTACCGCGAACCGCCACTGCCCAAAGGCACAATCGCGTTGTTCGTCAGCCAATCCGGCGAAACGGCAGATACACTTGCCGCACTGAAGTACGCACAAGGCAAGGCCGACAAAATTATCTCTGTCGTCAATGTGCTCGAAAGTTCCATCGCACGTGAAAGTGACCTAATCCTGCCGATCTTGGCTGGCGCAGAAATCTCTGTCGCCTCTACCAAGGCCTTTACCTGTCAGTTGCTCGTACTTGCCACCCTCGCACTGAAAGCGGCCCATGATCGCGGTGAACTTGATGACGCAGCCCTGTCCGAGCGCCTATCGCAACTGCACAGCTTGCCGGGTCTGGTCAACCAATCCCTCGCGATTGAGGCCTCCGTCAAAAACGCTGCACACAAAGCCGCCCAAGCCCGTGATGTACTGTTTCTTGGACGTGGGCCACTCTATCCGCTCGCCCTTGAAGGCGCATTAAAGCTCAAAGAACTCAGCTACATACACGCCGAAGGTTATGCATCAGGCGAACTAAAGCACGGCCCCATCGCTTTGATTGATGACTCGGTGCCTGTGGTCGTTATGGCCCCGACAGATCCGTTGTTTGACAAGACCATTTCCAACGTCCAAGAGGTCATGGCTCGCGGCGGTCGCATCACTTTGATCACCGACGCACAGGGCGCACGCCAAGCTTCTGACGGGGTGGAAAACCTGATCGTCATGCCACCCTGCGACCCCTTTATCGCGCCCATTCTTTATGCTATCCCGGCGCAACTTCTGGCCTACCACACCGCTATTGCCAAAGGCACGGACGTGGACCAACCCCGTAACCTCGCAAAATCGGTGACCGTAGAATGATATCCGCAGACGACGCCCTCAAAGAACTAATTCCCCATATCGTTCCTGGCAAAGACGCCCAAATGTACGCCTACCACAAAGCAGAACGCATCTATCTTGGCGTGCCCAATGCAGCCATTGATACCGCGCAAAAGGCTTGGCGCGAACAGATGTCCGTTGAGGAGCGCATTGAACTGGCTCGTGCCCTATGGGCAAGTGACGTGCATGAAGGCCGCATTGCAGCTGCGAAACTGTTGACCCAAGCACGTCTGCGCCCGGATGAGGAAGCTTGGGCTTTGCTGCAATCTTGGGTCACGCAGATCGACTGCAAAGCCATCGCGGATCAAGTCGCGACCGCCGTGCAAAAACGCCTGATCGCGGATCCATCCCGCCTTGACGTCGTGCGCGCTTGGACCACATTTGAAAACCTCTGGAGCAAATGCGCCGCCCTTGACGTAACCCAACCTTGGGCCAAAATGAACCACCCCAAACCCGCCGATATTGCCATCCGCGAAGAAGCCTTGGCTTGGGCCGCGACCTATATGCAGGACACCACTTGGGCGACCCAAAGGGCCGTCGCAGATTGGCTCGCCACGCTGGCAAAACACGACAGCGAACGCGTGAAAACCTTCCTTGATGAACACGGCGAGACCCTGCGCCCATCTCTGCGCAAAGACGTTGAAAAGCGGTTGAAATAACCATCAGATCTTTCGGCCCCCAATCACCGTTTGAGGGGCCGAAAAACCTGTTCTAAGAAATACAGTAATTGTTTTGCAATTTCGCCCGCATTTTCAATTCTGATCGCCTTAATGTCCCCCTCGCAAGGCCCGTCGCAAAATCTTTCCTGTCGCGGTCATTGGCAGACTCTCCCGCAACTCAATCGTTTTTGGCGCGACATGGGGGCTGACATGGGCTTTCACTCGGTCGATCAAGATGCGATCAAGCCCGCCCCATTGTGCACCTTCGCGCAGTACCACGAAAGCTTTCACCGCCTCGCCGCGCAGCTCATCCGGCACACCAATCACCGCCGCCATGATCACGTCCTCATGGCCGCTAAGGCAGTCCTCGATCTCTGATGGGCCGATACGATACCCGGCAGAAGAAATCACATCATCGGAACGCGAGGCAAAACGGATCCAACCGTCTTCCATCACTCCAAGATCACCAGTGCGCAGCCAACCATCATGGAACTTATCAACTGTGTCATCCGGCTTGTTCCAATAGCGCAACATCATCACCGGGTCAGGTGCGCACACGCAGATCTCACCCTCCTCGCCCGGCGCAACCTCCTTGCCATCACCGTCCAAAATCGCGACCTCATGCCCGGGTACGGCGGTGCCAATCCAGCCCTCACGCGTGACGCCCTGACTGCGGATCGATCCAGCGACGAGGTTGCATTCCGTTTGGCCGTACATCTCGTTCACATCTGCGCCTAAAGCATTTTTAGCCCAAGTAATCAGATCTGCGCCAAGGCTTTCGCCTCCCGAAGAAATCACCCGAATATTCAGCCCCTCAGGTGTCGATTCCTTACGCATCATCTTCAAGGCAGTCGGCGGCAAGAACATGACATTCGCGCCAGTATTGCGGATCAAATCATAAGCCCCTTCAGGCGTAAATTTACGCATCCGATGACTGATCAATGGCAAGCCAAAATACAGCGCAGGCATCGCAAGATCCATCAAGGCCCCGATCCAGGCCCAATCCGCCGGGGTCCAACAAATATCCCCCTCATGCGGGAAAAAATCATAATACATTTCCACCGCTGGCAGATGTCCAATCAGAAAACGATGTGCATGCAACGCCCCCTTTGGCGCGCCCGTCGTGCCCGAAGTATAGATCAAACATGCCGGATCATCCGCAGAGGTATCAACCGGGGTAAATTCGGCGCTGGAATCCTCAAGTTCGTCATGGAAGTCAAATACATCAAGATCAGTTTCATCCACACAGAACACAGCTGACAGATCCGGCAATACGCCCTCAATCGCTTCTATATGCGCCAAGGTTTCCGCCGACGTCACCGCAATACGCGCCGCGGAATCACGCATACGATATTCCAAAGCATCCGGGCCAAAAAGCGCAAAAAGGGGCAAAGCAACAGCGCCCAATTTATAGGCTGCGAAGTGGCTGATCAGGGCTTCAGGACATTGGGACAGAATGATTGCGACCCGATCCCCCGAAACAACGCCCTGCGCACGAAACGCATTGGCCATGCGGTTGCTGGCGTCTTCAAGGCGGGCATAACTCCAGATCTCCTGCGATCCGTCCTCGTGAATATGGATCAGCGCGGTTGCCTGTGGGGTTTCACGCGCATGACGGCTGACGCAGGCTTCGGCGATGTTAAACTGCGCGGGCACGTCCCATGCAAACTCCTGCACAGATTTTGCCCAGTCACCCGGGTATTTCAACCGTCGGTCAGCCTGCTTATATGTCATGGGTATCCCCTCCCTCAACGCCCTGAATTGAACGGGTGTTCAGTAAGTTTGCCCGTCAGCCATACAACTGTCAATTGCCAGGTCAAATACATGTGATTATTTGCGAAGTTTCGTCAGATGCGCTTGCTGTGCCTTGTTCGCAGGCGTAGATTACGACCATGATACAGTCAGACTCAACCAGCCCTCACCTGATCGACCCATTTCAACGCCGGGTAAATTACCTGCGTGTTTCTGTCACGGATCGCTGCGATTTTCGCTGTGTATATTGCATGTCGGAACACATGACTTTCCTGCCTAAGGTTGAACTTCTGACCCTTGAAGAACTGGACCGTCTCTGTTCAACTTTCATCGGGTTGGGTGTGGAGAAATTGCGCATTACAGGCGGTGAACCCCTTGTGCGCAAAGGGATTATGACCTTTTTTGAGGGCATGTCCCGCCACCTTAAAAGCGGTGCACTGCACGAGCTAACCCTGACAACCAACGGTAGCCAACTCGCCCGTTTTGCCCAACCACTTTATGACGCTGGCGTGCGCCGGGTGAATGTCTCGCTTGATACGTTGGACAACGAAAAATTCGCTGACATCACCCGCTGGGGACGCCTGCCCCAAGTGTTGAAAGGCATTCAAGCCGCACAAGATGCAGGCCTACGAGTCAAGCTAAACGCTGTTGCTGTAAAGGGCTTCAACGACAGTGAACTCTTTGATCTGACACAATTCTGTGCCGAACGCGATATGGATCTCACCTTTATCGAGGTTATGCCCATGGGTGAAGACATCGAAAATGCGGCCCGCCTTGGCCAATTCTGGTCCCTCAATGATCTGCGCGCCGACCTTGCGAAACGCTTCACCCTGACGGATCTGACCGAACGTTCCGGCGGCCCCGCGCGTTATATGCGGGTGGAAGAAACTGGCCAAAAAATCGGGTTGATCACCCCCCTGTCGCATAATTTCTGCGAAAGCTGTAACCGTGTGCGCGTGACCTGCACCGGCGAAATTTACACTTGCCTTGGCCAAGAAGGTAAAAGCGATCTGCGATCTGCCCTGCGCGAAGACGCCAACAGCAACGCCCCACTTGAAGCCGCCATCCGCGCAGCCATCGGGTTAAAACCTAAAGGCCATGATTTCGACTATTCCCGTCAAGGCGTGGGGGGCAAAATGACCCGCCATATGAGCCACACTGGCGGGTAAGCCTAACGGCTAAAACAACAAAAATGGCGCCCAAAATGCGCCATTTTCATCTTGTTTCAATACGCCAGCACATTGCCCGACAGGTGCATCCAGGCCATGCTACCACTAGGGGAGGCCCGGTTTTCCATGAAAACCGTTTAGTCCAGCCAGATCGGGTTTGACCAAGCCATCTTCCCGGCACGATCCACAATTGTCACCCGAAACCACTTCGATTTGCCCATTTTGTTCAGGGGTGTTTCGACCTTGGTCATGCTCTCCCCCCAGATTGCATGCGCCTTACAACCATATCCCTGAATAACCACACGATGGGCGGCTGAACACTCAACGTGGATCTTCTTGTCCTTCACCTCAATATGGCGAATTTCGGGACCTTGAGATGAATAATAATCCCCGGCCTTCAGCGCTTCAAGCAGCAGATCTGGATCATTGCGTTCCGCCTTGACCATCACCCATCCGCCAAAGGCGTCGGCCTCTGCAAAATGGGCATCATCTGTGGCAATCACGTTGATCCGACGCCCCTGTGCTAACATCACATCCAAAGTATGAAACCCATCCGGGCGCGCCGCGTCCACCATACAACTGTGATTATACCCTTCCACCGCATGGGCCGCGGTAACTGACATGGCATCTGCATTTGTCAGACCTGACCATTCCGGATGGGCAATCGCCACAAAAGCCCCTGCATCCACAGCGCGCTGCGCAATTTCAGGGCCTGTTTCTTGATCATCCTCTGCGACAAAGAACTTGGTCTTCGCAGGTGCGAAATCCGCAGGCAGGCCCACAGCAACAATATGCCAGAGATCGCCATTTTCCTGCGCACCTGAGTGCAACTCCGCCCCAAGGATAGTCGTGAATTCATCATCCCGGAAGGCAAGCGTATCGGCGATTGGAAAATCATATAGCCCAACGTAATGATCCGTTAGTGAGATAAAATCATACCCCTCAGCCTTGTAACGACGGCAGACCTCTCCTGGCGAAACGGCACCATCCGATAGATTGGAATGCGTATGTAAATTGCCACGATAAAAGTGGCCGGCTTTTTCAAAAGCAGATGGGATCATGAGGATGGCTCCTGTTTTATGCGAGCTTGTAGCCATGGAAGGTAACAAAAATACGGCACCGCGGGATGCAATGCCGTATTTGGAGTATTTTCAGCAAAATGAAACAGGAGTTGTACCCCTGCGACACCCATGTCGGGATTAAGCGGCAGGCATGCCCTTTTCGATCAATTCCGCATACCAAGAACAGCCAGCAGGCAGAATTTCGTCGTTAAAGTTATACTTTGGGTGGTGCACCATCGCGCCATCCATGCCGTTACCCACAAGGATATAAGCGCCAGGGCGTGCGTTCAGCATGAAAGCGAAATCTTCGCCACCCATGATCAATGCCGCGTTCTCATCGCAATCACCAGAGACAGAGCGCGCCACATCAGCCGCGAATTTCGTCTCTTTTTCGCTATTCGCCATCACCGGATAACCGCGGGTATACTCCACATCAACGGACCCGCCAAAGGTCGCGGCGGTGCCTTCACAAATCGCCTTGAAGCGTTCCTCAACCTGATCCTGAACCTCTGTATCGAGCGTGCGAACGGTACCGCGCATGGTTACAGTTTCAGGGATCACATTATGGGCTTTGCTTTCGGTTTCAAAGCTGGTGACCGATACAACAACCTGTTTCACAGGATCAACATTGCGCGACGCAATGGATTGCAACGCGACAACCATATGTGAGGCAATAACGGTGGTATCAATACATTCATGTGGCTTCGCCGCATGGCCACCAAGGCCTTTCACGGTGATATGGAATTGATCTGCTGCCGCAAAGAACGAACCCGTACGAATGGCGAATTCACCGGCTTTGTGACCAGGCCAGTTGTGCATGCCATAGACCTCAGTAACGTTGTATTTATCCATAACACCTTCATCGACCATGACTTTACCGCCGCCACCACCTTCTTCAGCAGGTTGGAACAACAGCACACATGTGCCGTCAAAGTTACGGGTCTCCGACAAATATTTCGCAGCACCCAACAACATGGATGTATGGCCGTCATGGCCACAGGCATGCATTTTTCCAGGTGTCTTGGAGGCATATTCAAGACCAGTATCTTCAAGGATCGGCAGCGCATCCATATCCGCACGCAACGCAATCGTCTTGCCAGAATTATTGGTTTTACCTTTGATCACTGCAACAACGCCGGTTTGCGCAACACCGGTTTCAATGGAATCCACGCCAAATTCCTTCAGGCGGGCCTCAACAAAGGCAGCGGTCTCATGGCAATCAAACAGCAGTTCAGGGTTTTCGTGAATGTGGCGACGCCAGCCAGTGATTTCACTTTGCAGTTCGGCAAATCGGTTCTTAGGAGGCATGTTTTATTCCTTATATGTAAGGGCGACATTTTCTGGCCACCCCATGATCAGTCTATTTTTCAAACTCAGGTCAGCGGCATTCGGCGTTCCGCCAACTCAACAAACCAGCTGCACCCAGCGGGGATGGCCTCATCCTCAAAGTTGTATTCCGGGTGATGGCACATGGCTGTGTCGCCGTTGCCCATGAACATATAGGCCCCAGGGCGTTCTTCCAGCATGTAGGAGAAATCTTCCGACGGCATGATCGGATCAGTCGCGGTGTCAACCTTACCTGCCACCGCGATCGCGGCTTCTGCGGCATAGGCGGTTTCGGCCTCGGTGTTGATCGTCACAGGATAACCCGGCGTCCATTTCACCTCAGCCGTCGCACCGTAAGCCGAAGCAGTGTCGGTTACCATGCGTCGAATGCGGGCTTCGCCGATTTCGCGATATTCAGGGTCAAGCGTGCGCATCGTGCCTTCCATCACCACAGAATGGGCAATGACATTGCTGGCAGCACTGTCAGTGTTGAATGTGCCAACAGTCAATACCACACGTTTGATCGGATCAACATTGCGCGCCACTACACTTTGTAGGGAAACCAGAATTTGCGCCGCCACAAGCGTGGTATCCACCGCCTCATGTGGCGTGGCCGCGTGACCACCTTTGCCGGTGACCGTGATTTCAAATTCGTCTGACGATGCCAACAAAGCACCCGGTCTGATGAAGAATTCACCTACGGGCATGCCTGGCATATTATGCATGCCATAAACTTCCTGGATATTCCAACGATCCATCATCCCGTCTTGGCACATGGCAAGCGCACCTGCCCCGCCTTCCTCAGCAGGTTGGAAAATCAGCGCAACGGTGCCGTCAAAGTTACGGGTCTCACAGAGATATTTCGCGGCGCCCAGCAGCATTGCCGTATGCCCATCATGGCCGCAGGCGTGCATTTTTCCGGGGGTTTCAGAGGCGTAATCAAGCCCCGTCGCTTCTTCAATCGGCAACGCATCCATATCAGCGCGCATCCCAATGACGCGACCTTTGGTGTCTGTCTTACCTTTGATCAGCGCAACAATTCCGGTTTTGCCGATGCCCGGTGTGATCTCATCAGCGCCCATTTCTTTTAGGCGAGCCGCAACAAATGCCGCCGTTTCATGCAGATCATATTGCAGCTCCGGATGGGCATGCAGGTGGCGGCGCCATCCGGTGATCTCAGAATGCATCTCGGCAAATCGGTTCTTGAGGGCCATGGTCTTCTCTCACTCAGTGCTAAGTTTCGCGATCAAGGATTTCATAAACCCCTGTCCTGCGTTGAATTCAGATATCTCAATGAATTCATTCGGTTGGTGCGCTTGCGCAATATCACCCGGCCCGCAAATCACGCTGGAATATCCACGTTCTTGGAATTGCCCAGCTTCAGTGCCATAGGACACAACATGGGAGCCATTATCACCGGTGATTGAGCGCACCAAGGCCTCAGCCACACCGTCATTCTCGGGTTTCAGGCCCGGCACGTAGAAAAATGGCGCAACCTCGATCCCGACATCTGGGTGTACGGCCTGCATCCGGGTTTGCGTGGCACCCGCGATGGCGCGCAGAGCATCTTCTAACGCCGCAGCATCGCCATCAGGTACGACCCGCATGTCAATGGTGAAAGAACAATCCGCCGCCGTGATATTGGCCGCAGTACCGCCAGAAATCACACCGCTGTGCACGGTGGTAAAGGGCGGGTCAAACATCGCAGCAACATCGGTTGCCGGGGCTGCGCGCAATGCGATGTTGGTTTCGTTGATCCAGTTCAGAACATGGGCACTTTCTAAAATCGCCGAAACACCGCTGTGCATCAGCGAAGAATGGACCTCAAACCCCTTCACATCCACCGTGAAGCCAATGCCAGTTTTATGCCCGGTCACCGCTTGCATCGTAGAGGGTTCACCAATGATCGCGCTCGCTGCGCGGGGGATATTTGTATTGGCAACCATGTGATCGATCATCGGCGGCGCACCGATACAACCGATTTCCTCGTCATAAGACAAAGCGATCTGAAGTGGACGTTTGATTTCAGCTTTCGCTGCCTGCGCCATCGCCCAAAGCGCCAGCGCATCAAACCCCTTCATGTCACATGTCCCGCGACCATAATAACGGCCATCACGTTCCGTCACGGTGAATGGATCACTGTCCCAATCCTGACCATCAACCGGCACAACATCGGTATGCCCCGACAGCACAACGCCACCTTCAACAGATGGCCCGACAGAGGCATAGATCGCCGCCTTGGTGCCATCATCATTGGGGACGCGGGTGGAGGTGATGCCGTGAAATGTCAGATAACTCTCTACCCAATCCACCAGTTCAAGGTTGCTGTCACGGCTGACAGTGGGGAATGAGATCAGTTTTGTCATGATCTCAAGGGCAGAGAGGTTCATACTCATCGTCGTTCCATTTTCTTTATTTTATAAAGCATTACACAATTTCCTTGGTCCCGGCATTTGAAGTCATGCCCCGAAGATCCAACCCGAGAGTAAAGGTTCACTGCATTGGTACAAGATCGCAAAGCCGAAGCCTATACCGTGGAAACAACGTATTCCAACAGCACGTAAAAGGTCGCGCCCAGCCCCGCTGTTTCATCTAGACGTGATACGGCAGGGCTGAATTCGATTAGTACCAATCACCCTGCAAGACAAAGTGATCTGGGCCAATTTTGTCGTATTCAGACGGGCCAGCAACGTGGCTAACCGGGAAGATTGGCGATGGAATTGGCTTAAAGTTCAACTCTTTACCAATCATTTTTTGACGTGGATCAGCCACAGGCACCGCGGACATCAGTGATTTCGTATAGGCATGCTGCGGGTTTTCAAACACCTGCGCGCGTGGTCCGATTTCCACGATCCGACCCAGATACATCACCGCTGTGATATGGCTGACACGTTCAACTACAGCCATATCGTGGCTGATAAACAGGAAGGCGAGGCCCAGCTCTGCTTGTAGTTCCATCATCAGGTTCAGAACTTCGGCTTGCACCGAAACATCCAGCGCAGAAACAGCTTCATCCGCGATGATCAGTTTCGGGTTCAAGGCAAGTGCACGGGCAATCGCCACACGTTGACGCTGCCCACCTGACATTTCATGCGGGAAACGCCGCATAAAGGTGCGTGGCAGTTTCACCCGATCAAACAGGTGCGCGACCCGATCTTCCAGCTCACTTCCGGAACAAATGTTGTAATTGCGCATAGGTTCGGCGACCTGATCAAACAGACGCACCTGCGGGTTCAGCGATGCGAATGGATCTTGGAAGATCATCTGCATGTCGCGCCGTTCAATCCGCATTTCTTCTGGTGACAGTTCTAGGACGTTTTTGCCCTCCATGATCACTTGGCCAGAAGTTGGCTCTACCAAGCGCAGGATCGAACGCCCAACGGTGGATTTCCCACAACCGGACTCCCCCACCAGCGACACGGTTTGCCCAGCATTGATGGTAAAGCTGACGTCCTCAACCGCGTGCACATTGGCCACAACTTTCTGGATCAGACCTTTCTTCACAGGAAAGCGGGTGATCAGATTTTTCACTTCAAGCAGCGGCTTAGGTTCAACAACTGGCGCATCAAGAACTTTTGGCGCGGGCTGACCAACCAAACGCATAGGTTCGGGACGATCCTTGCCTTTCATTTCGCCCAAACGTGGCACAGCTGCCAAAAGCGCTTTGGTGTAATCTTCCTTCGGGTTCTCAAAGATCTCTTCGACAGTACCCTCTTCAACCATATTGCCGCGATACATCACAAGCACGCGGTCAGCCATCTGGGCCACAACCGCCATATCATGCGTAATGAACAGAACCGCCATGTTGTTTTCACGTTTCAAGCGATCAATCAGCGCGAGGATCTCAGCTTGGATCGTCACATCAAGCGCTGTGGTTGGTTCATCCGCAATCAGGACCTTTGGTTCACACGCCATGGCAATCGCGATGACCACACGTTGGCGCATACCGCCGGAAAGCTCATGTGGGAATTGATCAAAACGACGTTCGGGTTCAGGAATTCGGACCTGGCGCAGCAACTCAAGCGCGCGTTCTTTGGCTTGGGCCTTGGTCATTCCCTTGTGAACTTTCAGCCCTTCCGTCAACTGACGGCCAACTGTGAACACCGGGTTTAACGCTGTCATCGGCTCCTGAAAAATCATCGCGATCTCATTACCGCGAATTTCACGCATCTCTTCAGAATCGGCGTTCTCAATCTCAGTCACGCCTTTTTCACCGCGATTGAACTTCAACGTGCCGCCAGCAATTTCGCCGCCACCAAATTCAACAAGACGCATCAGCGACAGGGAAGACACCGATTTACCAGAGCCAGATTCCCCAACGATACAAAGGGTTTCGCCAGGCTTCACTTTGAAAGAAACATCTTCCACGCCTACGACAAGACCGCTTGAGGTTTCAAACTCAACACGCAAATTTTGAATATCGACCAGTGGCTGATCCAGCATGAACTGTTACTCCCGGGTGGTGTCTTTTTCTGTTTTTTGGCAAGGCTACGCGCCAGCCCGCCGCACTGTCAAACAAGTAAGCCCATGCCGCAACTGCGAATAGGGTGGTTTTACAAACGCAAGAGAATCGCTTTTCGGCCAAATTTCAGCGAGCGCTAACAATTGAAACTCATATCCGCAGGTTTGATCCTACCCTCGCGCCACACCAATGTATGTTGAAAGATGCTTTAATTACTAAGCATCTCCCGGAATTTCTGACAAATATCTGTTAATTTCGGCAACCTGCTTGCAATTTCTGCCCGGATTGTCTGAACTGTCGCCACTTGTCGCAGAATTTTTCGTGGGTTCAACAAACCCGATCGAACAAGAAAAATGGGCGACGAAACAGACTTTGATCAGGGTCATTTTCGACCACGATCATCAACAAGGAGAGAAGTATGAACTTCAAGGCAACCCTTCTGGGCGCTGCAGCTGCTTTTGCTATGGCCCCTGCTGCCATGGCTGAACGCGGATCAGATGGCCACGTCAATATCATTTATTGGCAAGCCCCATCAATCATGAACCCCTATCTTTCAGGTGGTACCAAAGATCTTGAGGCCGCTAGCCTCGTGATCGAACCACTGGCCCGTTACGACGAAAATGGCTCGATGGTCGCTTGGCTCGCGGAAACTGTTCCTACCGTTGAAAACGGTGGCGTTTCTGAAGATCTGACATCCATCACATGGACCCTCAAAGAAGGCCTGCTTTGGGCTGACGGTTCTGCTGTGACATCCGAAGATGTTCGTTTCTCTTGGCAGTATTGCACCGCTGAAGGTGGTGGTTGTGCCCAAACTGAGAAGTACAACGATGTGACCGACGTGGAAATCATTGATGACCGCACCGTGACCGTACACTTCGGCATCTCCAAGCCTTTCCCATACGGCCCGTTTGTTGGCGCTCAAGCTCCAATCATTCAGGCTGCACAGTTTGCTGACTGTCTCGGTGCAAAAGCACCTGAGTGTACGGACGCAAACTTCATGCCACAGGGTACCGGTCCATTCACAGTGACTGACTTCCGTTCCAATGACGTTGTGTCTTTGGCTTCAAACCCGAACTACCGTGACGCTGCAAAACCAGCATTTGCGACTGTAACCCTGAAGGGTGGCGGTTCCGCAACTGACGCTGGCCGTGCCGTTCTCGCAACTGGCGAATACGACTACGCTTGGAACCTGCAGCTTGCACCTGATGTGCTTGCCGATATGGCCTCCGTTGGCAAAGGTACTGTTGTGTCTTCATTTGGTACCCTCGTTGAGCGTATCATGGTTAACATGACAGACGTTTCTGCTGATCTTGGCGAACGTCGTGGTACCGCCGACAATGCGCACCCATTCCTCTCAGACATCAATGTGCGTAAAGCACTGTCTATGGCGATTGATCGCGATCTGTTGGTTGAAATCGGTTATGGCACCGCAGGTCGTCCGACTTGTAACGTTCTGCCAGCACCTGCAATCTACAACTCCACTGCAAACGATGCCTGCCTCGTGCAAGACATTGCTGCAGCTAACGCGCTGCTTGATGCGGCTGGTTGGGAAATGGGCTCCGACGGCGTTCGCGCTAAAGACGGCGTTCGTATCTCCCTGCTGTACCAAACATCTACCAATGCTGTACGTCAGGATTTCCAAGCTCTGATCAAACAGTGGTGGGGCGAAATTGGTGTTGAAACAGAACTGCGTAACATCGACGCGTCTGTGTTCTTCGGTGGCGATCCAGCTTCCAACGACACCTTCCAGAAGTTCTTCTCTGACGTAGAAATGTACGCCAACAACTTCGACGGTACAGATCCAGAGTCATACATGGCGAACTGGGCTTGTGAGCAGGCACCACGTCCTGAAACACAATGGCAGGGCAACAACATGCCACGCTTCTGTTCTGACGAATACGACGCATTGGTTGCTGAAATGGCGACAACTGGTGACCTGAATGAGCGTGCACGTCTTGCAAAAGCAATGAACGACATGCTGATGCAGGAATATGTCATCATCCCACTGGTTGACCGTGGTCGCGTATCTGCACATGCAAACACTCTCGGTGGCGTTATCCTGAACACATGGGATAGCGAACTGTGGAATGCCGCTGACTGGCATCGTGTTGACGGCTAAACCCGTCACAGATAGCACAGCTATCTGACACGACAGAACGGATTTGCCCCGCCTTGTGCGGGGCAAATCTTACCCGGAACGCGCATCCTGAGGCACCTCAATGCTCAATTTTATCATTCGTCGCTCGGGCATATCCGTACTGACGTTGTTCTTCATCTCCTTCGTCATCTTCATGCTGCTTGCAATGGCGCCAGGTGATCCAACGGCAAGCTTGCCTCTGTCGATCCCTGCCGAAGTAAAAGCCGCCATCCGTGAGTCTCTAGGCCTTGGCCAGAACCCCTTTATTCGCTTTGTGAAATGGTTCTATGCCTTCTTCTGGGTCGAGCCGATGTTCACCATCGAACAGCTCACCGGCCTAAACACCTACTGGGATCAACAACGGATTATCTCCTTCCAAAGCCGCTCTCCCGTGATGGATATCGTCTGGCAACGCATCCCACAGACCCTCTGGGTTGTTGGTCTTGGCTATTTGGTTGGTACCTTGATTGCCCTGCCCATCGGCGTAATCTCAGCCTATCGGCAGTACAGCTGGTTCGATCAGATCGGGACGTTCATCTCGATGGTTGGTTTCTCTGTACCGACCTTCTTCACCGGTGTTTTGCTGATTGTGATCTTCTCAGTGAACCTTGGTTGGTTCCCGTCAATCTATGACACCACCCTTGTGGTCGACAGTTGGGAAACATTTGTGAAACAAGTCAAACAAATGGTTATGCCGGTATCGGTGCTTGCACTGTATAACGCCGCACAGATCAGCCGCTTCATGCGCGCATCCATGCTTGACAACCTCAACCAAGATTACGTGCGCACCGCACGTGCAAAGGGTCTTAGCGAAAAGGCTGTGGTTCTGGTGCACGTGATGCGCAATTCCATGATCCCAGTTGTGACTGTAATTGCCCTTGGTGTACCGACGGTCTTCTCGGGTGCGATCATCACCGAACAAGTGTTTAAGGTGAACGGTCTAGGTCAACTTCTGATCACCGCCATTCAGGCCAATGACATCCCGATGGTGCAAACCCTGACTGTGATCTTCGCAGTCTTGATCATTCTCTTTAACCTGATTGCCGATGTCCTTTACGGCGTACTTGATCCGAGGATCCGCTATGACTGATACAACCGTAACCCACGAGGATATCGTCGCCGCCGCTTCACGCAGCCAATGGTGGGATGTTTGGGCACAATTCAAAACCCACCGAGGCGCGATGATTGGGGCCTTTGTGTTCCTGCTTATCATCTTTGGTGTGTTGCTGGGGCCTTGGCTTTGGTCAACAGAGGCCACCTATATTGACATCAGGGCAAAGAATGCACGTGCCCTCTCATCCTGTTTCTCACAGGACTGGGGCTTTATCGGTGCCTGCTTGACTGACCCAACATCCATGAAAGCCGAAACCGGATTGAAGGTGTATTGGGCGCATCCACTGGGTACTGATCAGCTGGGTCGTGATAACCTTGCCCGTGTGATCAAAGGTGGCCAAGTGTCACTTGCCGTGGGTGTCACCGCAATGCTTCTGGCACTGTTTGTCGGCACGCTTGTGGGCGTAACGGCGGGATTCTTTAAGCATCTTGATGGTGTACTCATGCGCCTGACAGATCTCTTCCTTGCCCTGCCCTTGCTACCACTATTACTCGTGATGTTCATGTTGTTCCGCGACACGTTGAACTCCAACTTTGGCCCTGAAATGGGTGCGTTCATCCTGATGGTAAGTGCTATCGGGATCACAAGCTGGATGCCTACCGCACGCATCGTGCGTGGCGATGTCTTGGCGATAAAGGAACGCGAGTTTGTTTTGGCTGCGCGGTCCATTGGCACAACCAATTCCAAGATGATCATGCGCCATGTGTTGCCCAATGTAATGTCACCGATCATGGTGTCAGCAACGCTGGGCATCGCAAACGCAATCATCACGGAAAGTGCGCTGTCTTTCCTAGGTCTTGGGTTCCCACCAGATTTCCCAACATGGGGACGTCTGCTGTATGATAGCACGGACTTCTTGGTCAGCTATCCTGAGCGCGTGATCTATCCTGGCCTCGCGATCTCACTAACAGTTCTATCTGTAAACTATATTGGTGACGGACTGCGTGACGCTTTAGATCCACGGATCCGCGGGCGCTGAGCCCCGGGTTCTTACAAAGAACCCGTTCCGGAGTTTTTAAAAACTCCGGGAACCCCAAATTGAGAACGGCCCGGCAGAGATGCACGGGCCGTTTTCTATTTAGTGGACTGAATTCCTGATCCGTCGGACAGTTAGCCAGACCAGACCTATCACCGGCGCGATCAACAGTGCCGTTAGCATTGATTTCTCGACCCCCACCAGCTTCGCCACAGGCAACAGCGCATAGCTGGCCAAGTTCACTGCATAATAGCTGATCGCTACCACAGACAGGCCCTCAACCGTTTTTTGTAAATGCAACTGCTGGTCTGCGCGCCGATCCATACTTTCTAGTAACATCTGGTTCTGGGCAGAGCGTTCTACTTCGACCCGAGTGCGCAGCAATTCAGCCGCACGAAACGCCCGCGCCGAGATGTTTTGCAGTTGCGCCTCAACCGCCTCAGTTGTCCTCATCGTCGGTTCAAACCGACGCGACATGAATTCCTCAAAGGTCTGACGCCCACCAATCCGTCGTTCGCGCAGAATTGCAATCTTATCTGCGACAAGTGTGCTATAGGCCCGCGTACCAGAAAACCGAAAAGCAGTCTGTGCACTGATGGCCTCAAGTTCTGCCGTGAGCGGCAAAAGCGCCGACAGAACCGCTTCGGGTTCAGCACCACTCATCCGATCGATCAGACGATTCAGCCGCATATCAATGCCGCCAAGCTCTCGCGATACTTCTTTCGCTCGCCCATATCCTAGCATCGACATTGTCTTATAGGTCTCGATTTCGCACAGCCGTTGCACGATACGTCCAATCCGCTGCGCCCCTGTTCCTGGCGAAGCCGCCACAAGGAACTGCATCTGTCCACTGGCATCAATACGAAAGTCCCCAGCGATCACAGCAGCCCCATCCAACACCGAACTTGACGCAAGGCTTTCCGACACAAATCCGGCTTTCAACATGCGGGAGAACTCAGCTTTGTCTGCAGGTTTTTCAACAACCCGGATCATCGCTGAGGTCAAGCGCACCCCAGGTAGCGCAGCCAGCCAATCGGATGGAAACAGGCCAAACCCATCATCCTTCGGCGGTGTTCCGTCCACCAACAGCGTGTAACTCACAAATTCCGTGTGGCTTTCCCATTTGATATTATGCTGACCAATACGCCCGGAGTAATGCGTCGCCCCCGGGCGAGGATGATCCGCCCCAAAGTGATCCAACAGCTTCAAAAGATGTGCGAAATCCGCCGCCCTGTCACGCCGAGCGGCATCGGTCGGAAGCTTTACAGCCAAGTATATCGCAGTCGATCCAACATCTAGGATTGGGAAGGGTCGCGCGTGCAATTCATTGGCCAACGCATAACGTTGATTGTGGTCTGTAATGGCAGTCATATCGCTTTACCCTGTGGATTCGCATTCACATTTTCAACGAAGTAAACCTGAATTAGTATTCTGGTAAAGATAATACTTCTATTTTTCAATCTGTTACAGAATACCGAAGTATACCGCACATTTTTTGTGCAACAGCTAAAACCGACATCACTATGCCTCGCATCTCAGTGCATGGCTTTTCTTCCCTATTTTCAACAATATGGACCTTCGCAACGCCCATTTTATTTAGAACACATTCATCTGGGGCGCTCTTCCAATAAATCGGCAGCCTTCATTCCGTGAATTAGGCGCGTCAAATACAACAATTGACAGAAAGTCAGACTTACATAGTGTCCAGTTATTAACACTTCTTAATAAAGGATACCCGAATGAAACCCGTTCTTGCTCTTCTTGTTGTATTGTTAACCTGCACATCAGCACTTGCCCACTCTGGCGGCACCAATAAAGACGGATGCCACGCCGGAACTCGTCCATATCACTGCCACTGATCTGCAGCAAACTCAGGCTCCGGCATCACATTACAATAAAAAGGCCCACAAATCTGCGGGCCTTATCTTCATTTCCAGTCGCGGATCCGTTTATTGGATCTTGTTCAACAACAGATCAAGGCTGGCTTTCGCATCGCCGTAAAGCATTCGGGTGTTTTCTTTGAAGAACAGCGGATTCTCGATACCGGAATATCCAGTCCCCTGCCCGCGCTTCGATACGAACACTTGTTTTGCCTTCCAACATTCCAGAACCGGCATCCCCGCGATGGGTGAATTCGGATCTTCCTGAGCAGCCGGGTTCACAACGTCATTGGACCCAATCACAATCGCCACGTCGGTATCAGGGAAATCACCATTGATTTCATCCATCTCCATCACGATGTCATAGGGCACCTTAGCCTCGGCCAGCAGCACGTTCATGTGGCCAGGCAAACGCCCTGCAACCGGGTGGATCGCAAAGCGCACGTTCTTCCCTTTGGCACGCAAACGACGGGTCAGTTCGGCAACATTCTGCTGTGCCTGTGCCACAGCCATGCCGTAGCCAGGGATAATCACAACACTGTCGGCATCTTCAAGCGCACCTGCTACACCATCAACATCAATTGCAATCTGTTCACCTTCAACAGCCATTTGTGGGCCGCTAGAGCCGCCAAAGCCCCCCAAAATCACACTGATAAATGACCGGTTCATCGCCTTACACATGATGTAGCTCAGGATCGCACCGGACGAGCCAACCAAGGCCCCCACAACGATCAACAGATCATTGCCGAGACTGAAACCAATCGCAGCCGCTGCCCAGCCGGAATAGCTGTTCAACATCGATACAACCACGGGCATATCCGCGCCACCAATGCCCATGATCAGGTGATAGCCGATGAACAGCGCCGCCAATGTCATCACGAACAGTGGAAGCAAACCGCCAGTGTTGAAGTACCAAATCAACGCCAGAACTGAAACCGCTGCGGCAGTCGCATTCAGTATGTGACCACCGGGCAATTTCTCTGCCTTCGAATTCACACGCCCCGCCAGCTTGCCATAGGCAACGACAGACCCAGTGAATGTCACGGCACCAATGAAGACGCCAAGGAATAGCTCAATCCGTAGGATCGCAACCTCAACGCCCGTCTTATGCGCCAAAAGCCCTGCGAAACCATCCAAGCCGTGCTTTTCATCCGCGGTCATCGCCAAAACATTGCCCAGTTCAATATGAGCATTATAGCCGATAAACACCGCAGCCAAACCAACCAAAGAGTGCATCGCAGCCACCAATTCAGGCATCTGCGTCATCTGCACTTTATTCGCCAGCTGCCAGCCAATCACGGCGCCGCCTGCGATCAAAACCACAGACAAAAGCCAGAGGCCAGAGCCCGGCCCAATCAGCGTCGCCGCAACCGCCAGCGCCATACCGACAATCCCGTACCAGATCGCGCGCTTTGCGCTTTCTTGGCTAGATAAGCCCCCTAAGGAGAGGATGAAAAGAACCGCTGCGACCACGTAAGCCGCTGTTGTAAATCCGTATTCCATGTATCCGCGTCCCTTAAGATTTCTGGAACATGGCGAGCATACGCCGTGTTACCATAAAGCCACCAAATATGTTGATGCCCGCCATAAAGACCGACAATGCACCCAGCAAAACAACCAAGAATGATCCTGATCCAATCTGCATCAAAGCGCCCAGAATAACGATTGATGAAATCGCATTCGTCACCGCCATAAGAGGTGTGTGCAAACTATGCGCCACGCCCCAGATCACTTGGAAGCCGATAAAGATCGACAGAACGAACACGATGAAATGCTGCATGAAGCTTGCCGGTGCCACAAGGCCGATGCCCAGCAAAACCGCAGCCCCAACAGAAAGCAAGATTACCTGTTGTTTGGTCTGCGCTTTGAATGCGGCAACTTCTTGCGCACGTTTTTCTTCCGGAGTCTGCTCCTTCACCTCAGCCTTCGGCTGGGCTGCAATCGCCTGCACTTTCGGCGGGGGTGGTGGGAAGGTGATCTCACCTTCAAAGGTCACGGTCGCCCCGCGAATTACATCATCTTCCATATCATGGTTGATCTGGCCGTCCTTTTCAGGTGTCAGATCGGTCATCATATGGCGAATGTTGGTCGCATAAAGCGTTGAAGCCTGTGACGCCATGCGTGATGGGAAATCAGTGTAGCCCACAATAGTCACACCATTTTCGGTGACGATTTTCTCGTCCATCACAGTCAGCTTACAGTTGCCGCCTTTTTCCGCAGCCAAATCCACGATCACAGAACCGGGCTTCATCATTGCGACCATATCTTCGGTCCACAATTCCGGCGCTTCGCGGTTCGGGATCAGGGCGGTGGTGATCACGATGTCAACTTCAGGTGCGAGCTCACGGAATTTTGCCAGCTGCGCCTCGCGGAACTCAGGGCTGGAAACAGACGCATAGCCACCGGACGTCGCACCATCAGCCTGTTCTTCCTCAAAATCGAGGTAAACAAACTCTGCCCCCATTGATTCAACCTGCTCAGCCACTTCGGGCCGCACGTCAAACGCCAATGTAATCGCACCAAGGCTGGTCGATGTTCCAATCGCAGCCAAACCGGCAACGCCTGCGCCCACGACCAAAACCTTCGCTGGGGGAACCTTGCCCGCCGCCGTGATCTGACCGGTAAAGAAACGGCCAAAGTTATTGCCTGCCTCGATCACCGCGCGATACCCCGCGATATTCGCCATGGAAGACAGCGCATCCATTTTCTGCGCGCGTGAAATCCGTGGCACCATTTCCATAGCGATCACGTTTGCGCCCTTTGCCGTCGCCGCTTCCATGCCGTCATCATTGGCGGCTGGATTAAAGAACGAAATCAAGGTTTGACCTTTGCGCAAGCGTTTCAGCTCTGTCGCATCGGGCTGGCGAACCTTTGCGACGATATCACAGGCCTTAAACAGCGCAGCGCCCGTCTTCACGATCTCTACGTCAGCGTCCTTATATGTCGCATCAGAAAAACCAGCAGCCAATCCGGCCCCGGTCTCAATCACACAGTCATACCCCAGTTTCTGTAATTCGCGCGCGCTTTGCGGTGTCAGCGCGACTCGCGCCTCACCAGCAAAACTTTCCTTTGGTGCCCCGATTTTCAAATCTGTTCCCCTATTCATGCTACTTCACAGAAAAATCTTCGCCGCGACAATATAGTTGTCCCCAGCGACATTTTTCAGCCTCAACACTCATATCGCGCGTAAGAATATTTCACAACAGCCTGACAAAGCTGTGACGATATTTCGTCGCCGTTTTTCAGTGGCCTATTGTCTCATACTCCTCTTGCGCAAATCGGCGACATCTGGGGCTTGCTTTTGCGCCGCATTAGATGCTTTATGCCTAAAGTATAAATTCAAGCGGAGCTCCCCATGATTGATTTTGCCACCACCAAAGCGATGTTCCATATTCCAAAGGGCATGATTTACCTTGATGGGAACTCTCTGGGGGCCATGCCTTGGGCTGTCGCGGCCAAAGTTGAACGCACCATCACCGATGAATGGGGTGACATGCTGATCACCGGCTGGAACAAGGCCGGCTGGATGGCAAAACCAACCGACCTCGGGGATCGCATTGCCCGTTTGATTGGCGCCGAGAAAAACACAGTCGTCATGGGGGACACCCTATCGATCAAGGTCTATCAAGCCGTTGCTTCGGCGCTTGAACTCAACCCTAGCCGCAAAGTGGTTTTGTCAGACAACGGCAACTTCCCGACAGATTTATACATGGCAGACGGTCTCTGCAAAACCATGGGCGAAGGCTATGAGCTGCGCACAGTTGACCCCGAAGCGGTTGAGGACGCCCTATCTGAGGACATCGCCGTTTTGATGCTGACCGAGGTCGACTATCGCACAGGTCGTCTGCACGACATGAAAGCCCTAACCGCAAAGGCCCAGGCCCTTGGCATCATCACTGTCTGGGACCTTGCCCATTCCGCAGGCGCCTTGCCCGTAGAACTTGCCGATTGTAATGCCGATTTCGCGGTAGGTTGCACCTATAAATACCTAAACTCAGGCCCGGGCGGCCCAGCTTTCATCTATGTCGCACCTCGTCACCAAGATACTGCACGCCCTGCCCTTTCCGGCTGGCTTGGCCATGATGCCCCCTTCGCCTTTGATCTCGACTACCGTCCAGGCGCTGGCATTGAACGTATGCGCGTTGGCACGCCTCCAGTGCTCCAACTTGTTGCTTTGGAAGCCTCGATGGACATCTGGGACCAAGTTGACATGGGCGACATCCGCAAGGCTTCAATCGCGCTATGTGATCGTTTTATCAACGGTGTTGAAGCCGCCTGCCCGACTCTGACCCTAGCCTCCCCTCGTGATGGTTCGAAGCGCGGTAGCCAAGTATCCTTCCGTCACCCCGAAGGCTATGCCATCATGCAAGCCCTGATCAGTCGCGGCGTCATCGGTGACTTCCGCGCCCCGGACATCATCCGTTTCGGTTTCACCCCGCTTTACATTGACGAAGGCGACGTCGACGGCGCAATCTCTATCCTGAAAGACGTGATGGAGAACCAGTTATGGGACAAGCCGGAATACAAGATCAAAAGCCGTGTGACCTAAGTGACCTCATCCTTCGCCCCTATCGCGCACAAGATCGCCACGCCTGCCATGACGTCTATTATGAGGCGGTTCATGTGGGTGCGGCACGCGCCTATAGTCAAGCGCAACGAAACGCTTGGGCCCCCCAGACTTCCCCCAGCCCTGCATCCCCAGATAAGATGCTTGATATGGTTGCCTTCGTGGCTGAAGGCACTGACCGCCTTGAGGGCTTCATTGCAATGGAGCGAAACGGCCACCTCGATCTTGCCTTTGTGCGGCCCTGCTGGATGGGTCGCGGCTTGGCGCAAAACCTCTATGACCTCTTGTATGAATGGGCGTCTGGCACTGCCTTAAGCCAACTCCACACTGAGGCAAGCCATCTTGCGCGGCCCTTCTTTGAAAAGAACGGCTGGCAAGTGGATACCTCAGAAACCATTACCCGCGACGGCGTAAGCATTGAACGTTTCCGCATGTCGCATATCATACGAGATGAACCATGACCGATCCCAAATGCCCCTTTAACCCCGAGGATGACGGCGCGCAGATGCGTTTTGACGGGCGGATGTCCTATTCCGATTATCTGTCACTTGATCCGATCCTTTCGGCACAAAAACCGATTTCTGATGCCCATGATGAGATGCTGTTCATTATTCAGCACCAAACATCAGAACTCTGGATGCGCCTTGCAATCCACGAACTCACCGCCGCGCGTAAATTGCTGCTCGCCGGTGAAACCCGACCGGCGTTTAAGATGCTCTCACGCGTAGCCCGGATTTTCGAGCAGCTCAACAACGCTTGGGATGTGCTGCGCACCATGACGCCCTCCGATTACACTACCTTCCGCGAAACCCTCGGTCAAAGCTCGGGCTTTCAATCTTGGCAATATCGCCTAGTGGAATTTATGGTCGGCAACCGCAATAAAGCGATGCTAAAGCCCCATGCCCACCGCGAAGAATACGTCACACCATTGCTAGCAGAACTGAAAGAACCATCCCTCTATGACGTTGCTCTGCGTGCGTTAAATGCGGGCGGAGTCGCGGTACCTGACAGCATTCTCAATCGTGATCTGTCTGAAGCTTACACTCCCAGTGAAGCCGTGATGCAGGCTTGGACTGTAGTATATAAAGACCCCGCGAAATATTGGGAACTTTACGAGCTCGCCGAGAAACTTGTTGATTTTGAAGATTATTTCCGCCGTTGGCGTTTCAACCACGTCACCACAGTGGAACGTATCATCGGATTTAAACGGGGCACCGGCGGCACATCTGGCACGTCTTACTTGCGTAAAATGTTGGACGTGGAAATCTTCCCCGAACTCTGGCACTTGCGGACAGAATTGTAAGGCCAAGGGGGCCAACCCCCGTCAGCAAGCTGACTCCCCCGGGATATTTGAGAAACCGAAATGCGGATTAACAAAATGTAAACACGCCCATTTTGGTTCTATAAATATCCCGGGGGTGCGGGGGCTGGCCCCCGCTACCTTTCCAACATCCCACCAAAGCTTTCGGCTATTTGGCGCTGGCTTTCGCGATAACTATCAATTGTCGTAAAACCCGCCTTCAATCCAATAAGCGCCAACAAAAGCGTATGGGAAAAGCTCTCGGCTGTGCCCGGAACGCGACGCATGCTTAGTTGCCCATCAGCGATGCCTGCGTGGATCCATGCTGTAAAAACAGCCTCCATCTGCAGTTCACCTGCCGCCACAACATCCTTTGCAACTGTCTGCTTCACATCCAATAGTTCCGGCCCATGTGGCGCGGCCATCATCTGTTCCAGCATGCCACCATCTTTGGCATCCATCGCAGCTAGCAAGCATTGTGCCGCTGTACCAGGTTGGGCAAGCGCCACCTCCATATCCGTAACGGCTTTGGCAAAATAACCCACAATAAGCCCCTCAAGAATTGCATCTTTATTGGAGAAGTGCAGGTAAAGCGCCGGGCGCGACATGCCTGCGGCCTTTGCGATATCCGCCATAGCGGTCCGCTGAACCCCGTAATTCATAAAACACGTCAAAGCCGCCTGTAAAATACTGGAAACTTTGGGATCAACGCCCTCAACTTGGGGGATATGCAGCTCTTTTATTACCATACTTCTTCCCTGACAGTTTTACACAAAAATGTCAATTGACACCCTGACATTTTGGAGTAATAGTGTCATAAACTGCCCGGAGAAAACCATGACCACCCGACTGACTGTAAACGGCAAGCAATTTGAAACGGACCTGCCCGAAGACGTCCCCTTGCTTTGGGTCCTGCGCGACGAGCTTGGCATGACCGGCACGAAATACGGTTGCGGCGTTGCAGCCTGTGGTGCTTGCACTGTTCATATTGATGGCGAAGCGCAGCGCTCCTGCCAGGTTACTCTTGGTGATATCTGGGGGGAGGTCACCACGATTGAGGGCCTTGGCACCCCCGACAACCTTGCCCTGATCCAACAATCTTGGATCGACCATCAGGTTGCACAATGTGGGTGGTGTCAATCCGGGCAAATCATGCAAGCCGCAAGCCTTCTCTCGCAAAACCCAACCCCTACGGACGCCGATATTGACGACGCCATGCAGGGCAACCTGTGCCGCTGTGGCACCTACCCCCGCATCCGCGCCGCCATCCATGACGCCGCCAGCAAGATCGGAGGCTAACCCATGGCCAACATTCGTAAAATTGCCCGCCGCAGCTTTCTTATCGGTTCTGCCGCCATCGTTGGTGGTGCTGCTTTTGGTGCCTGGTACGTCAGCCGCCCGGCCCCAAACCCACTGAAAAACCCCGATGGTGGTGCTGCCTTGAACCCCTTCGTTTTGATCGACAAGAGCGGTGTCACGTTGATCTCCAAACATGTGGAAATGGGCCAAGGGTCGCGCACAACCCTTGCCGCATTGATCGCGGAAGAACTGGATGTCGCCTGGGAAGATATCACCGTTTTGCAGGGCGCGCCCGCACAAGCCTATTACAACGCCGCTTTGATGGGAGAAATGCTGCCCGGCAAAGGTTATGACCGTGGTAATTTCACCCATGCTTTGGGTGAAAATCTGGGTGTTCTTGGCAAGGTTATGAACATGCAAGTCACCGGTGGCTCCAGTGCGATGAAGGACGGCTACACCTCTATGCGTCTCGCAGGTGCCAGCGCGCGCGAAGCCCTAAAACAGGCGGCAGCGGATCAGCTTGGCATCGCGAAGTCCCAACTGACCACTGAAAATGGCGCAGTGATTGCCCCAGATGGCGCCCGCCTACCCTATACCGACCTAGCCGAAGCGGCAGGAAAGATTGACCTGACAGAACCAGAACTACGTCCGGCAAGCGAATGGAAATACATCGGTAAAAGCCTACCCCGCGTGGACATGGTCGAAAAATCTACAGGCACCGCGCAATACGGTATGGACGTGCGCCCGGAAGGGTTGAAGTTCGCAGCCTTGCGTGCAAATCCGAGTCGCAGCGGCATGATATCATTTGATGCCTCCGCCGCTAAAAACATGCCCGGCGTTGAATCTGTTCATGATCTAGGCGATGCCATCGCAGTTGTTGCCAACAACACTTGGCTGGCCATCCAGGCCGTTGAAGCGATTAACGTGACATGGGAAGCCGCAAGTTACCCGGCAGAAACCTCTGACATCTTTGCGAAAATAGAATCCGCTTTTGACGGTGATGAAAACTCCACCCTGCGTGATGACGGCGATACTGGGTCAGGTACACCAGCCGGTAGCACCGCAATAGAATCCGCATACCGTGTACCATATCTGGCCCACGCGACGATGGAGCCGATGAATGCTACGGCGCATTTCACTGGCGACGCAATGGAGATCTGGTGCGGCAACCAAGCGCCAATCTTTACCCAGAAAGCCGCAGCGTTTGAAGCCAACATCGAGCAGGAGATGGTCACCGTAAACACCACCTATCTTGGAGGTGGTTTTGGGCGCCGCGGCGAGAGCGACTTCACGGCTTATGCCTCCCGTTTGGCCGTACAAATGCAAGGCACACCCGTGATGTTAACTTGGTCACGCGAAGAAGACATGCGACATGATTTCTACCGACCCGGCGCCATGGCCCGCTTGAAAGGTGCTGTTCTTGATGGCAGGGCGGTGCTGCTGGATGCACAAGTTTCTGCACAATCCAGTACGCAACAAATCACGCAGCGCTGGCTTGGGTTTACGCCTGCAGGCCCGGATAAAAGCCATGTGGACGCGATCTATAACGCGCCTTACGCGATCGAAAACCATCGGGTGCGCGGTTATCTCGCGGAACTTGATCTACCCGTGGGCGCATGGCGATCCGTTGCGGCATCGTTCAACGCATTTTTCCAAGACAGTTTTATGGATGAGATGGCCCATACCGCTGCTGTGGATCCACTAGAATTCCGCCTGCAACATATGCGCAATGAATTCCCGGAAGGTGCGGCATGCCTTGAGAAGGTGCGAGAGATGTCAGGTTGGACTGGCACCACGCCTGAAGGTGTCGGGCGCGGCGTTGCATTTGCCTATAGCTTTGGCACACCTGTCGCCCAAGTTGTTGAAGTCGCTGACCAACCTGGCGGCATTCACGTGCGCAAAGTTTGGCTGGCCTGCGACATGGGGACCGCGCTTGATCCCAGCATTATTGAGGCGCAGATGTCGGGCGGTATGGTCTATGGGCTATCTGCGGCAATCCACGGTGAGATCACGTTTGCCGATGGCGCGGTGGAGCAATATAACTTCCCCGATTATGACGCAACGCGGATGCATACGATGCCCGAAATTGAAGTCGCGATCCTTGAAAATCAACACCACCTTGGCGGTGCGGGTGAGCCCGGAACCCCGCCAATTGCCCCTGCACTTGCCAATGCATTGTTTGATCTGACAGGTCAGCGCGCGCGGGAGTTGCCGCTGAACAAAGCGTTTGATTTTAAATTCTGAGAAAGATTCCCGGCGGGGCACTTACAACACGCTGCACGCGTGGAAAGGGCCACCCCCAGCCAGCAAGCTGACTCCCCCGGGATATTTATGAAACCGAAATTAGACGTGGACCAGGCGAGCTGTAACCAACTTTCGCAGTTTGCCTCCAGCAGGCCCATTGTTGATTATGGCATCACTTCTTTCGTTGGGCCCGAAACGCACGTGTGGCGTCACCGAAGGCTTCAAACAGCGGGCGGGACACCGGATCATTGGCGGTATTCCATTCAGGATGCCATTGAACTGAAAGGGTAAATCCGGGTGCGCCGTCAATATAGATCGCCTCGGGTGTGCCGTCATCTGCGCGACCATCAATCACCACGCGAGGGCCAGCTTGACAGATCCCCTGCCCATGTAAGGTGTTCGTCAACACGCGTGTCGCACCGAATACTTTGTGGAATGGGCCACCTTCCGTGACCTCCACATCATGGCGCAACTCAAATTTTTCCGCGAGCGTTCCGTCCGGTGGCATACGGTGGTTGTCACGCCCATCAAGGTCGCGAATTTCCGGATGCAAAGTGCCGCCCATCGCAACGTTCACCTCTTGAAAGCCACGGCAAATCCCCATCACGGGTTGGCCTTTCTCCACACAAGCACGCACCAAAGGTAGGGTCAGCGCGTCACGTTTGCGGTCAAAATTGCCGTGGGCATCGGTCTCTACGTGGCCATATTCCGAGGGATGCACGTTAGGTCGCGCCCCAGTCAGGATGAAACCATCACAAAGCGCCATCAGTTCTTCGACCGTCCCATATTCAGGCGTCGCCGGGATGATCATCGGCATACAACGACAAACATGTGCCACCGCTTCGGTATTCATGGTTCCGGCGGCAAAGACCGGATATTGATCGTTCATCTCATAAGAGTTTGAAATAATACCTATAACCGGGCGCACACCTGTCTCCTGAAGCAATTAACTTGCTTATCAATCTAACGTCCTTCACCTGTTTGGTCGAGAAGTTTCACAATGCAAAAGCGCACAAGTCCAAGACAGAACCTGTGCGCTTTGTGCATATTATAAGACTAATCCGTCAGATCAGATCTCTGCGATCAGCCCCACAGCTTCGATCCCAGCTTTCGCGGCGACCGCGTCATTGTCAGAGGTATCACCTGTCAGGCCAACGGCCCCGATCACTTTGCCAGCGTCATCACGCACCAGAACACCGCCAGGTACAGGTATGACTTGGCCGCCGTAAACCCCATTCACCGCCGCCATGAAATAGGCCTGCTGTTCGGCGCGCGCCATCTGGGCTGTGCCGGCCATGCCAAGCATCACCGCACCATAAGCCTTGCCATGCGCAATCGGGAACCGACCAGGGGCCGCGCCATCTTCACGCAGGAATGCTTTCACATGACCGCCAGCATCAAGCACCACCACAGAGAGTGGCTTCAACCCCATCTCGCGGCCTTTTTCCAGCGCGACCTTCATGATGGTTTGCGCTTGGTCCATTGAAATCTCAGTCATGCTTTATCCTTCCTTAACTTCAAGACGGCGCGCGTGCAAAACAGGTTCTGTATAACCTGATGGCTGCACACGCCCCTTAAACACCAGATCACAGGCGGCTTTGAACGCGATCGTATCATACCCTGGGGCCATTGATTTATATGTCGGATCAGAAGCGTTTTGCGCATCCACAATCGCCGCCATCTTGCGCATTGCCGCCATGGCCTCATCTTCAGAGATCACACCATGGTGCAACCAGTTTGCCATGGCTTGCGATGAAATCCGGCAGGTTGCGCGATCTTCCATCAAGCCGACATTGTGGATATCAGGCACTTTGGAGCAACCCACGCCAGCATCGACCCAGCGCACGACATAGCCCAAAATACCTTGAGCATTATTCTCAATTTCCTCACGGATTTCATCTGGCGACCAGTTCTGGCCACGCGCCACTGGAACCGTCAGTAAATCCGCCAGCGTGCCCCGCGCACCACCGGCAATCAAATCCGCCTGCAATGCAAACACATCGACCTTATGATAATGCGTCGCGTGTAATGTCGCCGCCGTGGGTGATGGCACCCAAGCACAGTTCGCACCCGATTTCGGGTGGCCGATCTTGGCGTCCAGCATCTCAGCCATCCGATCAGGCATTGCCCACATGCCCTTGCCGATCTGCGCTTTGCCAGACAGACCGCAGGCAAGACCAATATCAACGTTACGATCCTCATAGGACGCAATCCAAGGCGCGGCTTTCATGTCACCCTTGCGGATCATTGGCCCAGCTTCCATCGCAGTATGAATTTCATCACCTGTGCGATCAAGGAAACCTGTGTTGATAAACGCAACACGGCTTTTGGCAGCACGGATACATTCTTTCAGGTTGGCAGAGGTACGACGTTCCTCATCCATAATACCAATTTTTACAGTATCTTGCGGCAGACCTAGGACCTTTTCAACATGGCTAAAGATCCGATCCGTAAAGGCGACCTCTTCCGGTCCATGCATCTTTGGTTTCACCACATAGACAGAGCCCCGCACCGAATTCCCGCCGTCACGTGCAAGGTCATGCATGCCCGCAAGAGTGGTCATCATCGCGTCCAACAGGCCCTCGCCTGCCTCCCGTCCTTCGGCATCCAACACGGCAGGGTTGGTCATCAGATGACCAACATTACGCACCAGCAAAAGCGCGCGACCTTTCAGTGCTTCGGAACCACCGTCAGGCGTCGTCACAACCACATCATCCGCCAAGACACGGGTGATTACTTTGTCGCCCTTTTGCACCGTTTCCTGAAGATCGCCCTTCATCAGGCCCAGCCAATTGCCCCAAGCCAAAACCTTGTCTTCCGCGTCCACGGCAGCCACAGAATCTTCGCAATCCATAATCGCAGACATCGCACTTTCAAGGCGAATATCGGAAATCCCAGCAGGATCAGAACCTCCAACCGGCGTGTTTGCATTGATCTCGATTATAATGTGCAAGCCGTTGTTTTTCAAAACAACAGAATTTGGCGCGTCACCCGCGCCCTGATACCCTACATAGGCTGCGGCATCCTTCAGCGCAGGCTCTAATGTGGCGCCAGCGGTGACCGCAGCAACATCCGCCCAAGATCCACTCGCCAAAGGTACAGCATCATCTAGGAAGGCTTTCCCCCAGGCAATCACCCGCGCGCCGCGCGCCGCATCATATCCTTTGCCCGCAGGCAAATCGCCCAGCGCATCCGTGCCATAAAGCGCGTCGTACAGGCTGCCCCAACGCGCATTCGCCGCGTTCAACGCGTAGCGCGCATTCATCACCGGAACCACCAATTGTGCCCCGGCAACGGTTGCGATTTCTGGGTCAGTATTGGTGGTCTCAATTGTGAAATCTTCGCCCTCAGGCACCAGATACCCGATCTCACGCAAAAATGCTTCTTGCGCGACGGGGTCCAAAGCTTTGTCACCTTCGGCCTTATACCAGGCGTCCATCTGCCCCTGAATTTTTGCGCGATCTGCAAGAAGACTGCGGTTCTCGTCACCAAAACCGTTCACCAGCTCAGACAAGCCTGCCCAAAACACATCTGCCGCAAGACCGGTTCCCGGCAACGCCTGTGTCTCAACAAAATCGACAACTGCGCGATCAACCTTCAGATCAGATTTCTCGATATATGCGGACATGACGTTTCCTTGGTGTTACTTAAATCTCACGTTAGATACAAAAGTTTCCTCCCAGAGACAATAGATTGGTCAAATAACTTTACCAGTGACGCAACGGAATACTTTCTTGTCTGGTTTGATGGTATTTGCGATTTTCAAACCACAGCAAAAATACTCTTGTTTTGCATTTGACGGATTGGCAGCAGGACTTTGACACTTCTGTGCGCTCAAACAGCCAATGAAGTGATAAAACCCATCAATCCACCGTGCGCCGCATATGCATGGTTTATGCATAACATGTGCATGCTTTGTGCATACGATAATCCCCCCTTGCCCTGCCCCATGGATGCGCTACAAATTCTACAACCTTGCAGGAGCTTTTCATGACCGTTCAGGACACCATTTACCTCGCTGATTACACGCCTTTCGTCTGTCTCGTAGAGGATGTGCATCTGACGTTCCATCTCTCGCCCAATGCCACACGTGTGATTTCACGCATCTGCTTCACACCCAACCCTGAAACGACATCACAGGGTTTTTTCCTTCATGGTGAAGGGCTTAACCTCAAATGGGCGAAAATTGATGGTGAGGCCATTTCCCCTAACATGGTTGATGGCGGCCTGCGTTGTGACGTCCCTGACACCCCCTTCATTTGGGAGTGCGAGGTCGAGATCGACCCCAAGGGTAACACTGCTCTTGAAGGTCTCTATATGTCGAATGACATGTATTGCACCCAATGCGAGGCCGAGGGCTTCCGTCACATCACTTTTTACCCTGACCGCCCAGATGTCATGTCAGTATTTACCGTTAGAATTGAAGGGGATAATCCCGTTCTTCTGTCCAACGGCAATCCCATCTCCAGCGGTGAAGGCTGGGCAGAATGGCATGATCCTTGGCCCAAACCCGCCTATCTTTTCGCCCTTGTTGCTGGTGATTTACGCAACTTTCCAGGCCAGTTCAAAACCATGTCTGGCCGTAATGTTGAGCTAAATCTCTGGGTCCGCCCCGGAGACGAAGGTAAATGCGCCTTTGGAATGGAGGCGTTGAAAACCTCGATGAAATGGGATGAAGATGTCTACGGTCGCGAGTATGACCTTGATATCTTTAACATTGTTGCTGTGGATGACTTCAATATGGGGGCTATGGAAAACAAGGGTTTGAACATATTCAACTCTGCTGTGGTCCTTGCCAGCCCGGAAACCTCAACTGATGGCAACTTTGAGCGCATTGAAGCGATCATCGCCCATGAATATTTCCACAATTGGACCGGCAACCGCATCACCTGCCGCGACTGGTTCCAGCTGTGCTTGAAAGAAGGCCTTACGGTTTTCCGCGACCAGCAATTCACCGGCGATATGCGTGGTCATGCGGTCAAACGCATTAACGATGTTGTCACCCTGCGTGGGCGTCAGTTCCGCGAAGATGCGGGGCCGCTGTCACACCCCCCACGCCCAGATCACTTCGTTGAGATCAATAACTTTTATACCTCTACCGTTTACGAAAAAGGTGCGGAGGTCATTGGAATGTTGAAGCGGCTTGTCGGTGATAATGCCTATGGAAAAGCGCTGGATCTTTACTTTTCCCGCCATGATGGCGACGCCGCCACGATCGAGGATTGGTTGCAGGTTTTTGAAGATTCCACAGGACGTGATCTAAGCCAATTCAAGCGTTGGTACACTGACGCGGGCACCCCGCATCTGAAGGTTACGGATGACTATAGCAATGACACCTATACCCTTCATTTTGAACAGGAAACCGCGCCCACACCGGGGCAGAAGGACAAAGCCGCACGGGTAATTCCGATTGCGGTTGGCCTGTTAAACCCTAATGGGGATGAAGTCCTTAAAACCACGATCCTTGAGATGACGGAAGGGAAGCAAAGCTTTACTTTCGAAGGCCTTAGCTCGAAACCCGTCCCCTCGATATTGCGTGGGTTTTCTGCACCCGTGGTACTGGAACGTGAAACCAGCGCCGCCGAACAAGCCTTCCTTCTGGCCCATGACACGGACCCGTTCAACAAATGGGAAGCCGGTCGCGCCCTCGCCCGCGACACGCTGATTGCGATGACACAGGGTGGCACACCGGACCAAGGATTGCTGGATGGCTTATTGGCGGTCGCGCGTGACAATACCCTTGATCCCGCCTTCCGTGCCCTCGCACTTGGCCTTCCGGGACAAGACGATGTTGCAAGCACCTTGGCCAGCAAAGGCATCACCCCTGACCCAGATAAAATCTGGCGCGCACATCAGACCTTGAAGCAAGCCATCGCCCAGCATTTGCAAGATATTTGGCCACGTTTGTTGGCAGAAATGACCACGCTTGGCCCCTATTCACCGGATGCAGAACCCGCCGGAAAACGCGCTTTGCATGGGGTTGCGCTTGCCTATCTGTCACAAATTGATGGCGGCGCTGCGGCAAAAACCGCCTATGCAAACGCCAGCAATATGACCGAACAGCTTTCCGCATTGGCGTGTTTGCTATCAGTTGAAAACGGATCAACCGAACTGGCCGCTTTCCGTGAACAATGGCAGCACGATCGCTTGGTCATGGACAAATGGTTTGGCCTTCAGGTCAGCTATGCCAGCCCCGAACGGTGTGCTGAGATCGCGACAAACCTGACCCAGGACGCTGATTTTCATTGGAAAAACCCGAACCGCTTCCGCGCTGTTTTTGGCGCATTGATGATGCATCACGCGGGCTTCCACCGGGCTGAAGGTGCCGGTTATGATCTGCTTGCCGATTGGCTGATCAAACTTGATCCGTTTAATGGCCAAATCACGGCGCGTATGTCCACGGGTTTTGAAACTTGGAAACGTTATGACAGTGACCGCCAGGTCATGGCGCGCGCTGCATTGGAACGCATCAACGCCACCCCGGACCTGAGCAGAAACCTAGGTGAAATGGTAACACGTATCTTGGGTTAACATAAAACATCTGGTGGCGCATACTTTCACTTGCGCCACCATAAACAGGCCACATACGCCCCTACTGACAATAGCTTTGGGAGCTGGTCCAAGCGATCATATCATTGCGCTTGCGAGACGAGTGGAACGGCCCCCAATCAGCGGCAACCCCGCGCCAACCTTCGGACACCACACCATCGCGTGCCACTGTGTGAGCGATAATCCGTACCGCACAAGACAGGTTTGCCTCGCCATTTTTCAGGGCCTCGCGACTGCGCGCATCGCAGCCGTACCCCCGTGCTGTTGCAGGCGCGATCTGCACCAAGCCAAACCACTTCCCACCGCCACCGGCAGCACGCGGGTTCCAAGTGCTTTCGTGCTTAGACAGGGTTGAGAGAAGCCCGGTCCAAAACAGGCTACGTTCATATGAATCGCCTGCTTCATAGCCGGGGCACCAAACCGCCGCATCACGTGGTACGGTATTGATCAAGGGCTGCCCGTGATCTTGGATCGCGCTAAGCGTCGCATTTGTCCAAGCGTCCCCTTGGGGAAGGTGACTCCAGCGCATTGGGGGTGCTCCCTCAGATGCGGTCGGCAATGATGGGCCGCCTGATGATCCACCACATCCCGCTACTGCCGCCATCAGCACTATCAGCTTTAATCTCCGCATCGGTCATCTCCCTGAATTCACAGGGTCATTTTCACGATTTCCCCCTGATTTCGCAAGTGTGCAGTCTTCTCATCCCAAACTGAGCAGGCTCTTGCCCCCCGCGCCTTGCTGACATAAAAGAGCCTCAACGTATTATGAGGCCAAACCCAATGCTTGATCTGACCTATGAAACCCCGAAACCTAAAGTCATCAGCGGTATGCGCGGTGATTGGGAACTTGTGATTGGAATGGAAATCCACGCACAGGTGAGCAGCAAGGCAAAGTTGTTCTCGGGCGCCTCGACCAAATTCGGCAATGAGCCCAATTCAAACGTGGCCTTTGTGGATGCTGCAATGCCTGGCATGTTGCCCGTGATCAACGAATATTGCGTTGAGCAAGCCGTGCGCACGGGCCTTGGTCTACAAGCTGAGATCAACCTTTTTTCCGCCTTTGATCGCAAGAATTACTTCTACCCAGATCTACCGCAGGGCTATCAAATCTCGCAACTCTATCACCCGATTGTCGGTGAAGGCGAAGTTCTGATTGAACTGGCCGAAGGTGTGGCGCGCAATGTGCGCATTGAACGCATCCACTTGGAACAAGATGCTGGTAAATCCATCCATGATATGGATCCGACCATGTCATTTGTGGACCTGAACCGTACAGGCGTCGCCCTAATGGAAATCGTATCGCGCCCTGACATCCGCAGCCCTGAAGAAGCCGCTGCCTTTGTTGTTAAGCTGCGCCAGATTTTGCGTTATCTCGGCACCTGTGACGGCAATATGCAAAACGGCAATATGCGTGCCGATGTGAACGTCTCTGTCTGCCCTCCCGGCCAATACGAGAAATTCATGGAAACCGGTGATTTCGGTCATCTCGGCACCCGTTGCGAAATCAAAAACATGAACTCTATGCGGTTCATTCAGGCTGCCATCATGGTCGAAGCCAACCGTCAGATTGCGATCATTGAAGACGGCGGTAAAGTTGATCAGGAAACACGCCTGTACGACCCAGACAAGAACGAAACCCGTTCTATGCGTTCCAAAGAAGAAGCGCATGATTACCGATATTTTCCTTGCCCTGATCTGATGCCTCTTGAGATTGACCAAGCTTGGGTTGACGATATTGCTAACACATTGCCTGAGTTGCCCGATGCCAAGAAAACCCGTTTCATGGGTGACTTTGGCCTGTCAGATTACGATGCGTCTGTACTGACTTCTGATGTTGAAAACGCTGACTTCTTTGAAGAGGTCGCCAAAGCTGGTGACGGAAAACTCGCAGCGAACTGGGTCATCAACGAATTGTTCGGTCGTCTCAAAAAGGACGACAAAACAATTCAAGACAGCCCTGTGAACCCGGCACAACTTGGTAGCATTATCGGCCTGATCAAAAAGGGTGATATTTCCGGCAAGATCGCCAAGGACTTGTTTGAGATCGTCTATACCGAAGGTGGTGACCCGGCGGAAATCGTCGAAGCGCGCGGCATGAAACAAGTGACCGACACCGGTGCGATTGAAGCGGCAGTGGATGAAATCATCAACGCCAACCCCGCCCAGGTCGAAAAAGCCAAAGCAAACCCGAAACTTGCGGGTTGGTTCGTGGGACAGGTCATGAAGGCGACAGGCGGCAAGGCGAACCCAGCGGTTGTGAACCAATTGATCAGCGCGAAACTCGGCCTCTGATCCAAAACACCCGCGAAAATATTCAGCGGGCATCAGTTACAAACTATAGAGGCGTTGCGATAATCTTTCGCAGCGCCTTTTCTTTCGCACTGTCATCGCAGAAGCGCTTAGACATGCAAAACCTGTGTTGATACGCTTGGCGAG
>MAAC01006011.1_pt1 | contig 66838 bp, 59 predicted proteins | sample 1115981 | NCBI WGS metagenome assembly MAAC01 (sample SAMN04961126, study PRJNA320927) | seawater metagenome | isolation source: sample BD02T64 sea water enriched with oil for 64 days | place: USA:Gulf of Mexico | collected 2013-07-27 | reverse complement strand
AGGATGGTCAGGCCGCCTCTCGAGGTAGAGTGTACCTCCCTAGACGAAATCCGCCAGACGTGTTGCCGCATCATATTCAAACTTAAGAATGGGGTCGGCAAATGACTTTTAGGAAAACTTTAACAACATTAACTTCTTCAGCGGTACTAGCACTATCTTTTTCAACCACAGCAAAAGCTGGCGGACACAATGATTATGTGAACGTTGAAAACTGCGCATGGTATGACACCTTTTGTAAAATTCAGCAAACAGCAAATCGTTATAACACAAAGTATCCAATAGTTTTAGTTCACGGGCTTACGGGCTTTGATGACATTTTATTCGTGGAATACTTCCATGGTATTACTGATGAACTCAGAGACGGCAACGCCGATGTTTATATTCCCAATCTTTCTTCATGGAATGGTATCGAAATTCGGGGGGAGCAGTTAGTAGATTACATTCAAAATCATGTATTACCTGCATCAGGTGCATCGAAAGTAAATCTTATCGGTCATAGCATGGGTAGCCCTACTGCTCGCTATGTAGCCAGTGTTCATCCTGAGTTAGTCGCATCTGTTACCAGTGCTCATGGTTCAAATTCCGGTTCTCACTTTGCTGATTTCATGTTAAACAGCTTAGTTCCTGAAGGGAACCCCCTTCATGACGCTTATATCAGTTTTGTAACGGGCTTATTAAGCGAAGTGGGCTTCGTAATTGACTACATGGCGTCGGGTGAAAGTTTCGATCAAGACGCCTATCAAGCATCTTATGATTTAAGCACACAGGGTGCTGCTGAATTTAACGCTATTCACTCAGCGGGCCAGCCAACGACACAATGCGGAAGTGGTGCTGCAGAAGTAGATGGTATTCGTTATTATTCGTGGGGTGGGGACGGTGGCATTACCAACGTACTCGACCCATTTGATTATGTGATGGTGTTTATTCGTGATGCAACTGCTAATGGCACAGATACAGACGGTTTAGTAGGCCGCTGTGAGCAGCGCTGGGGACATGTTCTGCGGGACGATTACAACCATAATCACTTTGACGGTACAAACCAACTATTTGGTATGACTGGTTTAACTGATCCAAAAGATATCTATGAGAACCAAGCTAATCGTTTAAGAGATTTAGGATTATAGTTTGACCTTCATATAAAGAGCCTCATTTGAGGCTCTTTATATTTCCTAAGTGATATCCCAAATACAAACCGCTTAACAAAGATCTTCTCTATAGTGCAATGGAGCGACACTTGCCTAAAAAGGCTTAGTAGATGTTAGAGATTCCCACAAGGATTACGTCACAAACAGGTTGATACCGGCTTTGTTGAGCAAAAGTAGGGCAGCCTTTGAAGGTGATCATGAACTACTTATATTGGTTGCCATTATTTTTATTTTTCCAGATTATTTCTGCTCTATTTTTCAATGCATATGCAACGCGATTGAAACCGCCATATACATCATCATAAAACAGAAAATATACCAGGGGTGAGAGAAAGCCAGAAAACCGATCACTTGTAGTATAGCTGCACCGTTCATTTGATAAGTTTTCTAGTTTTTGCTCACGCAGGGCTGACAGTAAGGGAGGTATCCCCAATGTCATACCCCATGACAAACAGTGGGGTGAGTCAATTTTTTCAACCATTTCTGTTTGTATCCTGTCACCTCGTTTAGGCATGTTCACGTGTAGATCTAGGGCACAGCCTACCTTTAGCTCACCTTCTATCTTTACCGTGAAGGGGTTCCAGTGCGGATACTGTGTTAGATCCACCAGTATTTCCCACACTAATTCTATAGGTGCGTTTATTTCAACGGTGTCGGATACAACGGTGTGAGTGAACATTTTCATCTGTTTATAATTCTACCTATCGTACTATGTATTGTACTAATTATTGTGCTGATTTTTGTACTACAGGCTCTTGGGTTTCTATCGTTGGGCTATTGCTAACACTTTGTATCCAGGTTTGAGTCTCATCCCATAAACGTTCGGCGACAAGGGTATCGTTGCTTTCTGGATTCACCTCTCCTCGTTCACATCGCTCATAATAAACGCCGCCGACAATGCTTGGGTGAGTGGCACAATAAATCTGTGTTTGCGCACCTTCTGTTGGAGAAAGTAAGATCAATGCCTCGATGGGAGAGAATAGATTGCGTAGTTTTTGCAATATCCCTGTGCCTTCTAATCCCTTGCCTGAAATGTTGGTGGCGATCGCTCCAGGATGTAAAACATAACCTTTCACATTAAACTGTTGTGCAAATCGTCGTTGGATTTCAAATGCGTGATGCACGGTGGCTAATTTTGATTGACCGTAAGCTTCCCAAGAATTATAGGGACGTTGTTGAGAAAAGATCTCACTGTTGAGTCCTTTGTTATGAAGGTGGGAGGATACGTTTATTACGCGGGCGTCACCATTAATTGCTCCAGCATTTTTTAATTGAGGCAGTAGTAGATGCGTTAACATCGCGCTGCCCAAGTAATTTGTGCGCCAATGAATTTCAAAACCATCCGGCGTTCGAGTAGGCTCCTTCCATTGAGAGAGTAAATCTAAATGAATGCCTGCATTATTAATGAGTATGTGAAGGCGATCTTCATCATCCTTTTGAAACCATTCTGCGAATGCATTCACTGATTGGGCGCTGGTAAGGTCAAGTGGGTGACCTGTTATATTGGCGGCTTTGCCTTCTTCGGTTAAGGCAGTAACTAGCGCCTGTACCGTGGCATCAGGGTTGCTACGAGTGGTAATAATGACTTTGGCTCCCCAGGCAGCTAAGGTTTTTGCTGTTTCAAACCCGATTGATCCGGGTGATGTACCAGTGACGATGGCGGTTTTTCCAGTGAGGTCGGTTACCGGTGCAATAGGGGCTGAACCAAAAAGTGTGCGACCGAGATGGCGTATCATTTTGGGGATGTCTTCAATGTTCATAATCTTGGTGTTGTCCAAATAAGGGATTGCTGCATCGACGTTACCTGCATTGACGTTATCTAGGCAGGTGTCGAGAGATTATTTTTTTTCTGAGCTGTTTTTTCTTGAGTGTCTTCTGTGCTTTTACCTTCAGGGCTATCACTTTCAGAGCCATCAGCTTCAGAGTCTAGGTATTTTGCTAGCAATCGTTGGCTAGACTCCCATAACTGCTTTCCGTTACTGGGGTTGCTTGCAAGCTCGGAGCAGGGCTTTTCTCGCATCATGTGCAGATAAACACTTGTCCGCTTCTCCATGTTTTCTGCACAGGCTAACAGCATCACTGGTGCTGCAGCTTTGTCTGGAGAGTTAAAAAAGAGAGACATGATTGGATTAAGAATTGGCTTTAAAAATCCGGGTGATTCGCGGGCGATGTTCGAAGCGATAGGGCCTGGGCATAGTGAATGAATGGCAATGTTTACAGGGCTTGATTCGTTACTCTTCTCATTGTTCTGTTCGTTACTATATTCGTCGTTATATTCAGGATTAAGTCGTCGAGATAGTTCGTTAGAAAAAGTGCTTAAATGCAGTTTACTTGTCCCGTAATGTCGTAACCCATCCTTTATTCCAAACTCAATATATTCGCCAAATTTGGAAAAGTTAATGGGTTCTGATGATTGATGTGCTTCTGATGACACAAAAATAACGCGAGGGGTGCTGTTAGGAGAGCCGTCAACGGAGGTGGCTGGTTTAATCACACCATCTTGGTACCAACGATGTAACATAAGTCGGTTGGCAAGAAAGTGCACCGCAAACATTAGCTCATAACCTTGGGCCGAGGGGCGAGAATTTAACGGCATCAGGCCCGCGTTCATGATGGCTATATCTATGCAGATGTTTCGATCCCTCAGGGTGTTGCAAAAAGCACTGACGGAATCAAGGTCGGATAAATCAACGCTTAGCATTTCGACGTTATCACTTCCCGATAGACGTTTGACGTCTTCGCCTGCAGCGGGAATACCGCTGCGACATGCCATGATCACATGTCCTCCGCGTTTTGCTAGTTGAACGGCAACAGATTTTCCTAGGCCGCTGTTTGCTCCCGTTACCAGGCAGACTTTTCCATCAATGCGTTGATTGTCAGCTAGTGGGTCAAGCTGGCCTTTATTGCTAAACATGTCAAATAGTGCTGTGGTGACGGCAGATAATACACTGTTGTGACCTACCGCATTCGGTCCCGTTTTAGTCTTTTTCATGGTGGGGTTCCTGTTATCAGTAAGAAGGGTTATTCGTGAGGGATTGCATAACGTTCACGATAAAATAGGTATTGTTGTTCGATGGACTCTACCGTCAGAGCAAAGTCTTCGATGTTGTAGCGATGTTTTCCAAATCGGTTTTGAACGTTTTTCTTTTTGGTTTTTTTCACCGACTGTAATGCAGATTGATCGAAGGGAAGCCCCGCGAACTGATAAATTCGTTCTACTTCTTTGTCAGGATCTTTAAGTAAGTCGTAGTAAGATACGTCGATAAAACGATTTTCTTTGCCACTCTTTTCAAGCTGTTCTCTTACAGCGATTGAGCTCTCCATGAGTCGGTTGACTTTTTTTACCCAGTGACGAGCAACTTCTTTTGCATCAACATCATCACTAAATATCCCTCTGCCGTGGGATACCATACTACAAAAAGACCCCGTTGTTTTTTGTGGGTCTCGGTGTGTTTGTACGATAGTTGCTTCAGGGAATACCTTTAACAGGGTATCCAAATATTCCATATGGTGAGGTGTCTTTAATACCCAGTTAGGCGCAGGTTGTTGCCATAACAGGATTTTCATGAGTTTACGTAAATACTCATAGGCTTTCGTATGATCTTGCGACTCCAGCCATTTTGCGTAAGTTGGAACATGCATTGTTGCTTCTGGCGCTTGACTCATAAACGATAAATCCAGCAGTAGAACATCCTCCTCAGGAGCATCGTGTTCTACGGGATGGATAGCGAAAAATTCCGGCGCTAAATATGCCAACCCTTTCTCTGCCATTTTGGCTTGTGCGATACGCTTTTTGGGATTGCCAAGAGTTTCATTGGGCAAAGGGATAGGATTGATTGCTTCCCATGACATTAGCGCACGCATGCGTTTATCTGAAGCCAGCAAACGATGTAATGTTGTGGTTCCAGTACGTTGTAACCCTGCAATAACAATGACCTTTCCGAGTTCAATGTCTAACATTTCAGGTTGGGTTTTACATAGCTCTTCCACGCGTAAGCGTATGGCTAGAGCGCTTTCTAAACGCTGTTTCTGAACGAGTTTTCCCAAGGGGGTGAGCTTGGCTTCTTTGTTGATTGAGTCCACAAGAACAGTTAAGGGCTGAATAAACCATTCGTCCCCAAAATCCGACAAGCCTGTTGCTTTTTTTGCGTTAGCAATGAGTGAGTTAACGGATAATTTCGTTTTAACCCCAACCTTTTCCGCGAATCGACCTGCGTGATTAAATAACGCAATCGGTAGAGGTCGATAAGGGGTGCTGTAATTGTTGCCAGTTTCTAATTGTTTTTTTGTCATGATGAATACTTGAAGTTGACACTTTTTATGCGTCAACTTTCTCCGATGTCTTTTTTGTCGCTAGGGGAGCGGGCTTGTTCTTAGGTTGCTCCTGTAATGTCGTGACTTTAACCACGCGTGTTGCGGGTTGTGGGTGGTTCTTGGCCCTTATCCATCGAAAGCACATGGTGCCGCTTTCATGGCCGCAGGTATTAATCCAATTCGGTAAGCCAGGGTCTTGATGGGTAACGATAATTCTGACGGATTGGTCGGCTTGATATGTCGCGAGGTGTTTATTGGTATGAATGTTAAAGTGTTGGTAATCCAGGGACTCCATCCAATAATTATTGAGCTGAAAATTCCAATGTTCGCACTCTGGAGGTTGAACCTCAATGACCAACGCTTCATCCGGAGCCAGAGCCCAATGACTGTGGTAATACACAATGTTTGGGTCACCACCTGCAGCATTCGATACTTCTTGATCGAATAAAGGTAGCTGGTTGGAATGTGCAGAAAAATCCCTGGCCCATTTTGCAAACAGTAGAGAGGCACCCGCAACTAAGGTGCTGGTGGATCGCAGTCCATCATCAATGATTTTTGGTGTAAGTTCAGAAGGTTCATTGTGAGGGATGATGTCTCCGTTTGAGTTTCTGGATATACGTTCGATGACCAAGTCAGCAGGGCTTTCGGTGGAGCGATCTAAAAATGTCTGCCTCACTACAAGCGTGCCGGAGTCTGGTGTCATGGGCAGCCAGTTTTGTGGTTGTGGGTTGCAGCTTAAAATCAACTCGAAAGTATCGTCGTCATCGAGTTGGATCTCTGATGCTTCAATGTATCCTGAAGGGGGCATGCCGCCTCCTTGTCCATAGTGCCCAATCTGCGTGCCAAACCCTAAGTACTTAACGGTATTGCGTTTGCCTCTAATTCGGTACTCATAGTCGCCACTAATAGCAGCCGTTTGATAATAGTTGTCAGGGTTATCTGCACCCATTTTCACCGTTTCATGGACAACGCGATGTAACGTGGGTGCTTTGGGGTCTGCATGTTCGACAAATGCCATTAGCCCCGCACGGGTTAAGCGGGTTAAATATCGATAGCCTTCAGCTTGGCTAAACGGATCTTGAGGGGTTCCAGGAAACGTTAGAGAAGCGCCTGCGGCTTTTAATGTGTCACAGAATTCCTCCCACGCAAGGCCACTAACAATACGTTCTTTAGCAATATCCTGTTCTGTTTTACCACGGATTTTTCGAATCAATAAGCCGGTTTTTCGAAATAGATTCAGTGATTTAATTAAGAGTGCTCTCATTGGATTAGCCCTCTACCGCCTGGGGTTGTACGTTTAGCAAACCTTTTTCGGTGAGCAAGTCCATGATGAGCGCAACTTCTGTCTCTAGGCTTTGGCTATCAGAGTGTAGGTGTAATTCTGGGTTTTTTGGGGCCTCATAGGGGGCATCGATACCTGTGAATTGTTTGATTTCTCCAGCCCGGGCTTTTTTATACAGCCCTTTAGGGTCTCGATCTTCAGCTGCCGAAAGAGGGCAGTCGACAAAAATTTCAATAAAGGGCATGTCACTTTCTTTGTGTAATTGGCGCACGGCATCACGGTCGGCACTGTAAGGACTGATAAAGCTTGAGAGTACTATAACGCCAGCATCTACCAGTAATTTACTGATTTCACCTACGCGCCGAATGTTTTCAGTGCGATCTTCAGCCGAAAATCCTAGATTGTTATTAATTCCTAGCCGTATATTGTCACCGTCCAAGCGGTAGCTAAGTTTGTTGTGCTGCGCCAAGGCCTTCTCTAATGCCACGGCAATGGTGCTTTTACCGCTACCAGAAAGGCCTGTAAACCAAAGAGTTGCGCCGAATTGACCCAGTAAATTGGCCCTGTCTGTACGCGAAATATCACCGTTATGCCAATGCACATTCGTTGCAATGTTTCCCATGATGCTCTCCTTACTCTAATGAGCCTTATTGTGAGTTTTATTATTGTTTGCCTATCGGTCATTAGGCATGTATCTAAATCTACGCCTTGGAAAAGGGTAAATCAACAAAAAAGACAATATAATTGTATATATGCCTAATAGTGTATAGATGGCCATAAGTGGGATGTGAAAGAATAATCAATGACAAAAAGCAGTAGTGTGGACTCAACCAATCAAAAAATTGTTGATGCAGCTGAGAAGTTATTTGCAGAAAACGGTTATGACGGTACAACGTTACGGCAGATTGCCACGGCGGTGGGTATTCGAGAGCCCAGTATTTATTCACATTTCGCTAACAAAGGAGCGGTATACGGCGCAGTGATTGATCGTGCGTTAATGCCCTTCTATACCGAAATTAACGAATGGAATGCCCACAACTTAACGTTGAAAGAATTAGTAGATATCCCACGAAGCATGTTAACTCTGCATGCGAAACACCCGTATTCTGCGCAGATCTTACATCGAGAATACAGTTTGCCGTTTGAACGTATTAATCCCAAGGTAATAGGCTGGTTGGAACAGATTGCTGAGCAATCCTATGTTTTTATCGACAACGTTGTCGACGGTACGCAATCGATGGATAAGAGAAAAGCCGTGGTTAATATCATTACCACCACCAATATTACGTTAGGTGTTTTTTCCAGTATGGGAATGCAGAAGGCATTGATGGGTGATGATTATGATCAAGAGGCGTTGTTCGAAGAACATGTAAAAATCGCGACACGTATTTTTAGAAGTTTAATGCTGTAATAGGAGAAAGTCGGTGGAATCACTAACGAGTCAATCGAGTTACGATACTGCGCTAATGGTCGCGGGTGTGTATTTAGTGTTAGTTATTATTGGTGGTTTTTTTGTTAAGGCACCTTATGGACGTTTTGCAACGGAGAGTTTAGGGTTAAACCTATCTCCACGAGTAGGCTGGTTTCTGATGGAGCTGCCGGCCACATTGAGTTTTGTATTTTTTTATTTTCAAGGTGAAAACCGTTTTGAGATGGTACCGTTATTTTTCCTATCCATTTGGTTGATTCACTATGGAAATAGAGGTTTTGTCTTTCCTTTTTTGATGCGAGTGGCGAAAGGACAGAAGGGTAGTTTTAGTATTGGAATTGTTTTTGCGGGTTGGTTTGTTACTGCGTTTCATGGGTATCTTAACGCTGTATTTATTTCTCACTTAAGCACACATCTAACGAACGCATGGTTTACTGACCCTCGGTTTATTGTTGGTATGGGGATCTATATCTTTGGTTATGTAATGAATTTACACAGTGACCACGTAATACGAACATTAAGATCAAAAGAAGAGGTGGCTTTAGGCGAGAAGGTGTATCGAATTCCCCAGGGTGGTTTGTACCGCTATATTACGTGCCCGAGTTATTTTACAGAGCTTATTTCATTTACGGGTTTTGCGATTGCCACTTGGTCCTTAGGCGCGCTATTTGTTTTAGGTATCTCTGCGGCGAATTTGATCCCAAGAGCCTTTCAAACTCATCGATGGTACAAAGAGAAATTTACTGACTATCCCGAGAACCGTAAGGTGATTGTTCCTGGTTTGATATAGGAGAGGGGCATAGAGTTGGTACTGGCTGAAACTCCCTGATGATGTTGTTATCGTAAAAATTGTTTAGACATCAGGGAATAGGGAGTAACAGCAAGGGTAAGATTGGCAGTAAATTTATGAAAGGGAATCAGTATTAGTCCCCTCATTATTTGGACACATCTTCAATCTCTACAATAGCTACAGTGCCTTGTGGCTGCATAAAATCAGCCTCAGATAACATTGTTCCTCCAGTGACATTAAAAAATGTTAATACGGACATGATCATAATAAATTGCATAATTTTTACCTTATTGATTAGTTGTAGAAAGAACGTAAATTAGGTTTAAACTTCGAGTACACCAGAGTCTTTATTTTCTTCTTTAGGTGCTTCGATTTCAAAACGGTGGCGTAATTCTGCTATTACCACGGTGCTAGCAATCAATCCAATTAAAAATAAAATATTCATAGTTGTATACCTCGGTTTAGGTGGCGTTTATCGCCGGAACTTCAGATAAGTATTCTATGAAAAGCTAGTAACTTGCAGTTCACAAGTAACACTTTATGTTAGTAACTTTTGTTTTGCAAGTGACTGTATGGAAATAATGCCTCTATTGGGTGAAACAAACTGTTTCACCCCTAGTCCTTTAGGCAGTATTTCCCCTTGTACCAAGGGGTAGGGTTGTGGTTTTATTGGCGGAGGGGTTTATAACGTATTGATGTTAAAGAGTAAAATTGATGCATTACTAGACGGCACTGTCCTTTTTGCTACATCACAGGGCACGTTGCTGTCCAAATCTCATGATTCTACTGGTCAGCTTCTTAGCCTTGTCAGGAGTTTCTGCTCCCAGTACTAGCAAACAAGGAGTCAGCAGTAACGTTAACACAGTAGCAAAACTCAAGCCGCCAGCAATGGCTGTTGAAAGTTGAGTCCACATTTGAGTGGAAGGGGCACCAAAGGTGATGTCTCGATGAATCAAATCAATATTTACAGCTAGTACCATAGGGATGAGTCCAAGAACAGTGGTTCCGGCAGTAAGTAAAACTGGCCGTAGGCGTAGGGCCCCTGTTTTTATCGCTGCGTCAGTAGGAGTGTATCCTTCTCGAATAAGTGCGTTATAGGTATCAATTAATACGATATTATTGTTAACGACGATACCCGCTAGCGCAATAACTCCTAGCCCAACCATCACAACACCAAAGGGTTGCGCGGTGACGAGTAACCCCAGTAATACTCCGGCAGTAGAAAAAATAATAGCACTCAATACTAGTAGTCCTTGGTAATAGCTATTGAATTGGATGACAAGAATTAGCAGCATCACTACAACGGCAATTGAAAAGGCGCTGGAAAGAAATTCTAGCGTCTCTTTCTGATCTTCATCCTCACCCTTAAATTCAATCTTGATTCCTTCTAAGGGGATGGTCTTTTCTATTTCGTTTCGTAATGCTTGTAATCGCTCACTGGCAAGCTCACCGGGCAGGACATCAGCTTTTAATGCAATGACGCGTTTGGAATTGGATCGTTGAATAGCACCTGTTTTTGGTGTCGGTGATATTTTTACGAAATTGCTCAATGGGATCATGCCCCTTGATGTGTTTACATTGAAGTGATTAAAGGTCTCTAATGTACGCTGCTCTGGAGGAAAGCGAATTGTAATATCTATTTCTTCATCACTGTCGCTCGGTCTGAATTCTGAGACGCGATAGCCACCAGTCATCATCTGAATAGCACTGCCTATCATGCTAACATCCGCCCCGAACCTAGCCGCGCTTTCTTTGTCGACTTCTAATTGCCATTCTACGCCAGGTAACGGTAGGCTATCTTCTATGTCTTTATAGCCTCCTAATCTCCCCATTGTCTTTTGAAGGTTTTGTACTGTTTTTACAATGTTGGATTGATTTAGGCCGCTAATTTGCAACTCTATCGGTTTGCCTCCTGATGGACCGCTATCCTCCTTTCTAAACTCTAGCTTCATGCCCGCTATATCCTGAGTGATGTTACTCATTTCGAGAAGAATCTCAGAGGCTTCTCTCCGTTGACGCCAGTTGATGAATTGAAATTGTAAAATACCAACGACATCTTCTGTATAATTTTGGCTAGCTTGATTATAAGAGCGTGCATAAACAGACTTTAATTCGTGCATTCCCAAGAATCGCTGCTCAACGGTTTGTAGTAAGGCATCTTTTTCGTATACCGACAAATCGCCCCGGGCATGTACCAATACTTGAGCTGATTCGGGTTCACCATCAGGGAAAAGCTCCATACCCTTTCCCCAGATGCCATATGCAGCGTAAGTTAGAGAAACGCTGATTAAAGCGAATGTTAGGGTCTTTCCTGGGTGCTTTAGAAGGAAGCGTAGAATGTTGAGGTATCGTGCAGTGAAAGTTTTACCTGTAATGCTTGGCTCTTGCTTATTACTATTCTTTGGTGCTCCACCTCCTATCCAAGAGCCAAGCACTGGCAAGAACACTAAAGCGACAACTAACGACACTGATAGACAGATCGCTACTGTCATGGGTAAGTATTTGATAAATTCCCCTAATGTACCGGGCCAAGCTGTTAGAGGAAAGAATACCGCTAGTGTTGTTGCTGTTGATGCTATCACAGGCATAGACATTCGCTTTGCTGCATTTGAGTAAGCTTTTTCCAGGGGCATACCTTCTTCAATGTTTCTTTTTGCTAGCTCCGTGACGACGATAGCTCCGTCAACGAGCATACCAACAACTAATATAAGGCTGAACAGCACAACGATGTTTAAAGTGAAACCTAGCTGTTTAATAATTAAGATGCTGATTAGAAATGAGATTGGAATAGCCAGGCCAACAAGAATGGAGCTTCGAATGCCAAGGGCTGCGATGATTACCAGCATCACCATGACAATGGCACTACTGATATTATTCTGAAGATCACCTAACATATCAGTTACGCGATTAGACTTATCCAGAATGTAGGAGTGTGCCACAGAAGGGGGCCAAAACTCTTGGTGAGCATTTACCAGTTGTTTTATCTGGTTGATGGTATCAATAATGTTCGAGCCAACGCGTTTTGACACATCAAGAGTGATAGAGGCTTGTCCGTTCACTCGAACAAAACCTTCTGGCGACTTAAAAGTACGTCTAACCGTGGCAATATCTCTAAAAGTAACAACTTTATTACCAACAACTTTCACAGGAAGCGCTAACATATCGTCAGCATTCTTAATAACGCCTGGCACCTTTATGACTTGGCGCCCGCCACCGTTATCGATGGCGCCGGCAGCCACAAGCTGGTTGTTTCTTTGTATGCTATTGAGAACTGTTTCAAAGTCAAGGCTGTAGGTTTCAAGAACCAACGGGTCAATAATGATCTCTAGAGTCTCTTCCCGTTCGCCTCCTATATCTGCTTCTAAAACGCCAGACAATGCCTCGATATCATCTTTTAGTTTTCTCGCTATCCGAAGAAGTTGACGTTCTGATATGTTGCCGGATAAATTAAGTGAAAGTACAGGAAAAAGGGCGACGTTGACTTCGTTAACTTCCGGCTCTTCGCCACCTGCAGGCAGTTTTGTTTTTGCAATATCTACCTTTGCACGAACATCGTCCAATGCAGCATCGCTGTCAAATCCGGCATCAAATTCAAGGGTGACGGTACCGTATCCTTGGTTTGCTACTGAGGTTATTGACTTGAGACCTTCAATAGAACGCAATTCTTTTTCCATCGGTTTTAATAGCAGGCGTTCAGCATCTTCAGAAGTGATCCCATCGTATACCATAGACACATTAATCATCGGAATGGCGACATCGGGTTCTGATTCTTTCGGGATAGAAAGATAAGCAGCTGCGCCTCCAAGTGTTAGAAAAATGAGCAACAATAAAATGGCTTTGCGTTGTTTGATTGACCAGTCGATTATTGTGTCCATAGATTTACCCTTACCCTTTTTGGTTGAATACGGGTTTAACTATTTGCCCTGGCGAAACAAATCCATGGCCAATAGTAATTAACCTAACGCTTTCAGGCATGCCGCTTATCCATAGTGTCTTTAATTGACTTTTAACTATTTTGACGGGGTATACGGTAACTTTGTTTTCTTTATTTAACGCTTTAACTTGCAGGTCACCTTCAGTGTCTAACTCAAGAAGGGATGGTGATATCCTGTGAGCTAACACTTGTTCAAAAGGAACAGTGATGGCTGCGCTTTGGCCAAAGATTTTTAACGTATTGTCATTCGTGAGTTTTGCTTCAAGGCGATAAGTCCGGGTTTGTGGGTCGGCTTCATTGGAAAGGTAGCTAATGCGGCCCTTTATTTGTTTTCCATCTAATAATGATGCAACTACCGGCATATCAAGGTTAAGTTTATCTCTATATTGCTGAGGGACATCAGCAGTGATTAATGCCGCACTATCGTCTACTAAATTACCAAACGTTTCGCCCGCATTTAGATAAGCACCTACCTCGACATTGAGAGCGTTAATGATGCCGGCGAAAGGAGCGTTCATTTGAGTGTTGTTAAGAGCTACCTCCATTTCTTTAACAGATGCTTTTGCCATTGCTAACTCTGCTTGAGATTTCAGGAATGTTGTTTGAGAGATAAGGCCTTGTTTCTTTAATGTTTTATTTGCCCTGTATTCAGCTTGGCGCAGGTCTAACTCAGCTCGTGCTCGAAGAAGGCTGGCGCTTTTTCCGTTGATGCTGAGTTGCAGTAGAGAGGATCCTTTATCGACCCGTTGCCCACGGTATGATGTAAGGGCTAGCACCCGTCCTTCGATTTCCACCTTAAGGTCAATTTCGCGAATCGCTTGAATCTGCCCTTGCAAGTGCAATTCCTTAATTACGGACTTTGCCACCAAGTCTTCCGCTTGAACGCGAAATAAAGTGGGGGGCTTTTGCCCTATTGTATTTTTATCTGGTTTTACCCAGTCATCTTGTTTTCCTATGGCTCCTGACATTAACCAGAGAGCAGTAACTGTAGTGAGTACAATTGAGGTAAGTATTGATCGATTCATAAATCCTCCGCACGGGGGGGGTTAATAACTGTATGGAATAGAGTGTCTTTGTTTTATGACTTTAGGTCTATAAATGACTCGCGGTCACAGATTGGCAAATTTTTTACTTTGTTTTTGATGGATTTGAGAGTGAAGGGGATAGGCCAATCACTCCAGCAACCATATAATCACCAATAATGGTCACCATCTCTTCCAGTTCCATGCCCTCACTTTCAATAACATCGCCGCTCCAAATTAGGGTCATAGCACCATTAAATGTTGCTTTCATACCAACCATGAGGTGAGCGATGGGGCGGCGAGGAATGGAGCCCTCCTCGATGCCACGCTCAAGAATACCGCTAATGAAAACGTCGAATTTCTCTTCATAGTCAGAGAATTCTTTTTGTAGAGATGGGGATAAATTGGCAATAAAATCTAACCGACTACAACAAAGCTCTACTCTTGCCTGTGCGTGATTACTGAGAAATAGGTCGAAGGAGACATGGATCATTTCCCTGAGAACAGCGTCTACAGGCTGGTTTAGATCAAGGTTTTTAAATATATCTAATAACTGAGCATTAAACTCTATAGCGACCTTAGCGTGAATTTCTTCTTTTGACGAAAAGTGCTTATAAACAGTCCCTTTACCGATTTCAGCTTGCTTTGCAATTTGTTCAACTGTGACTTGTTCCCAATCAGGGCCGCTAAATAGGCTGATGGCAGCATCAAGAATTTCACTTTCCCGGCGAGCAAACTCTCTTTCTTTCCGTGTTGGTTTAGGCATGAAGGGCTCAATTTAGAGTAGGGAATCATAGTGACCAAGAATAGAGGTCATTTTATGACTGCTGGTCACAGTATATATATTTACTAACATTAAGTGAATTCGTTACTTACATCTTTTTCGTCTAAAAAAAGGGAGATCAATTTCGAATGTTAATGAAGGGTAGGTATAGTTTCAGGCTTCCTGGGTGTACCGCTGTAGATAGAACTATTGGGATAACGTCTTAATGAGGCGTACTGCGCTTCGCTTAGAGCGGGCTCGGAATTTCCCCATATCGCCTAAGACTTCAAGTGAATCAACGTTAAAGTAAACCCCTAATACACCAGCGGCAACATCCTGCAAGTTATCATTTGGCTCGTTCTCATAGGCCTTCTTGAGCACGTCAGCAATACCATTCTCTATATCTTGCACCCAAATTCGCAATAAATTGGCGATATCAAGGTGACTACCTGAATAGATAATCAAAGCGCTAGCCACTGCAGTTTGTGTCGTGTTCATGTAGCTGGTGTCGAACAGCATTTCAATCATCGTCAGTGCCTGATCATCATTCAACGATTCCAAGTAGTTGAATAGTTCTCCAAAGGTAACACTCGATTGCGTTAAAAAGCGGTTTACCAGGGCAATGATCAAATCATTCCGATTCCCCATGTAGTGTCGAACGAGGCTTCTTTGCAGTCCTGATTGGCTTGCTAACCTCTCTAGCGTTGCCCCCTCAACCCCGTAGAGTGCAACACAATGTTCAAATGCGACGAGAATTTCTTCTGTTCGTTCAGCTTTTACACTAGGCCTGGCCACTGGTAACTCCGAATATGGTTAATTATCATTGTTGACAATCTATCACTTGGGCGATAAAGTGTAAATTATCAAATATGACAATAAACGTATTTAGGCGAACACCCCCCCGAGTTCTATACTGTTTGGGCTTACCAATACTTTTCTGAGATGACAATGATGAAAAATAATCTCTCGATTCAACTCGTAGTAACTACTTTTATTATTGGCGCTATTGTTATTTCTGTGTGGTTTACGCCGGTAATCGATAGAGCTGAGCAGGCTGAAATTGCTCAGCCAGTTCAGCCTGCTCAGCGTGTGGAAAGGGAAGTTTTAAAAAAGGAGAGTAAGCCAGTTGATGCCGCTATTGAGAGAGAACGAATTGTTAAAGTAAATCATGTAACTCAACCTGCGACTTTTTCCGAAGTGTTAGCAGGGATCACAATAGTTGGTGTAGAGGCGTCTATTAACATGCAATCAACTGCCGACATGGAACGAGAAGTTAATGCGCTTTGGCAACAGTTTAAGGACAAAGAGGCGCTACATCAAAATGTTAATTGGGCGAGTAAGCCAAAGATATACGCTCATTATCATAATTTTAATAAAACGGTTACAGAGGCTGTTTTATCTATTGGTTATTCATTGGATGTACTTCTGCTATCCAGCTTTGAAAATAAACATTCAGTATCTTCGAATGAATATCAGATTAAACGCAATGTAAGTCAGCCCGAACTTATATTGCAGTGGCAATCAATTAAATACCCTGTAAGCGATGTCGTTGAACGGTATGCGCTAGATAGCAGCGGTGACATTACACAGATTGATTTCCTTTACGCACAATAACTCTAGTTCTTGTGCTCGTTTTTTGCACTCGTTTTTGTACTACAGGTGACTTATGGTTGAATATCTCAGCACATTACTCTCAGAAGAATACGTACAGTATTTAGATACATGGTTAAATGATTGGGGGTTTACTGTTTCGTTAGCGGTACTAGCGATTGAACTTATACGCCAAATGATTTTGCGTACTTTGACGTGGAATACCATAGGAGATGCAGTTACTAATTACATTACGCTAGCGATGTTTTTTGGGTTGAATTATCTAATGATAATCACCTTCTATATCGCTGGTTTTTATTTGGTGTACGAATATTTTAGCGTAATGCATCTTCCGATAAATGGTTGGACGATATTGGCCGCGATTGTTATTGCAGACTTGATATATTATTGGGAGCACCGGTTTATGCACCGATGCGGTATAGGATGGGCAACCCATACGGTTCATCACAGCTCTCCCTATTTTAATATCTCTGTGGCTTATCGTTTTGGGCCTCTAGACGGGGTAATGCCTTTCTTTTTTCATATCCCTATGGCGATGCTTGGATTTAATCCGATTGTTATTTTTTTAGCTGAAGCCTTTGTGCAGCTGTTTCAAGCTTTGCTTCATACTGAAGTAGTAAAGAAGTTACCGCGACCTTTTGAGGCGATATTTAATACACCATCACATCACCGTGTTCATCATGGTTCAAATCCTGAATATATCGATAAAAATTATGCCGGTATATTTATTATTTGGGACAGAATGTTCGGGACATTTGCCGAAGAGAAGGAAAAGGTCATATATGGGATCACAACACCTCTCGAGTCGATAAATCCATGGACGGTATTTACACATGGATTAAAGAAGTTGGCGATTCAAGTGTGGAAGGCTGAAGGGGTAATAAATAAAGTCAATTACATTATCAAACCGCCGGGATGGGAGCCAAAAGAAAAGGTGGGCTAGATACTGTTGTAGGACATCCAGCAGCCAATATTGCACGACCCAACATTACAGAACTCAACATCAATGCTATCGGCTAGCGTTTCTATCAATTGGTGTTTCTATGATGAGCTGATTCTTATTCTCTCTTAGAAATAATTAAATAAATTATTATAAAAATCCAATAATCCGGAGGGTATACCTATGCCTTGTATTTGCATAAAACCATCTAAAATGGCCATGTTACTATGTGTTTCGTTCATTGTTACAATGCTCACGGGGTGCGCGGGTGGAGGAAAGGATGGCGGGCCTCCTGATGGTGGAGGCGATAATGTAAAAAATGAGCAGAAGCACTACGTAAATTTCGAATCTGTTGCAGTCCGTCCGATTGCTATCTCTGCTAATGGAAAACGTGTTTATATTACAAACACGCCAAATCAATCATTGGAGATATTTGAATTTAATGCGTCTGGGAACCTTGAGTACTTAAGCGCTGTAAGTGTAGGTATAGAGCCAGTCGCTGTCGCGGTTAGCAGCAATGGCGACGCTTGGGTGGTCAATCATTTGTCGGACTCTGTGAGTATTGTGGCTTTTGATAAAGATGAGCCTTATGTGCGACAAACACTGCTAGTAGGGGATGAGCCAAGCGATATTGTTTTTGCAAAAAATAGGGCGTTTATTACCACTGCACATCGAGGGCAGCATAGGAACCATGCTTCGTTAAAGGGGGTTCCGGGCGCAGGTAATCCCGAACTACATTCTGCCGATGTACCGAGAGCAGATGTGTGGGTGTTTGACATTAATAGCACTGATGGGGGAATTGGCGGTATCCCTGTTAAAATTATTGAGTTTTTTGGCGACACACCGAGGGCGTTAGCGGTGACACCAGATGAAGAGATTGTTTACGTTTCTATTCTAAACTCTGGGAATCAGACAAGTGTCGTCCACGAGTCGGTTATGTGTTATGGATTTGAAAATGATGAGCTAGGAAGCAAACCTTGTCGGGTGTTAGATAACAAAAATTCCCCGAATGGGTTGCCTAACGGTATGTTACCGGGTGGTAGAACGGCGCCAGGAGTCAATAAGGACGGAGTGCCGCAACCTTGGACATCTATGATTGTTAAGTATGACAGCGAATCAGGAGAGTGGCGTGATACCAAGGGGCGTAATTTTAGTAACGGTATTCGGTTTTCTTTACCAGATAACGATGTGTTCTCAATCGACTCTGACACGCTTGATATGAAGAAAGCCTATCGACATGTTGGTACAACATTATTTAACATGACTGTTAACCCGAGTAACGGTAACGTCTACGTCAGTAATACCGAGGCGAATAATGCCACTCGATTTGAAGGGCCTGGTATCGTTGGTGGGTCAACGGTACAAGGCAATATTGCACGAACTCGAATAACGGTCATTAAGCCAACGGAAAATACGGTAACCCCCCGAGCGATAAATCGGCATATTCCTTACGAGGTGCTTAAATCTGACAGCGCCATAAAGCCGCACTCGATTGCAAACCCTACGCAGCTTATTATTAGTGAAGATGGTAGTACTGTTTACATGGCGGCAATGGGTTCTAACAAAATTGCAGTTTATCCGACAAACCAATTGGAAGATGATGGATATTGGGATAATAACGGGGTTGAATTTGATCCTAAAACTGCCAGCAAGCAACACATTTCTGTGAAAGGTGGCCCCGTAGGGTTATTGTTGGATGAATCGCGAAAAAAGCTGCTAACGTATACGCGTTTTGACAACAGCCTGGTTGTTGTTGATCTAGATAAAGTTTCCAATCAAACCCGTATTGCCTTAAACAACCCAGAACCTGCTAAGGTCATCGCTGGTAGAAGCCTGTTATACGATGCATCACGATCCTCATCAAACGGAGAAGCATCCTGCGCGAGCTGTCATATTTTTGGAGATACAGATCACTTAAGTTGGAATCTTGGAAACCCTGATTCGTCAAATGCAAAGAACCCACAGCCTTTTCCTACGTCTAAATTCTCAACGCTGGGTTGTGATTTTGTGGGGCCTGAGGAAGAAAGCTGTCAGTTGTTAGATATATTAAACGGTGACGGGGATCGATTAACAATTGCTTCTATGAAGGGGCCTATGTTCACTCAAACGTTAAGGGGAATGAGTACTCATGGTCATATGCACTGGCGTGGCGATAGATCTGTAGGGTATTTTGGTACAGATACCGAGAAAAATCTGGATGAAAAAACTTCCTACAAAAATTTCATCGTTGCTTTTGAAGGTTTGCTTGGTTTGGATATTGAGCTTCCTGAAAATGTGAATGCGGCTGATAAATCTCCCGATGTAGTAACGCTTGAGAAAGACATCGATTTATTTGCTGACTTTATACTATCAACGCAAATGCCACCGAATCCTATTCGACCCCTGGATAATGGTCTTTCTGCATCAGCAGCTATAGGGAGGGCGTTCTTTTTAGGCGAGCGACGATCAGATGGTTTAGCTGATGATAGCAACAAGAACGGGCCTGAGCAGGACGGTGTAAATTGTGAAGGTTGTCATGGGCTAGATGTAGAGAAAGGTTTCTATGGCACGCGGGGAGAAATTGCTCATGGTGGAGAGGTTCAGATTTTTAAGGTTCCTCAGCTTAGAAATCTTTACACACGGGTAGGCATGTTTGGATTGCCTGATAGAGAAGGTTTTTTACCGTCACACACGAGTGAACATCAAGGTGAGCAGGTTCGAGGGTTTGGTTTTTTACACGATGGTGCGACAGATGGCTTGATAAACTTTCTTAGAGGCGGGGTGTTCGATAATGGGGAAGAACCCTGTAAAGACGGTGCTACGCCAGCACATGGCTGTGAATTCAATGCGGGTGTTGTTGGTATACCTGATGAAATAGTACGAGAAGGGTTGGTTGATTTTATGATGGAGTTTGATTCTGATCTGGCCCCTATTGTAGGCCAACAAATAACTCTTTCTAATCAGCCGACAAATGAACAATGGGATCGTCTGTTGCTTCTGGAAGAAAAGGCATCAACTCCATTCACGTCAAAAGTATTGGGTGGAAATGTTCAGGAGTGTGATTTAATGGTAAATGGGTTGGTTTCTAATACGGTGCGTGGCTATTTATTCGACCATGAACTCAAATTGTACCAGTCTGACAAAAAGGCAGAGCAGATTAGTGTAGTAGACATGCGAAAGTTAATTATGGCAGAAGGTAATACGCTTACCTTTACTTGCCTGGTGCCAGGGTCGGGTGTCCAAATCGCAATTGACCGTGATTTGGATGGAAGGCTAAATGGAGATCGAGGGTGAACTTTGTGTTTTGGCGGCTTAATATTTCAATGACATGGCATTAGAAAACGTGTTTTTCATGTGATCTTTAAAAGTACTCATGTTCTTTGGTAGAAAGTTGCTGTTGTGAAAAACCAAGTTAACGGGAAGTTTAGGCAGCCTTTTCTTCGGGAAAAGTGCTTGTAGTGTTCCTTGCGTAATATCGTTGTGTACTGCAATGTCGGGTGCCATCACTACGCCCATTCCAGCGATAGCCATTTCAATAAGTGAATTGGTATCGTCGGTTGTGTGTAAGTAATGTGTGTCCGGCATATTCTTTTGCCCGGTTAAGCCAATCAGTTTTGTTAGGCCTGAATTCGAAATGGATGATGGTATTATGATGTGATGCTCTTTAAACAGCTTTGTAAACTGAATGTTTTCGTGATCTGATATATATTTTGGAGACGCATAATAAGACAGTGTCAATTTTGATAATGTGACAGCAGTGAGGCGGGAGTCTTCCAGTTCTCCAAGCCGAAATGCAAAGTCGACTTTATGTTTGATGAGGTCTATGTATGTGTCAGATACAATGAACTGAAAGTGGATATCAGGGTAACGTATGGAAAACTCGTTTAAAAGCCTCATAAGGGGAGTTCTAAGCAATACCGGTGGAAGAGAAATAGTTAGTTTTCCCCTTGTTGAGACATTCTGCTCTTTAATCAGTGCTTCTGCTGTTTCTATTCGCTTTAATATGTCCTTGGCTTGCTCGTAGAAAACCCTCCCTTGTTTTGTTACTGAGACTGATTGTGTTGAACGGTTGACTAATTTAACGTTTAAGCTTGATTCTAAATGACTTAGTTGTTTGCTAATAGAAGAGGGTGATGTTAGTAAATCCCTGGCGGCAGAAGAGATACCTCCATTTTCTACGACAGAAACGAAAACACGATATTGATTGAGTTTTGCCATTATTGGTCATACCAAAGTGGAAACATATGCGTTAATTTACGTGTAATAACACATTTGACGTTGCTTTGAATATACTCGGTTCCAATAGGAATTCAAATAAGGTCAATAACCGTATTTTCGTTTTTGCGATATCAAGTTGGTTGCTGAATGACTAAAAACCTTTGAATTGCGGTGTTCTTTTTTCTAGAAATGCGGTAATGCCTTCATTGTAATCATAGGATCTAAACTGATCTCTAGAGGCAAGTCGTTCATCGTATAGAGCGTCTGCGGCTGACTTGTCTAGTGCTTCATTTGCTACACGTTTCGAGCGGGATAACCCTATAGGGCTCTTGCTATTTATGATCTCAGTGATTTTATTGATGTTGTCTTTTAGTTCATCTTGCTGAAATACATCATTTATCATCCCATATTGCCGTAACACTCCAGCAGGTAAAAATTCACCGGTAAATAATAGATACTTAACAATAGGTAAAGGTAATAGCCTCGGCATAATAGCGGCGCCACCGCCACCAGGCACAATGCCATAATTACAGTGTGCATCACCGATACTTGCAACATCATTGGCATATAACAAATCACAGCACATAGCGAGTTCAAGCCCTCCACCACAGGTTAGTCCGTTAATAGCGGCAATGGTGGGTTTCTTGAAATTACGTAATACATCGAATATCTCAACGCAGCGATCAAGGATATCCTTTTCACCGGGGGAGTATTTTGCTATTTGTGCTTTAAGGTCAGCTCCTGCACTAAATGCCTTGCCCGTTCCTGTAACGACAACGGATCTAACATTGTCGTCATTTTCTGCGTCTAGTAATGCAGCATATAACGCATCGAGTAATTCAAAGCTTAGGGCGTTTAGCGCTTTGGGGCGGTTCATCGTTAACCAAAGTGTCTGTCCGTACATCTCGCTGTTTAAAACGTTATCCATTAAGTTTTCCTCATCAACGGTTCGTTAGTTATGGGTATAGAAAACCGGTCAAATTTAGTGACTGGTCGAATTAGCTATACAGCGGATACTAAAGAATTCTGTGAAGTAGAGAATAAGTAGAGTTGGAAAAATGGTCTTTCCAAATTCGCAAAACGGAGGAGGGAGGGACGTTAAGTATTTTTCATGTGCAACTTGACCCATGCAGACTCTTCTTGGTTTCGGTGTTTTGTCCCTCGTTGTTCGTCCAGGGTGTCGATGTAGTGCATTAAGCCGACTTCGTTAAAGGTATACATGGGAGTATCTTGCTGCAGAGTTGGCATTGCATTTCTATTATCAAAGCGGCAGGTTTTCGCATGATATAGCTGGTGATGGCTGCTGTTATCGATGAGTAATAAACCGGGTCGGTGATTTAGTAAAAGTGCAGATTTATCTTTCAGCGTTTTAGGGACGATTGCACGATGAATCGTCTCAACACTTTGGTGGGGAGATTTATGCTGCTCCTCAAAGAACTGTTCAGCAGCTAAATCCGTCATAATCCAAGTGGCGGAGAGTAGACGCTCTTTGCCAAGCCAAAATGCCGTTGGGTAAGGTGGCGTGTCCTGGTGAGGCGATTGGCAAGACTCACTCAGGTAAGGGTTGGAGCTGTATCGATGTTCTTCAGGTGCTTTCATCGCTACCGTGTAATTGGATAAGTTTAGAGGTAGCGCGGGTATTTCTATTATTCCGTATTCATAAATGGCTTGCCGAAAAAACTGCAAGAAATCATAGGCAGATGCGTTGTAGGGGTGGGTGCCCAGTAACGCCGGGGGGATTACTATTTTAGCCCCCAGCTCTTTTGTGCCATTTTTATATTGTAGTTGGAACGTGTTTTCTTCAATCTCGCATGCTTGTGTGAAGTCATTGAAGGTGAATGTTTTTCTCATAATCAGTGGCGTAACAGTAAGGTTTTGAAAGGTTATAGGGTTACAGATTTTAGGGGGCAATTTTTTTCTTTAATGCTTTGGCGATAGGAGAGGGGATGCTGTTAATTGCCCCTAGCAAATGAGGTAGTGCTTTTAGTTTTAACCCTTCGTACTCGCTTGGAACAACAGCATCAATTAAATGAGGCCCAGGCTCGTTGAATGCTTTTTTGAGGGCTTTATTAAATTCTTTTGCCGTCTTAGCGGTTTCGGCTGGCATACCCATGCCTTTGGCAAGTGAAACAAAGTCAATTTCTGGCTGAGATAAATCAAGCTGTGATTTTGCCTTGGGGCCGGCATCCTCTGCGCCAACTCTTTCTAACTCGATATTAAGAATTGCATAAGATCGATTGTTGAATACGATAACGGTCACATCGAGTTTTTCTTTAACAATTGTCCACAATGACTGAATGGTATACATTGCAGAGCCATCGCCAACCAGCGCAATAGTGGGGCGATTCTTGCCTGCAATGGCTGCTCCGAATGCTACGGGTAACCCTTGGCCGATAGCGCCACCAGTGAGGGTCAGTAGGTCGTGTCTAGGTGCGCCTGCAGTACAAACGGGTAGCTTAACGCCTGAGGTTTGTGCTTCGTCGGAGATAATGGCGTTGTCTGGCATAAGGGCACCAATAGCCTGACACACTTTTGCTGCGTTGAGTTTACCTGAGGGTAGTTTGGGTCTTTTGGCTTGCTGGAGCTTGGGCTCGGTGGCTTCGGCGCCCACGGCCGAGACTAAGGCGTGCAAACTTCCTAGAGCGTCTTGGTGGGGATCGACCAAGTTGTGAACGGTACACCCATCGGGTACTAGATAACTTTTTTTACCAGGGTACGCAAAAAATGAGATGGGTTCTTTCGCATCGATAATGACAAGGTTGTCATAACCTGTCAGTTGAACGGTTGCCATTTCTGCAAGGTAGGCAATTCTCTCTACGTTCGGTAGTCCAGCACCTCGTTCTAACCGCGTGGGAAACACTTCAGCAAAAAGTTTCGCTCCGGTTTTCTCCGCAAGTCTTGAGGCGGCGATTAGACCTTCTTCCATAAGAACTCGTCTACCTAGCAGGAGTGCCGTTTTTTTACCTTGTTTTAATAATACTTCTGCAATTTGATTGATGATCGTGTTGGAAGCTTTATCTGTAACGGGGGTAGGTACTGTGTCTACTGCAGCGCCACCTTCGCCCCAGGATACATCCGCAGGAAGAATCAGTGTTGATATTTGAGCAGGCGCCTTTTGAGCTACAGCAATAGCTTCTGCTGCATCTGTCCCAATGTGTTCTGTTGAGGTGCTGGTGCGAATCCAGTTTGAAACGTTGCGTGCAACGGTCTCAATATCTGATTCCAACGGGGCGTCGTACTGTTTATGGTAGGTTGCATGATCACCAATGATATTCACCATTGGAACTCTAGCTTTGCGGGCATTGTGCAAGTTTGCTAGGCCATTGCCCAATCCGCATCCCAAATGTAATAGGGTCGCTGCGGGTTTGTCGGCAATTCGTGCATAGCCGTCAGCGGCTCCGGTAGCAACGCCCTCAAACAAGGTCAATATTCCTCTCATCTCGGTGCTATCTAGCGCTGCTACAAAATGCATCTCCGATGTTCCGGGGTTTGTAAAGCAGGTGTCTATACCTGAGTTTAAGAGGGTTTGGATTAAAGCGTTAGCACCGTTACTCATGAATCTACCTTGTTGACTACTATCAAAATGGACTATCAATACTGATTATCAAAGAAGATAGCGTTTAATGTCGTGTTGCTCAATGACGTACTAGGGCAGAGTGGTGACATTTACGGTCTGGTGTGTAAGCTTGGTGGCGCAGATTGTCAAGTTTAAGGCCGTGATCGTCAATACATATAGGCGACTTAACCGTATTATTTTGCCATTAAAATATTTACCAGGTGCCACTGCTAACTTATTGGATATAAAGATGGAATCACCAGTAGACCTTTTTCATTTTAAGAAATATGCATTCATATTGTTTTGTTTGTCTTTGTGCTTACAACTCCCAACCCTCCTGGGCTTGTTTACGGTGACAACACCTCAACAAAAATCCATCTATGGAAGTATAGAAATGCTTCTAATCGCACTTTTACTGCTAAATGGCTGGAGTATATGGCGTGTTTTGAAAAGAAAATATGCCACTCAAGGAGCAAGTTATGCTTGGATACTTGAAGTTGCAAAATTTTGTTTTATCTCATTAGCATTGTGTGTAATGGGAGACCTGATTAATCGTAACTTTCTCGAATTGTATTATCAGTATGGCAGCAATGTAGAGCATACATACTTGGCAGATTCAGTGTGGTTCTTTTTTCCAGGTTATTCCTGTTTTATCTATGCAGTATATTTAGTGGCCCGACACAAAAATCTGTCGCTTTTGTTTGTCGGTTATACAGCGTTGATATTTATCGGAATAGGCATCTTATCTTTCGCAGGAATATATAAGGAAGGAGCCGGAGCTTATGTGGCCACTATGACAGGGGGGTATGCGTCACTGATATCCGTTATGTGTGCCGCTGCATTGTGGTTGCTGAAATCCTATGGGTGGCAGGCAATGAAATGGGTAGCTTTAGGCGCGGTACTTGCGCCTGTAGCTGATTCGCTGATTGGTAACTTTTGGATTTATCGTGAAGGCTATTTTCCTGGCATTAGCTATGTGAATTGGATAGTCTATTTTACTTCACAAGCACTAATTCAGCAGTTGCCAGTAAAATTGTCTCAACTATCATCTTAACTCTTATCTTAACTATCGTCCTAATTCAAAGAAAGGGTTTATTCCCACCACGGATAAAACGCAGGCATATCCGTCGAAGTCTTCGATGTGAACTCGGCGGGTCGCTTTTCCAAAAAAGCATTAACTCCTTCCTTTCCATCCTTTTTACTTACGTAAAACATGCCTAAAGATTCTATTTTATGCGCATCAAGAGGGTGGGGTTGTGCAGAATTACGATACATCATTTGTCGGGTTAACGCGATAGACACCGGGGAATGTTTGGCGATGCGTTGAGCAATTTTGTAGGCCTCTTCCAATAACTGCTCTGAAGGCAGCACCGTTTTAACAAAACCATATTTTTGAGCTTCTTCAGCAGTAAATATTTCCCCGCTATAGGTCCACTCTAACGCTTGAGAAATACCAACAATACGCGGTAAAAACCAACTAGAACAGGCCTCAGGTACAATGCCCAATTTGCTAAAAACAAACCCAATGCGCGCCTTGTCGGAGGCTAGCCGTATATCCATGGCACACGTCATTGTTGCACCTATACCGACAGCTGCACCGTTGATGGCTGCAATCACGGGTTTGTTGCAATCGAATATCGCTAGCGTTACAAGGCCGCCAATATCTCTAACACCGTCAACTATCTCAGGGTCATTCAGTCGCTGATTCATATCATTAAGGGAAGGTTGAAGATCTTCATTTAGTCCAAAAATATTATCCTCTTTCTCAAGATCAAGATCTGCGCCCGCACAAAATGTTCTCCCTGCGCCAGTAACTACAATTGCACCAACGGAATCATCATTGCTCGCGCGTCTAAAAGCATCGATGAGTTCTTGGCTCATCTCCAGGTTAAAGGCGTTGAGGTTTTCGGGGCGATTTAGGGTTAACGTTAGAATTCGCTCACTAACCTGATAATTGATGGTGTTATAACTCATGATTTTCCTGCTTTTCTATTGATAAATTTACTGGAGTTTAATTCGTTCAATAAGCTATTTTCTGCCGAATAGCTTGCTTGCTAATCAGCATTCAAATCACGATTTAAGAGCAGCATCACATTCTTGATGAAACCATAACACCGGACTTTCTAAACCGCCCGTAACCCAATGAGTATCTGCTCCAGATCGCGCAGCGGACTGAATACTTTCGCATATGGCGATATCCTCGGCGGCAAACACTTGCTGGTTGATCAAATTAAAGGTTTTATCCCAATATGTCGCTTTTAAGTCGGCATCTTCTGGCACCAGCATATCGTGATAGACAATACACTGGTCGGTGCCATCTGGGAAAACAGTGATGCGTGAGACCCAGTCAGGGTGGAATACAAGAATTGTATTTGGGAATAGCGTGTAAAAAGGCGTTGTCCAACCTCTAAAGTCCCATTCAGATTCTGGCAATGATTGGGCTTTTAAAATCTCCTTACGGGCCCCAACGGAACGAGAATGCCTCCCCATTTTTTGGAATACCGTACCGTGTTCTAGGAAGAAAGATTCTACCGAATCTTTATGTAAACTCTTTAAGTGGTAGCCTTCACTGAATGCATCGATAACAAGTTTCCAGTTACACTTCGGGCGCTGGATATCGGAAACTCTCACAACATGGTTTTTCAGACCAAAATGTTCAAGATCATTATCAATCCCTGCCAAATAACCTTGGATATCGAGTTCTTTGTTTTCAGGTTCTTCATTATTAGATGCTTTATTCTTGGGTACTTTATTCTTTGGTACGACCCAAATAAACCCGGCCAGTTCGGTCACTGATAATTCTTTGAGCCCATGCTGATCTAAGTCTAACGTGGGGAAGGCCTCATTGCTGGGGACAAACTTAAGAGAGCCATCATCCATGTAACCCCAGGCATGATATGGGCACTTGAACGCTTTTGCTTTACCACATGGTTTATCCGTTAGCTTTGCCCCCCGATGCCGACAGCTATTAAGAAACGTCCGGAGAACCCCGTGGCGATCTCTATTGACGATTATGGGGATATGACCAATGTTTAGCGTAATAAAACTACCAGGCTCGGCCAGCTGGCTAGCATGGGCCACTATCACTGGGTATTCTAGGAAAAGGGTATTAAGCTCATCTGCTAGTCGTTCATTAGACGTATAGTGCGAAACTTCAATCGTACCTGTTTCTCCCATAATTGAGGTTTTCTCCTCAATTAGCGTCAACATACGCTTTAGCGTTTCGGTTCTCTGTTCCAGTTGCATTAGCTATACCTTTGGCTTTCCGTTCGGGATTGTGTTCGTTACATTCTATGATAGCTACAAAGAACAAACCGGCCAAAGCGTAGGACATTTGAGACAAACTAAGGTATTGGGTACACTTTTACATTTAAATGGTTTTATAGATTAAATAGTTTTATAGGTTAAAGACACGTTTGGCATTTTCATACAAAAACAACGATTGCCTTTCTTCATTCAATTCCAATTCTGGCAGTTGTTGTAAACAATCCCCTGGCATTATCATCGGAAAGTTTGTACCAAACATGACCTTATATTTGCCGTTAGTTTTTATATACTCAACTAGCTCTTGCGGATAACGATTGGGTTTATAGGCCGAGGTGTCTATAAAGACATTTGGAAATTTGGTTGCACAAGCAATCATCTCAACATGCCAGGGGTAACCTATGTGGCCACACACTATTTTTAGATCGGGGAAATCCAGCGCTATGCGTTCGATATGGCAGGGTCGACCTGATTCAGAACTTTTCAGTGGGCCGGTGTGACCCACTTGCAAACAGATGGGGATATTCAACTCTACGCATTCTGCTAAAAGAGGATAATACAATGGATCCGTACAAGGTTTTTCCCACAACCATTGCACAATGCGCAACGCTTTAAAATCGTGTTCTTTTACATATTTTCTAACGGTACGAACTGCTTCAACAGGGTTGCGAATATCCGCAGACACCATTCCTACAAATAGATCTGGGAATTTGTTAACAGCGTCCAAGACTTCATTATTGCTGATCAAGGCCCCTTCGGGTGCGTACCAGGCCGCAATCATCGCTTTTTCTACACCCGCAGCTTTCATGAGCTGTGCGGTAAACTCTAGAGGAATAGATTTTATGTTATCTTTGCCAATCCACTTTTTTAGTGAATCAAAATAGGGTTGTGATAAAAAATACTCGGTGGGGTGCTGTGCCCAAACATCGATAACATGCATTTATGATCTCCGAATTGGGCTAAGCCCCAGTATTTATTTAGCTATTTAGTGTAGCAAGGCGATCGAATGCGGAATTATACTCATCCACTAATCCTGCCACAAAATCAGCTGTAGAAAGAACTGCTGTAACAGCACCAATCCCCTGACCACATCCCCAAATATCTTTCCATGCCTTGCTATCGGTATTTCCACCCGAACCGAAATTCATTTTTGATGGATCACTTTCAGGTAAGTTATCTGGATCCATACCTGCACTGACGATTGAAGGCTTTAGGTAGTTGCCGTGAATACCCGTAAATAGATTACTGTACACGATATCATCAGCACCACAATCAACTATAGCTTCCTTATAGTCTGAAGCGGCTCTTGCCTCTTCAGTGGCAATAAATGCTGAACCTATATAGCCCAGGTCGGCGCCCATCGCTTGTGCGGAAAGAATGGCGTCGCCGGAAGCAATGGCACCAGAAAGTAATAATGGACCATCGAACCAGTCACGGATTTCTTGAATAAGTGCAATGGGAGAAAGCGTACCTGCATGACCGCCAGCGCCTGTAGCTACTGCAATAAGGCCATCAGCGCCTTTTGCAATCGCTTTTTTAGCAAAGAAATTGTTAATAATATCGTGCAGTACTATGCCGCCATAAGAATGAATTGCGTCATTTAGATCGGTACGAGCGCCCAACGAGGTAATTACAATAGGCACCTCGTATTTAACACATAGGGCTAAATCTTCTTCCAGTCGGAGATTCGATTTGTGTACGATTTGATTTACAGCATAGGGGGCTGCTGGCTTCTCTGGATTGGCTTTATTGTATGTGTCCAGCGCATCGGTGATTTGAATCAACCATTTTTCAAACTCGCCTTCACCCCGAGCATTTAAGGAGGGGAATGAACCCACAACCCCGGCCTTACACTGAGCAATCACAAGCTCTGGGCCAGAAATGATGAATAGTGGTGCCGCTATAGCAGGTACCGATAATCGGCCTTTTAGTATTTCTGGTAGAGCCATGTCAGTTCCTTAATTAGATCAAGTATGAGCACCTATTATGCGTAGGGAATCCCACAGAGTGAATGACTTTAGCTTACAATATAATTGATACTTTATAACAATGTGGCGTTTGTCACTACCATGATATAGTGCGGTTATTGCCCATGTAATGCAGTACGGAATACCTAAAAATATGAAAATTTCAGCTGAAAACACCATATCTATCAGTGTTGCGTTTGTTCAAACAGCAATATCGAAGGTCCCATTGGAACAGCGTGAGATTGATAGAATATTATATAGTTGTCGTATACCGCGACATTTACTTCAAGAGCCTAATGCCAGGGTTACATTAGCTCAGTATTCTAAGCTTATTACTGCGTTGATGAACGCTTCAAATGATGAATTACTCGGGCATGCTGATGAACCTTTAGCTATGGGCAGTCTATCCTTGCTCACTCATTGGCTCGTCTCCGCCAAGACGATGGCGCAAGTGCTTCATCGCTTGGAGCGTTTCTATCAAATACTTGGGAAAGGCCTAGGTATCCGAGTCCATTTTGAAGAAGAACTTGTTCATATAGACATTGGAGGTGACCAGCATCAAGAACTTGATACTTTTTTTGCAGAGTTTTCTTTTTTCTGTATTCACCGCGTATTGTGTTGGCTAAGAAAGGAGATCATTCCCATTGACCATTTAGCTTTTCCATACCAAGCGCCAAGCCATGCCAAAGACTATCGACTTATGTTTTATGGAGCACCTGTTTCTTTTAACTGCAATAGCACCAGGATTAGCTTCTCGAAAACGATTTTAGAAAAACCTGTTCAACAAAACCTTACTAATCTGGAGCAGTTTCTTACAGATCCCAATACCGCATTATTTACGCTGAACTTTAGTGCGCAAAATTGGGCCTCCAAAGTTGGGGATAAAATAAGAAATAACCTGGATGCCTTGCCAACGCTGCCTGAATTAGCAAAAACCATGAAGATAAAGCCCTATACATTACAGCGTAGGCTGGCGAATGAAGGGGTAACGTATCTTGCCCTTAAGAATCAAATCAAAAGAGATGCCGCTATTGAATTACTTGTAAATACCGATATGCCTATTGAAGGCATTAGTGCAAAATTAGGGTTTTCGGAAACAAGCCCATTCACTCGCACTTTTAAGGAATGGACCGGCATTCCCCCAAGTGCGTATCGTAAATATCAATAGCCTTAATCGTTGATATGACAAAGTTTTCTATTCAGCATTACGCCACATCAAAACGGTCAAGATTCATAACTTTACACCATGCAGAAACAAAGTCGTTCACAAACGCTTGCTTAGAATCATCACATGCATAAACTTCAGAAATAGCTCTCAACTGAGAATTAGATCCAAAAACGAGGTCAACAACGGTGGCCGTCCATTTTAACGTGCCGGATGCATCTTTACCCTCAAGAAGGTTTTTCGAGGTAGTAGACCTTTGCCAATTGGTGCTCATATCAAGCAAGTTCACGAAGAAGTCGTTAGTTAATTTTTCTGGCTGTAGAGTGAAAACACCATGCTTGGAATTATCAAAGTTAGTGTTTAAGACACGCATACCTCCAACCAGTACTGTCATTTCAGGAATGGTAAGTGTTAGAAGATTGGCCCTATCCACCAGCAATTCTTCAACAGGCCTAACATGACCATTTTTCACGTAGTTGCGGAAACCATCGGCAATCGGCTCTAAGTGTGCAAAAGAGTCGATATCGGTTTGCGCTTGTGACGCATCGGTTCGCCCAGGTGAGAATGGTACTTGTACGCTATGCCCAGCATTCTTTGCGGCTTCTTCAATAGCTGTACATCCAGCGAGTACAATAACATCAGCAAGTGATACTTTTTTTCCTCCATGCTGGGAGCTGTTGAAGTTTTGTTGCAGCTCTTCAAGAGCTTGCAGTACACCCGTAAGTTGATCCGGGTTATTGGCTTTCCAGTTTTTTTGAGGTATTAAATTAATACGCGCACCATTAGCTCCACCGCGCATGTCACTGCCTCGGAAGGTTGCTGCTGATGCCCAAGCCGTTGAGACGAGTTGCGAAATAGACATTCCTGATTTAAGGATTTCTATCTTAAGTGCTTTGATGTCTTCTTGCTCAATTACTCCGTGAGTCACTTCTGGAATAGGGTCTTGCCACAATTGTGGATCCGAAGGTACAAGCGAGCCAAGGCCTCGTGCATAAGGCCCCATATCTCTATGCGTTAACTTGAACCATGCCTTAGCAAAAGCATCGGCAAATGCCTCAGGGTTCTCATGGAAATGGCGAGATATAGACTCGTAAGCAGGATCCATCTTTAAGGCCATATCTGCAGTTGTCATCATCAAGGGTTCCGACTTAGATGAATCATGAGCCGCTGGTGCGGAGCTGGCTTCGGAGTTGGCCGTTGGAGTCCATTGATGCGCACCAGCAGGGCTCTTTGTTAACTCCCAGTCATAACCGAATAGTACGTCAAAATATCCGTTGTCCCATTTTATAGGGTTTGTTGTCCATGCGCCTTCAACTCCACTGGTGATAGTATCAGCACCTTTGCCAGTACCATAACTATTGCTCCAGCCTAAGCCTTGCTCTTCAATACTCGCAGCTTCAGGTTCTTGACCTACATATTGGTTTGGATCAGCTGCGCCATGAGCTTTACCAAAAGTGTGCCCACCTGCAACAAGGGCTACTGTTTCCTCATCATTCATGGCCATTCTAGCAAATGTCTCTCGAATGTCTCGAGCAGAAGCGACTGGGTCTGGGTTACCGTTCGGCCCTTCAGGGTTGACGTAAATTAGCCCCATTTGAACTGCACCTAAGGGGCTGTCAAGCTCTCTATCGCCGCTATAGCGTTCGTCTCCCATCCATTCGGTTTCGGGCCCCCAATAGATATCTTCCTCGGGCTCCCAGATATCTTCACGGCCGCCAGCAAAACCAAAGGTCTTAAAGCCCATGGTTTCTAACGCTCGATTGCCCGTAAATATCATCAGGTCTGCCCAAGAGATTTTTTGCCCATATTTTTGTTTGATAGGCCACAGTAATCTGCGTGCCTTATCGAGATTACCGTTGTCTGGCCAACTATTTAAGGGGGCAAATCGCTGTGAACCAGAGCCCGCGCCACCACGGCCATCATGTACACGGTAAGTACCTGCACTATGCCAAGCCATACGAATAAATAAGGGCCCATAATGACCATAGTCAGCAGGCCACCAGTCTTGAGATGTAGTCATTAGCTGATCAATATCCTTCGCTAATGCATTAAGGTCTAGAGCCTTAAACTCCTCCGCATAGTCGAAGTCTTTACCCATAGGATTAGTTTCAGACGAGCCTTTAGAAAGAATCTTGAGGTTTAGTTGATTTGGCCACCAATGTTGGTTCGCCGTACTTCCTGTCGCTGTTTGCTTGTTAACACCATGCATGACGGGGCACTTGCTTTCGTTGCTCATAATCTCATCCTTATTTACCGTTGATTGGCTTTGGTCTGAGTTAAGTATGGAAATTGCTCTACGTTTAGTAAATTTGAATATTTTGATGGTTATATTCGATATTTACGAATAACGCCCTTTGGGATGTAATAAAGAAGATGTTAGAGTGAGCTGCATGATTTCCTTAAAACAACTCATTTATGCTTTAGCAGCAGAGAAGACGCTTCACTTCAAGAAGGCTTCCGAGCATTGTAATATTAGCCAATCCACTTTGAGCACAGCAATAAGCGAGCTGGAAAGGGATCTAGGTATCTCAATTTTCGAGAGAGATAATAAGAAGGTTCTTGTGACGCCCATGGGGGAGCAGGTTCTTGATAAGGCTCGTAATATTGTTCTGCAAGTTGAAGAATTGAAACATATGGCTGATGATGAAAAATCACCATTAAGTTTCCCTATAACGATAGGGATTATCCCTACAATTGCTCCCTTCTTCTTGCCTAAGCTATTCTCGGTACTAAATAATAACTATGCTGAAGCCAAGCTAAATATTGTTGAAGAAGAATCTGATGTCTTAGTGGAAATGGTTAGACGTGGAGAAATTGATACTGCTTTGTTGGCTCTGCCTTATCCAACGGATGGATTGCTGCAATTGGAGTTTTGGCAAGAAGACTTCTACTGGGTAGCGCTGAAAGGAGATACACATACAAGTCAAAATGAAATATCTACTGATGAGTTAAGCCACTCGAACTTAATGTTACTTAAAGAGGGGCATTGTTTAAAAGGTCATATTTTGGATGCTTGTAAACTCCCTGCTCAAACCGCTAATCACGGCTTTGGTGCAACCAGTCTTAATACATTAATACAAATGGTTTTGGGTGGAATGGGTACAACTCTTATCCCTAAAATGGCGATAGAACAATTGATATCCAATAACCCAAAGTTATCCGCTGTACGTCTTAAAGAACCCGGGCCTCACCGTCGTATAGCGTTTATTATCAGACCAAATTATCCGCGTATGTCGAGTATTGAAATCCTTATGAGACTTGGCAGTCAATCTTTAGATGATCAGGAGAATTAATTCTCAGCTTCAGTTTATTCGTTTCGCAATAGATGGGGCAGGTTCATGACTTAGGGCATACATATCCTGTATGCCCTAGAAGTCGATCTTTAATGATCAGTGAATTAATTAAACGACATGGTTACTTATGATATGGTTACTTATGATATTGCTATTTACGTTGTTGCCATCTCTAGAGTAGCTGGGCTCTGATTAGATGATTCTGTTTCTTTCTTTTTTTGCGGCACAGTTTTATTGGTTAGCATCATTAACGCTGGAGCCAATAGGAATGTTGCGAGTAGTGCTAGAACAATACAAAACGCCGTCATAAGTCCAAAGCTGATCATGTTCTTCATTTCAGATTGAGTATAAATAATGAAACCCATACTTAATACAACGGATGTAATTAACATCGCTCGGCCAGTGGAAAGCAGGGTGTGGCGTACTGCATATGCAGGGTCACCTGTTTGCATGTATATGCGTCTAAACCCGTGCATAAAGTGCACGTTGTCATCGACGGTTAAACCGATGGCAATTGAGCCTATAAGCATAGTGAGCATATCCAATGGCATGCCAATTATTCGAATAATAGAAAGAACGATTAAAATAGGAAGCAGTGATGGAATCATGCTAACTAAGCCAAGCTTAACGCTACCAATGAGAAATATCATCATAAAGGTAATTGCAATGGCCGCGTAGCCATAGCTTTCAGCCGTAGAATAAAGCATTTTTGCAAAGGTGGCTCCCAGTACAGGAACAACACCGGTTATGGTAATTTCGGTTGTGTACTGTCCTAATTGTTCATCTAAATAGGGCTCTAATCTATCGAGTAATTGTAAGCAATAGAGCGAGTCAATCCAGGGGATCATAAGTGTTAATCGAGCGGTTTCGTAACGTCGATCAATCACGTTATAAAGGTCATCTGGCTCATCGAGCTCAACCAAAAATAGTTCTTGGCTAATTAGTTTTGGGTCGTTAGGGATTGAGAAATGTTCTTCATTATTATCATGCAATGCACGGTTTGACTCTTTAACGATGTTTGCCACGCTCATGGTTTTAACAACCCTGTAGGTGTCTGTTTCCCATGTTTCAATTTCTTTCTGAACACTATCCAGGGCTTGCATAAATCCGGGGTTATTAACGCCTCGCTCTTTTCCTGTATTTAGCATTACTTCAATTGAAAGGCTTGCTCCCATTCTTTCTTCATGCTTTTCCAGCGCTGCCAAAGCGGGCTCATGATCTGGCAGCCATTTTAACGGGTGATGACTAAATTGAGACTGGCTAGCTATGCCTAGGCAAACTAAGAACATTATCATTCCGACGCTTACGATCGCCTTGGGGTAGGTGGTTGAAAAGGTCGCGCACCAATTAAGAATAGGCAGCAGACCTTTGTTGTCCTGTTGGACCTTTGGGCGACGCTTTAATGGCAACAATGAAATTAGACACGGAATAATAAAAACAGTGAGCAAAAATGCAATTATGGAACCTAAGGCACCATAAATACCTAAAGCGGCGACAGGGGTTAATTCTGAGGTGGCAAAAGAGGCTAAACCAGCAGCGGTTGTAATGCTGGTAAAGAAAATCGCCAACCCCGTATGTTCCATTGCATGTTTTAGTGCGAGTGTTTTGTCTTCTCCGTCATCAAAATGGCGGTAAAAAATGGTGAGTAAATGAATGCTATCTCCCACACATACTGCCAATAGGAATGATGGTAAAATGGATGTGCTAACTTGTATCGGAGTATCCATGATAGCCATAAGACTAAGGGTAAGTATGACGCCTAGGCTCATGACGGTAATTGGCATGAGCACACCGGAAATACGTCGGAAAATAATAAATAAGAAAATACTGATTAATACAATTGCGAGACCAGTGAAAACAGAAAAGTCTCTTTCCATTATTTTCCCTAGCATCAGCGAAATGGGCATAGACCCCGCGAGCTGAATATCATTGGAGACCTTACCTTGGTGTTGTTCAGCAATTTCGTACATTTTTGCTAAGGCTTCTTGAAGGTGTTTATCCTCCATGTACTTTTCTATTACTTCTCCATTTTCATCTTTTTCGTAACGGTAGGCATTCAAGCGAATGGCAATGGCAAGTAAATGTTGATCTTCAGATATTAGGAAATTAGTATAGTTTTCATTTCCGTAAGTGTAATCTTTTAACTTTTGCAGCTCTTCTGGATCAGTTGGCAAGTCGACGGGTAATAATTCTTCAATATAGAGCGTGTCGTCAGCACCATAAGTGTAGCGTGCGTTAATTAGCGAATCGACAGTGCTTACATAGGGAACTTCATCTTCAATTTGTTGATGCAACGCGCGAAATTTATCGGCAAAATCCTGGGTAAAAATATCATCGACTTCTACACTGACAATAAAGACTTCGTCCCTACCGAACATATCTTTTAAGCGATCATACTGCTGGATTTCGATGGCGCCTTCCGCGAGAAAACCTTCGATACTGGTGTCTTGTCTGATTTTGCTCAGTTGTGATGCCATTGCTCCAATCACAATAAGGCACCCTATAAGCCAAAGCCAGGGGTGTCTTCCCATAGCGAGGCCTAATTTCCCAAAGCCGAGCTCAGTACGAGCCTTCCAGTTGTTTTTATTTGAAGTCATGTGAAGTTCCAATTCGTGATACGTCAGTCTGCAGGTTATTATTGTTTGACTGGTCAGTTTTGAATTCTATCTGATTATTAATACGAAGAGTATAGTAGGCGCTAATGGAATACTGTGTTCCATGCGAACAATGCCACCTAATAGAATATGGGGTGATATCTTGCTAAATGATGATCAGAGAATTCTCTGGAGTTCAAGCGATAACTAGGGCTCATACCGTATATTGGCCGATACAAAGCAACCAAATTTTTGATCGAATTGAAGGTAGCGCTTTTTGATGGAAGGAGCGTTAATGAGCACTAGTAGTTATAGGGAGAAGCACATTCACTATTATTCATCTATGAAGTTTTGTAATGATTGTTGGTAGTGACCGTCTTCCGAAAGTGAGTTATGGGTTGCTCCCATTAACAACTCTATTTTTACGTCTACGTTAGCTTCTAACAATGCATCCGCAAGATTGTTGGAATGTTTTCGAGGTATCATCGCATCATTTTCTGCGATGATAAGAATAACTTTGGCCTGAATTTTTTGTGAGCGACTAATGGAATCATATTTGTCTTTAAATAAAAGGGACATTGGATACATTGGGTAGGCCGATTGCGCGACACTAGCGACACTGTCATAAGGTGTCACCAGAGCCAGCTGTTTAACTTCTCTGTTTGCACCTAAATAGGTGGCAACACCGCTTCCTAAGCTACGACCAATAATAGAAATAGTTTTGTGTTGTGTTGATACCTGGTCGTATAAAGTGAGTGCATCTAGATACAGGGCAGCCTCCGTTGGTGACCCTGTACTGCCACCATAGCCGCGATAGTTCATCAGATATACGGTATGGTTAGGAAACCATGTTTGAAAAGGTTGGATATTGAATTCGATGGATTCGGCATTTCCGCCGAAGTAAAATATAGCCTTAGTTTTATTTGGATTGAGCACCCAGACTTTTAATTGCTCATTGTCGCTGTGTAAGGTTAACACCTGTGTGTGATTGTCTTGGAATTCTGCTGTTGGAAAATAAACAAAGCTACGTTGCTTGACATATAGGTAGACCCCTAATCCCAAGTACACCAGCAACAACAGTTTTAATAGTGAAATAATAGGTGACATAACAGATACCATAATCGGTGGATGTAATCGCTCGTTATAATCCATAAACGGCTGTTTAGTGTAGATTATCAATTATAGAAGGGGGCATGATTCTTTCAGCTGAGCAGGTATAGATATTACTACATTTGCCATCACCTATATAGGTTCCAACGAACGCAAAGAAATGAATGTAGAAATAGTAAATCTTCCGGAAACAGCATTGCTGTACAAGCTTGAAGATAACCGCCCTCAGACCTATCCTGTTATGAGTACCCAATTTCTTTCGTGCGTCGGATTTTAGGAGAACACTGATGTCAGAAAAAAAACTCCCGAATAGATTTTTAGCTCTCAGTCAAAAACATCAAGATATTGCCAGCGCCGTTGAGGAGCTAGGTAAAGCGGTGAAGCAGGCAGGCCCCATTGATGCTAAAAATGCGCAATTGATTCAGCTCGCTGCTGCGGCAAGCATACGTTCAGAAGGCGCTGTGCATAGCCATACCAGAAGGGCGATGGAGGCGGGTGCGAACAAGGATGAAATCCATCACGCTATACTTTTGCTGACCAGTACGATTGGTTTTCCAACGGTTATTGCAGCGTTAAGTTGGGTTGACGACATCCTTGGTCAGGATTAACCTGTGGTGGGAAAATTAAACAGTAGCATTACGCTATAACATTAAGCGATAACATTAAGCGATAACATTAAGCGATAACATAGAGGAGTAATCTTATGATTCAACAAGGCGATAAATTACCCGAAGCCACATTTCAATGGTTAACCAATGATGGCATGCAAAGTCCAACCACTGACGAGTTATTCGCGGGTAAAAAAGTCATTCTATTCGCCGTGCCAGGTGCATTCACGCCGACTTGTTCTGAAGCCCACCTGCCCGGTTATGTGGTTAATGCCGACAAGCTAAAGGAGAAAGGTGTAGATAGCATTATCTGTCTTGCGGTTAACGATGCTTTTGTGATGAAGGCCTGGGGTGATGCCCAGAATGCTGAACAGATTATGATGTTGGCGGATGGCGATGCTGCCTTTACCAAGGCAGTAGGGCTTGATATGGACACCAGTGCATTTGGCGGCATACGGTCTCAACGTTATGCTATCTTGGTTGAAGATGGCGTTGTGACACAATGTAATGTAGAAAAGCCCAAAGAATTTGAGGCGAGCAAAGCAGAAACCATGTTGGAACTGGTGTAGGGCTTACGTTAATGTTTATCTAGGCGATTCAGGCCAATGATAAACGCACACATGACTATGATGCGCGGTAAGGCGTTATTTCGGCTTCGATATCAATATATCTGTCCTATACTTCCTAGCATTGACCAGAAATGTTCATGGTCCTATGTGGGATAGTTACTTTAAAGGGATATACAGTATGTTGATTGCAATAAACCGGGTTACCTTACTGTGTATCGCTATTTTGCTGTGTGCAAGTTGCTTCAATGGAGATACGAACGCTAATCTTATCAATGTTTTTGGTTCAGAAGGTGGTGGTAACGGCCAGTTTAGGTATATAGAGGATTTTGCCTTCGACAAACAAGGCAATGTACTCATCACAGACGCATTAAACGCCAATGTGCAAATTTTTAAATCGGATGGTACTTACATTACTGCATTTGGCGGCAAAGGAGATGGCGTTGGTAATCTCAGGAAGCCTGAGGGAATAGCCATTGATTTAGATGGAAATATTCATGTCGCTGATTATTTGACAGGGTATATCAAAAAGTACTCTAGTACCTATGAGCATCTCAATACCTACAGTGGTTACGGATCTGAAAAAGGTCATACCCTAGAAACAGAGTTTATGACATTTCATCCCAATGGATTACTGTACGTTCCAGAGGCAGGTAATAACCGAATCAGTGTCTATGACATGGACGGTAATTTCAAATTCACGTTTGGCTCAAAGGGGAATAATACTGGTGAATTAATGCGGCCAGAAGCAGCCAAGCATAATAGTAAAGGACAGATCATTGTCTCTGACTTAGGCAATCATCGCGTTCAGGTTTTTGACGAACATGGTACGTTTCTGTTTGTTTTCGGAAAAGAAGGGAAAGGGGCGGGTGAATTTAGGAAACCTTCTGGTGTTGCGATTGATAAGGACGACAATATCTATGTCGCCGAGATAGGTAACAATAGAATCCAGAAATTTAATAGCCAAGGTGAATTTCAATATATGTTCGGCTCTAGCGGAAGGCGGCCTGGAGAGTTTGGCAATATTCATGGTCTAGCGATTGGTCATGATAGTCATCTATATGTTGCAGATACGGCCAATCATAGAGTGCAGGTTTTTTCTGTAAAATAGGCTAGCTGCGCTATGAACTTATCATTCTCAACAAAAGATTTGACCATAGGTAATAAGTTTTCAATACCGTCCATTTTTTATACTATTGGGCTATTTGTTATAGGGCTATCGGTCGTTTTTTTTTATACAAGCCTTAGTGATAGACATGAACGGATAACCGGTTTAACTGAACAAAAAAATAGTTTGTCCAAGCTTGAAGCATCCTTAGCAGTGATTAATGAAGATCTTGTTAAGGTGTTGTATCTAAGGAACCAGGCGCGTGATGTATTTGTTCTTACTAGGATCGAAGATTTGCAGTCGATATTGGCAGGTTTTAGGCAACTCTCAGACAAACATGGTCTTATCAGTGACCAGTCGTTGGCTGATGAAATGGAACCTATCGTAGATGATTTAAGGTTGCATGCTATTAGGATTATTGGGTTGACATTGAATAAAAGACCGATCGAAGCAAGAAAACTCTATGAGAGTAGATATTTGAGAGAGGCAAAGCAAATCATGAACTTTTCCTATTATACATCAGATGGGAAGTCTGAAGAGGTAGATGATCTTTACTTAAAAATAGAGCAGCAAAAGCATCAATTTGTGATAATAGTTTTGGTTGAATTTTTTGTTACGTTTTTGTCGATCTATTTCCTGCATAGAAAAATGGCGCAACAATTAGTCAACCCCGTCAATCAGTTGCACGCGGTCACGCATGTGTTGGTAAAACATTTTTCTAGTGATCAAGCAGAATATGAAAATCATGATTATAATCGTTTCAAAGTAGCTTCCACTGCCCTAGGAACGATCGATTCACGGGATGAAATTGGATCTTTAGCCAATAATTTTAAGATTATGATATCTGCCGCTGAAAAAGGAATATCCGATGTTAGAAAGTCCAACAAGAAGTTAATCGAAACCCAAGAGCAGCTCGTTCATTCTGCCAAATTGGCTTCTATCGGCCGTATTTCTGCTGGGTTGGCCCATGAACTGAATCAACCGTTGGGAGCTATTAAACTTAGCGCTCAAATTACGAAAAAATTCATAAACGATAGTGATTTTGACAGAAATAAAGTGATTGCTAAGCAAGATAAAATTATTAAACAGGTAAATCGCTCAACCAAAATCATTAATCATCTAAAAACATTCAGCCGACAAGGGACATCTGAATACGAGTCTGTTGACATCAATTGGCTTATTGACGAAGCGTTGATCTTGCCGGGCGAGTCATTGAGAAAAAGTGGCATTCAAGTGATCACTGAATTGGCAGGTAGTTTGGCTCAAGTTTCTTGTGATTTAGTCCAGATAGGGCAGGTTCTTACCAATTTGGTGACGAATGCGCAGGATGCCTTAGAAGACGCCGAAGAAAAGTGTATTACCATACGCTCCTATGAAAGAAACAGATTAATCTGTGTTGACGTGGAAGATACAGGATGCGGCATGACATCGTCTGCCGCCAAACAGGTATTTGACCCGTTCTATACAACAAAGCCCGTTGGCAAAGGCACTGGGCTGGGTATGTCGATAAGTTACGGAATCATAAAAGATCACAACGGTGAAATGTCTATAGCAAGCAGCGAAGGGCATGGTTCTCGTTTTACATTTTCACTCCCCACGATAGCGTGAAAGCGTTTTTTTAGCTCGCGCTAGTATGTTTAGGTACGATTATGAAAAAAATACTACTAATTGACGATGATAGAGATTTTAATGAGTCGTTGATGGAATACCTCGAATATGAGGGTTTTGACGTTGCTTGTGCATTTGATGGCAAAGAAGGATTATCTCTTGTTCATCAAGAAAAAACTGATCTGATTATAACGGACATCGTTATGCCAGAAGCAGATGGGATTGAGTTTCTAAGGACATTAATGGATGATTCGCAAACACCATCAACAAAAATAATTGCGATGTCCGGTGGTGGACGTATCGGTGGAGGAAGATATCTTGAACTCGCCAAAGCATTTGGTGCCGACCACGTATTTGATAAACCTCTCGATGTTGAAGCGTTTATGAAGGCGATAAACAAACTACTGGATTAAAGAACCGGTATAAGTTATTACAATGGACGTGGTAAACTTATCTCCTGTTTCGCAGAGCGAAGTGCTAACGTTGGAGTGTATGTTACCCAATAAGGATGTTAATGAACGGTAAACTTAAAATCGCTTTTGGTATTTACGCATTTAATATTTTTGGAATGATAAGTATCGGCCTCATATATGAGCTTTCTAGTGAATTTATGCCGTTTCATTCTGACGTGATTCAAACAAAATGGGTAGATGTAGATCATTTCTCTCAAATACTTTACCTTGGCATGATGCGCACAGAGGCGGCAGGTTTTTTAGCGGCAGGTACCGCAATATTAATATTACTGTTGATCCCATTTTTGAAATTCGAACGGTGGTCGTATTGGGCAATGACGATTGTTGGCTTAGTTGAGTACATTCCAACATTATTTGCTACCTATCATGTATCTTCGATAACCGATGCCTCACCGCCGTGGGTTTTTATATTGGCACTTTCTGTATCATTGATAATAGCGTTATGCTTGGCAGAAGTCGGTAATAAACAGGAAAATAAATGAAAAAAATAGGCGCTATTTTTGTTGGTGTTTTGATTATCACAGCGAGCATAGTTTTTATAAGCAACGCTGGCATTCCAGAACTAGAGGCTGGTTCAGAATTGCAGGTGTGGGAGGGGAGTGCACAAACATTTGATTTTAAGGGGTATAAGATATCTTATCATGATACGAAAGACCCCTCGAAAGAGGTTGTTCTATTGATACATGGGTTTCCAACGGCCTCTTGGGATTGGCGCTTTATATGGTCAGAGCTAAGAGGTCAATACCGGCTAATAACACTGGATATGCTGGGCTTTGGCTTGTCAGATAAGCCAAGAGATAAGATGTATTCGATCTATGAGCAAGCTGATATCCAAGAGGCCTTGTTAAAACATTTAGCGATAAAGAATGTAAATATACTGGCACACGATTATGGAGATATCGTAGCTCAAGAAATGGTAGCCCGGTTTAATGAGCGAAAGAAGAATGATTATCAAATTCACATCAAATCATTAGTCCTTCTAAATGGAGGGATATTTCCAGAGCAACATGAGGCGCGTATTATTCAAACGTTATTAAATAGCTCTATAGGCAGCTTAGTATCAGCGTTGTCAACGCAGCAAATATTCAATAAGAGTTTTACTCCCGTTTTTGGGGAAGAAACAAAACCTACAGAACAAGAATTGGACGATTTATGGTATTTGATTACTCGGCAGAATGGGCATCAGCTTAGTCATAAATTAGTTCATTATCTGGATGATCGGTTTCAATATCGGGAGCGTTGGGTTGGAGCTTTGCAATTAACTGAGGTTCCAATATTGTTAATTGATGGTATTTCTGATCCAGTAGCAGGGAAGAAAACGGTAGAGCGATATATTGAGTTAATTCCAAACCCCAATGTGGTTGAGTTAGAAAATATTGGACATTACCCGCACATAGAGTCCCCGGAAAAGGTATTAAAGCACTATAGGGGGTTCAAGAGGTCTTTGTGAACCCTTATTTCTGATTTGTAATTGCATGACTATTTTCAGTGGAAGAAGGTACGGGGCATTGTCGTAGCGTTAGCACCATTAATTACAGGGGGCCAAATATTGCAATTGACAGCGTGAAAGGTTTGTAGCGTTTGGATAGCGGTTGTGTGGTTGAATAAAAAAGATATAATGCTGCGCTGCGAGCAGGACCTTGTGGCACAGCAAATGGAGTTTTGTCAATAGCCTTTCTTATTTGAGGGGCGTTGAAACCTGTACAGGGAACAGTAGGCTATCAATTTAGTAGTTAAGCTTTTATTTATAGTCAGTAATAGCATATAGCTTTTTTGAATAACATGCGCATCAAGAATAGGTTGATTTAAGTATACGGCTAATCTTGTTTGAAGGGTCTTGAATTAAATTCAAATACAAATGGAATTATTTTTATGTGGTATCCCCAAAAATCATTGAGTATCTTATTCACGGTTCTACTAGCATCTTGTGGCGGTGGCGGTGGCGGTGGCGGTGGCGGTGGCGGTGGCAGTGATGAATCATCGAACTTAAATAACGATGAAAATCCTTCTTATCAAGAACGGACTTATTATATTCAAGGTAATAGTATTGCTTGCACAGAGTATGTTTCTTTATCTGAGCAGGATCAATCAGTGATCGTAGGGTTGGGGGCCGTATTAGGAAGTTGTTCGAGGGATAATGTTTTAGGCACCTGTGAGCTTACGAATCAAAGTAGCGTAGCAATAAGTACAATCTATTATAAAGATGAGGCAGGCCTCAGAACGGAAGAAGACGTTCAGCTAGGTTGTGATCATATTGGAGGGGTATTTGTAGCTGGTGAGCCAGAGCCAGAGCCAGAGCCAGAGCCAGAGCCAGAGCCAGAGCCAGAGCCAGAGCAGAGCCAGAGCCAGAGGCAGAGCCAGAGCCAGAGCCAGAGCCAGAGCCAGAGCCAGAGCCAGAGCCAGAGCCAGAGCCAGATACGACAGCACCAAGTTTATCTGAAGTTACTTCAATTGGTGTGTCTGTGATATCCACGCCGTTTTACTCTTTTAACAGTAATGAAATTGGTACCATTGCTATGTTTGGAAGTTGTGCGACTTCGACAAAAAATGCAGCTATAGGAGAGAATAATATTGCTTTTGATGTGTTAGAAGAAGGAAATTATAGCAACTGTTTTATTGTAGTAACGGATGGTAGTGGGAATGCATCTGATCCATTACTTGTTTCGGAGTTTTCAGTCGTCATTTTGGATCATGATGGTGATGGTTTTACAGATTTTGTTGAATTGGAATATGAAACAGATACCACGACTGCATTATCTACACCGGCAGGTATCTTATCAAATGTGGTCGATTTTGCAGACGATAATGATTCGGATGGATTTTCTGATGAGCTGGAGGTGTGGTTCAACACGAACCCCAATCAGACCAGTTCAACACCAGTAGATGAAGACGCTGATAACGTTCCAGATGGGTATGACTCTAGTACTGATGTTAGTGCACCTAGGTTGTTAGCATTCTCTATTCCTGACAGTGAAAAAGTTATCGAAACTGGAGCGGAAGTTGTTATTTTTAATATGACAGTTGTTGATGATGTGTCCGGTGTTGGCCACGTTGCAGTACGACTAGAGGGCCCAACGGGTCAACAGGTATATGTCACTGAAGACGGAAACTCATTAGGACATAGGCTGCATGCGCTTTCATTAACAAGCTCTGAATTTGGGGAGCATGCAGAAGCTGGAACCTGGTTTATTTCTTACATAAGTGTGACTGATATTGCAGGAAATAATAGCCACTATTACCTTGCTGAATTGGTAAGCATGGGTTTTGTCACTGAGATAAATATAGAAAACCAACAAGGTGATACGGTTGCTCCGGTTCTTAATGCATTTTCGATATCAGAAGAGGCTGTTGAAATTGTGACAGGAAATGAAACAGTCACTTTCAATTTCACGGTGTCTGATGCAGCCTCTGGCATAGGGCACATTTCAGCGCGTCTTGAAGGCCCAGCGGGTCAGTCGGTATATGTTTCAGAGTCTGGAAGTTCTTTAGAAAGCGATCAAAATGACTTCTCACTAGTAAGCAATGAGTTTGGGGAGCATGCAGAAGCAGGAATGTGGTCTGTTTCGTATGTAAATGTGACTGATGTTGCAGGAAATAATAGCCACTACAATTCAGGCGAACTGAAAAGTATGGGTTTTGTCACTGAGATAGATATAGAAAATCAACAAGGTGATACAGTACCCCCGGTTCTTGAGGAGTTTTCGATATCAGAAGAGGCTGTTGCGATTGTAACAGGGAGTGAAACTGTCACTTTCAATTTTACTGTGTCTGATGTGGCCTCTGGTATAGGTCATATTTCAGCGCGTCTTGAAGGCCCGGCAGGTAAGTCGGTATATGTTTCAGAGTCTGGAAGTTCTTTAGAAAGCGATCAAAATGACTTCTCACTAGTAAGCAATGAGTTTGGGGAGTATGCAGAAGCAGGAATGTGGTCTGTTTCGTATGTAAATGTGACTGATGTTGCAGGAAATAACAGTCACTACAACCTTGCTGATCTTGTGGCGCTCGGCTTTGAGAGTACCATTGAAGTTGTTAATCAATAGTTTGCGTTCAAGAGGGTATGGCCGCACTTAAAGCGTACATACCCTACATATCCAACACCAAACGCATTTGTCGATACTGGCATAGCAGTTCACCTGAACTATCCCAAATTAAACCGTCTTCATCAACGTAACCATTACTCGCTTGTTTTGTACTTAAGCTAAGAAATAGCGGGCAATGGCTATTCGCTAGTTGATAGGGATTAGCTCTGAACTGTACATAACTATCGAGCCCAACAACACCGACATCACTGGGCCAGTAATGAAATGCAGCGGGCACCCAAAGATCCGCTACCAATGCTAATAGTTCATTATTAACTGATTGTTGCCAGGATGGCTGTAACCATCCTGCAACGTGGGCTTGTCCTATTCCTCGTTCGAAGTTACCAATACGTGGATAAAAATCAAAATGATTATGGGCATCTAATCCCACATTAGGCAGATGCGCCGTTTCATCGTTATCCAGTTTTGGGAGGTTAGGCATTTCAATATCGCAAAAATCATGGTGTATTGCTTGCTGACCAAATAACCCCGTTGCCACCACTGCCAATCGGTCGCCGCAATACAGCGACGCGCGTAAATTGCTAAGTTTACGACCTGCGCGCTCTACTGTTACATCGATGCGTATCGTTTCATCTGTCACAGGGCGGAGGAATTGCGTGTGTAGTGTCAAAGCAGGTTTACTTTCGTCTTGCAGCTCTTGAGTCATTGCTGCCAACATTAGGGATTGAACATATCCACCTAATAAAGAGCCTTGCCCCCACCATACACGATCACATTGTCGTTGATAAACGCCATCACCGATTTTTTCTAAGTCTAGTTGTTTCAATAGCATGCTAGGGGTGTCCGCAATTTTATGGTGTGAAAGATTTAAAGCAGTCGTCTTCAAACCCTGCATCTCGTGCTTCCATTGATGGCTGCGGAAATGCTTTTACCGGCAATACACCGTTCATTTTTTCTTGTAGGATTTTTGCTTCATCTCGTGGCATATAGAATTGTTTCATCCATTTACGCACCGCGCGGAAGTTGCCATCTTTGGGTGTTTGCATCACTGTAAGGGCTGGTTTCTTATGTGTCCACACTTGAAAGTCTGTCGCAAAAGCTTCCAATACCCCGGCCTGTAAACCTCGGGCGGTGGCAATATCTTCATCGGTAGGAGGCGTGTTAGCGGCATAGCAGAGCGCACCATGCCACGCTTTGGTAACGCCATCTTTAACGGGAGTGCCGGCAATAAACTCAAACATCACAATGCCGCCGAAGGTTTGTTTTGATAGCAAAATCCCTGGCCCGGTATACCAGGTAACCGTGTCTAATTGGGACTGATATAAATCTAGAAAGCCACCTTGGCGTTGAATAACCATCTCATCAATAAATTCGTTTTCAAAGTATTCACAGGGAGCTCCATGGGTAGGGCCGAGATGGTGAACGTCACAAATATTATCGAGAATTTCAATATTATGTAACGGGATTTCCCCTAGGTGATCAAGTTCCCAAGGTATCGTGTTCTCAGCGTCCCAGGCAGGTAAATAGGGCGGTTCATAATCCGGCGCACCGCCTTCCTCGTCATGCCACATCATGATACAACCCATGACCTCTCGTACGTGATAGGCATCAATGGAGCCGGATTTAGGGCAAATATTATCGTAGGGGATATCTTCTAACGTACCGTCGGGCCCATACCTCCATGCATGATAAGGACATACAATGGAGTCACCGACAATCTGCGCCCCCGAGCTTACCACGTGTGCAGAGGTGCTTTTGGTGAGGTGAGTGCCCATGTGTTTACAGTAAGCATCCAACAGAACAATACGCCCGCTAGTGCCACGGTACAGGGCCATCTCTTTACCAAAAAAATCAACGCCGATAGCGCCATTGTCTAGTTCGCTCGCTTCAGCGATAACAAACCATCCTCTGGGGTAGGTGTGTGGCCCAAGGCCATATTCAGCACCGGTGGCTTTTGCTTCAATAGTCATTATTGTTCTCTCTTTATGCCTATGCGGGTTTTGTTATACGTTGTAGGTATTCGCAGCTGACTCACTATACCTGTAATATACAGATACTTTCAACTACAAATATTGGAAGTAGCATAGGTGTGCTATGCTGACCAGGAAATGATTGATTAGAAATTTGACCTAAACAGCGAGAAACCATGGATATTGCGGATTCACTGACTTACCACATCACTAAGACCGGTAACATCTTGCGACAGGTCACGGCTAAACGGATTAAGAGTGCAGGAATAAACCTGACTCCGGAAGAATCTGTATTGATGAATCAATTGTGGGATAGAGATAATCAAACCTTAGGGGAACTGGGACAGTGGTCAGTGAAAGATTCTTCAACCTTAACCCGCCAAGTGGACGGGCTGGTGAAAAAGGGATATGTAGAGAGGGTTCATGGCACAGAGGATCGACGTAATGTCTTTGTGCACCTAAGTAAAACAGGGAAAAAATTAAAAATTGCCTTTCGTAAAACCGGAGTGGCGAATCTTGATCGCGACATGATTACTCACTCGGCGGCCGACGTGAACAAAGCACTTAAGCTGATTATGGAAGTGAGAACCCAGGCGTTAAAAGAGTTACACGAAGAATGAGTTGCATAAGGGCCGGGTCGCGTACAATGATGTAAGTGTTATGGGTTTTACAATTCCAATGGCAAGGGGCGGTTTTGTGTGAAGACTATTTTTATTTATCTCCCTCAAAATGTTGTTGCGATGAGCGCGACTCTTGTGAAAGATTTGTGTTGGGTTGCGGCTTCTTACGCGGGAGAATTCGAGTCTGAGAGCATTAATCCTAGTCAATGTATACGGTTTGTTAGTCTCGACGGAAGTCCAGTTCAGTGCTTTTCTGGAAATCAACTGTCTGTTGACTCTTCCTTGAAGGACGTAGTGTCTGATGACATTCCTGTTGATGCGATTTTCTTATCTGCTTTTTGGGGAGCGCCGAAAAAAGTCCTAGAAGAAAATCAAGCGCTGCTACCATGGTTAACGCAGTTGCATGAGCGTAATGTGCCTATAGCAGCGGTCAGTAATGGGCCATTTTTTTTAGCGCAAGCAGGTTTGCTGGATAACAAAGTGGCGACGGTTTACCCGCCAGTGGCGGAGCAGTTTCAACAGCGATTTCCTAATGTGACATTGCGCTCCGAGCGGGCGATTACGGATGCTGGAAACCTCTATTGTGCTAATGGTATTGCCTCAGGTTGTGATCTAGCGGTATCTATTATTGAAATGGTGTATGGGCCGGATGTTGCGAGAAAGGTTAGCCAAGATTTTCTTGTGGGTTTTAACCGAGATTACTCCATTGCAAATGTTGAGTTTGATGGTCAGAAATATCATCGTGATCGTCAGATATTAACGGCTCAGCAATGGTTGGAACGCAATTTTAGTCGTAATGTAAAACTTGAAGTCGTAGCTGCAGATATTGGTATGAGTCCACGTAATTTCTCTCGGCGTTTTAAATTGGCGACGGGGGATAGTCCTAGTTACTATTTGCAGCGCCTGCGAATGGAAGCGTCGAGGGAGCTTTTACGCGTAACAGACTTAACGGTAGCGGAGATTGGGTACCGGGTGGGGTATGGGGATTTGAGTTATTTCAGTCGAGTCTTTAAAAAGCATGAGGGGTGTCTTCCTCTTGATTATCGAAAATATGCTTAAACTTGCAGGTGGCAGGTGACAGCATCATCTATTTAAAGAGGTATCCATAATGATTCAGCAGCCCTTACCCAGAAGACGCTTTTTAAAGCTCTTCGCCACTGCGGGCGCCGTGGCTACCAGTGCTAGCGTAGCCTTGAAGCTTGGCGGTTGTAGCGAAAGTGAACGTCAACTTAAAACTCATACGGCTGAGTTTGGCACCTTGCTAAATTTTGGTGAAACCCAAGCAACCACGCTGTTTGCTCTGGCCCAGAGCTTCATCACACATCCACAAGACCCCGCTCAAATTATTAATGTGGTGAAACGTCTTGATGAAGAAATGTATTTTGTAAAAAAAGACATCAGTGATGATTTCAAGCTGGCGCTTGATTTTCTAGAGTATCTGCCATTGGCCTACGGCCGATTCTCCCGAATTAGCCGCATGCCCGTAAAAGAGCGCAGCGACTTCTTAAACTCCATACAAGACTCATCCATAGAACCGGTACGTGTGGCCCTTAACGCTTGTCGCATGGCAACGTTTATTTGCTATTACGATCAGGAATCTACCTGGGCCAACATAGGTTACTCGGGCCCTTTTTCGAAAGTACCGGAAAAGCTCAGCCCCCAACGCCTTCATTATCAAAAACTAATAAAACAAGTTGCCATCAACCCCATTAATGAGGTGTTGAAATGACTATTATCCAAAGTAAATTAGAACGCATTTACGAAAGCGATGATTACCTGGATGGTGCCAGTTACACCACCCAGGCATGCATCATTGGTAGCGGTTGTGGCGGCGCAACCCTGGCCAAGAGATTGACCGATTTCGGTGTGGATGTGATTGTGCTGGAACAAGGCAGCTACGTTCCTGCTGCCAAGATGGATCAGCGTGAAATCAACATGGTGGGTAAGCTATATGCTGACCGTGCTTTTGCTACTGCCTCAGATAGCAGCACCACATTATTGCATGGCAACAATGTAGGTGGTGCCTCGGTGCATTATTGGGCCGATAGCTATCGCACCCCACAAGACAAAATAGATTCCTGGCAACAGGAGTACGGTATCAAGGGCCATGGTTCGGCAGAGCTGAATCCGGCCTTTGAAAAAATCGAAAAAAGTCTCAACATACATGAGGCCACCGATCCCTATTTTAATGTTATCAATCAAAAAATCCGCAGTGCCTCCAAGGCTCTATCCTGGCACGGTCATCGAGTCCCGCAGGCACGTAAGCACTGCACCACCTCGGGCCATTGTATGCATGGCTGCCTTTACGACGCCAAACAAAGTCAGATGATTACCCATATTCCCACTGCCATCAAACAAGGGGCGCAGGTTTTCGCCAACGCCCGAGCAGGTAAACTTGTTCATCAAGGAAGCCGAGTGAAGCAAGTTAGGGTCGATATTATGGATCCAGCCCTGAACAAGCCATCGGGTAAAACTATCACCATTAATGCCGATGTGGTAGCAGTTGCCAGTGGCGGTTACTCTTCTTCCTATTACCTAATGCAGCAGGGCTTTAAAAAACAATTACCCGCCCTAGGTAAGTATTTTTCCATGAATCCCTCCACCATGGTGCACAGCTTATTCGATGAAGACATCATTCAGTGGCGAAATATTCCCGCCGCCTGGGGCATAGATGAATATCGACAGCGCCGTTACCAACAAGGGCAATATAAAGAAGGTGGCTATTTGTTAATGCCCAACCAGCTTCACCCCCCAACTCTAGCTGGCATGATTCCAGGTTTTGGGGAAAAGCATCAAGATTGGATGATGAACGCTCCCAAGATAGGCGGCACCATTTCTTGGATAGATGATATTGAAGATGAGCTGGGAGAGATTCGCCTTAAGAGTAACGGTGCTCGCGAAGTGCATTATCCTTATGGAGAGAAGACACAAAAAGTTTTAAAAGACAGCTTGGAAAAGCAAGTTGTTTTAAATTTCGAAATGGGCGCTAAAAAAGTTCTGATTGCCGGCGTTCAGGGTATTGAGTTGAATTCAATAAATGAAATGAAAAAACTGGATGACGTCATGTTAACTTCGGCGGGGCTGTTCCTTGCATCTCCTCATCCAGGTGGCGGCTGCCGCATGGGAGAAGACCCAAAAATCAGTGTAGTGAATTCAGAGCATAAGGTGCACGGGTGGGATAACCTGTTTGTGGCGGATAGCTCAGTATTTCCCAGCAGCTCTTCTCTAGATCCAAGCCTAAGTATCATGGGGTTTAGTTATATTGCGGCGGATAGAATAGTAGATACCCTAGATGGCCTTATAGCGTGAAAAAAATGCAAATCGTACGGCAGCAGAGTCGGCATTCTTGCACCCAATGAAGCGGGGTATAAGGCTAAAAAGAGCAGCAATGAAAACTCATCGCTGCACTATCCTAGCAAGGTGCTACTTCAGATAAGACCTGTCCGCTTGCATGACCTTGACCCATGCTTTAACAAAGTCATTGGCAAACCTTTCTTTGGAATTATCAAAAGCATAGGTTTCAGCAATGGCACGTAGCTCAGAGTTTGACCCAAAAATCAGATCAACCGGAGTAGCGGTATACTTCACCTGTCCCGTTTTTCGATCAAGCCCCTGGTAGAGTCCGTCGGTGTTTGACTTTTTCCAATGGGTAGACATATCCAACAAGTTAATAAAGAAATCATTATTTAACGTACCAGGATTGTCGGAAAATACACCGTGTTTCGATCTATCTGCATTGGTGTCCAGCACTCTCATTCCTCCCACAAGTACGGTCATCTCCGGCACGGTTAAATTCAACTGATCCGCCTTATCAACAAGCATTTCTGATGGGGAACGATAAGCTTCACTGGCGTTGAAATAATTGCGAAAGGCATCAGCTTTTGGCTCAAGAAACGCAAATGAATTCACATTGGTTTTCGCTTGAGTTGTGTCCCCACGCCCTGATCGGAAAGGTACTTCGAGTTTCACACCGCCATCTTGTGCGGCTTTTTCTATTGCTGCTGCGCCCCCAAGAACAATCAAATCGGCTAAAGACACTTTATCTTTACCGAAGTCAGCCTGAACCTCTCTTAGTTTGTTTAACACACGATCCAATTCTTGGGGGTTGTTAGCCACCCAATCTTTTTGTGGTGCCAGAGCAATACGTGCACCGTTAGCACCACCGCGCTTATCGCTGGCGCGGAACGTTGATGCTGAAGCCCATGCTGTACGCACCAATTCAGAGACTGTTAAACCAGAGCTAAGAATTCGCTTTTTAAGGTCTCTAACAGCCTGAGGATTGAGAGGCTTGGCTGTTGGTTCTGGAACAGGGTCTTGCCAAATAAGTTCTTCACTTGGCACTTCTGCGCCTAAATATAGCGCTCTCGGCCCCATATCTCGATGTGTCAGCTTGTACCACGCTTTAGCAAACGCTTTTTGATATTCATCTGGGTTCGCCAAGAAACGTTCGGCAATCTTTTTGTACTCTGGATCGAACTTCACCGCTAAATCTGCCGTTGTCATGACGGGCGCGTGATGTTTACCTTTCACATGAGCATCAGGTACGGATTTATGCAACGATTCATCCGTCGGAATCCACTGAATGGCTCCAGCAGGGCTACGGGTTTGCTGCCAGTCGTTGTTCAGCAAGTTAGACAAATATAACGTGGTCCACTGTGTTGGTGCCTGAGTCCAAGCGCCTTCCAAACCACTGGTTATAGTGTCTTCAGAATGGCCCTTGCCGCACTTGTTTTTCCAACCAAGGCCTTGCTCTTCAAGCGCTGCTGCTCCCGGCTCACTATCTAAACAGTCCGCGGGTTTATGAGCGCCGTGCATTTTGCCAAAAGTGTGTCCGCCAGCAATAAGGGCAACCACTTCTTCGTTATTCATCGCCATACGTGTAAAGGCAGTACGGATATTTTTAGCTGACCCTGCTGGATCTGGTTTACCCCTGGGACCTTCGGGGTTGACATAAATTAGCCCCATATGAGTGGCCCCCAAAGGGCGCTTCAATTTACCATTCTTACCATGACGATCACTGGCAAGCATTTCAACTTCTGGACCCCAGTAAACTACATCGGGTTCCCAATCATCGGTACGACCACCAGCAAACCCGTAGGTTTCAAATCCCATATTTTCCAGCGCCACGTTGCCAGTCAAAATCATAAGGTCTGCCCATGATAGGCCGTAGCCGTATTTTTGTTTCACCGGCCACAACAAGCGCCGTGCTTTATCTAAGTTGCCATTATCTGGCCAACTATTGAGAGGGTTAAAGCGTTGTTGCCCGCCATCACCACCGCCACGGCCGTCCAGTGTGCGATAGGTGCCAGAGCTGTGCCATGACATGCGAATAAAAAATGGACCATAATTTCCGTAATCTGCAGGCCACCAATCTTGAGAGGCAGTAAGCAAAGCATTGATATCTTGTTTAACCGCCTTTAAATCCAGTTTGTTAAATTCCTCCGCATAATTGAAATCGCTACCCATAGGGCTTGAGCGTGTATCGTGATCACGTAGAGCAGACAGGTCAAGCTGGTCAGGCCACCAAAAATTATTGGATTTTGCCTTCCCAGCAATTACCTTAGTGCTACCCATAGCGCCTTTAGGTTTAGATATCTCATCTGCGCTAGCGTAATAAGTGCTAACGGTTGCAAAAATACCTACTAATGTGGTTGTCATCAGTAAATGTCGTTTTTTCATGGTAACTCCGTTCATCGTAATGCTGTTTTAACAGCAGTGATTAAGTAGTAATGACGTTCAACAGCAGAGTAGCGAGATAGTATTGATAAATAAAATAAATTAAATGAATTAGTATAATAGGATATGGCTGTTGCTGTAGGAAGGGGGCAACGTCTCTGCCGGCGGAGCTTAATGTCGAAATTTCACATGTGAATCTGGCTAGATGTATCTGCTCGTCGGTTATTAATAATATAACTGTTTATTTGTACAGTGATATGTTGTACTTTAAAAGTGTTGAAATATAACTTAATTAATGAGGCTTAAAAAATGATCGGATACATAACATTAGGTACAAACGATTTAGAACGAGGCGCCAAATTTTATGATGAATTACTGTCAGAGATTGGCGCTAAAAGATTTATGGAAGATGATACTTTTATCGCGTGGGCAGTAGCTCCGGATAAGCCCAGTATCGCGATTACAAAACCATTTAATGGAGAGTCCGCAACAATTGGTAATGGCGTTATGGTTGCGCTTGCTGTAGAAAATCCACAACAAGTTGATGCATTGTATGCAAAGGCTATTGAACTTGGCGCTACTGATGAAGGGCCCTCTGGAAAGAGAGGAGAATCGTTTTATGCGGGTTACTTCCGTGACTTGGATGGTAATAAGCTCAACTTTTTTTGCATGACGTAAATGGATGTTTAACCGGCCTGGTTCAGCGCCCATATAGCATGCTGTTTGCTACTGGGCGCCACTGTGGGTTAGTTAACCCCTAGCTGTAACTCTATGTCCAGGGCGGTATTATTTTGTACTAAATTGATGACCGTGCGACTTTCCCCCGATACTTTCAAACCATTTTTATAGGCCAAGGCATATAGTTTCTTCCATTCATTCTCGCTGTTGTCGGGCTTTTCATCTTTCTTGCGTATTGAGTGAAAGCTAATATAGCGAAACGGTTTTAGTGTTTCAAAACGGTAACGACCAGATTGCCGAGCATTATTCTTTACTTCAAACCCTATCTTTGCAGTAATGTTACTGGGGGGCATTTTATCCAAATCTTTATAAACGTAAATAAGTGGGCCAGTAATTTCTGTCCGTGCTTTTTTGACCACCGCGATAGCCAGTGCTTTTGCGATCCCTTCGCTCTTAAGTCGCATTTCATCGCCCGACATGGTGACTTTTTTATAAAAGTATTTTATTGAAGGAGATTCTGCGATCTCAAAGGGTGGTTGTTCTGCCAATACAGTATTACCTTTGCCAAACCCAATAAAACAGGTGATGATCATTAGACGTAATGCTGCGTTAATGGCCATTTTACGAGGTGTACGTGATGGATGATGTCGCATTTTGGTGTGTTGCTCCCAAGTTATTGGTATTAGAAAAGGCTTAGCCTATGGGTTGTGGAGTCACCGGGCTTCTAGCCATATACAAAATAATTAAAATATTTTAAGCTTCCTTTATCTTACAGGCAATGCATTCAGTGGATATTAGCCACTAAGGAAATTAAATGAATCGCGGGTTAATGCAACTTATATCCAAGCATATTTTATTGCGCAGGTTTTCTTTATGATTATTTCCTTTGTTGTTTTTTTGGTCGGGTTTACCCTGGTTGGTTTATCATCAGTTTGGAAAAGTCGTGGCACCGCACAGGACTATTACCTTGCCAGTGGCTCAGTGAAACCCTGGTTGGTTGGTTTATCGGCCGTTGCAACCAATAATAGTGGTTATATGTTTATCGGGGTCATTGGTTACACTCATGCCACCGGTCTTGCCTCCATCTGGTTAATGATCGGTTGGATTACAGGCGATTTTTTATCCTCCATGTTTGTCCACTCTCGCCTCAAGGAGGCCAGTACAAGAACAGGGGAGGTCAGTTATGCCGGTGTGCTCAGCAAATGGTATGGCGCTGAAAACGGCCGATTACAGCGACTTATAGGCATTGTTTCGTTGTTCTTTTTGCTGGCTTACGCTAGTGCGCAGCTGGTCGCTGGCAGTAAAGCCCTGCACGTGCTTTTTGGCTGGCCGTCCTGGGCTGGAGCGGTACTCGGTGCAGTACTGGTTGCCTTGTATTGCTTCGCGGGGGGGATTCGTGCCTCTATCTGGACTGATGCCGCCCAGTCTTCGGTGATGATAGTGGCTATGGGCTTGCTAATGGTTGTTGCTACCTTATCCATGGGTGGTGTTAGTGATGTAATTATACAGATGCAGGCTGTAGAAGGTTTCCTTGACTGGTTCCCTCGGGATCTAGCGCTACCTGGGCTAGCAGGCGGCATATTGTTTGCGGTCAGTTGGCTGTTTGCTGGGTTCTCGGTTATCGGCCAGCCTCATATTATGGTTCGTTTTATGGCACTCGATGGTCTCAAGGCTATGCGTCGGGCAAGACTTTATTATTACCTTTGGTTTAGTGCATTTTATATGATGGCAACGGTTGTAGGACTGCTATCACGTGTCTACCTTGGCGAAAGCGCCACCTTTGATGCAGAGTTGGCTTTGCCCGTTATGGCCCAACAGCTTTTGCCACCCGTATTGGTCGGCTTGATCCTGGCGGGTATTTTTGCCGCCACTATGTCAACTGCAGATTCGTTGGTGCTGAGTTGTTCGGCGGCTATTACTCACGACTTGCTACCGAGCAAAATTGAACACCCGTTACTGATTAAAATGGCGACGGTAGCAATTGCCTTTGCCGCCCTGTGTTGGGCCTTGGCAAATGAACAAAGCGTTTTCAGTTTAGTTATTATGGCTTGGTCGGGTCTGGCCAGCGCGTTTGCGCCCCTGCTTATCTTCTTATGTTTGGGCAGGCAGCCAAGCCAGAGGTTGAGCATTTTGGCTGTTGCTACCGGGTTATTGGTTGCCATCCTTTGGCGTTATATGGGTTGGCATTCAGCTGTCTACGAAGGTTTGCCCGGGATTATTGCGGGGTTATTGGTACTGGTTTTTTCACTGCGCCCACGTACCGACTCAAAATTGATCAATCAAGTGTGAAAAAGGTGGTTCGCATATCTCTCAGAGGTATGCGAACCACCATGGAAGGTAAATCGGTATTGTTAGCTGCTACTTCGGGAAGAAAAGCTCACCTTAAAATTATTCGACAATACCGGTGCAGGATTAAATATCACATTAACCTTATTCAAATCACAGGCCGCTGTGATAGTTAATTGATGCACTATCAACCCCATATTTAGCGGCATCATGATGTCCGCCAAGCTCGCGCCAATACAATTGTGGGCTCCCTTACCATAAGGCGCGAAAGCGGGTTGTTTAAACTCATTTCTCTCTTTACTGTTGCGATTAATATCAAATTTCTCAGGGTTCGGAAAATAGTCGGGATTAGTATGATCCGCCGTGGTGAAAATAATCACGCTCTCTCCCTTGTAAACTTGATGGTCTTGGAAAACAAAATCTTTTGCTGCCGTACGCGTTATACCAAACCCAGTAGGCTGCAATCGCATGGTTTCTTTTACCAAGCCATTTAGATCTTGCATAGATCGTAAAGTGGCAAGGTCGGGAACGCCATTTGCAAAGTGTGTATCCACTTCGGTTTGAATGCGCTTATACAGCGCAGGATCGTTCAGTAAACGAAATATCATAAATCCCATGGTGGCAGCGACAGTATCCAAAGCGGCTACAAAGGGCAGGAGTGCATGCATCCCTATATCACCCTCAGTAAACCATTCTGGTTTTGCCTTCATCGCAGGGAGAATGTCATCCAAATACTGTGGAGAGGTTTGTTTGTCTTCTTCTGACCGTTGTTCTGATAACTTCAGTGTCCGCTCAACGTGTTTTTTGGTAATGGCTGCAGCCAAAAGTATCTTGGGTGTGTATAACATTATCTTGGGCCATTTACGCAGACCAAATACATTCATTACAGAACTAAAAAGATAAATCATCTGTTCCACTTTTTTATGGCTGGTCTTGTAACCCTGCAGGTTGTACCCAATTTGATTAGAGATCATATGGCGAGAAAGGGGGCCGAAGCGAATGCGCTTTTTATTGATATTACGAGTAATCAAATCTTGAATAGGACTCGCAAGATCTGGGATTTTATCTTTGAAAGCTGATTGAACAAGATGCGGAGACATTAACTTTCGTTGAAATTTATGAATCTCACCATCAACTCCCACAACGCCATGGGGGCACCCCATATGCTCAAACGCTTCTCCCCAAAATCCCTCTACAGTAAAGCAATCCTTTCCTTCTCCAGCAACAAATCGATTTGCATCTTGTCCTGCAAGAATAATGTATTTTTGATGGGCTGCACGAAATCGAAACACATTGCCATATTCCCCATAGGCCTTTTTAACAAAATCATGGGGGTTGCGAAGCAAAGGTAAAGCACTGCCTAGCAGTGGTAATCCGGAGACTAGCGGTGGGCGAATGATGTTGTGCTGTGGGGTAACGGTATCAGTGATGTGAGACATGAAATTTTCCCTTTTTAGTAGAAATGGACACCCAGTGACTATTCAATAGTTATTACGTTCTCTATACTGAATCATCTTAACCTGAGGAAATGTGTAAATCGATCAGGTTACAAATAAAAGCTATTAGGCTTAACAATGAAAGAAAAAACCACCAAGAATCAACGGCGTAGGCCAACCCAAGCACGAGCGAGAAAGAAGTATGATGCCGTATTGGATGCTTGCACTCAGGTTTTGACCGCTCAGGGGTACACGAGCGCCACCATGATGGAGCTGTCTCTGGAAAGCGGTGTAGCCGTGCCAACAATCTATCAATACTTTGAAAATAAGGACGCTATCTTTCTTGCATGGATTAACCGAGTGATCGACAACGTATTATCCCAGGTAACAGTATTGGCAGGGTCACTGGAAAACCAGTCGTTGGAACAATATGTTGAGGTGCTCATTAAAGGCGCGTTAATGATGGTGGACTCTTACAGTGTGAGCATTCAACAAATGCAACAGGGAGTGCCGCGCATGCTGTCCTCTAAAGTGATTGCTACCATGGAAGATAAAACGGTAACGATGGTTGAATCGTTATTTGAAACACCGATCAACAATGCAGCTCTGACCGACCTGCATTTTAAAATACAAACCCTTGTTCGACTGATCACGGGGTATTTTCTGCAAACCCTGTCCAATACCGATCGAAAAATTGATATTGATAAAGAAGCGGTGGAGTTATCGCGGGTCGTTAATTTGTATTTGGAGGGAATAGGATTAAAGGGCAGGGTGCCTGGGTTGATGTAGGTTGAACTTAGAATACAATCGTTTAACGAGAGTCTCACCGAAGGGGATTAGAATAGATCTGTTTGGCTAGTATCATTCTGTGATTTTTCTTTCCGCATAGATTATTACCTTTTTGATATTTACTAAAGGTGAGGGCATAGAACCGAGCTTTGTTTCACCTCGAGCGTATTTACTCATATTTTGTTTAGTAAAGCCAAACTCTAACGCTAGGTCTGAAAGATTCATTAAGTAAGGTGTGGCGCTTTCGATCATAGCGTGAGGGATAGCCTTTCTAACATTAAGCAAGGCGCTTTTAGTTGCCTCGTAAGCGTTTACTCCTTCACGAGAAAAGGTAAGGGCTAATGACCCTTTTAAACCAATGCCTGGTACAGAGTCATCACAACCTGCCTCAAACAATGCATCAAGGTGGTTTTCATTATCGTGTAGCTTGAAGATTAGCTCGAATTTATATGTGTTCATTTGTTAACCCTCCGGTGTTTCGCATTTATCTACAATAGTTCTGATGGTTCTTGCGTGATTCTCTGGGCTTCGAGGGTTTGGCCATTCTGCACTAAAACCATGCGAAATTTGTTGATATATTGAACTGATTTAGGCTAGAGTGTCGCACCCGAATTAGCTCGTTTTGGATTTAGGGCGGGTATGCGCCCCTAATTTGTTGAATAGAATGGTTAGAAGTCAGTTTTTAATGGAGAAATAAGAGTGAAGTATTTTGTATACGTTGTAACAGCACTTTTTTTAACAGGATGTATGACGCTAGATTATAAAGTGGATGAAACCAATGGAGCTGTGCCCCTAAAAGTTCATACAAACATGAAAGAAAATAATATAAAAGTTAGATACCAGGGGGTAAGTGATTGTTCGAATTACCCTGGTGAAATCATGGCTATTATGAACTCGAAAGTGATAGGTATTGAAGGAGGTCGCGAAGTTACTACTAAATTGGCACTTAATGAGAGATCTATAATCAGCATTCAAGGTATATTACCGATGGATGTTGGAGTTTCTGATATCCTATTTGCACATCAACGCGAACAAGTCGCCAATGATTACGCTTCCTCGCTAAGAGAGCTGTACTTTGTTTTTAATCCGAAGGCAGGGTTTTCTTACGAATTAGGCTTCAACTTCAGGAATGGAGAAGTACATACTGAAGCGCTTGAAATATCACCTAGCGGTTCTTTAAAGAAGGTCATGTCAGGTTATTTGCCTGAAACTTGTAGAAATATAAACATTAGGCAATCTTAACGTAAGAGCGCTAGCAGTAACTAATGCATGCGTTGTAGTGGCCAAGTTATGTTGGTGTTGCTTGTGTTTAAAAGAATAGGCGTATTACAAACAGGAGTCTTGTGATGACCCCGTTATGCAAAGTTTACCTTAGCCTCGCTAGATAGAGTGTTGTGCGCCGCTGGGCAATCGCGGGGAAAGGAATAGCCTTTAAATCACGGCTCGATATGTCGGATGACCTTCGTGCGGGTCGAGTGTTGATCTGAACCTTATCTGCCCAACTCGCAAACAAATAACGCCAGCTGTTTTGCTATTGCGTGATATTTTCAGAGAAAAGTTTGCTCAGTTATTAAGTTGTTAATAGAAACGCATTACTACAGGGCTGAAGCAGCTTGCCTACCTCAGCCCCACAAACTACTTGTATCGAGTGAGCAGGAACTTATTCAAATAAGTGTCTCCACCCTCTGGCCCGTCAGGTTTTACAGCGTAGTTTGTTAGTGTAATTAAGCCACCATCTTCTAATAGCTCATAATCAAATACTTCAATAGACCCTTGTTTTTTAAGTTTGGTTTCTGGTCCGCAACCGGAATTTGGGCTTATTTCAGAAACGTTATATCCTCCGAATACGCAACGTTCGAAGTCGTAGTGGATGACGACTCCTTGTTGTGTCGTTGTTTTTACAGTGCTTGTAGCTAAGTCACCTACCTCGTAACTGATCAAGTTTTCTGAATTAAAGGTCTTATTGCCAGAGAATAAAACGTTACCCTCATCGTCTTTATCAATCTTAAACGTTACGCCACCAACGGAACCTTTGAAGTCTGTAACAACCCTTGAATAAATGCCGCTATCTGATATGCGGATATCATTATCGTCGGTGACCTTATCAAAAGGTTTTGTCCAAATCAGTGAGCCATCGGTTGTTGATCTTTTCTCTATGCCTTCTGAGCTGGCATAAATGTATAGATTGTTATCTTCGCTCAGCTTCATCTGGGTGGTGTACCTGCTGAATCTGCTCGTTATGTCTTCAGATGGGGAGAATTGATAAAGCTCCTGTTGATTCCAATCGTAGGCAGTAACTGTAGGGCTTTCGTCAAGTCGATCTATAAGGAAATACTTTTCGGAGGTTGCCAGTGCCAAAATTTCATAAGTGCCAATGATTTGTTCGAACTCAATCTCGCCGTTCCAGGCTGTTTTTTGTAGAACCTTTTGTGATGTAGCAGTGTCTGTGCGTACAAACCACTCTAGTAGGTAACCGTCGTCGAGGAATTGTTTTAGAGAAACGCTGCTCGCATTGTCTCGGGTTGTTACATTGATGATTTCTCCTGTTTGAGACACTTGAGCTATAAGGCTGTGCCGCTCAAAGGTTTTTAACATGAAGTTGCCACTAAAAAACGCAACGTCATCATCGCTAACCTGAAGATGAAAAGTAGAAGAATAAGTTTCTTCTCCTTCTAGCCCTATAAGTGACTTGAATTGTTCTTCATCAATTGACCAGAGAACCCCGTCTTGTAACGAAATAAGTGCTAGCGCTCCGTGGGTACCTTCGCTAAAAAATGTGTCATCATCAATCCAGTGAATATTTAGCTGGCCATAACCTTCTGCAGGAATGGAGGATAAATGATGTAAATCACCCGCTGTATTAATTTCAAAAGCTTCAAGCTCAGACCATTTTCGAGTTGTTATGTAATACCGGTCGTCACCCATTTTGTCAATTTGAGCATCGTAAACCGAGTCTGTTTCTTGTTGCCATAAAAAGGGAGTGAATGCACAGGCGGTGAGAAATAAAGCTAACAGGGGGATGGTCCATTTTTTCATAATAATTCCTTTTATGCGTTTTTATTGTTTTTTTTATAGAGCCGCAGGGGATCTTAACGAATTACTGGGTATCGGTCTGTAGGATATGTCTCACACTGAAGGTCTTTCAGGCCCAAAGGGTTTTAACCAAAATATCAGTACCGGCATAATAAAAAAGTCGGCAAACAATGCTAATACTACGGTGGATGAAAGCAATATACCGAACCACACCTGCGCATCCATAATGGAGGTGAGTAGGGCGGACCAACCCAGTACCAAGGTGACGGAGGTTATAATCAACGCTTTACCCACTTCGTGTAGGGTTTGGCGAAAGGCCTCGCGGTAGTTGCCTAAAAGTTCAAACTCCAATTTAAAGCGCGTCATCATATGGATAGTGTCATCTACCGCAATGCCAATCGCAATAGTAGCGATAAGTAATTTACTGACGTCTAGATTGACACCCAGCCAGCCCATTATTCCACCTACTATCAAAATAGGGGCAACATTCGGTATCATGCTGACCAGTCCCATTTTTAATGAACCATAGATAAGAGAGATGAGGATGGTGATAACGAGGAGGGCAAGGCTAAGTCCCCGTACTTGACTATCACTGATATAATTGATCAACGTCAACCATAGCGATCCGATACCGGTGGCGGATCTTTCAGATTCCATTAACGGTTGTTGATCCAGATAGGTTGTCATTTCTTTTTCGAAGTCGGCTAATACGCTGGATTCTGTGAGTTGAACGCGCATTTCTAACAAGGCTTTAGAGTAATCATGGGTAATGTAAGAGAACAGATCTTCGCCGCCTGAGAGCTCATAAACCAGCATGTATTGTGAGATAAGTTCACGAGAGTCTGGGATTGTGTAATAGGCAGGATCGTCTGCATGGAAACTTTGATTAAGATCTTTTATTAAATCCACGATGGACATGGTTTTGCGCACCAGAGGTTGATGTACTTCTGTTTCCTGTTGCACGCGTTCAAGCTCTCTTAAAAAGGCGGGTTCTTTAATGCCTCCTTCTGTACCTGAATCAAACAAATAGGCAAATGAGCTCATGCCACCCATGGTTCTGTCGATATGTTCTGTGTGCTGGCGAATCGTAATGCTTTCGTTAAAATCCGTTAAAAAATTGGAGTCAATGCGGACTTTAAATAGGCCTATTCCCGATACTAGAACCAACACCAAAAATATGGACATAGAAATGTGTGAGCGATTGATGGCCGTTTCACTGCATACCCGTAGCACTTTATCCAAACGTGTTAATGATGATGCGTTAGCTTGCTGCTTTTTAGGCATTCTGCTAAACGATAAAAAGAACGTTAATAAGGTTACGGATAAGAAAAACGCAAATAGCACACCAAACGATACATATATCGCCATATGAGAAATGGTTTTGATCGGCGCCACACTCATAGAAAAGAAACCCGCTGCAGTCGTTAAGCTGGTTAATAAGCAGGGTGTACCCACCAAATACAGGGTTTTGTGAATCGCTTGCTCTCTATCACCGGATTCACGAAAATTGACTAAAAATTCAGAAATAATATGCACAGAATGAGCAACACCGATTGCTATCAACAAGGTGGGTGTTAAACCGAACATCATATCGACGTTCCAGCCCATGGCTGCAATAAATGCAATGGTCATCATTAATGATAATGCCACAACGGATAATACGACCGCGAAAGAATATACCCAATACGATGGCGATAATGAGGAAACTTAACCCGCCTAGTTGAACCATTTCTTTTTCAATGATGCGGTTATAGGTTGCATTTAACGGTACATCCCCGGAAAGGTAATAATCCAAATCAGAGAATTGAGGTTCTGCGAGTATTTTGACGAGCGCATCTTGAGGAACCTGTGGATACAGGTTATCTAAATTGTCACCACCTTGTGGATCTAAGCGGATTTTTTCCACCGGGTCGGTACTAGAGCGGGTCATTTCAACGCTAAGTGCGCCAAGCTTATGGGTTTTATCAAACAGGTTGCCGACGTACAGTGGTTTTTTGCTGAAAGCGTTAGCAAATTCAAGTAGCTGGTTTTGTGTTAGCGGGAATTCTTCATCAATTCTTTTAATGACCAGTTCATCTTCTAAGCCAATCATTAATTCAGCGTTGGTAATGCTTCTGACTTTACTGACAAAGGGGACACGTTCCTGGATTGCTTCACTGAGCTGGTGAATCTTTTGAACAATGCTTTCATTAAATACGCCGTGTTCATACTTTGAGGCATCGTACATGATGTAAATGAGTTCATCAGATCCGAAGTTTTCACGATAGGTATTATAGGCACTGTAGGTGGGGTCGCTTTCATCAAAAAACGCTTCAAAGCTATTGTCCATGCGTACAGTTTGTGCCAAGTACATGGCCCCGCTCAATATGGCAGTGCACAAAAGAAGCACTACCCAACGATTTCTAAAAGACCAAACGGCCATGGCTGCAAAAAAATGATTTAAGCGCGAAAATCCAGCGGTGTTTTCGCGATATTGTTTTTCGTCTTCTGTCATGCTTCCCCCGAAAAAAGACTGATTGGTCGGTTTCGAAGGTAGTTATAACATAATTTGGTACGGGTGCCTTATATTGGTGCGGATGAATCTGCACAATATGTTTCAAGTTATGTGAGGATATCTTGGTAGAGGTCTACTATGTCTCAAATGCTTATTCGAATGTTGCTTTTCGATATTCGCCGGGGCTTTTTCCGGTTCTACGTTTGAAAGCTCTAGTAAATGCACTCTGCTCTGAAAACCCCAGTAAAAAGGTAATATCAGTCATGGAGTTTTTGGTATCCGCTAAATATTGAAAAGCCAACTCATTGCGAGTCTCTTCGATAACTCGATAACCGCTGAAAAGTGCATGCCTTTATTCTTCAGTCGTCGTTGTAATGTACGAGGTGTTAGCTCCATGATGGCGGCAGCGTCTGTTAGCTCGGGTGTTTTTTTCGGTAAGGTTTCTTTGATGTATCCTTTTATCACGTTCAAGAACGTTTGGGGCCCATCAATATTTTCGAGTTGCTCTTCTGCGTGTTGTATTAGTCGGCCTTTCATTGTTTTGTCGGTTTTTTTAATCGGTGTGCTGAGCAAGCTAGCGTTGATTTCTAACGCGTTAAACTTCGCGCTGAATTCAACAGGGCAATTAAAAAACTGTTGGTATGGCAGGGGGTCTTGGGGGGCTGGGTGACTAAAATAGATGTGGTTGGGTGATAAATTTGTGTTTGTAACCCACCGACCAAAAGCAACCCAGCCAGTGATAGCTTCTTCTGCTTGAGTTGCTAGTGGCGTAAAATCAGTGTCCCACAGCATTCGCAAGGTATCCCCTCTAGGGCTCACGATAAGGGAGCCCATGCTCCCCACCAAATCCTGATAGCGGTGTTGGCAATGTATAGCTTCATGCAGCGTGTGGCAGCATGTCATGATATAACCTAACACCCCCCATCGCTCAGGTTCTGCGGATATCCCCAAATGTAGACCAAAGGCTGGGTCGTTTGTTAGGTTTTCACCGGCCTTCAGTAACGCTGTATAGATACCGGAAGGTAAAAGGCTGTCACCGTTCATGATGTCGGAATGGTTTATATCAAGGGATTGGCA
>MAAC01018156.1_pt1 | contig 66997 bp, 53 predicted proteins | sample 1115981 | NCBI WGS metagenome assembly MAAC01 (sample SAMN04961126, study PRJNA320927) | seawater metagenome | isolation source: sample BD02T64 sea water enriched with oil for 64 days | place: USA:Gulf of Mexico | collected 2013-07-27 | reverse complement strand
GAAATGGAGATGTTGATATATCGCCCTGTTTTTTCGTAGGCTTCTTGGAAGGTCATATCCAGAGGTACGATCTGATCTAACATGCTCTCTTTATAGTCCTTGATTTCTTCATGAGTAAGCTTGCCAAGAAACAAATCAACAATGCTCGTGTTATTGTTGTTAGTGTATCGCTTGTTAATAAAATAGTCTGAGGATAATTCTTGGTCTGAAAGGCACCCCAGTTGACCTGCGATAATAGCGCCGGCACTAGAACCTGAAATCACACTAGGTAATAAATTGTGTGCGATTAACTCGTTCACTACGCCATGGTGAAAATAAATAAGACCACCGCCACCACTTAACATGAGGGCTTGTCGTCCATAGCAGTGGCTTGCACGCCGAAAGAAGTCCAATTTTTCTGAAAATGATATTTCGTTCTCTGGGCATTTGTGCACTACCGAGAGAGCCTCAACGGTAGCCTCGATATATTCGCTGATAAGCATTTTGGTGCCGCTCAGCGCTTGGGTATAGAGTGCAGGGTGACCCATGCCCCCCATATTGCCGTGAACCCCTTCATTGAGTCGATAAAGAAGCTCTTTGGCATTTGGTTCAGCGATAAGCTGGAGGATCTTGTGGTGGCGGAATCTTATTTCACTGTAATCATAGAGGTCAGAATGTTCGGTCTCTTTCCATTCTTCGTAGCCAGATAACTTATCATGGTTTTTTGCTAAGACTTCCCAGGACGCAAAGTCCTGAGCCGAGTTAATTTTTTGTTCGATGCCATCTGTGACGCTCTTTACCATGGTTACCCCAGCTACGTTATTCATATTAACACTAGGATAATCGACTGGTGATTTTTAATACACGTTGATTGGCGCCATATATGCATGAGTTGACGCCATGAATGCGTGCAGGAGTTGAATAAGCGATATTTTTCATTTCGATGACTTTGATATATAGGGGCATATCGCCAAAAACAATAAGTTTGCCTCGTTAACATCTACACCTCAGGTTTTAGATATGCAAAGGCAATTTGCACAAATAGAAACTGGGGAAGCTAAGATAAAAGGAAATACCTGCTAGGTTTATTACTCCTTTTACTAGCATGGAATAACACAAAAATGGAAACAGTGGCAGATCTAGAAGTGTCATTCGAAACGGATATCGAAAAAGATGAAATCCAGAAATTACGTCATAGAAATAACGGTATAGCAACACCTTTAACACATATAGAATACGCAGAGGAAACACGCTTTAAGAAGCCGGAACAGAAAATATTTTCTGTATGGGGCTCTTTTCTATCAATACTCAGTCTGATGTTTATGTCTACGATGTCGACACTGATGTATCTGTTCTTGGCAAAACCCGATTTAGATTTGACCTCCAATTTGACAGCAGGCCAGGGGTTGTGGGGCGAGTTTGTTGCCATGTTACAAAAAACAAGCGGTACTGAGTTCGCTGCTTGGACTTGGTTGCCCTTTGCCTTCACGATTTTTGGTAGTGTACTAGGTTGGGTGTTTGAATTGGGGTTGCTGATAACCGGAAAACCGTATCAGGTGACTCGTACCGTTTTTGATCGATTTATTACACAGGTTCGATTGCTTAATTTGGCACCCGTTACCACAACAATATTTTTCTTCATTTGTGCAATGGTTGTGCAAGAACCTAACCTACGTATGGCCCTACTTTTTGCCAGCGCAGCGGCTTGTTTTGGGTTAGGTTTCGCTTTGTTTTTTGCGACTAGGGCTCCCATCATACAGTTTCTTTTGTTGGGTACACAGATTGTTCCGATTGTTATTGTAATGGCTTCGAGTTCAAATATAAGCGGTTTTGTTGCTACTTTATTGATTGTTCAATCGGTTCTTCAGCTAGCTACGCTTATCATGGGGATTTCGACACCTATTAAAAGTACTATTTTCCACGTTACTAATACGATTGCCGGCATATTATTATTTATTACCATTATTTATGTTTCTGCAAGTAATGCAGGGTTCTCTATGGAAGTCGCTCCTCATATTTCCGTAGGCTCTCTATTGATGTGGGGCTTAGTGATCACCTGTATGGCTGGCCTTTTGTTAAGCGTTAAGGCGTTCCCTGATGCTTACAGTAATTTTCGGGCGATTTTAAGTGAAGTGGTCTGGACGCCAATATACTTCAAGCTTGTCAGTGCTGATCGTTTCCCTGACCCTGTTAATCTAAGTACGGTTTACGATAAGGTAAAACCCAAGAAAACACCGTTGAAACCTTATTATCTGGCACACCCAGAGTATCTCACGCAATGTTTGAGTATTCCTGCGGTAGAAGACAAAAATATTGAAGCGAACGTGACTGTTTTTTCTGGACTACTTAAGGAAGCAGAAACGGCTTTCAAATTAATCGCATTTTTGGATCACAATATCCCACAAGCGAATATTGAAATACCACTTACTGAAAAACCACGCATGGCCATTTGGAGTGACGGTAGTGAATATTGGCCAACACTGTTTCAGAAAAATATTTTTGGTAGCACCATTCCTAATCATGGTGAGTTGCAGAAAACGCCAGTAGCTGCATTGGCTGCCTTCAAAGAGGGTCAACTATTGGCTTATCTGACAGAGTCTGGGATTGCTAATACATTTACCAAGAAAGCAGTAGGGCGAGGTAAAGGGGCGCTGGTATCAGATTTTCGTTTCCTAGAAAAATATGAAACGAAAGCTGATTATGAATCTTATGGAGGAGTGGCGTATTTTCAAGTCAATAGCGATAGCAAGACTTTGGAATTGGTTTCGGTAGTGGCACCACATAGCGATGAGGAAATTCTTGCCAACCCGCATAATCCGGAGTTTCGTCGTGTAGAAAGCTTGGTGCTGGCGTCAGTGTACTATGAAGTCATAAGCGGTAAACATTTAGCTGAAATTCACATGACCCTAAATTTGGTTGAAGTTTCCATGCATAACGCGTTTGATGCGCAAGAACAATGGACTCATCCATTCCGTACGTTTATGTATTTACATTTTTTCGCGCATGAATTGGCTGAAGAAATCACCACGGAGCATTTGGTTCAAGAACGCGCTGTTTTTAGTCAAATATTCGCTACGACTCATGATGATTTGGTTAATCATCTCAATGACACCTATGCAAATTTTGAATACGGACATGATGAAGATTTTGAAAGTCGTGCCGCAGCGATGACCATGAAAAATGGTGATATTTTGCCTCATGCCTGTATTAAGTGGGAATTAGAATATTTCGATATTTGGCTTAAATACACCACTGATTTGATTGATATTATTTATGTGGATGATATTGCCGTACAAGATGATAAATATCTGCAAGATTTTCATAATGGATTATTGCAGGTGATGTTGAAGGGGTTGCCAGCGCGTTATGACGGCTTCCAAACCAAAAAAGGTGTGGCCCGTTTTGCAGCAGACACGATCCATCACGCAGTAATTCGACATCAAGTCTATGGAACTACTGGTATTCGAGCAGCGCTCGATCCACGCATAAGTACGACACAAGTACCTTGCGATCTAGGTACTCCTGGCGTTGATGAGTGGCGATCACTTGCGTACGTGGCTTTAGCGACTGGTGTGGCGCGATTTTCACTGCTAACTGGAACCAAAGGAAAGGACTTTAGCTATCTGTTGGAAGGTATTGATGAGCAATATCAAAAGCCCATGAGTAGAGTGTTTGGCCAATTGCAAATTGATCTGTTAACGCTGGATGAAAAATGGACCGATGGCGTTGTTGCAAAGGACTTTAATTACAATTATTTCCGCACAATCCCAACAGTGTTACACACCGGGCCAGGGTACTAGAGAACGATTGTTAAGACTTACTGAAAATGATTGAAATCACTTTGGGGGGATCTCACTCCAATCTACTAACGAGGTTTTATATGAAATATACAAAAGAACAGCTGATGCTTACGTTTGCCTACATGTCCTATTATGGTTTTGGCTTAGAAGGCTCTGACTCTGAAAATGCAATTAAAATCGCTAAGGATGTGAATAAAGCGCTCAAAACCTGGAACCCGGTTAAAGGCAAGTGGGAACTTGTTTGGGGGCCGTGCGCATTTGCTTTTAAGGGGGACAAATTCGATGACAATCTAATGTTTGTGGTAAAAAGCAAAGAGGAGCCTAGTAAGTTTGTTGTGGCGATTCGTGGCACTAACCCTCTGTCGCTAAAGGATTGGCTGATTGAAGATTTCGATGTGATACCAATGACGAAGTGGAAGTACGGTGATAAGGAGAAACGCCTGAATCCGAAAATTTCGCGTGGTACGGATATTGGTCTTACTCACCTTCAAGAAATGGTAGCCACAGAAGGAGTTCCAGGCGCTGGTTTAAGTTTGCTTCAGTTCCTTCAAGAAGCGTCAAATGAAAACAAAGAGACGGAAATTTGCGTTACCGGCCATAGTTTAGGCGGCGCGTTAGCACCAACTTTAGCGCTTTGGTTAAAAGACATTCAAGGCGCTGAGTTGCCCGAGAATGCCAATATATCCACTGTAGCTTTTGCAGGGCCATCGGCAGGAAACGAGGATTTCGCAAACTATTCCGACCAGCGTTTTGGCGATCAGTGCGTACGGGTTGCTAACTCCCTGGATGTAGTTCCTCATGCTTGGAACACAAAATCGTTATCCCGACTGTATTTTTTGTATAAGCCGCATTTACTATTCCCAGGGCCAATATTGCTTGGTGGTTTTGGTCTGATGATTACTATGTCCTTTCTAGGTAAATACCAACAAATAAAGGCCGACACTCCAGCGTTAAACGGTGTTTATAAGCCGCTGTTGTATAATTACTTTGCACAAGGCCTTTACCAGCATGCCATCGGTTACCCAGAAATTATGGGTATGCTGAAGAACGATGATATTCCTTTGGCAGAGTTGTTTTCAGGTCAGTTGGATTTATCCTTCATATAAGAGGAAGCGGATAAGAAAACGTAAAATTGTTAAATCTGAGTCACAGGTGAGTTGTTCTTGTTGATTAAAAATAACTCACCTGTGACAATTGAAAATAATAAACAGCTGTTAGTTCTTAATAATTGATTAATCGTCTACACTTTTTTGAGCCCTATCAAAAAAAGGAATTTACTAATGGCCCTGCGAATACTCTTTGTCGTTTTTCTACCCATTTTTCTAACTGCGTGCAAATCAACGTTAACTGTTGATATTGAAGGAACAGGAAGCATCGTCAGTGCTGACGGTACACTTGCGTGCCCAGATAGCTGTACGCGGGAGATATTTGACGTCGAGACCATCACTTTAACGGCCAACAATATAGCTGGAAATTATTTATTTCATCACTGGGAAGGAGCTTGTGAAGGCACGGAGCCAATTTGCGTACTAAATACTAACCCCATAGTCAATTTTGATGTGAAGGCGCAATTTCGATACACTGGAAAAACGCTAGGCGATATCGAATTTCCTGATAATAATTTGCGGGAATGCATATTTGAGCAATACCCTGAATATCATAGCACCAGCATGATCAGCCTATTTTGCAGCCATAGGAACATCATATCGCTCCAAGGTTTAGATGAGATAGATTCACTAGTTTTTAAACTGATCCTTAACAATAACGACATTATTGATGTAACACCACTAACAAACCTTAACGTTATACAGTTTGCTATACACAATAACAATATCGTTGACCCATTACCATTAAGCCGAATCATAGCCCTTAGTCGCAGTATACAGTTAGTAGGGAATGACAATTTGGATTGTGATAAAACACGACAGCTAAGAGCTCTACATAGTAACCTTGCTGTCAGAGCCCCCCAGTGTCCCTTAAATTATGGTGATAATGATGACGGGTTGATTATTGGTACCTCCGTGAATTGATGAAAGATAAACAGGCAGTTTTTTCATTTTTTGTCTAAATTTATATCCTCAAAGTCATAGAAGCGTATGTATCCTACAATAACCAATCTCATGTTTCGGATGTTGGATAGATTCTGTTGGGATGGCGTTGGTGGCAAGTGACAAGTGACAAGCGTTTTGTACTATTTGGTCATGTGTGTCGACGCTAATTTTGCGTAGGCTGATAACTTGCATGTGATTCATACTCAGAAAGGGGAGAGTTCAATGGCTATGTCACAGAAGGTAACAACAGAATGTTTGTCTGCAGTGATTGTTAGTGCAGAGCCGGCGGTTCAAGCATTGAATCGCCGGTCATTTATTAAGGCTGGTTTAGTGTTGGGGGCAGGTATATCAACCGGGTTATCATTAGGAGGATGCTCTTCCCCTGAGGGTACATTACCTGACGGAATTCAATTTTTGTCAGCTAAACATATCCCGTTGTTTGAAAAGCTAATATCCATTTTATTACCTGTAGAGGGCTCTATCTTAACCTCTCCTGATATAGTACCTGTGATTGCTAACATTGATGCAATGCTGGGGGTAATGCAGACTTCTACTCGTGAAGACATATTGGTACTGTTTGATTTGTTTGAATACAGTTCGATTTTTTCCACGCAGCTAACGCGATTCTCTCAATTAGATAATGAAGATGCACGGGCTTACATCGAAACCTGTCAAAGTTCGAGCCTATTCATTCAACGGGCTGTGGTGACGGCAATGAAGAAGTTTATTTATATTGGCTACTGGCGAGACGAAAAAACCTGGGGGCCCATTGAGTTTGATGGGCCCGTGTCAAAACAATGGAATTTACCCGCTTTAGGTAACGCCCCCCTTCCTGCTGCATAACAGTGGATATGAAAATCACAACGAGTAACTATCACAATGAAAACAGTTAAATTGGCACGGGAGCATGGGTTAGCAGTAACCCAAGCATCTGACATAAAAGAATCTATTGTTGAGTTGACCGCTGATGTCGTTGTTATTGGTTCCGGCGCAGGTGGTGCTGTCATCGCGTATGAAATGGCCGCTGCAGGAAAGAGTGTGATTATTCTTGAGGCAGGGCCTTATGTGCCTTCAACGGATTTTACCGAAAAATTCCCAGACATGTTGGAATTGCTATACGAAGACCAAGGGGCTCAGATGAATAGCACCGGAGACATGGTAATTTTACAGGGGCGTTGTGTGGGTGGTTCAACGGTAGTGAATGGTGCAGTAACGTTTAGAACGCCCGATGCTATTTTAGAAAAATGGAATACGCAATACGGTCTTACTGAGTTAACCAAAGCAACATTGGCACCGTATTTTGAAAAGGTTGAAAGGAATCTATCGGTCCACGAAAATCAACCTCATGAAATCGCTAAACATAGTCAAATTCTTAACCGTGGCGCGAAAGCGCTGGGGTACTCCCATAAACCGCTAAAACGCAATATCAAAAATTGCGGATTAACGGGTCATTGTTTATCTGGCTGTGCATCAGATCGAAAACAATCGAGCTTAGTCACGTATTTACCATGGGCAATCAGTCATGGGGCGAAATTATTTGCCGATACCCGGGCGATGACGATTAATCACCTGAATGGCAAGGCAACAGGAGTGACCGCAGAAACTCGTGACCCTGTAACAGGAGAGAAAATTGCTGAAGTGAGAATAAAGGCGAGCACTGTGGTGTCCTCTGCTGGCGCTATTCAAAGCCCGTTACTTTTTCTACGTAGTAAACTTGGCAATTCCAGTGGCCAAGTTGGAAAGAACTTTGCCTGCCATCCATCGACCCTTATGTTAGCGGAATTTGATGAAGAAGTGCATGCCTGGCGGGGTGCTTCCCTAGGGAGTTATGTTGACGAGTTTGAGCATCCTGATAAGGGTGGGTTTATTCTGGAAGGTGGTGGTAGCGGCCCCATAGAAATAGCCATGGCAGGTGAACCAGGAACCGGAAAAGAGTATGTCTCGTTTATGTCTAAAGCCAAAAACATGTGTTCTATGGTGACTTTAATCCACGACCATAATGTCGGGCATATATACTATGACGGTGAGAAGAAAGTCATCGATTACGATATTTCGGATGATGATTTCCCTACCATGAGACGGGTGTTACAGGAGGCTGCCAAAATATTTTTTGCCGCAGGCGCCAAGAGAGTGTTACTACCCACCATCAAGAAAACCGAAGTACATTCTCTGGAAGAGCTAGATCAGCAGATGGATCTTCTTGAAAATGGCCCTCATATGTTACGTATGGTTTCTTACCACCCTCAAGGCACAATGCGCATGGGGCCAGATAAGGAAAAGTCTGTGGTTGATGCTCACGGACAAAGTCATGATATTCAGGGTTTGTATGTTGCAGACGCGAGCGTATTCCCTACTTCGGTGATTGTGAATCCACAGATTACCGTATATGCGTTATCTAGTTATATTGCGGATAAGATATTGGGGCAAAGCATATGATCTTCTTCACAAGGCGATGGCTCTTTGCTTACCTTAGGTTATTACAGACCTAGTTTTGTTGATCGCTACGTAAGAGACCTTTCCCTGCGGTTGTGTCGAAAATAAACTATCCGACACAACCGCCCAAGGGTGATCAGGCGTTAAAGCCTTTTGCGCACCTGCTCGAGGTTCTTTTGATAAGACTACTTACCAATGAATTGATCAACTATTTTTAGATATTTTCCATTAACTTTGATCTTATTCAACCCCGAGTTAAATGCCAGCAACAACTTATCTCCACCAGGGTAATCTTTTGCTATTATCAAGTGATAGTTATTGATGGAAACTGGATTTCCAACTGTTTTCAATGCTCTAGACGTTCCAAATAAATCACGTGCTAACGTCCTCCCTGTTAGTTCGTTAACGGAATAAAAATCAATATTTCCATTATGCACAGCTTTTAAGCAATGACTATCAGTGACAGGCCTCATCGCTACACGTATTAACCCTTGGGTTAAAAAACGTTGAATTTCTTTCGTAGAATATCCAAGGGGGACGCAGGTGCTTAGTCCTTTCAAATCAGAGTCTTTAGAAAAAGTAATGTTTGAATCCCGTCTTACAAACAGCCTTACTTTGGCAGAAAATATAGACTCTGAAAATAAATATAGTGCTTCGCGCTGCGAATCTTTTACGTAAGGGAATGTTGCCGCCATCCGGTGATTTAATGTGTATATAAGGCCTCTTTTCCACGGCAAAAAATGTAGATCAACCTCCTTATGATTCGCTAACAATGACTCGGTTACTAATGCCGTAATCATGCCTCCATTAGTTAGTTCACTCCCAGAGTATGGGTAGAATTCACCTGTAACTAACTTAACTTGGCCGCCAAAGGTGAAGGTTGAAAATGAAAACAAAACTATAAACGTTAAACTTTTTTTATTCATGGGCTTGCATATAGATAGTGAGTTCATAATAGTTTAGACACCAAAACCTGATTCCGAAAGCTCTATATGATCAAGACCCCCCCCCAATAACTTTCAATATTTCAACAAGATAAGCCTATATCACTCAAAATCAGGCTTTTGAGCTATACGTGGCACTTCGTAGGTGAGAGCGGTCAAAACAATGCCAAGGTGGTAGAATGATTTTTATAAACCATAAACAGTACCAGTCTAGGTCGCTACACTAGCATCTGGATCATTTTTTGAGCGATTTTATTAGTGACAAAGAAAAACTACCATCATGGCGATTTAAAGGGGGCAATTATTGCCTCTGCACGCACCATACTTAATGAACAAGGGGCTGATGCCTTATCACTCCGTGCTATCGCGGCCGATGTTGGGGTCTCACATATGGCCCCGTATGCTCATTTCAAAAATAAGAAAGAGCTTTTTCAAGCGATCGCGGCCTCTGGTTTTGATGAGCTTGCAGACAGCATGTTAGTAAGCAGTCAAGATCTAATCAAGGCGCAGGATTTGATACTTGCTTACGGTGTTGCTTATGTGGAGTTTGCCATAGATCACCCTCAACTTTATCGCTTAATGCTAGGTCAGGTTGAGACGGGAGGCAGGCGTAAACAGAAAACACAAGAGGAGAAAGGCTGTGAAGCAGATATAGATATTTCTTTATCCAGCCCGGTGGTGTCTTCAGAGCTCGAAGCTAGCTCTAAACGGACTTTCCTATTGCTTCAGGAAGCTTTTGCTAAAGTCCATAAAAAGAACGATGAAATGAAAATTAAAGCACAAGCGTTAGGTGCCTGGTCCATGGTGCATGGCATGGCCGCTCTAATAATCGAAGGACATTTCAGCATCCCTGAAACGATGACGTTAAAAGAGTTTTTGGCGATGGCGGTTGTACAATCCCCCGGTTAGGGGGATTGTCAAAAAAAGTTAAAGGATAATCTCAATATCCTCGGTAGGAAATGCGACACAGGAGTGAATCCAACCAAATTGCTTATCAGAGATTCTTAGGTGTGCCTCTGGAGGGTTAAAAACTTCACCTGACACCAATTTGACACGACACAAGCTGCATTCCCCAGAACGACAGGCATTTTCCGCTGAGTAGCCATTACGTTCGAGACTATTTAATAGCGGCTCACCTACTTTTGCCTTGAAGCTGCCTTTGCCTTTTACGGTGACCGTCACCTCATCATTCATGCTAACCGTTTTTGGCCAATCATGCAGTTGGTTTGGGTGTTTTGGTGGGCCGTTGGCTTCTATTCGCACTAGCCGTGACGGCACACCCAAGGTTAGCAGTTGTGATTGACAAAAATCATGAAACGCTGTTGGACCGCATACATAAAACATCTTTTGTTCAACATCGCCAACAAGGTTTTGAATCAACTCTGCGTTAAGGTGGCCAGTTAATCCCTGATGGTTTTCAGGGGGGCGTGAAATGACTTCCGTAAGTTTGAAGTTTTGATGTTGTAGAGCAAGTGTTCGCAACTCATCTATAAAGATCACGTCATCAATATAACTTGAGGCATAAATAAAATGAAACTGATAATCAAGCTCACGATCAAGTACTTCCTTTAACATGCTTATGGCGGGAGCAATACCAGATCCACCTGCTAAAAATACCAAGTCTTTCCCATGAAAAATGGGGTTGTGATAAAAGGTACCCATTGGGCCGGTGCTAAGAAATTGTTGTCCAGCATCTACGTTGCCTAATAAGTAATGTGTCACAAACCCATCAGGTACCCGTTTAACGGTTAGGTCGTAGTAATCTCGCTGAGAAGATGACGAAGAGATAGCATAGGGACGTGCCGTTTCAACACCATCAATTTTAACAAATAGGTTGATATATTGTCCGGCTTGGAACGGGGGAAGGGCGCTGCCAGTGGAAATTAACCGGAATGTTTTGGTTGTCCCCGTTTCTTCTATAACTTCAGATACTTCTAGTGTAAGTCGTTTTGGGTGTAGTTTTGAAATGGTATTGGCAGTTGCCCATTTTTGATCGGTAAAGTCTGAACCCGTTTTTGCAAGCTCGTCTTTTATTTTGACGGCTTCTTGAAAGCCAGTAACTGCATTTAGTACGTTTAACTTAGGCATTTTCGAGCTCCTGAGCGGTAGACTTTAACTGTTTTATTACTGCACGAGCCGTTGATTCCCCTGCCATGTAGGTGGGTTGGAATCCGCCCATATTATTCCAACAACCTGCCATATAAAGACCGGATATTGCATCAATTCGTTCTCTGAATAATTCTGAATCTTGTGGGTTTTGTTTAAATCCGTAAATGGCACCATCAGGTGTATTCAGATACCGCATCATGGTTAATGGCGTGGCAACCTCAAGCTCCTCAATATGATCGCGGATTTTAGGGAAAGTCTGTGAGATGAGATCTAGGAGTTTTTCCGCATAGTCATACTTACGTTGAGCATACTGCTCTTCAGGCACATCTTTCCAAAGGTTCCCGTATTGCAAGCATACCAGTGACACAATACTTTTGCCTTCGGGTGCAAAACTGGGGTCATCAAAGTTATAACATGTCAACATACCCGCGACAGGAGCGTTCATTGTTTGCATGCCGTCATGAATACGATCTTCATCTTGTGTGTTGCAAATAAAATTCGATGCAGCGGTAACACCAAGTTCTTCTGGTGTGCAATCTAATCCCATATAAATCACAAAAGCTGACGTTCCCATTCGACGTGATTTAAAGTCCTCTCGTACTTGAACAGGGGGCTCGTCGTGATCTAATAGTTCGTTGTAGGTAATAATAGAACTCGCGTTGGACACCACTGCAGCGCAGCTGATTTCTTCACCTTCTTCGGTAATTACTCCGCGCACTTGATCGCCATCGGTAAGTATTTTCTCGGCTCCGCAGTTAAAGCGAACCTCTCCACCTGCCTCCATAAAGGACTCTAACAACGCGCTAGACATCGCTTGTGAACCACCCTTTATGTGCCATGGCTTAAAGGCGGCGTAAGCATAAATCATAATGGCTAGATCAGGAAAAGGAATATCCTTAGGTGGTACTCCGATATAACACCAGTAGGCGGCTAATACGGTTTTTAATTTTTCATCACAAAAATGTTCGTCAAGTACGTCTTTTGCTGAACGCATCCCGTATTTAATGTAATTGGGGCAGCTTGTTTTAAGTATTGCTTCATCGTTGGCTTTAATGGCCTTCGGCAGCATCATAAAGCTTTCCAGGGAGATGGTTTCGCAAAGTTTCATAAAGCGTTCTATATTGTCGTTTTCCGACGGAAAGTCAGCTTGTAATTTACGTCGTAACCCCGTCCAGCTTGCAGGTAACGTAGTGTCTATTTCGCCCGGTACTACAATACGATAAAGCTCGCTTTCTTGAACAAACTCTACTTTATCCATGACGCCTAGGTCGCTAAAAATCTTACGCATGATGAAAGGGCGGTCTTCAGTGCCTAAGCCACTTAATTGATGCAGCGCGACTTCAAACTCATAGTCACCCCGTACAAATGAGGTGGCACAGCCTCCAGGTATGTTGTGGCGCTCCAATAGCAACGTGCGACTACCGCCCCGTTGTAGGGAGGTGGCTGCAGTAAGTCCTGCGTTACCTGCACCGATTACCACTGTATCGTATTGCTTCATGTCGAACTCCCACGTTACTAAAGCGCTCTTTCAAACCGAAAATTGATTTTGATGTAGCACCATTCTGCATGCCTATCCTTACAGTGTAAAGATCAATATGCAAAGGAGGTCAAAAAAGGGTGTTGACACTCAAACCCCAAAAGGCATTAGGATGAGATCAAGCGGAGGCTCAACCGATTTAGGAAGCCTTAAAATTCTAGAGACCGTTAACTGGAATATTGATGGCAGTCAGTATTGGATGCCTGATATTTCAATGCCATGGTATGATTGTGGGCTAACAACAAACAGCGTGTTAACGTAAGGGAAAATATAATGCCTAAAAATAGTAATGCAAAAATAATAATGGAGTTTAATGATCCACAATCTGTGGTAGAGAAGTTTTTTGCTGTTTGTAGTACTTGTGATTTCGACAGCGCGATGATTTATATTGACGAAGATTGTGTTTACCATAATGTTCCTTTTCATACAGCTAAAGGTAAAGAACGAATACATAGGGATTTGGTTGGTATGGGGAAGGCGATTAACCTATTTGAAGTCGAGATGGTAAACATTGCCGTAAATGGCAATGTGGTATTAACAGAGCGTATCGACACATTAGGTAGTCGGTTCTTTAAGGCTGCGCTACCAATAATGGGTACACTAGTGGTTGAAAATGGAAAAATTACAGAATGGCGAGATTATTTAGATTGGTCATTTGCTTTTGGGAAGGTAGGGAAAAGCATCTTTACTAATCCCTTTAAGTCTTAGCGGTAAAAAAACCTTTAGAGCATAAGTGAGATTCTGGGCTGAGATGTATATCAGCCCGAGTTATTTTTGTGTCCCTCTTATTTTAGCTGCTCGTTTTTCCAAAGCTTCATTCGTATTGCCATTGGGCGGGTCTATTAGAGATACGTCTGAGTAATTATCTTTATTCAAGTCACAGGAGATATCTCCTGTTTTATCCATACATTCGTTATTTTTAACGCTACCGTATGCAAACTCAGCGACTTGCTTGGTGCTGCAAGAAATAATACACAATAAAACAGTAAGTATCGAAAGTATTTTTATCATTCAGGTTGTGCTCTTAGATGTTGTAGTCAGAATTGGCGCCTTTTTTTCCAATGTGGAATAGACAACTAGATATAGTGATTTACTTCACTTCGACTAAAAATAACGTTAGGAACATTATCGATACCTATTATCAATACAGAATAATCCCCCTTGAATCCAGTTATCCACACATTTGCTGTGCCATATAGTTTTTGTCTAATTTGATTTACCTACCGGGCAAATGATCTATGCTCTAACATTAAGGTTTTTTTAGGGTATAGGTGAATTAAGTGTTATCGAACGTTAAGATTGGTGCGCGCTTAGGGTTAAGTTTTTCAGCGCTCCTTGTTTTACTCATTATTATTGCTGGTTTGGCATTGGTTCGAATGGCAAACTTTTCCGACGCAACCCGTAAATTCGTAGACGAAGATGTATCTCGTGTTATGCATGCTTCCGATGTCACCATTCAAGCCCAAGCTGCGGCGCTAAACCTTCTTCAAATCCTATCAACCTCAGAACGAGAAAAGCGTATCGGGCTGTACAAGACAATGGATGGCCACAACGCTGTGTTAGATGGCATTCTTGAGGCTTTTAAGGCTGGCGAGCTTAGCGGACAAGAAGAGTTGCTGTCTATGCTTATCGAAAAGCGAACGGCCTATAAAAAAGCATTCCTTGATACCGTTGATCTAGTGGAATTAGATCCTAAGGATGCTATTGAACAGTATAACAAAGATACTGAACCTGCCTTAGCTGCGTTGCTTGAAGCAATTAACCAATTATTGGTTTCAGAACAGCAGGCGCTGTTAGATGAACAGAAAAGTACCGAGCAAGAGAATCAGAATGCAATTTATATCATGGAGTTACTTTCCTTAGTTGCCACTGTGTTAGGAGGATTGCTCGCTTTTACTGTAAGTCGGAGTATTGTGGCGCCGATTAATAGAGCGGTGTCCGTTGCTCAACGAATGAGTAGAGGGGATCTGCGCCAGTATTCCCATAATGCAGAAGGCCAGGATGAAATTAGTGTTTTGATGCAGTCCTTCCACCAGATGAATACGGAGCTACATAGTTTAATCTCCTCAATTAGTGAGGCTTCCATAGGTGTCAACGGCTCAGCTGATCAACTTGATGACCCCGTTAAACAAGTAATCGGGGGTTCCTTGGCTCAAATGCAGGCGGTGGCACGCATTAGCGATTCTATGGTTACGTTTTCTACAGGAAGCGTCCAAGCATCAGAGACGGCAAGGGACGCAAAAATGCACTCAGAATCAGCCAAGGCACTGGCCGAGGAAGGCGAGGCATTGATTCAACAGACTGCATCAGAATTCGAAAAAATATCATCTACCATCGTCAGTACGTCTGATGCGGTAGAGGCATTACGGGAGCGATCGATTTCAATTCGAGAGTTGGTGACCACGGTTAAAGATATTGCTGAACAAACTAATCTTTTGGCGCTTAACGCAGCTATAGAAGCCGCTCGTGCAGGAGAAAGTGGACGAGGGTTTTCTGTTGTAGCTGATGAAGTTAGAAATCTTGCTCAGCGTACAGCACAAGCAACTGAGGAGATCAATGGTGTTATTGATGCTATCGATCGAGAAACGCAAACCGCTGTAGAAAGAATAGGGGATGGGCGTACTGAGCTGGAGGCAGGGGTTGCTCTTATTCAGAAAATGGTACAGCCACTTGGCGATCTTAATTCGGGCGCTACAGTTGCGGTTGAACAATTAAATGCACTGGAGACTGCGGTCGCCTCACAAGCCGAAGAAAGTGCCGCTATCGAACGAAATATCCGCGATATTGAAGCTATAACCACTGAGAATCAGGCGTCGGTAAAGCATGTTGCCAATACCACTGAGCGATTAAGCGAGCTTTCATTATCTTTGGGTCATTCGGTGAAAAAGTTTACGCTCGACTAATGTTTTTTAGGATCTCAATTGTGATGCCGTAAGTATTTTCACTCACTTTACTCCCCATACGCGAACAATCTGAAAGCAGGAATTATAACTCCTTGCACATACTGGTTAGACCAGATACGATAGGCTCTTTCATGGATGTGTAATCGACCGTTATCTTTGGTCGGCACGGTCTTTTAAGGAAGGTAATTACATGAGCGCTACACTCTCTTTGGATGGGTTGGTTTTCGAGGCGGTTGAATGGGCAGTTTCTGATTATGTTATGACGTTAACGCTGAATAGGCCAGATTCAAAAAACGCCATTAATATGGTAATGGCGAATGAATTGATTTATTGCCTTGATTATGCAAAGCAAGAGAGAGGCATTAGAGTGGTAGTGATTACGGCTAAAGGCTCGGTTTTTTGTGCTGGCGGTGATCTAAAAATGATGACAGGAGGGGGGGGAGTAACCAAAAGTACGGTGCCTAGCCGAGGAGATACAACTGATATTAGTCGTTGTATTCGTGATTTATATAAACCGGTGATTATCAAAGCCCAAGGTCATGTAATAGCCGGTGCGCTTATGCTTATCTGTAGCGCCACTCATGTAGTTGTTACGGATGAAGTGACATTTAGTGCGCCAGAAATCAAACGTGGGCTATGGCCTTATATGGTTATGGCCTCTCTATTTCGAGTAATGCCTCGACGTGTTGGTCTAGATTTTATTATGCGTGGTTTTAAAATTAACGCTGAACAAGCAAAAGCATGGGGGCTTGTATCGGAAGTTGTCCCGATCCTTGAATTAAATGAAACTGTTGCACAATTATCGTCAGAATTAGCGAGTTTAGCTCCAGGTACCATGCAATTGGGTCTGGAGGCCTTTTATCACCAAGAGGATCAAACAGTGAAAGAGGCGCTACCTTATTTGCAACAAATGCTTGCAAAAACAATTGCGTCTCCAGATGCACAAGAGGGAATAAGTGCTTTTTTACAAAGAAGGGAGCCTAAGTGGCGGTAATATTTTAAAAATCAATAAATCGGTTATAACTTACGCATCTAAAGCGCTGGATTGTTCTGCTGGCGACAAAGATACCACCAAATTCTTTTTCATCTGACCTTTCTTGAACATCGCGAAAAGCTCAATAACGAGCCATAATCTTGTCATAACGACCGGACTCTTTTAGTTTTTTAAGTCCGCTGTTGAAGTCTTTGCAGATTTGAGGGTCGCGAAAAGCCACCCGGTAGGGTGAGGATGGGAATATGGAGTGAAAGACTAGGGGGGCAGCGGTATCGAATTTTTGTATCTTTGATTTGTAATAGAGAAATATATTCTTATCAGCAATAACAACATCATCTCTGCCTAGGTATAAGCGGTTAACTTGAAGGGTTTGTTTGTGGACCTCTGAATAATGCGCCTTCTTTATTGCCGCAGCAAAATCTGAACCTAAGTACTTTTTTGCATTTTGAAATGCGACAATTTTCTTACCAGCGAGATCTGATAGGTTGTTGATGATTAGGCTGGATCTTTTCAGTGTTATTGCGTAATTCTGGTAGCGAATAACAACGTCAGATAGGCAGGCGTTTAAGCCAAATGCTTCGTTAACAGTTAAGGCTGCGTCCACCACTTTCTTTGCGTATAAAACAGGTACTTGTTTTAACGGAGGGAAACGAAGCGTTAGTGTGTGATCATTAAATGCCAACGCCTCCCTGACAATATCAATCTCCATACCCGAATTGTCTTCTTGAATAATATAGGGAGCTAAACTCATTCCAACGGCAGCTCTGATTTCTTTTGCCTGCACTTGCGAGGTGAATATTAAACAAAAACAAAGTATTACAAATATTAGCGGAAGGTCTGGCGACGTCTGTTTTGGGTTCATAGGCACTCTCAAACGTTTTGCTAGCGTAAGCCTAAAAGATAGCCTAGTTATTGGCGGATGGCTAACGGTTATGCTAAAAATACGGTGTAAGAACGTGCTAACAAGGGCTATATACTGCAAAAAATTCAGGCCGAAATTGTGTTATTGTTGAATGCGAACCAGATACTCTAAAAGAGGGCAGCAGTAGAACCCCAATTAAATCTTGATAAGTCTACAAACGAGCACGGTAAGGAAGTACGCCGCGACCCGTTTTAAATCTTGGGCGAAGGCACAAACATCGCCATTATTAATTGTAGACCTCAAGTTAGAAAGGTTCTTGCTTCATCTCGGTTTGACCATGTAAACAGCCCTTGTTTAAGGAAGGCAGATGACAATAAAAAGTGAATGGCTCTTAATATCAATCCTTTTGATAGCAAATGGCGCAAAAGCTAAAGAATTGATTATAAGCTTTTCTCCTGGCAATGCTGAGCCTTACGTATTCTTAGAAACGCAAGGTGATAACGAAATCCTTTCAAGCGGCATCCTTAAGGATTTAGCCGATGGGTTGGGTAAAGAAATGGGAGTTCCCGTTATCTATCAAAATCTCCCTAGGAAGAGACTGGTATCTGGACTCGAAGAAGGACGTATTCATGGAGTTTGCATTTGGAACCCTCTTTGGGTAAGCAATCCAGAGAATTATGATTGGTCAATACCGTTGTTCGAAGAGTCGGATTGGTTCGTCTTAAAAAAGGAAAATTACTTCCCCATTGAATCCTTTGACAATCTAAAGAGCAAGCGATTAGGAACTATTCTCGGGTATTATTATGTTGGCTTAACGGATCACTTTAAACAAAAGCTTATTATTCGGGATGATGTTAATACGTTGAGTCAAAATTTCAAGAAATTAGACAATAATAGAATTGACGTGCTTATCGATTCCAATATTTTAATCGAGTATTATATGTTGCGCAATAACTCTCGTGACCAGTATTCTATTGGAGAAAAAATAGCATCTAAGCACGATATATATTGTGGTTTTTCAAAGAAATCACCATTCCCAATTTCACAAATCAATGCTGCCTTTACGCGAATGAAAGATCGAGGGGATATTGAAAATATATTAAAGAAATTCAGACGGTCTTGGGTATCAGAGTAACGCACCAGGATACCTAAAAAACCATTTCAGGAACATTCTCAGGCACGATAAGCTCCCCTTCAGTTTTTAAAACAATCTCATCCACAGAAACCCCTGGAGCGCGTTCAATTAAATGGAATTTCCTATCATGAATTTCTATATAGGCTAAATCAGAAACGATTTTTTTAATACAGGCTGCACCAGTAAGGGGTAAGGTGCATTTCCTTAGTAATTTAGATTCGCCTTTTTTATTTGCATGAGTCATTGTAACAACGATGTTTTTTGCGCTTGCTACTAAATCCATGGCCCCTCCCATACCTTTGACCAGTTTTCCTGGAATCATCCAGGATGCAATGCTGCCATTCTGATCTACTTCAAATGCGCCCAGTACGGTTAGATCCACATGTCCACCACGTATCATGGTAAAGCTGTCAGCTGAAGAAAAATATGATGCCCCAGTAACTGCAGTGACTGTTTGTTTGCCTGCATTAATGAGGTCTGGATCAATATTTTCTTCTGTCGGAAATTCTCCCATCCCAAGTAAGCCATTTTCTGATTGCAGCATAACCTCCATACCTTCTGGGACGTGATTTGCAACTAATGTAGGAATACCAATACCTAAATTAACATAGTATCCATCACATAGTTCTTGTGCCACGCGCTGTGCAAGTTGCTCGCGAGTTAATGCCATGATAAAAACCTCTTTTTTCACTGGTAAGGATAGGGTATAACTACTTTGTTACGGTAAGTTTCTCAATGCGCTTCTCAAATGACCCCTTGATAACCCTGTTTACATAAATTCCCGGTGTATGGATATGGTTTGGATCCAATTCACCGGCCCTAACAATTTCTTCAACTTCCACTACTGTAATTCTTCCTGCGGTTGCTGCCATGGGGTTAAAGTTCATAGCAGTTTTACGGAACACAAGGTTGCCCATAGTGTCTGCCTTCCATGCTTTTACTAGAGAAAAATCAGCGGTAAGCGCCTCTTCCAATACATGCATTTTTCCATTGTATTCTCGAGTTTCTTTACCTTTGGCAATAGGTGTTCCATATCCTGACGGGGTGAAGAATGCGGGAATGCCTGCACCTCCTGCTCGCATTTTTTCTGCGAGTGTACCTTGGGGCGTTAACTCAACCGCTAATTCTCCGGAGAGTAATTGTTTTTCGAATAACGAATTTTCACCTACATAAGATGCAATCATTTTTTTAATTTGTTGCTCTTCTAATAGGATACCCAATCCAAATCCATCCACGCCCGCGTTATTTGATATGCACGTTAGTTCACGAACTCCCATGCATTTTATTTTCCCAATAAGTCCTTCGGGAATACCACAAAGACCAAATCCGCCAACCATAATGGTCATATTATTTGTTAGGCCATCTAATGCTTCATCATAACTTAATACCACTTTGTTAAAGCCCTGCATTCAGTTTCTCCCATATTCTAATAATATTATACAATCATATATCGAACAAGCTGGTATGACCAGATGAAAATGGCTACTATTAAAAATATCGACCCTAAATGCGGAGCAAGGTTCTCTGCTCACATTATCGAAGGAGTATTTATGAGTTTTCGTTCAAGTTGTATTAATTTCGGATTGAAGCTAATAGTCAAACCCTACCTTTCCAAAGTGGAATTTAACCCGCTTCTTAGATATATAAGCCGAACTACTGTTAGCGAAGTATGTAAATTAATTCCCATGCCACGTTCAGTTAAAATAATACAATCACAAATAGATGGTGTACCAGTAGAGTGGCTGGTTGATGAGAAAGCAAAAAATTCTAAAAACGTTGTCTTGTATATCCATGGTGGTGCCTTTATTGCGCTCTCACCAACCACCCATCGCAGTATTACGACAAGGCTTAGTAAGCTCTCCGGCAGTAAGGTGCTTGCTGTAGATTATCGAAAAGCGCCAGAATTTCCATTTCCTGCCGGTTTGAATGATTGTAAATCCACGTACATCTGGCTTTTAAATAACGGCTACAATAGCGCTAATATTATCATAGCCGGAGATTCTGCTGGTGGTAATTTGACACTAGCAACCATGTTATCCCTTAGAGATGACGGGCTTCCCATGCCAGTAGCTGCGATGTGCCTTTCCCCCTGGACTGACTTAACACTCTCAGGAAAATCCATGATCTATAATGCTGGAAATGACGTGATGATACCAGTGCACCGGATACCTGAACTCGTAAAAATGCTTTCCGATTATGATACCAAACATTACTTAATTTCACCTCTTTTTGCTGATTTAAAATATTTTCCCCCGTTATTTATACAGGTGGGAGAGTCTGAAGTGGTTTTTGACGATAGCCAGCGCTTAGTGGAATTGGCGCGAAGCCAAAATGTAGAGGTTGACTATAAAGTGTGGAAAAACACAGTGCATGTTTTTCCAATATTGGCCCCTTACCTACCTGAAGCCAATAGTGCAATAAAGAAAATGGCTAGGTTTGCCGCTAGGCACTTCAATGAAGAGCTAGCAACAAATAAGGTTTGATTTTTTACCTACCCTAAAAGCCTTATAGGTTATATCAAGAGAGTTGAACTCGTTGCGTATATACATTATTCTGGTATGACCAGTTTGGGTTTGCATAAACTAACGCTAAAAGGCTCGGGGCTTTTCATGATAAAAATAATATTTATTTCTATTACTATTTCTATATTTGGTGGTTTAATTGTGAACGCTGCTGTGGCGTCCCAGGTACCTCGACTTCAAGATAGTGGTATTGATTTTTCTAAAATTAGTACAATAACTCAAAAACATCAGCTTGCGATTCTTCATGAATCCAAGCCTATGGAAATAGTTATAGATGACGAAAAGGAGAGGGTGGATGTACGCTTCGTTTCAGCCATTGCAACAATAGATGCGCCTATCGAACAAGTGCGATCGACGATTCTTGATTTTTCGCGGTATAAGGAATATATGCCGCAGTTAAAGAAATCTAACGTGCGGAAAAATGATAAATCAGGGGTTGTTGTTGATTTTAAATTGAAGTTTTTATTGCCTATTATCAAAGTGAATTTGGATTACACGCTTCGCTATCAAGAAGAGGAAAATGGCGACATTGTTTGGGATTATGTGGAAGGGGATATTGAGGGGAACATGGGCCGCTGGGAGTTAGTGCCCCTTAGCAAAAACACTACCATGGTAATCTATACGGTTTGGAACGACATGCGTAGCATGGGTTTTTGGGTTCGAATGGTTCTCAATGCACAGCCAGACCTTGAGGTTGCTATGCCTATTAGTACTACTGCCTTGGTTGTCGATGCCCTAAAAAAAGAATTGGAAAAGACATTAAAAGAATCTGCACCTAAAAGTATGTTCACGAAAAGTTCTAGACCACCACAAATTTCAGAGTTAGGTGTTTCAGCTACCACCTTTAAATCCTTGGCTAAGATTGGGACCTTGATGTTAATCCATCCAAAACAACAAATTCCAAAAAAAGAAGGTTCCGATCCAGTCGATTTACTATTTATTTCTGCTGGTCGCGTCGTACAAGTGCCGATTGAAAAAGCTAAAGCGATGACCTTAAAATTTGATCGTTACCATGAGTTCTTCGATCAGGTCGATGAGGTTGATGTTAAAGAAATCGGTGGCAACATTGTTGCCGACTGGGAGTTGGAGTTAGGATTTGGTGTTATTAGCATTGGAGTGGACTATGTATTGGAATATAATTGGCGAAATAAGAACACCTTAGATTTTTCTCGGCTTAGTGGCGATATTGAATATATACATGGTTCCTGGGAGTGGTTTTCACTAGATAATGAGACAACCTTGTTTTTTTATACCAATGCAAGCGTAGTTGGTGATGAAGCGGGAATGATATTAAAGCTTGCAAACCTTATACCGAATAAAGATTTGGTATTGGGTAGTTCAGCGGCTGCCGTATTGGCAGAAAATCAGGCGCCTTGGATTGAGGAAAATGCTAAGTAATTGGATATAATACGTGATGCCCGTATTGGCGGGCATTCTCGTTAGTACCGTGAAGATTAAGCTGTCAACGCTTGAACCTGTTGGCTGCTTTTTCAAAGACGTCAAGAAGCTCACCAAGTTGTTCTGCATCCCGTTCCACGAGTTTTTTAGCTGCGTTACGTGCTAGCTTGTCTTCAGCGTTTAATATGGAGCGGGTTAGTTTATTATAGGAGGCGAAATGGAAATCAGCATTGACAAGAACCTTAAAGACATGTTGATAAATATCGTAAACATCACGTAGCGAATTGATAGAAAGCTGGTAGGCGATATTATTGGATCCCTCTACAACCAAATCCCAGTATTCCAAGACGATTTCTAAGCGATTATCATCATTTGACTCTTTTAATTGTTGTGTTTTCTCAATCAATGCCTCACCAAACCCTTTGCCGCTTCGCAGTGCAGCTAAGCGTGCTGCGTCGATGGCTAAGGCTGTACGCATTTCAATAAGGCTGCGAATAGCGTTCACATCAACAACATCATTTTGCTTAATAAGGCTTGTTAATAGGTCAAGACCAGCCGTTTTACGATAGTCGTTAATGCGTGTCCGCCCGCCATGCTGTATTGTAATGAGCCTTGCTTGCCCTAATCTTTGTACGGCCTCTCGAATGGCGCCACGAGAATTGTTGTAACTCTCAACCATATTTCTTTCTGAGGGCAGCAGGCTACCTGCTGGAAGCTGCCCTGAAATAATCTGGCTTCTTAAATCCTCAAAAATTGTTTGGGCCGTGGTTTTTTTTATGATTTCTTGTGAATTTTCAGGCATGACAACTCCGGTTATTAGGTACATTTGGTGCGTTGATGTACGAATATACCATCGTCAAAAGCCGGTTTAGATAAACAAAACCTGTGCGCCACCAATTAATGCGCCAAGTATACCACCCATTGCTATGATAATCGCCTGCTCAGACGCAAGCATTTGCTTCAAGAAATCAAGAAATTCATCCGTTGAGGTCTGCTTCTTTGAGCGCATAATCGCTAGAACATTGAAGTTACTATCGACATATTGTGACACTTTATGTTTTACGAGTGGCATGGCGTTCAACACCTCCTTTCCTACCCAGCGTCGAACGACATCTTTTTGTTGTAGTGACACCGCTTGAGTTAAAATAAGGGATGCCTGGGGGATATTTCGCGGGATTGCTGTATTGATATGATAATCAAAGGTTTGATTAATAATATCCTCATTAACCTGATCAATCATCAGAGTAATAAGTTCTGCAAGTACAAGAAAATCATTAGCAATGAACTCTTGAATATTTTCCAAAAGTTCCTGTTTCCTTGAAGGGATTGCACCTTGTAGGGCAAAGCCCAGTACCCGTTTTGGTTCTGCGGGAAGCCAAAGCATTACTAAGGCCAAATAGTTGGTTGCTAACCCTACAATCCCACCGACAACGGGTAATACCCAGGATGCTGCTTGAGAGAGATAAAGTGCGTATTGCAAGAAACCTAATATCCCACCGAATATTCCACCGTACCAAACAATAAAACGTATTTCACGACCAGCGATGCTGTAAACGAGTTTTTCCATGATGTCGGGTTCAAAGGATAGCAACCTATCGAAAATGTAGTTTCGGATCCCCACTTTTTCTTGGCCATGCTCCATAAATAACGATAACGCCTTGGGTGCCTCAAGTAACATATGTTCGAACACATTATCTTGAAAGGTTTTTAGCGTTTCCTCATTTATCAATGCCTGGTATTTTTCTGGAATTCGATATTTGTTATCGATATATACTTTTTCAATGGCAGTATGTATGGCAACTTTATTGTCTTTAAGTATTTTTTCAATGTCAACTGCGTTAGCAATATCGTCCATTTGTATCAATTCATTTTCAACAACATTGGCAACCAGCTTAGCAAAGGTAGGCAACCCTTTTGGAACGATACCTTGCCACTTAAAAACGCCAAATATACGAATTTCTTGAACAGGGCGAAACATCATTCGAAGTGCAAACCAGTTAGTAAAAAAACCGATAAATCCACAGGCAAAGGGAAATAGAAACATCAATCCAGTCATAAAAATCTCTCTTAAATAAGTCAGGGTTGGTTATGAACGAGGTATTTATATTGTTATGTGCTTGTAAAAGAATAACTACGCTAGTAGTCTGGTCTGACCAGTATAAATATCAGAACATTGTTGTCAACTAATTAGGGCTGCGTACTGTTAGTCAGTCCTACTATATTTTTTCGCTCAGCGAGGCTAAAGCATTGATAATAATAAATTCGTTCGAAAAAAAACGATGTATAACAACTACACTATTAATTGCCGTAGCATTTTTTTCTAGTTCAGTAAGTCATGCACAGCTAGCCCAAAATTTGTTTATAGGTAACCCTAAAGCTGCTGCACTTGGTAACGCTGTCACCGCAGACCCCCCAGGTATTGACTCAATACACTTTAACCCCGCAGGCTTGGCGAGATTGAAGGGGCGTAGGTATGAATTAAAATTTACGGTAGCTGATGTGGATGCCAAAGGTGAATTTACAGAGTCTACAAATCCTGAAGTGGTGGCACTAAAAGAAGGGTTTCATTTAGACGACCCAATTGCAAACACTGAAAGTGAAGTCGAGAGCTACGCTGTATTCTTGCCAGGCAAGGGGATTGTTGAGGTACCATTTGCGGCAGCCCCCCTGGGCGGCATTTCGTTTAGTCCTCCAGGTTCTAACATGACCTTTGCTACAGGTGTTTATTCAACTTTGACGTTGGGCGCTACGCGAGCAGATGATGATCCAGGGCGCTTTGCTGGTAGGCAGATGGGACTAACTCGCCTTACCTATTTTTCTCCATCAGTTGCGCTACAGGTGAATGACAGTTTGGCCGTGGGTTTTTCACTAGGCTTTTCCTATTTTGGTTTAGGGTTGGACTTGCCGTTTCGTACCCCTAATATCGCTATTGGCGCAATTTCCCAAATTCAAGCTGTGGGGTGTGGCTTTGATGATAATGGTACAGACCCGTTCCTTACGCTCATCAGAGATGTTATTGACCTGTGTGGTGATGCATTAAGCCCCTTTGAGGAATTATTTACATTAGAAGTGTCTGTCGATGACCCTTTAACCTTGTCTTACAACGTGGGTGTGCTTTGGGATGCAACCCCTTGGTTGACCTTTGGGCTGGTGTATCAAAGTGCATCATTACATGAGTTGGAAGGGCGGGTGGGGGTTAGAATGTCCCCAACGCTTAATAACGTTCTTGCGGGTGTTTATGATAGCTCAGAGTCAAATGCCAATCTTCTAGAAACTTTGGGCATCGGTCGAAATGCAGACGGTACGTTTGATATTGAGAAAGCAGGGTCTATCGACATTGAAATGCCTCAGCATCTTTCTGTCGGCCTTAGCGTTGATCTAACGCCGAATATTAAGGTAAATTTCGACGTAAAGTGGACAGAAAGTTCTGTGTGGGAATCATGGTTATTTGTTCTTGAAGAAGACATTGCCGTATTAAAGTTATTGGAGTTAGCACAAATAAACGGCGTTACAGGTAGCTCAATTGATATCCCAAGAGGCTTTGAAGATACCATTAACTGGGGCGTTGGTGTTGAGTATCGTTATTCTGACAACTTAGCATTGCGATTGGGATACGAGCCTAGGAAATCAGGTATACCTGATGACAAAATTGATTTCTCCATACCTCTTGGCGACATGGATCTCTATGGTATGGGTTTTAGCTGGCAAACGGATAAAGACAGTACTCTAGATTTTAGTGTGATGTACGGAAAAGTCAGCGAATTTACTCCAACAGGCAGCAGTACTAACGGTAATAACTATAAAGGTGACAACATAATATTTAACCCATTTGCGGGGTTAGATGTCTCTACAGAAATAGGTTTTTTTGTGGTAGAGGTTGGATATAACACAATATATTAACGTTCTAATTTCGCTACATTTTATTGACCAACATATAAAGTGTCAAAAAACGAGTTTACCAAAAACCCAGTTGAATGTAGTTGATTGTAGTTGAAGGCAATCTTCTTCATAGGTATACTGGTAGTACCAGTGATGCATTGACTGATTCTTTGCCTATTTAAGGAGTGCTATTTTGAGTACCGATTCCGCCGATCTAAACAATATTAGTAATCATAAGTCAGTCAATAATATAGTTAATATTCCAGAAACTGAGCTAAAAAGAATATTGAGAATTCAACAAAAGTCATTTTCGACGCACATCTATCCCAGTGTTATAGAGCGAATACAAAATTTAGATAAGTTAAAAAACCTTCTGTTAGAAAACAGAGAAATGCTTACGAATAAGATTTCTAGTGATTTTGGTGGGCGTTCTGAATATGAATGTTTCACCGAATTTGCTACTACATTGGCGGAAATAGACTACGCTAAGAAAAATTTAAAAAAATGGATGAAAGCAGAGCGAAGAAAATCGGGATTAATGGGATATCCTGGGACTGCAAAAGTGATATTTCAGCCAGTGGGAGTGGCTGGTATTATCGCACCATGGAACTATCCAATCTATATTTCTGTGGGCCCCTTAGTGGCCGCTATGGCAGCAGGAAACAGGGTTATGATTAAACTGTCAGAACATACGCCTTCTTCTAGTAAAGCATTGGCTTCCTTGATTAACGAAACCTTTGATGAAAATTATATTCGCGCGTTTACGGGTGATGTCAGTGTTAGCATTGAGTTTTCTACACTTCCGTTTAATCACCTTTTATACACGGGTTCAGGAACAGCCGCGAAATCCATTTTGCATGCTGCTGCTGAAAATCTAACACCAGTAACATTAGAGCTCGGAGGAAAGTCACCTGCCATTATCCATAAAAGTTTCCCAATTCATCGAGCGGTTGATGCAATCGCTATAGGGAAAATGTTTTCAGCCGGGCAGAGCTGCGTGGCACCTGATTACGTGTTTTGTTATGAGGATCAAGTGGAAGAGTTTATCGCCACCTATACCTCTGTAGTAGAAAAAAGCTTTCCAACCATGTTGCACAATAAAGAGTATTCGAGCGTTATCAATTCTGGTCATGCAGAAAGACTAAGAGGGTATATTTCAGACGCAATAGAAAAAGGTGCTCAAGCGATCGAAATCAATCCCGGCAGTGAGGATTTTGAGGGCTCTAATAAAATGCCTCATACGTTATTGTTCAATGTGAATGACTCCATGATCATTGCTGAGGAGGAGATTTTTGGCCCTGTGCTAATTATACATACCTACAAAGACTTGAGTGAAGCGGTTAATTATGTCAATAGTCGACCACACCCCTTAGCACTTTATTATTTTGATTATGATAAGCCGAGGGTGGAGTATATTTTGTACAACACTATTGCGGGGGGAATGGATATTAACGATACGATGAAACACGTTGTGGTATCGGATCTGCCTTTTGGTGGGGTCGGCGCCTCGGGCATGGGACAGTACCATGGTAGAGAGGGGTTTTTAACGTTTAGCAATGCCAAAGGTATACGTACGACAGGCAGGCTAAATTACAACAAACAAATGCTTGCGTTGTCGGGTAATCCAAAAGTGATTGATGTCGCCAAAATATTTTTGAGAATGTAGTTTTTTATTACGATCAATAATTCTTAATGTCCACATTTGGTGAAATGTAAATGAACGATTCAATCAATAATGATATTTTTGACACATATAGGGGTTTCCAATATCAACCTGATAATAAAAAAGGTCACTATGAAAGCTACTATCTTAGGGCTAATCACCCCTCTGATCCCCAGGCATTTTGGATTCGATACACTATTTTTTCTCCAAAAGGGGCTCCAGAAAAAGCTATTGGCGAGTTGTGGTGCATCTTTTTTGATACTGAAAAAAATGAAGTCGTAGCAGCAAAAAGCGAAATTGATATCGCACTTTGTCGGTTTTCATCGACAAATTTGGAAGCTAACATCGAACAATCTTACCTCAAAGAGGACGGGCAAGGCGGTATTCTTAAGGGCAATGCTAGTTCCTCCGGAAATGTATTGTCTTGGGATCTTAGGTACGAAAGTAACGGAGAAAAAGCATTAACGTTATTGCCCATGTCTGCTTATGGTGCGCCGATACCGAAAGCGAAAGGTTTAATCGGATGTCCCCATGTCACCTTCAATGGAAAAATAGTTGTCAACGGAACATTAATAAATATCGATGATTGGCGAGGAAGTGAAAATCATAACTGGGGATCTAAACATACCGACAAGTATTACTGGGGGCAAGTTGCAGGATTTGATAACGATGAAAATGCATTCCTTGAATGTATCACCAGCAAGTTGAAAGTAGGGCCTATTTGGCTACCAGAAATAACGTTGGCTGTTTTGCGTGTTGGTGGCGAGGATTACGGTTTTAATGGGCTGAAAACCCTGGTGAAATCGAAAGCCAACTGTAAAGATTTCGACTGGACTTTTAAGGTAGCTAGGCCCGGAGCAATATTAACTGGAAGTTTTCAGGGGGATCCCAATCACTTTGTGGGGTTAACCTATTACAACCCTCCGCAAGGGTCAAACACATGCTTGAACAGTAAGGTTGCAAAGTGCGAACTTGTATTGGAGCGAAAAGGTAAACCAACAATCACTCTGAATACAAGTAAGCGTGCAGCATTTGAAATATTGACAAAAAACACCAACCATGGAATTCCCGTGGTTGCATAGGTGTTATACGATTTCGCAGCTTACCTGAGCTGGATGTCTGTTAGCAGATAGATTGGTTGATAGACGAAACATCGCTTCTTTCTAGAAGCTTACTATTACTTAGGAGAAATACAATGAGTCTTAAATTTTTATCAGATGATTGGTTTACTAAAATTGAAGAACTAATTGCCGCACTCGGTGATGTAGAGGTGCCTGAGGCATTGCATGATTTAGTGCTTAACGTAACGGTTACCGATACCGAATGGGGAGAGCGTGATTTATGCATTGATGCAGGCAACATGAAAAAAGGCCACGCGAGCCATGCACCAACAAAAATGATTATGCCCGTCGATTTAGCGCACAGATTGTTTGTTGATAATGATCAGTCTGCAGGGATGCAGGGGTTTATGAGTGGCCAAATAAAGGTTGAGGGTGACATGAGTAAACTTATGGCGATGCAGACAGCTCAACCATCGGATGCTCAAGTCGAGCTTCAAAAACAAATTCTTGAAGTGACTCTCGCGTAGAGCAGTCATAGACTTGATATTAAGCTACTGAGATAATCATCTCTCCCGAGTGAAGACTATCTCAGTAGTAGGTAACTAAATATTTATCGTTATAACTTTCTCAACTAAATTATATCTCGTCTATTTCCGATCATCCAATAACACTTCAGGAATCGATGATGTCAGTTATTCAGAGTTTATCAAGTAAATAATTAGGAGAGTACGCGTATGAGTAGACGAGTGAATGTTATTGGTGTGGGTATGACAAAGTTCACCAAGCCTGGGGATCCAAAAGGGCAAGATTATCATTTGATGGGCGCTGATGCAGCAAGGTTAGCGTTAAAGGACGCAGGCATTGACTACAGTGAGATACAGCAAGCATGGACAGGTTATGTCTATGGCGACAGCTGCAGTGGTATGCGGGCGCTCTATGAAGTCGGGCAAACTGGAATTCCGATTTTTAATGTTAACAGTAATTGTTCTACCGGTTCCAGTGCCTTGTTTGCTGCCCAGCAAGCTGTTTCATCTGGGGTTATAGAAGTAGCGTTGGTGTTAGGATTTGAAAAAATGGAAAAGGGCGCCCTTGGTGCAAAATGGGGGGATAGAATTCCACCGACAGGGTTGCATCTTGAGGCGCAGCTGAAAATACAAGCATTTGCTCCCGCACCTGTGGCGGCACAAATGTTTGGTGGAGCAGGTGTTGAGTACCAGAAAAAATACGGCATTGCCGATGATACATTTGGTCTCATTGCGGTAAAAGCAAGAAAGCACGCTAATGCTAACCCGTACGCGCTGTTTAGTAATTTGTTGACGCTAGAGGAGGTTATGGCATCACCAACACAGTACGGGCCGCTCACTCGTTATCAATGCTGCCCTCCGACCTGTGGAGCCGGTGCAGCCATTATTTGTTCTGATGATTTCGCGAAGAAAAAGGGCATTAAAAATCCAGTTTATATTGCTGGTCAAGCAATGGAAACTGATCAACCTGATAGCTTTCAGGATAGCATGATGGGTGTTGTCGGTTATGGCATGGCGCAGCGCGCTGTGGCGTCTGTATACGAACAAGCAGGGTTAGGGCCAGATGATGTGAATGTAGTAGAACTGCACGATTGCTTCACCGCCAATGAATTAATCACCTATGAATCTCTTGGGCTAACACCGGAAGGTACTGCGGAAAAGTTCATTATGGATGGGGATAATACTTATGGTGGTAAAGTTGTTGTCAATCCATCAGGCGGATTGCTATCCAAAGGTCACCCATTAGGTGCCACAGGATTGGCGCAATGTACAGAATTGGTGTGGCAACTTCGAGGCCAATCCGAAAAGCGTCAAGTGGAGGGAGCCAATGTCGCATTACAACATAATATTGGAATCGGTGGATCTTGTGTTGTGACCATGTATAGAAAGGACTGATTCAGGTTATAAAGGTACCTCAATTTCTCATGAGGTACCTTTGCACGAGGATGGCTATCATTTCTTAGTCAATTTGTATCCCTGCAATACGTTTAGCAAAATCTTTCTTTTCTTCTACCCTCATCGCACGAGTAATTTGAATGCGTTGAGCTTGTGGTGATCCTGCACCGTGTAGAGATTCAGTAAGATAGCCTACAGCATTTCTTCCTAGTGTCATATTCTCGATTAAACGCAATATGCGAGCTCTGTGCTCAACAGGAACGGAGGCCTTTCCTTGTAAGTATTTTTCAAGCAACGGCCCTGTAATCTCGTGTTTAAAATCTTGCTCTGAGGGGAGGGTGACCATAAGACCTCCGGCTAAGTCTTGAGCCAATCGAGAAATTTCATAGGGGAATCGTGTCACGTTATGTTTGCAAATATTAGCAAGCATTTCATCGTTTTTGTAAATTCCCGATGGTAGCTTCTTCGCTTCATAGGACGATGCAATGCCCGATGAATAAATCGTTTCATTTAGATGGGTCATTTCCACCAGTTTATCTTTTATGTGACTCGCCTTTTCAGCACCATTGTAATCAGCAATGGTAGCAGCCGCTCCAATTATGACGTCGCCCAAACCGGTTTTGCAAACGTAACTAGCGCGATGATATGAGGTGAAACGAGAAACCATATCTTGTGCAAATTCAGTTTCTCCGTCCATGAATACGTGATCCCAAGGAATAAACACATTATCAAAAATCACCAGTGTTTCCTGGCCACCAAATTTTGCATTACCTTTGTCTATATCACCTTCTTCTAATGCTCGAAGATCACAGGATTGCCGCCCGTAAATATGGGTTATTCCCACGGCATGGGCCGGAATCATTCCTACAACGGCATAATCTTTATCTTTTTCTGATAAATTCATCGTTGGCATAACGCATATCCAGTGGGAATTGAGACCACCTGTCATATGCGCTTTGGCGCCCTTAATGTAGATACCTTTTTTTGTTCGCTTTATTACATGCAAAAATAGGTCTGGGTCTGATTGTTCACTGGGACGTTTACTGCGATCACCTTTGGGGTCAGTCATACCCGCACCAATGATAAGATTGTGTTGTTGGGCTTGTTTTAAAAAATTAAGATAGCGCTGGTGATATACCGTTCCATGTTTTTGATCGATGTCATAGGTGATGGAGTGTAAGACACTGATGGTGTCGAGCCCGGCACAGCGCTGAAAACAAGTGCCAGTTATTTGCCCGAGGCGGCGTTGCATTCGGTTCTTTATCACTAAATCTTCCGGGCTCTCTACAATGTGAAGAAAGCGATTGACTCTCTCGTTGATGAGAGGAGACCAGGCAGTTGCTAAGTCTGGATCTTCGATGGCAAGGTCGTAGGTGGCTTTAAGGGCGTTAATGGAGGGGCGAATAATGGCATGATCAACAGGGTTTTGAATCTGCTTGCCAAACAAATACACCTTAATGTCCCTTCCTCGTAGACTCTCAACATACATCATTGCCTGTTTTTATTGGGGAGAATACTGACCATTGTTCTGTGGCGCTTACTTCTGCTACATTATTATTGGGGCTTTTGATCATCAGATTGCCTATGTGTAATTATTGATTATATTTGTTTATATCTCTGCCAATAACTGATCGGCAATTTTCTCGGCAGCTTTGCTGGCCATGGCCATAATAGTTACTTGAGGATTGGCCCCCAAGGCACTGGGAACAGAGCTACCATCCATTACATATAGATTGTCAACATCGAACACTTTATGATTTGGATCACAAACCCCTTTAGATTTATCAGTAGCAATTCGTGCGGTGCCTAGAGGGTGATAAGCGGAGAGTAAAAAATCTCTAGGCTTGTGGGGTTTATTTAGAAATTTCCGTAACTCTGCTTCATTACGAATGGGATCGTATTTCTTATGACCAGGTATATTGATTTCATCGGCTCCTGCTTTGAGATAAAGGGTCGCTAAAACCTCTATGCCTTCCATAAAAAGTTTAAAATCGCTTTTATTCATACTGTAAGAGGCAAGGGGGATGTCACGACCTAACAAACCCCACACACGACCCCGACTTTTCTCCCGTAACATAAAGCCAAAGTACGCCGTATTTTGAAATCGCTCAGTGTTTTTTATAAACTCTTCTCCATAATCTAAACCGGATATGCCATGAACGATAAACGGTGGCGTACCGCCTTCAAACGTCAAACGTTTTTTTGCATAATCGTGTATTCCGTATCCTTGCGGAATAGAGCGGGAGTTATCAAACTCCTGTCCACTAAAATATCCAGTAACTACACCACCGGGGTGTACCGAAAGGTTGCGCCCCAACCATCGATTTTTAATACCGTTTCGTTTCAAAAATACGGGAGTATAAAAAGTACCCATTGATAGTATGGTTTTACTTGTCTTAATAGTAAGGTGAATGGCATCACCGTTTTTACCTTTTCCTTCAGCCACTAAACCTTCGACGGTGTTACCTTGTCGAAGTAGTTTTGTAGCTCGCATTCCAGTAAACAAAAATGCGCCAGAGTCTAATGCTCTTGGTATATAGCTGACATTGGTTGATTTTTTTGCTTCAGTAGGACAACCAAATTGACATAGCCCCTGGCCGTCACATCCTTCTGCATTCCGCAGAAGTGGCTGATGATCGATTAATCCCATCGCGTCGGCCCCCTTTGCGATCATATCACCAAGAGGGCCGACGTATTTTTTATCTGCTCTTTTGCTACTGATAATCTCTTCTACTTGTTCGAAATAGGGCGCCATTGTTTCATCAGTAAATTCGCTTAAACCCTCAGTACGCCATTCCGCCATAACATCGGAGGGTGTTCTCATGCAGGTTCCTGAATTGATGGTTGTTGTGCCACCTACTGTTTTACCTAACGGTATAGGGATAAAGCAGTTTCCTATTGTTCCGGTTGCCCCTTTACCTCGATAGAGTTTGGAAATCATATCGACTACTTTGCCATTAAAGTCTTTACGTTGGTAATGCTCCCCTTCCTCTATGAGTACAACGGCTAAACCTTTACTGGAAAGTTCATAAGCTGCAGCAGCGCCACCAGCCCCAGTCCCTACAATAACGACATCAGCCTCAAGCTCTTCGTCAGATTCAAAGTCTTGCGCACGAGAAATTTGTTGTTGCCAAGATTGTTTTTCTTCATGAAGTGGAATGGTTACTCCATTATGAGTTTTAACGGTCTCAATTGTTTTTTTATCTAATAGGAAGGCTAGCTTAAAGGGGATGGACGCTATACGTAAATAGTTCCCTGTAATTAACGTATAGGACCAACGTTGAAGCAGCTGTTGCCGCTTTTCGATGCTGAGGCTAGAGAAAAAACGTCCGCATGTTATGACTCCACGTAACTCTATGGGTATGAGTAACAAACTTATACCGACAAGAGCGAGAGAAGAGTTATTGGTGATGTCTTTAAAATTGCTTATTAGTTTTTTACTAGTAATTGCAGGTAGATCCTCACCTACAGGGAAAAGAGACTCAATAAAAGCATTAGTAGATTTTTGAAATAGCACGGTATCTCTCGCGTTAATATAAAAATAAGTTACATCACAGAGTACTCTCGCAAGTTGCGGTGTCAAACCGAGTTACTTATGTGTCGCCATTTTATAGTTATTTTTGATACTTGTTTCTGGTATGACCAGTTGCCATTAACAGTACGCTGAATTATGATCGTTTGCAACAATGTCTAAATCGGGATGTATAGATCACAACGCGTAGATCACAATACACAAATCACAATGCTCAGATTGAAATGAGGATATACAATGAGTACAGCATATATAGTTGACGCAGTTAGAACTGCTGGTGGTAAAAAAAATGGTCGTTTAAGTCAGATTCATCCTGTTGATCTAGGGGCCACAATATTGAACGCACTTGTTGATAGAACGGGTATTGAGCCTGCTGCTATTGATGATGTGATATTTGGGTGTGTCTCTCAGATTGGCCCTCAAACCTTTAACTTGGCAAGGACAGTTATTCTTGCATCTGAACTGCCTGATAGTGTCCCTGGGGTCACCGTTGATCGACAATGTGGTTCAGGGCAGCAGGCAATTCATTTTGCAGCACAGGCGATAATGTCCGGAACCCAGGATGTTATTATTGCTGGTGGTTCTGAAAGTATGAGCATGGTACCCATTGGTGCAACCTATATGGCGTCAGAAAAAGCAGGAATGGCTGGCCCCTTTGATAGTGTCAAACTGCAGGAAAAATATCCAGGATCATCCTTCAATCAGTTTGATGGAGCGGAAAAAGTAGCAGCAAAATACGCTGTCACAAGAGACATGCTTGATAATTTTGCTTATGGCAGTCACGTAAAGGCAGCCGCTGCCTGTGAAGCTGGGAAGTTTGACAATGAAATTATTCCCATTGAAATCACTGTTGATGGTGAACGTCACCTGCATCAAGTAGATGAAGGTATACGATTTAACCCTGTTCTGAGCAAACTTCAAAGTTTACAGCCTATATTAGACAATGGAATTATTACTGCGGCTGCGGCAAGTCAAATTTGTGATGGTGCATCCGCGGTGCTGGTAGTGAGTGAAAAGGCGCTTAAAGAGCATAATTTAACACCACTAGCAAAAATACATAGCATGGCGGTGGTGGGTTCCGATCCAGAAATGGTATTAGAAGGCCCCATTCCATGTACTAAAAAAATACTCAAACAAAGCGGGTTATCCATCAGTGATATAGGGATTTATGAGGTTAACGAGGCATTTGGATCCATTCCCTTAGCATGGTGCAATGCGTTGCAGGCTGATATCTCCAAGCTTAACGTGAACGGTGGAGCGCAAGCGCTGGGGCACCCGCTAGGGGCAACGGGTGCAAAATTAATGACTACCTTGATGTATGAGATGAGGCGACGAGGAGATCGCTTTGGATTGCTCGCTATTTGCGAGGGACTGGGAACCGCTAACGCCACGATTATAGAGAATTTGTTTTAGAGATAGCTTTTTAAGGAGGCCTTTAATGCAGATTTAGTAATAACACTAAGGAAGAAAATATGACTGAGCAACTCTTTGACCTAACCTTGACTGAAGATCAGCGTATTACGCGTGAGTCTTTACAGCGCTACTCAGATACAGAACTTAACGCTATTTCTCGTAGCTCTGACGAAAATTCTGTGCCGCCGAAGGATTTTTTAGATAATTCCATGATGTTAGGTTTGTCGATTTTGCCTATTCCTGAAGCCTATGGTGGTGCGGGTATGGATAGAACACCATTATCTAATGTGTTGAATGCTGAAGACCTTGGACGTGGTGATATGTCGTTGGCTATTGCAATGTTAACACCCCTTGCATTTGTTAACACTGTATTGGATCAGGGAACGGAACGTCAGAAAGAAAAATACCTAACGCCTCTTGCCGCTGAAAAGTTTGTAGCAGCAACTATCGCCATAATGGAACCCCGTGCGACTTTTGAGCCTTCTACACTTGAAACCAAAGCAGTCAAAAAAGAGGAAGGTTATGTCATTAACGGTGTCAAATCCATGGTGGCGTTAGGGGAAAGTTCAGCATTTATTTTGGTGATTGCAGATTTAGAAGGTGAGGGCCCCAGTGGTTTTATCGTAGAAATGGACGCAGAAGGCCTACGTTATACTGAAGAAAAATGTATGGGCCTTCGACCTTTGGAACTAAGCCGTCTTCATTTCGACAACGTCTTGGTAGGCGCTTCTGCCAAATTAGGTGAAAATGAAAAGACATTGGACTTACAACGGCTTATTGATCTCAGTCGTTTAGGTACTTGTGCTTTATCCGTTGGTTGCTGTCAAGCGGTACTAGATTATGTGATTCCTTATGTGAATGATCGTGTGGCTTTTGGTGAGCCAATCTCCAATCGTCAATCCGTTGCATTTATGGTAGCCAATATCGCCATTGAATTGGATGGTATGCGATTAATGGTGCTACGCGCAGCCTCCAGGGCGGAGCAAGGTTTGGACTTTCACAAGGAGGCGTATCTTGCACGGACACTTTGTGCGAAACAAGCGATGGAGATTGGAACGAATGGTGTCCAGTTGTTGGGAGGGCATGGCTTTTGTCGTGAACACCCGGTGGAACTTTGGTATCGAAATTTGCGAGCTATCGGCATATTGGAAGGCATAGCGTCGATATAAAATTAAAGGCCAGCGCCCAATAAAGAATAAAATAGAATAAAATAGAATAAAGGTAAAGTAGAAATAAAACAAACAGTAGGAAATCACAAATGATTAATTTGGAACTACCTCAACGACTTACAAATTCACAATCAATGATGAACAGCATTGCGTCCAGTATTTTTAGACCTGTTGCAAGAAAGTATGATGGTTTAGAGCATACTGAAGCACCCAAAGAACTTGAAATGTTAGGTAAACTGGCGGGGCAGGGAGATGGAGCTGTTGCTGCCGCGACAAAATCGGGAGATGAGCGTGTGGCCGGCATTAAAAATGCGGGTAATATGTCGGGTATTATTGCAACCACTGAATTAGCTTGGGGTTGTTGCGGCATGATGTTATCGATTCCCGGAGTTGGGTTGGGCAATGCGGCGATAAGTGCTGTTGGTAACAAAGAACAAAAAGAACGTTTTGGTAAACTATACTGTGCAATGGCGATTACTGAACCGAGCATGGGGTCGGACTCAGCTGGAGTACAAACTACGGCAGAGCAAGAGGGGGAAGAATGGGTTATTAATGGCGAAAAGATTTTTGTCACGGCTGGCGAGCGGGGTGATGCCGTTGTTGTGTGGGCAAGTCTGGACAGGTCTCTTGGAAAAGCCGCTCTAAAATCCTTTGTTGTCGAACATGGTACGCCCGGTATGACGGTGACCCGCACTGAAGATAAGATGGGGTTACGTATATCAGATACCGCAGCGATTAGCTTTGTTAATTGCCGCATTCCTAAGAGTAATATATTGGGATCAGCGGAAATCGCCGATACTGAAGAAGCTCGAAGAAAAGCGTTTGGCGGTGTTATGCAAACCTTTGATAATACCCGCCCGCAGGTTGCTGCTATGGCTTTGGGTATTGCTCGAGGAGCGTTGGAGTTAACGCGTGAATTATTGAAAAAAGAAGGGGTTGATCCACAATACGATAAACCCCTTTATAGTTCGACAGCATTGGAGGCAGAAATTTATAACATGGAAGCTGATTTAGAAGCAGCTCGGTTATTAACACTAAAAGCAGCTTGGATGGCAGATAACAAACAGCCAAACCCTAAGGAAGCATCTATTTGCAAAGCAAAGGCAGGTCGAGTGGGAAATCAGGTTACGTTAAAGTGTGTGGAACTTTGCGGTACGCTAGGTTACAGCGAGGAGCAATTGTTAGAAAAATTCGCAAGAGATTCTAAAATCATTGACATCTTTGAAGGGACACAGCAGATACAACAGTTAGTCGTTGCTCGTCATGTGTTGGGGAAGTCATCTAAGGAATTAAAATAGTTTGTTTGTTATCGAACCAAAAATGGCCTTCATTATGAAGGCCATTTTTGGTTCGATATTTGAAGGGGTCATTTGAAAGGGTCATTTACAGGAGTCATTTACAAGTGAGGCACACCAAAGCTAATCCCTTGCAATTCTCGTTTCTTTGATTCCAAACAAGTATCCAAGAAAAATGAAATTATTTTCCGTGTATCCCTTGGATCAATCAAGCCATCATCCATCAATCGTGCACTTGTAAACATGGATTCAGAAATCATTTCCAATCCCATTTCAATCATTTTTCCTTGCCCGGTGATTTTCTGACGTTCTGCGACACTGAGATCTTCTCCGGTCCTTTTGGCTTTTTCCTCAGCAATGATTTCCATCACCTTGGCTGCCTGAGCCCCACCCATAACGGCTGTTTTTGAGGAAGGCCACGCAACGACAAATTCCGGTTTTAGTGCGCGACTCGCCATAGCGTAGTTTCCTGCACCATAGGAATTACCGACTAACACTGTGATTTTTGGTGCTCGCATATTAGCAACGGCTTGTATCATTTTTGCGCCATGTTTGACTTGCCCTGCTTGCTCTACCTCCAGGCCAACCAAAAATCCGGTAGTGTTTTGCAAAAATAACATTGGGGTTTGGCTTTGTTCACATAGCTGTATAAATTGCGTTGCTTTAAGAGCCCCTTTAGGCGTGATAGGACCATTATTGCCAATAACAGCACAACGTTTTCCACCGATGCGCATATGCCCACAAATGGTTTGTTGGTCTACTGCGGGGTTAAATTCAAAAAAATCAGAACCATCAGCAATTCGAGCAATAATTTCGTGTACTCGGTAAGGTATTTTTTTGTCGCAAGGTACGATGCCAATCAGCTCTTCAGGATCATGAAGAGGCGGAATGACTTCATCCAGTGCTAATGTTGGATCTTTAGGTAGCTGGGCAACAATTTCCCGGGCGATACGTATACCATCAGCATCATCTTCAGCTAGGTACTCTCCATTTTGGGCAATAGTAGCGTGCATTTCTGCCCCTCCAAGTGCTTCGGCATCGGCTATTTCCCCCGTAGCCGCTTTTAACAATGGAGGGCCAGCTAAAAACATCTGCGTTTGATTTTTTACCAGAACGATATAGTCGGACAACGCGACCTGATAAGCGCCGCCAGCGGTTGCATTTCCGTGTGCAACAGTGATTTGAGGGATACCTTGGGCACTCATCTCTGCCTGTTGACAGTAGACAACTCCACCATCAAGAAAGCCGGCTGCTGCCCATGGATCCATTGCCGCAGAAGCTTGTGCTAAATTACCACCACCACTTTCATGCAAAGAAACAACGGGCAATTTTTGCTCAAATATGATTTGTTGTACACGTAACATTTTTTTGACTGTTACTGCACTTATTGTGCCTCCTTTGATGGCGAAGTTCCAAACAATTACGACGCAACGGCGACCAGAAACATAACCTATTCCGCAAATTATATTACCGCCAGAAAACTGTCCATTCTTGTCATCAAGCATGTTAAAACCTGCAATAGAGCAAAGCTCTACAAAGGGCGCTCCTGGATCTAGCAGGAGTGCCAGTCGTGCTCGGGGTAGAATCTTTTTCTTTTCTTTTGCTCTGTCAGCATATGCATTTTCGGTATTAATTTGCGCTTGTTCAACATCGCGTACTTTCTTTACATATTGGGTCATGAATTCACTGTTCTTTTTGAATTCTTCTCCGGTTATATCGATTTCGGACTCTAATACTGTCATTTGCTCTTCCTACAATCTATTGGATACCTTGCTTTGGATGATTATTCGTCGTCGTTATCTGTATCGGGTTCGATTTCTACCAGCAGCTGTTTCGTTTTAACTTGTGCGCCAACATCGGTCGATATCTTACTAATGATGCCATCAACATCAGCCTTTATCTGATGTTCCATTTTCATCGCTTCCATAACAAGTATCAGTTGCCCTTTCTTCACAACGTCGCCTTCTGCTTTAAATATATCAGTGATAGCGCCTTCCATAGGTGCTACAAGTTGTCCGCTACCGACACCGCCTGTAACCTGAGGTGGCGCGTTAGTGATATCATCAACAATAAGGTTGCCATTAAGTAGATCCAAATAAATACGATCGCCATGTAGTGAGAACACAAGAGTTCGGCGTACATTGTCAACCATATAGGTAAGTTTGCTTTCTTCAATATCGATGACTTCGATGACAGTATTCAACGTAACTGGATCGCTACTCTCTGTACTGTCAACATTAATGGCTGCGCTACTAATCTCGAAACGCCCACCAAAAACACCTGCTTCCATCGCATTGATGGTTATTACGATTTGATCGTCATGACATGTGAGTTTGATATTAGCGTTGACGGAGCTACCACTACGCCACCCTGTTAGCTCCAAACTTTTACTTTGTGCTTGTTGATGGCGGCTTAGGTAAAACAGTAAGGCCGCTATTTTCAACTCCTCTTGATCAGGTGTAGCTTCGTTTAGCGACAGGTCTTCACCATACTGCTCTGCAATAAAGGCGGTCGTTGCTTTGCCTTGTGCAAAAACTTGGTTTTGACAGATGTCGGCCAAAAACGTTTTATTCGTGGTGACTCCAAGTAAGGTGAGTTTACGCAGTGCTGCGGCGAGTTTACGGCGTGCTTTATCGCGAGTTTCTCCATGAGCAATAATCTTTGCTAACATAGGGTCATAGAATGCGCTAACCATCTGACCTTCGCCCACTCCATGATCAACTCTCACCTCGATTTCATTGGGTAGATTCCAGCGCAATACGATGCCTGTTTGAGGCATGAAGTTTTGCGCAGGGTCTTCTGCATAAAGGCGAGCTTCAATAGCATGGCCTTGGAAACGTATTTCATCCTGGGTTAGGGGTAGCGGCTCTCCGGCAGCTACATTGATCTGCCACTCTACTAAATCAATACCAGTAACCATTTCGGTAACAGGGTGCTCTACCTGCAGCCGCGTATTCATCTCAAGAAAATAGAATTTTCCGCTGGAATCTAACAGAAACTCAACTGTTCCTGCTCCGACATAACCACAGAATTTGGCAGCATTCACTGCTGCGACCCCCATTTCCCCCCGCAATGTTTCATCAACAACGGGCGAAGGGCTTTCCTCAATCACTTTTTGATGTCGGCGCTGGATAGAGCAGTCACGTTCGCCGAGGTGGACAACATTACCTAATGTGTCTGCAAAAACCTGTATTTCGATATGTCGCGGTTGGATAATGGCTTTTTCTATAATCAACACGCCATTACCGAATGCATTTTCGGCCTCTGATCTTGCTGCTCGGATTGCATCACTTAGCTCAGATTCATCCGCTACCAAACGCATACCCCTGCCGCCGCCCCCGGCGGAGGCTTTAACCATTACCGGACAACCAATTTTTTTCGATTCCGCAATTAATACTTCATCGCTCTGATCATCTCCTTCATAGCCAGGGACACAAGGTACACCTGCTTTAATCATGGCAATTTTAGATTCCCGTTTACTACCCATCAATTTTATGGCGTCAACACCGGGCCCGATAAACACAATACCTGCATCTTCACAGGCGTTTGCAAAATCAGCATTCTCAGATAAAAAACCATACCCTGGATGTATAGCGTCCGCCCCAACAGCTTTAGCGGCATCGATGATTTTACTAATAACCAAGTAGGATTCACCCACCGCGGCTGGCCCAATTAACACAGCCTCATCAGCGGTTTTAACATGCTGCGCATCGGCGTCAGCTTCACTAAATACAGCGACTGTATCGTAACCCAACGATTTAGCGGTGCGCATAATTCGAACCGCAATTTCCCCTCGATTTGCAACTAAAATTTTCTTAAGTGTTGCCATTTCTTACCTCGTGCCTGTTTAAAACCCAACAAAAAACCAACAAAAGCCCAGGGGCTTGGTTACACCTATTTACGTTTTTTAGGCAAGATATCCATTGATTTGCAAATGATGCCAAGCATAATCTCATCAGCACCACCGCCGATAGATGTTAACCGTCCATCACGATACGCTCTTGCAATAGGGTGATCCCACATATAACCTTGGCCGCCAAAAAACTGCAAGCAGGAATCGATGACTTCTCGACTAAGTCGTCCCATTTTAAGTTTACTCATAGATGCAAGGGTCGTTAATTCCATGGGGTTATCACCGGCAACAATACCTTCACATAGACGATAAGCTAGAGAGCGAAGTAGTTCGACTTCAGTTTTTAATTCAGCAAGGCGAAAATGCACATATTGATTGTCAATGATAGGCTGCCCGAAGGTTTCTCGCTCTCGAGTGTATTCGATCGTGCCTTCTATGACTTTGTCGAGACTGGTGATACCGGAGGTGGCAAAGATACGCTCTGCTTGAAATTGAACCATTTGTTGCATGAACCCCATGCCTTCACCTCCGATAAGATTTCCTTGTGGTACCCGTACGTCGTCAAAGAATATTTGAGCCGTGTCGGAAGCTCGCATACCAAGCTTATCTAACTTGGGAGAAACGGTTATTCCTAGTGCATTCATCGGGACGATGATTTGTGACTTATTAAAATGGGGTTTACCATCTGATGTGTTAGCTAGTAGGCATATCCAATCAGCCTGTGTTGCGTTGGTAATCCACATTTTACTTCCATTTATAATGTAATCGCCCCCATCTTTTTTAGCGGTTGTTTTTATTGCGGCAACGTCAGAACCCGCATGAACTTCACTAACGCCAATACAGGCGACTTGCTCTCCGCTAATGGCAGGTGCGAGATATTCTTCTCGAAGCGCATCGCTTCCCCATTCTGCTAGGGCAGGTGTTGCCATGTCGGTTTGAACACCGATACCCATCAGGACACCGCCACTCTCAATGTGACCCAGACCTTCTGCTGCGGCCATGCCATAACTTGCATCTAGCCCCATTCCGCCAAACTTTTCAGGCTTGGTTATACCGAGAAATCCTAGGTCTCCCATTTTTTTTAGTACTTCATGGGCAGGCCAAATACCTTCTTTTTCCCATTCGTCACAATAAGGATTAATTTCCGCCTCGACAAATTTTTTAATGTTACGACGTAGCTCGATATGTTCTTGTGTGAATCTCATGTTATTTCTCACTGTGTGTCTGTGTTTAATGACGTGTTTATTGTGTAATTACGACAGTTCTAGGATTTGCCTAGCTTCTTGTGGGGATGCAATACTGCGCCCTGCGTTTTCTGCACACTTGACAATCTGTTCAATGAGTTGACCGTTACCTGTGGTTTTTTCGCCATTGGGCAGATAGAAAGTATCCTCGACTCCTGTTCGTAAATGACCACCACAATCAGCAGTTTTTTGGTGTACCGGCCAAACTTCCTCACGACCGATTGCAGTTACTTGCCAACCACAATCATTACCTTTGTATTTTAAAAGTAGTGGAATCAAATCAGGATCTGCTGGCATACCCGAAGCAACACCCATTACAAAATTATATTCTGGGTTTTTGGCAAACCCGTTTTCCATATACATATTAACGCAACGTACAATACCAACATCAAAACATTCGAACTCGGGAACCGTGTTAGTTTCATTCATCACTTTTACAATTTCTTGTATTTTGTCCACGGGGTTATTAAAGACCAAAGGAGGCCACGCCCAATTACCATTCCCTCTCAGTTTTAAATAATTGAGGCTTCCAGCGTTGCATGCGGCCATCTCAGGCTTTGCCGCTCGTAAACAATCCAATGGCCCTTGTTGGTCTCGATCAAGCGTTCCTGTTGTCATATTAATGATAACATCGGGACACTTTTCCCTAATTGCATCGCACATACCTTTTGCAACTTCCGGTTCCCAAGTAGGTAGGTGTCCTAAGCCTGGTTGTTGACTGCGAAAGTGAACATGCATAATGGAAGCACCTGCGTCATACGCTTCTTTTGCTGAATTTGCCATTTCTTGAATTGTGACAGGGACGGGATGCTGCGTAGGGTTAGTTAATACGCCGGTTAAGGAACATGTTACAACGGCTTTATCTGAGGACATTAGAGCTCTCCTTGTTTAGAAACGTTTAAAGTGATTTTTATTCGAGTGATTCTTTGTTATTTGGTGATACCCATTGATTTTCAATATAGTGTTTGGTTCCTATATAGTCTTTCTCAATTCCAGATATTATTTTTTCAGCCACAAGCGAGGCAATTTTCTTACCAATAAAAGGGATGCGGCAGGTAATCTCAATTTCAAGCTGATTTGTAGCATCATCACCGTTAGAACTAATAATGTTCGTTCCCTTTACCTCCACAGGAATCCCCTCCAGCGAAAAACTATAGTTACCAGACCTTGAATGCTCACCGTGTAACTCCCACTCCATACTGGTAATAGCGACGTTTTCACGATCCACCAGTCTTTTTATTGCTTTCGGAAGGGATGTGGGAACACGTACTTTAATTGGGCGCTTGACGGTCGTTACGAATTTATCTCCAACCGGACCAAACTGGACAATTTGGTAGTTATGTACGTTGGCCATTTCAAAACGGTAATGAAAAAAATCCTTAGATAAATAGATATCAATAAGGTCTCTAGATCCAATATTGTAATGATGTGTTTTACTAATTTTCATAAAAATCCTATTGTTACCATTGGGATCTTTTAACTATATTCATGCCTTTCAACTGGTCATACCAGTAAATTTAGCATGAAATTATCGCGAAGGTAAAGGTATTTGGATAGAAACTAACGGGGTGTGAATATACGAATAGAAGTAAGCACACATATGTTGCGGTATTAAAATTTGATAGTTGAACTTATTATCAGTGGTGTGATAGGGTTTGCCTGGTAATACCAGTTAGTGGGTTGCTAATTATTTGGGGTTCTATAGGGCACAGAGCAATTGTTAGCTTTAAATGTTACGTGAATAATGGAGGTGTAAATGTCGTATTACGAAAAATTTGTAGCAGGATGGGTGCCGGAAAATGTTGATTTGGAAGGTGATTGGGCTGTTCATGGTCTCTATGGACCATTACCTCTGAGGCTATTTGGCCATAAAAAGTGTTTTAAAAAAGTCCATGACGATGAATACCAGGGGGCGAATCAATTTTTAGGCAAGTTTTCGTTTGGTCATTTCGATGTGAGCGTAGGAAAGAGCCAGCTTGAACCCGAAATGGAGGTTATCAATATCAATTACGATGTGAAAGCTACGCCAGCGATTATACGCGGATTGACCGACGAAGTACGATTTGTGAGCGATAACAAAATGTTAGGGCGAGGAGTGTATGCACCAGCTGCCTTAGGGCGTATTGGACCAAAAAATATTTTCTGGTTTACCGTTACGAAACTCTAATGTGAAGTGGTGATGAAAAATGAAGAAAGTACTAATCAATGGTGCTGGCGGATTTATAGGTGGTATTTTAGTAAGGAAGTTTCTTAGCGCGGGCTATAAGGTTCGAGCATCTGATATGGATCATGTGGATTTGCAATGGGCAAAAGATATGGGCGCAGAAATTGCGTACTGTTCATTGGAGGATTCTGAAGCAATTGATCGCTCAGTGGCTGGAGTTGATGTTATTGTTCATACTGCGGCAATATTTAATCTCGCGATACCTGAAGAAACGATTATGCGAGTTAATGTCAATGGTACTCGAAATTATTGTGAATCCGCATTAAGGCATAATGTTCAGCGTATCATCCTATTCTCCACGTCAGGAATTTATGGCATACCCGACAAACCCTTTATTGATGAAACTGCGAAAATACAACCTAGAAATGCGTATGAAAAGTCGAAATGGGAGTGTGAAAAGCTTGCGGTCGAATTATTTAGATCGAGTCAGTTGCCCGTGTCTATCGTTCGACCGACTTTAGTCTATGGCCCTGGTTCAAAGTATGGCCAAGCTATGTATGTTGCTTTGGGGTCTGCCTGCCGTATTTGGGGACTTGAAAATTTGATATTGCCTAGCGAAGGAAGGGTCTCTCACAGTGTTCATGTTGATGATGTTTGTTCTGCAGTTCAGGTTCTCGTTGAAAGTGGAGATAAAGTCAATGGGCAAGCATACAATATTGCAGATTTAGACCCCGTTTCTTCAGATGACTTTATAGAGATACTTTGTCAACAGCTAGGGATAAATATTAGATACAAGTCACCTATGTTGAGCAAAATAACGATACCTCTTACAAGAAGAGGTCAGGGTGTTATTAAATATCTATTAGACCGAGTAAATTTTAACCTTACAGAAACATGGAATCTTGCCGTAGAGAAACAGGGGATTTCATCTGCATTGGCACCTGTATTTGATATAGGTTGGCTGGATTATTTATGGGCAGATCATAGCTATTCCACATCTAAGCTTGCAGCTTTAGGTTGGGAACCGAAATACCCATCTATAAGAGAAGGCATTGTTGAAACGATTCAGTGGTATCGTAAGGAGCGATGGATTCCTGGTCGAGAAGAACTTGTTGAAATGGCTGTTGCTAGGAAATTAGAAGCGTAAAATAATCAAAGGAATGATACTGGTGTCTCAGTACGTCAGCACTTCATGACCGGTTTTGACCCAATAACTTGACCCATACTGACCTTTATATGCAGACATTTTTCGTTAGGATATGAAGGAAAGGCTGGCTAGTAAGATTCATCTAGCTAATGCAGCCATATTTGATTCGGCTAATTTGGAGCTTAAGAATGTTTAATACTAATCGTTGGTTTAACCCTATTGTTGCCTTTCTCATTGTCTCAATGGGTATCACACTGAATGGCTGCAAATATGTGTCTGGCATGGAAGGTAACTACACAATTGTAGCGACGGTATCCGGCGAAGTCATAAGCGTTGGTGATTCAAGTGACACCATTTCGATGCAGACAACGTCAGATACGATCATGATGCATCAGGCATGGACTCTTCAAAATGCCAATGAAAAAGGTCTATATCGAATCATTTCAATGTTGTCCGAAAAAGCCATCACAATAGACGACAACGGTCAGTCACTTTATTTGTCAGATATCTCGGAAAATGAGGCACAATTGTTTAGGGTTATGGTTCACCAGAATCCAACAACTAAAAATCTCTATGCAATTGTTAGCTTTACGTTTGATGGGGTACTAACAGTATCTAATGAGATAGATACAGCAGGTGATTTGGAAGTTACGTTGGAAAAGTATGATAAAAAAATGTCTCAGGGATGGAGTCTGTCGCTGTTGACAGAGCAACCCGATGAACCAGATTCTAACAGTGAAACAATAGTCGAAAACTACGCTGTAGAATTTTCGAGTATGAAATATTCCACGGGAACCAATAAAAAACTTTGCGGATATTCCGTAAGTTATCCTAATGGCAAGGGAAATATCAAAAAATATCGTTACCAAAATTATCTGGAACAGTTTGGAGAGGACGTGACAGATTGGTCTAGGGGTAAGTTTGGTTTTTCCAAAGTATTGACAGCCTCTCAAGCAGTCATGCCAGATAATACAACACGTTCAAAAGCGACATTGATAAGCACGGCTAAGAGAGGTCGAAGTTTAGGCGCATGTAATCTAAATGTATTTAAAGGAGCATTTTCAGGTTCAAATGCTCCTTCTAGAAACCAAGCAAATTGTGGTGGTTCCTCACTTTCAAAATATTGTTTACGTCACGAAGCTGGGCATACTTGGGGGTTGGCACATGATGGTATCCACAATCAAGATACCTGTAATAAAACAGATTCGGGTATTAGCCAAATGTCAGGATATAAAACTGGTTTCAATATACCGCATTTACATTGGCTTGGCTGGGTAGAAGAAGATCAGGTTAAGCAACTGCAATGGGATTACTCAAGCGAAGAAAATTACATATTCGGAGATCATTGGGTATCTATCCGTCCGCTCGCCGTTACTGACCCTGATGCAGAAGGTGAACACCCTTATGGACTTGTAATCGACCTTAGACGAAGTGGTAATCGGCTATGGCTAGCAAGCAACCAAGAAGGGGGCCTCCTACAACCTAGTAACCCAAATTACAATAAGCGTGAAGATGCTCTAGTGGCGATGCTAAGCGCCCCGTTTGAAACGTCTGGCTTTAGTGGCGGTCACCGATGGAAGGGAACATCAATCTACCGGTTTATAGATGAAAACCGTCCTTGGGATGATAAATTAATGGATGATATTATCATTCGAGTTGTTGAACGCTCTGAGAGTGCAATGTTGGTACGAATTGAACCCTCAGAGACCGATAACTCTTGTTCAGAACTCCCAAATGCTAGCTATGTTATTACCAAAAATAACACATCCATCAATTCCATCGATAAACTTGGTAGCGATAATCTACATATGGAATTTCAATTTAAAACTGAATATGTAAATAGGGATTCTCTATGTTCAAAGGGTACGTGTGACATGCGACAGATTTCTGTCAATAATTTGTGGGACACCTGTTATTTTGAAAATGACCAAGAAAAAACAAATCTGTTGCAGAATGGCAAAGTACAGATATCTTCCGGCGGCCAATGCAAAAGCGTACAAACTTTCAGGACAAAGTTCTCGAAGAGTGACAAAACAGTTTATGCAGATAAATTTTCACAAAATATATTATGCAAAGCGGCCTACCAATGCTTTTACAAAGTGGGCGATAGTATTAAGTTTCCAGTAAATGGCAGTAAGCAAGTGAACGCTAAGCAGGATGTCGTCATTGAAACTATTTATCCCAATGACTGGAAATCAATTATTAGTAGAAAAAGGCAGGGGGAATCCTGGGAAAATGGGCCTTACTAGGCCATATAATAACTCTGCAGTACTTTATTATCCTTTGTAGCCAGTACTAACGCTTCAGGTTCGCCCCACAATCAGAGCGTTAGTACTATGTGGCCGATTTTGACCCGATAACTTGACCGATACTGATTTTTATAAGCAAACCGTATTCGTTAGGATATTAATTGTGCCCAGTAAAAAACCTGATAATAAGACTATAAAGGGAAGGCTATGTACCGTTGTATGAAGACCTTGGTCGTTGCAATTTTCTGTCTAACGCTTCTGTCTGGCTGTAAGCTACAAGTCACTGATTTGGAGGGAGAATTTACAATTACCTCCAGTCATGCGGATATGCTGCTTGGGGTTGGTTTAGATGAAGATAATGTTCAGCAAAATGCCAGAACTGAACCGACTCCTTTACGCTCTGTTTGGATCTTGAGACCGCTTGACAATAAATACTACGTCATCATCTCAAAATACAGCGGTCTAGCGTTGACCGTGGATACTGATTCCTCTGGTGATGGTGTCAACATCAGACAGTCGGAGCTGACAGGCAGCGACGCTCAACGTTTCATTATTATGCGGTCTTACCCTAAGTCTGATAACAAATACATCATATTTAGTAAAAGCGATGAACAGGCGCTAACTGTAGAAGGAGCGTCAAAGGAACATGGCGCTAACATTATCCAGCAAGATTTTACCTTGCTGGATAATCAATTATGGAGGATCAACACTTACAACCCTACAATGCCTGATAGAGAGCTGGTGACAGCTGCTGATGCTTGGGATGTTTTCGAAGAGGCCGGACTACCTTATGTTGGCCCTACCTATCAACAGGATTTTTCAGACCACAATATCCATCCTGCGTCGAATTTGGATCCGCGCTCCGTATTACCGGGTACAGCGATTCCCGGCAGAGTGATTGTAAATGGTAAACCTTTTGTTGAGTATTACCCGGGAACACTGCCACTTATCGCGGTTTGTATTCACAACAAGGCACCTGTCACGCAGCAGATGCGAGATAAATACCCCGTGGGTTGGCGAGGATGCAGTGGCGATTGCGATTCCTTGCAAACCGCCATTGATTTTAGAGATGGTAAAATTGGGGTAGCTGTTGGGGACTCAGGCTCTGGGGAACTTTGTAAACGCACAGTGCAATATCTAGAAAAGATCACCGGTAAACGACCTCATATGATTGTTCCAAATTGGCCCAAAGGGTTATTGGACATGAATAGAATACCACGAGACACAGTAATCCAAGTTTTGCCGCCTCTTCGACAACACCCAGATCTTATTGCAACGTGGGATGACTTTTTGAGTTTCGTTCGTGAAGCGAGGGATATCGCTTTTCAGGAGTGGGGCGGTGGATTACAAATCGGTTTTCATGGTCAGGTAAGCCGTTCAGCTCGCAATCATATTGGAACCGGTATTACTGCGAATACCGTGAATGTATCTGAAGCGGTTCTAAACAATCCGTCCAGTAGTCAGTATCAAAAAGTGATGAAATCCTCCCGGATGAAATTCAGTTTGTTACAACGACATCTTTCACCTTGGGATGCCTATAAGGGGCAATACTCACTAGGACAAGGGATTGCGGTGCGAGGAATTCCAACGTTTCCAAGTGCAACCATGAAAAATCAACGGGGACCCTTTTGGTCAACTGGCGGTTCTTTTGAAAGAAACAGTGTAGGTAAAAATTTGCAAGATAAGAAAATTCAGGGCCGCCCATACCCTGATCATCACCCCGATTTTTTTGATAGCGTGCAACTGGAGTCATATTCCAACTTTATGCGAGGGGATAGGCTTAACGCATACGCGGCTCAACTTGGAGAGGCAATTTACGACAATCTAGTACACAATTTGGGGTTCGAACTACCTCGTATAAGAGGTGGGGATGGTGCGATGACTTCCGAAGAGCTATCCCCGATTGCTTCAATAGCTTCGGACTGTAAGGGTATCCCTATTGAATCTACAACAAAAGGTAGGGTGGGCGATCATTTTCATCTTCCCCAAGCGTGTTTACAATTTTGTCAGGAAACGCCTGGATGCAAGTTTGTCTCTATGTTTGTTGACCCCTCTTCAGATCCCAAAAATATACGCTTCAAAAAAACAAGGATGTGCCACGCCTATACGTCGTGTGAACTAGAACAAAGGAGTGATTACAATGTTTATCAGCTGAAATAGCGTTAAACCCAATTTAAGATATTTTGACTAAAGAGGATCAGTGTTAATTGTTTTACCAAGGGCTTAGAACAAAAAAAATAGCAATAGATAACGAGGTGGCATCATGTTTTTTAAAAAAATTAGAAACAATAAAGATATTTCATCCTACTTAAAACTAAAACACGTTTTTTTGTTAGCTGCTATGTTCGCGGTTATGTATTCCCAGAATTCGTATTCATATATATATACACCTGTGGAGATGCTGATACCGATTGCGTGGTTAATTACAATAAAAAAGCGATCAAAGAGGGCGCTGCTGCTCAAAAATACAATCTAGTGAGAGTGGTTATGCCCGGTAAAACCACTCCCAGCATGGGAAATATCAAAAGCAGCGGACGGTGGTTAGCTGATTTTTTAAAAAACGCTTCTCAAGGGCAGCTGCGCGTTAATAGAAATAGAGCCATAACAAAGGAAGTTGCTCCAGGTTCCTGTAAAGATGCGAAAGCCGAAGCCAATACGATTGACGATGCAGGAGTGCTATTTACGGTTCGTGTATTTCCAAAAGGATTGTGTGGTTCTTCCAATGCAGGAAGGGGAAATGCCAATTTGGTAGGAACACTCAAAAGAGATTTTGCTCATGAAGTAGGTCATTTACTGGGTCTTAAACACGGCAACAAACTCAATAGAAAAACAGGGAAGGTTGAGGGCTATAAAGATCCAAGTACCTTTATGGGAAGGTACTCATCACAAAATTATTCGATTCCACAATTGCATTGGTTAGGCTGGACAAAAAAGGCAGACGTGGTTCAGCTTGATTCAGAGTTATTAGAAAGTGGAGGCGTTGTTGAAGTACAACTTAGACCTATCGACAAAAATGTGAAAAATGATGGTGATATTCCCTTAGCCTACGTTTACGACTTACCGAATAACCAACGACTTTTTATTAGTATACCAAAATCTGTAAAAACCAAAGGCAATGGCGTTCAAGGTGGTCAGATCTTCTTTTACAAAGCACCTAAATGTCAAAGATGCAAAGGTATGGCGATGGGTAATACGGTCATAGCTAGAATTTTCGATCCAACACAGAACAAGCAATACAAGGTCGCGGGCCTAGTGATTCAACCCACTAGCTATGAAAGTGATGAAATACGAGTAAATAAGGGTTCTGCTGAAAAATTCAAATCAGTAACCTTACATATCAGTAAAGATAATGATGCTGTTGAAGAGGAAAATACTGACGATACCGAGACCGTGCCATCAGAAGATGAGAATACAGAAGAGTCTACGGAAGATAAATCAATAGAAAACAGTCTGCCGCCTAAAAAACCAAGAGTGGGCACCTACAAAGTAGGTCTTAAGATGTCATGCAACGGAAAATTCGGGTCGCAAGACAAAGGGCGCGGCGAAAAAATGGTTAGATCTGCGGCTGAATATTATATCCGTAATTCCAGGGGGCGACTAAATGTTGTCTATACAGGGCATGGTCGTGTAGCGAATGATTACGTGTTTAAGGTTAATACGAGTCGTCGTAATAGCAGCGTCAGCTGTCTTGGTTCGTTTCAACACGATGTCGCAGCCCACGAAATGGGACACGCGATGGGGCTTGGGCATGCTACCTGGAAGTGGGAAACGATCACAACTAATGTTGGTAAGGGTGACAAGAAACGAAAGCTGACGTTGAGTAGACCCGACACGAATACCGTCATGAACAATAGAGCTCAGGGAGCGCCTTATCTATCTGCTCCGCATTACTACCTTAAGGATTGGCTTCCAGAGGAAGAAGTTGCTCTATTTGATGGCGAAACAACAACGTTTGAGCTAAAAAGAATCAGTGATTTTGACGGTGAAGGACTATCGACGGTCATTATTAACTCATCCATGTGGAACTTAGACAACCCAGGGGATGGTGGCCCGGTCTTTATTTCTTTTCCACATAATAAAAAGAGTCCATCAGCCAAACGTTTTGCCATGCATATGGTTACTGGAAAGCGGGGAACAGCTACCGTATTACTTGCCCAAGAAGGTAGTACACATATAGAGTCAAGACTGACAGGGATTGGCGTTGAGATGATAGAGAATGCTGATCCAGATAATATTACTATTTCTATTACATTGAATCGCTAATGAACGTGTAGGAAATGCATTAATATTGGTCTCAGATAGGGGTTGTGGCAACAGAACCCCTATTTCCTTTTTAGTCAATAGGCATCTTTGATATGTCGATCACATTTTGTTGGATTCATCTATAATAACCTAATTAACCTATATCTATCGTTGTAAAATTGGTGATTTAAAGGGGATTAGATGAGTGTCCAAAGTTACGATTTGGTGTTTAGGGGCAAGATCCATGGTGATATTTCATTAGAGAATGCTAAGGCAAATCTAGGGCGGCTGTTGAAAATTGACGCTAAAAAAGTGGAGACGTTATTCTCTGGCAAGCCCTGCGTTATTAAGAAATCACTAGATGCCTCTGTAGCCGAGAAATACATTGGCCATTTGAAAAGTCAGGGATTAGATTGTGAATTAGTCCCACTTGAAACAGATACGTTGGAAGTTGACTCACTTTCATTAGTGCCGATGGTGAGTGATACGAAAAATGAACAAGTCCTAGCGGCAGAGGTTATAGTGGGCGCTAGAGAACCCGATATCCTTCCAAAGGATAAGGTTGTAACAACCCAAAAAATAGAACTAAAAAAGGGGGCTGCGATTCAAGGCAATGCGGTGAAAGATAATGAGCAAAACGAAGACGACCTTTCAGTTGAATCCACAGAGTCTTTCTATCGTTTGGTTTGGGCTTCTTTTGCACACCCGTTACAGGGCAAGGGTTTGCTAGTTCTTATGGTGGGGACATTTCTTTTTATCGTTATGTCCTTGGCAATGAATGCTCCATTTTTCCTAGGTTGGTTCGCAACCGTATTTGCTTTTGGCTATATAAGCAATTACATGATGGATGTGCTGCTAACTAGTGCCAGAGGGGAAGAGGGAATACCGGGATTTCCGGGATATGATGATTTTTTCTCAAGTGCTGTCCAGCCGTTGATGCTGGTGGGAGGGAGCGCATTTTTTTGTTTTCTACCAGCGCTTGCTATCTACAATAGCGATATTGAGTCACTGCCTTTGCTTGTGAGTTGTATTTTTATTGGAGCGTTTCTTTTACCTTCATCACTTATTTTAATTACCTTAACGCAGTCACTGATGTGCCTTAACCCTTTATCAATGATAAGAATCATCACGACCACATTTAAGGACTATATTTTTGCGGTACTCATGTTGTTTGGAATTGTTGGTGCTAGCGTGTTAATCGAGTTGCCCGTGACGTTAACTGGGGTGTTGGTTGAGGTGTTTGTTCAACTGTATTTATTAGTGGTCGCTATGAAAATCATTGGGCTGATCTGTTACTGTAACTCTGAAAAGTTATAGTTGTTTAGGCGCAAGCATGGGTGTGATCATGAGCGGCAGTAAAAGAGTATTGTTGTTAGTCGTATTGGTTGTGGTTTTCCAACAGTGGGACTCTCTAGGGAGGTACGTTTACCCACCACCAAGTCAAGAGGCGCTGAATAATGGCGCTGTTGTACTTTATTCAACGTCCTGGTGTGGGTACTGTGAGAAGACGCGTGATCTATTGGATAGTCATGATATCGAATATTATGAGTATGACATCGAACGTTCTAAGGATGGGTATAATCAATATAAAGCGCTAGGTGGGAATGGAGTGCCTGTATTGAAAGTGGGGTCAGAGGTGGTTAAAGGGTATGATGTTAGTGCGATGAAAAAAGTACTTGGCTTGTAATTGCAAAGGGGCTCTGGTTATTTAATCTCCGGAAGAATCGATCAGCAAGATCTAACTTTGATATTTAGTGAATCTGTCTCTGTTAATCATTTTATATTAATATCAAACTGTCTGTCTTCACCGTTGAGAAAATACTATTGACCTCAATATCCATATATTTTTTTAGGCTCAATAGTATTTCGTCAAGACAGTTTTTCTGTAAGAGGTTGTTTATAAACCTTCAATAATCCATTGTGAGTGCGCTTTGTCCGGATTCCCTGTACCGCTGACATAAGGACGTTTCGACCAACTGCTGAACCAAAGGAAGTCATTCCAGTAGGTGTTTTCAATGCTCCATAAAACACCTTCTTGTTTCACTCGATAGGCTGCTTGATTCGGCGAGTTATACAGTAATGCTTTTCCGGAGTATGCACTGTAACTTAAGAACAGATCGGCATCGTTTTTGGCACGAAAATAAGCTTCGTTATTGGAATTTCCTACCAAAATGAGTTCCAGCGCTTCACCCGTTTTTGAATAAACGTTTGCGTTGTGTTTAATGCCGTCAGGAGCGGTAAGATTTTCGCCGTTTACAGAATTTTTAATAACAACTTGCTTACCGGTATCTGCTTCCAACTGCGGAAATTGCCAATTTGAACCAGGTGTTTGCCATGTTACTGATGTCCACTGCCAGTTAAAGGGTATATCCATATAGGGATCATTTAAATCACTGTATCCAGCCATAGGTTCTACATTATATAAACATTGACGTCGCAACTTATCGAGTGCTAGAACACGCTCAGCCTGGCTACCTGAAGTCACGCCTAAACCTACCATGCAGTCGAATTGGCTCATACCGGGGCCTGCTTGGTTCTCTTCTAATACATAAGTGTGGTCGCGGTGAGACTCTTTTTCATACCAGGCAAGCATCTCTTCTTCATCAAAAGATAACCAGTTATCAACTAACGTTTGAGCTTCCTGTTGTGCTATCTCTTCTCGCTCTTCAGGTGATACAGCCATGGTCCGAATAAAGGCTGCCCATAAATCTTTACTGGCTTCCATTGCAACTAAAGCTACCGTTTTCATATTGCTGATTTTATATGTTTCCCAGCCTGAGTTGAGGCGGGTGTCCTCTTTCCAGATTACATCACCACTGGTAAAGCTGATTGCTTCTGTACTGGCGTGTGTATGTTGCTCAGCGCCTTCAGTACATAAATAAGCCTTCACTTGATGCACTTTTTCGTAATTGTCTTCAGCTAGGCGTACTGTGTGTTCTGGACTGAAAGAATCCTGAAATAGATGTACAGCTCGACCAAATAGAAAATAGTTATGGCCTATTTTCTTTTGCGAAGAATAGGTGCCACCATCCCAGATTTTTATGCTTTTCTCATTGGCTATAGCTGCATTAACAAAGTGTCGAATAAACCGCTGTTGCGCCCGTTGAGCAGATTCAATACCACCTTGGCCACCGATATCATCATAACGACGCATAAAGTGGTCTTGCTGTAAATCTGCAGGTTCCTGGGCAACGGCATCAAAACAATCAATTTTGCCTACGGTAGATTTTACAACGTTAAAACCTGCGGTATCGACCCAGCGCTCACCCATTATCGCGGCATAAACATCATCGTATCGAGGTTCATAGCGGGCGTTGTTATTGGAAATGCTTTTTAATCGGCTCACTTCAGCTTGCGCATTTGATAGATCTAGGTTTTTGGCTAAACCATCTTGCCAATTAATTCTAGGATCTTGTGGGTCAGGTGAAATAACATGGTCAGCATTTAAAACTTCAAGCGCTGACGTGCGTGTTAACCACTCATGGCCCATGGGAATTGCACCGCCACCCCCTATTTGAGTAAATGCCATCGTGCCAGTTGAACTCATTAATCCGAAAACCAAACAAGCGAGTCGCTTGTTAAGTTTCCCTAAACTGTTATTTTGCTTTCTCATTTAAAGCTCCCAAAAAATGTATAGATAGGTAATAGGAATTCAGTAAGAATTAGTGCAACAATTCTCGCTACTTGGAATTTTTTGCGGATTATACAGAGGCTGCGGGGACTGTCGAATTAACGCTCATGCCGCATGATGATTAGTCTGCAGGGGGGTTGGAATTTGCCGGGGGTAAATTGGGTTATCCAATTATGCAACCCACAGTGATGCACTTTTCTTAGTGCTTTGGTGAGGGTTCTGTTGCGTTATGTTAAAAGGACGTTGCAATCTGTAAATCGCTAACTAGGCGATGCAATTATCAGTGACTGATAATTCAGGATCCATTTGACTGTGTAGAAGGCGCTTTTTTGTAAACATCCAACGTTTAAAGAGGATAGGGGCGACATTATTTGTAGTTACTTTTGTAGTTACTTTGTTATTGGCATGTGGTTTTTTGAAATGAAATTACAAATCGGCGCTATTTCAACGCTTGGTGTAGATTGTAGGTGCAGCAATCTTCTAGTGATTGGTGCTGTTGCTACTTGTTTGATAGACTTGGTTCTCTTTTTCTAATCTTGTGTTTTGGACAATTACTTTTATGGGCAGATTACAAATGAATACTCTTCGATTCCTACTAATCGTCATTAGCGGGGGAATGTTTTGCTCACTAAGCTATGGCCAAAATCCTTTACAAATTGAGAGTAAACCCTGGGAACGAATTGAGATAGATTCCAACCGTCCCGGCCGTGCTCTACTTTTATTTACCGCTGATTTTAATGGCGATAAGCATCTTGATATAGCTACAGCCGGGTTTTGGTACGAGCATTCTGGTGATGATTTGACCCAATGGAAGCGCCATTCATTGCCCGCGAAGGCCAACAACGTTACCTGGGTGGGCGATATAGACAAAGATGGTGACATCGACATCCTGGCAACAGAGTGGTCTGGTATAGAGGGAAAGCCCACACTCATTGATCGTGCCCTCAATCGCTTGAAAATCCGTAAATATGATTATCAACAAGGTCGCTATGGTGAGCGTTTTAATTGGGGGGAAAATGATGGCAAAGGGAATTTTACATGGCACTACAACATCCCTGATGCTTCAGGCAAATTTGATTTCTTGCAGGGGACTGTAGATATCGAAACACCCACAGGCACTCAGATTGTGCTGTCTTGGCATGATTGGAAGTTTCCCTTAGAAGCCTATGAGATTCCCAAGGATCCAGTAAATGAACCATGGCGATTAGTGAAATTAAGCGATACCACTCAGGGAGAAGAAATAAACAGCTTTGATGTCGACCAAGATGGGCTGAAGGATTTACTGCTGGGTACGGTTTGGATGAAAAATACTGGAAGCTCTTGGGAGAAGAAGACATTTGTTGATACTGACATACTGCCAGATCGGAATGTTGTGGCAGACATGAATGGCGATGGCCGTGATGATGTTGTTGTTGGATACGAAATAGTCAATACACCAGGGAAACTCGCCTGGTATGAGCGTCAATCTGATAATGCCTGGAAGGAAAATATTATTTCCTTAGACTTTATAATAGGCACCTCAAGTGTGGGAGTTGCTGATGTAGATATGGATTCGGACATGGATGTTTTTGTCGGTGAGCATAATACCAAGAATGAAAAAAGTGCCCGTCTCTTTTGGTTTGAAAATTTGAAGGGTGACGGTACCGAATGGATGGGGCATTTGATTTATTTGGGTGATGAGCACCATAACGGCACTGTACCAGTGGATTTAGATAAAGACGGTGATATGGATGTTGTCTCTATTGGGTTTAGACATCATAAAGTTGTCGCATATATTAATCCCACTATCCCTTAAGCTAGCGATTTCAGGCTCATCTTATGCCGGGAACACTTTTCCATCTTTGCAAGTTCAACTTGCTATTGGAAAAGGCTGGGAGAGTTTACTAAGCCATAAAACGGCTGTAGAATAGCTTTTTTTCATTTTATGTATTCTCATTTTGAGAAATTATCAGAATTGTTGGCGAGTCGACCATGAATTTACCCTTAATATCGTCTTTTTTAAGCGGCACTGCGTTAGTATTTCTCGTTGGAGTTGCAGTTGGAGCTTACGAACTATTCCCTTACAGTGTCATCAAAACTGTACTTAACGATGTTGAAGCTGTTATAGCGGATAGTGATCGAATTATCGACAATAAACCTTCGGGTTTTTTGGCCAAGGCTCGCTACGAGGGGGAGGGCTCAACGATTCATGAAGAAAGTAAAATGACACCAGGGCTAACTTTGCTTTCTGGTTTTTTTAATGATCTTCCCGGTCTGCGCCTAATAAAGCACGACGGTAGCATCGTAAAAGAATGGCCTGTTTCATACGCATCTTTATTTCAAGATTCAAGTCATATCGCACCTGCTAAGGATGTTCCTGCCACCGATTGGAATACAGCTGTTCACGGAATGCATCTTAACCCCGATGGCTCGGTGATTTTTAATCTTGACGGCAAAGGCACCATTAAGCTTGATCATTGTGGTAATCCAGTCTGGACATTGGCGCGCATGACCCATCACTCCATTGATCAAGCAAGTGATGGCAGCTTTTGGATTCCATCACGATATTACTTTCAGGACAATCCAGAGCACCCTTTATTCAAAACACCGTATCGTAGCGACACCGTTTTGAAGGTTTCTCCGCAGGGTGAGGTTCTTGCAGAGGTTTCTATATTTAAAATTTTAATTGACAGTGGGTTGTATTCGTTGCTGGTAGCCAACGGCGAATTCAAAGTGGACATGCAAGTAGAGGATGCCATGCATGTTAATGACATTGAAGAATTGAGTGTCGAAGACGCTGCCGCATTCCCTCACCTGGCAGCTGGCGATCTACTAATGTCTCTGCGGCACCTCAATTTGCTGATAATTGTCGACCCCGTTACCTGGAGAGTGAAATGGCATCGAGCAGGGCGCTGGCTTCGCCAACACGACCCTGACTTCCATCCAGATGGCACAATTTCATTGGTAAACAACAACTCTGATGATACTAAAAAAGGCACTATTTTGGGTGGCAGCGAAATCGTTTCAATACGCCCGTACGCTCCGGAAGTGCCAAGCAAGGTTCTTTTTGGTCCAGCCCAGGATGAGCACTTCTTTACAAACACTCAGGGTAAACACCAACTCCTTACTAACGGCAACACGGTTGTGGCAGAATATTATGGTGGGCGTGCATTTGAATATGACCAAAATGACGATATCGTTTGGCAATACATTAATCGCTATGATGAAAATACGGTAGCGAAAATTTCAGGCGCTCAGCGTTATCCAATGGATTACTTTGCAATCAAAGATTGGTCCTGCAACGAATGATGGTGGTGGTACGTTTCCTTTAGGCTGCCCCAGCGCCCCGCCAGGCTCTAAGGATTGCTGGTGTGATCTTGGGGGCCATCAAGGCACCTCATTGTACTGGCAAGCACCAGCTGCTTGATAGCGGGATAGAATGATATGATGTGCGTGCATTTGAATACGATTAAAGTGCAGCAGTGACAGCCTCGAGCGCCCAGCATTCTTCAACGGATTAGCTTGCAATCAAAAGCTAATCCGTTGAAGAATGGCTAGGAATTGACAGCAGCTGCAGACATTTCCTCAAAAAGCTCCATTGCGTCGTTCAGTAACTCTTTTGAAATCTCGTAATCTTTTGCTGAATAAGGCTTGGGCGGAGATATCCGATCTGCCTGGCTTATCACAGCCTCATTGTTATCCAATCCAACCCAGTCCGCTAGTTTTTTTAGGCTATCTTTGGGTTGTCGACAAAAATGATCATAAGAAAATAGAGTTGCAGTGTTTTGATTTTTAAGTAAGGAGCGATAAGAGCTTACCCAATACTGCAACCAGAACTCTAGCGTTGTAGGTGATAGGTCGGTATGTTTGTCCAGCCACCCCCCCATATTGATAGGTTTTAAATTTTCACCAAAATCGTAATGTCCAATAGCTCGCATGTAGCTCTTGGCAAAGGCATCTTCCTTGTGAATGGCGAGAAAATTAGTGTGCTGACGTAGCAAGGAGGCGCTTTGCTCAAATGGGTGTCGAAAAGGGATAACTATGCGTGCGCTTGGGAATATCTTGGCGATATAGTCAATGCGGCTAATGTTCATGTTGTTTTTTGAAAGGTATCTAGGGGATGCTAGGTCAGGGCGGCGCAGGTGCGCAATTTTTTTTATGTGCTGGTTAAAAAACTGTTCAAATTCAGAAAAGCTAAACCTTGGGTTCCATACATCTACATGATCCTTGTGATACTGTTTGGGCCAAAAGCTCGCCCATAACACTTCTTCAAAGGCCTCTGGACTTTCCATGCTCACCATCATGCCGTCACCGTGAGCGCGCTCCTGTAATTCGATTTTTTTACGGAATTTGGCTGCCATTTCCTCCCACAGCAAGGGTGTTAAGATAAAGGGCATATCCTGATAAGTATGCGCGCAGAATTCACCACTACTTTCTAATATTTCTAATAATAGGGTAGTGCCAGCACGGGGTAGACCGGTTACAAACACGGGGGAGCCCGGTGTTACTGGGTCGAGCTTTGATTTAAATAGGCGGTCTTCTAAGTAGGCCAAGCTTTGCTGGGCTGGGCGGGTTGAAAATGCCAGCTGATGAAACAAGCGATCTAGCATCGAGTAGTTATTGTTGAAGCTCACTATTTATTATCCGTGTTTTTTTACAACTAAATAATACGCTAGGCAGCCCAACAAGGTTGTTGCAAGAATAAATTGCCAGGACAATGTAATAGCTAGTACATTGTCAAAAGACATGAGCCCTAGCAATTCAAGTCCAGACACAAAGCCTAGCGGAATAACCAAAGCCAGAGCGCAGCCTAGCGCAATCATTATAAAGTATTTAAAAAGCTCTACAGAGTATCGCTGCATGGCTTTTTCTTTTTCCAAATCAGTTAATTCTTTGTTTTTTACAACTCCAAGAGTTGTGCGGGCAAGGTTTATGACCTGCTTGCTTGAAGAAACTACTTTGAATAGCTTCAAGAACAACACAAAGAAAATAACAATAGAAAACGCACCGAACCAATCCACAGTTATTTCTCTATTGAGTCTGAATTTGTTTTCTGGGCAATCGCTTGGTCTTCAATGGATTCCTCAGCGTCATCCAAAGTAGGCTCATTGCGCTTCTTGAGCATGCGTTTCACCGGATACCATACAAAGCCTAGTATCGCAACCAATACTGCGGCAATTAGCGCCACAAATGAGCCGATTGCTGATATGCCTGCGCCAGGGCCAACATATGCATTTGCTATTATTGGGCAAAACAGCCAAATCGTCCCCAAAATCAAACTAGCCAACTTACTCATAAATACCTCACGATTTCTTTACTTGTTAAGAAGGCTTGCCTCCTAAATATGGCGAAATTATAACACAGTACATCTTCCATATCCTAATCTGGATATGGAAGGAAGCGTTTCAAGGCTTATGATTATTCTAACGTGACCAATCATTTAGTGTCTTGCCCGGTTGTGGGTTGACACTAACTTTCCTTGTTTCGTTGGCTAGTGGGGGCAGCTAATAAGCCGTTTTTTTCCATTAACTCTAATATTAGATCAACCTCAGTTTCTAGGCTTTGGCTATCGGTGTTTAGATGAAGATCAGGATGGCTTGGAGCTTCATAGGGAGCATCAATACCGGTAAAATTTTTGATTTCACCGCTACGGGCCTTTTTATATAACCCTTTAGGGTCTCGCTTCTCTACTTCTTCTAGGGAGCAATCTACAAAAATTTCAAAAAACGGCATGTCATTGTCTTGGTGCAGTTTTCGTACCGTATCTCTATCATTGCTATAGGGGCTGATAAAGCTAGAAAGTACTATGACTCCAGAGTCGACAAACAGCTTGCTGATTTCTCCAACTCGACGAATGTTTTCGGTTCGATCTTCAGCAGAAAACCCTAGGTTGTTATTAATACCTAAGCGGATATTGTCTCCATCAAGGCGATAACTAAGTTTGTTGCGTTTTGCTAGGGCTTGTTCAAGTGCAACGGCGATGCTGCTTTTGCCGCTACCAGAGAGGCCGGTAAACCACAAAGTGGCGCCTTGCTGGCTTAGCATGTTTTCTCTGTCCGTGCGGGTAATCTCACCATTGTGCCAATGCACATTAGTTGCCACCTGTTCCATGATGTACCTCTCTTAGTTATAGTATGTAAGGGTTGCTGCCTATCATTCACTAGGTTTACTTATTAAGTTAGCCCTTAAGTTTGGGGCTTTAAATGGGATTTTGCAACCCAAACTCTAGATCGTGTTTAGCCAGAAATTTGTAACGCCTTATAATATAATGAAAGGTTGTATGTGAATCACACAATAAGCCTTTGATTTAGGTGAAACGTGTACACCATTGGATTTGTGTGGTTGTCCAATAGAGCTTACAAACAGGATTACTCGGACAATGTTTAACTTCAAACGCCCAACTCATGGACAGATATTTTCTGTATATTTTTAGGCTAGCGGACTTCTTGTAATTGTATCGATTTTGAATTTGTGACGGGTTTACTCTCTGTCTTACTGGTGTCTGTATAAAATTGCTTAAACCATTTTCGCATTTTCATGATGCCGCCTTCGTTCTTGCACAACTTCGGGTGTTCCCGATATATTTTGTGTTCCCAAATGGGTAAGTCACCCAAAAAGTCGTGTTCGATTTGTTTGGCCATAATAATCAGCATGATTTTGTTGATTAACGGGTTCATATTTTTCATGCGGAAGTGAAATCGATGTCTGACTTTGCCCTTGCTGGTGGGAACCATAGAGGCTATGAGTACAACGTTGGTCATTGAACGCACCCGTACTACGGTGTAAGAAGGCCCATAATATTCCAGATGTAATGCAGCGTTAAAAATCTTGCCGAGGACTTTGTTTTTAGTGGTATACCTAAGCGTCGCCCGTGGCCCGTCAAAGGTTAACTCTTCCACTTTAGGGATTTCTTCAACATTATGAATGGGAATGAAGTGACCTAAATCCACTATGTTCTCAACAACTTCCTGAACATGGGCGCTATATTCAAATTTGCTAAAGTGAGATGGGCTCCAACCTTTAACCTTATCGCCTTGTAACTCAGGTACTTCAGGTACATCGCATGGAGGGGCAGATCCATCAGCCGAGAAATACGTTAGGATCTGACCATTTTTTTCCACCATCGGCCAATGGGTGAGACATGCTTTGGGTTGGGGTTCAGAATAGGGGACTTCTACGCACTTACCTGATTCATCAAATTGCCAATGGTGGAAGGGACAGCGTAGATTGTTGCCGACGATCCCCGTGCCGCCGTGACCTAAATGGGCTCCCAGATGAGGGCAATAGGCATCAACAATGTGTGCTTTGTGATTTCTACCGCGATAGATAACCACATCTTTGCCGAAGTAGTGGAAGGGTTTTACATCACCCACTTTGATTTCGGTGCTGTTGGCTAACACGTACCAACCATTAGGGTATGCGCCAAAGGGGTACGTTCTTTCTTCTCTTGCTTCTTGGTGCATGATGAACCTATGTATATATGTAGCTGAATAATTGGCCATATTCAGTTCCATTGATGTGATTAACTCCCTAACTGACCAAATACACCAAAAGGTCATTAGTTGGTCGTATATTAATCAGATCACACTGTTTGTCAACGAACGGCTTAGAAATTCAGAGCTAATGACACAAATGAAGCCGACGGTGAACATTATATTTCCGCATCTAGGGTCTTCAACAATATGCGGGTTAATTTGCTACACTTTGACTCATAACAATATGAAATATATACGAATTATCTAAATGTTTTTTAGGGAAAAAGAGCTGACATTCACAAAGTAGCCCTTTGAAAATAGGACTATTTATCATTTAGTTACGGCCCTGCGTGTGGCATTTAGCACCGTATATTGTTGGAGTCCCTACACGTACCTTCGTCGATCATTAACGAGGAGAACAATATATTAATTAACCCTAATCACCCAGACTGGGGTGATATTACGGCATTGGATGACACGCCATTCAACTACGATAAGCGCTTAGATAAGTAATTATTTTGATGGCCCAAAACACCAATTGAAATTCTATAAAGAAATCACTCAATTGGTTGGTAAGTTGGGATATATTTTCGAATGATTTTTGTAATCTGGTTTTTACTTATGGACGTATAGGCATTTGTCACCTTTGTAAGAATTTCCGGAGTCATCCGCGGTGATTGCTTTGAACACTGTAGCCAACTGGTATTCATTTGGAGAACATAGTAATCATAATTATTAACGGTGTAATGTTCATCGATAGTCTCTTTTCCTCCCACAAATCCGTCAATTCTTCCTTTAGCTAACATTCTTAATCCGTTTTTGTAGCTATTTACCGGCCATTTTATAATTTTAGTGTTTTTTTCAATCGCATCACTATATTGTGCTCCACGAACGAGCCCAAGTGTTTTACCTTCGAAATAAGCTAGGTTATCCATATTGAATTTAGATTCACCAAGATTCAGTGGACGAAGAGCAATAATAACAGGCTTTTTAATTACCAACCCTACTTGTGTGAATGTTTTCTGTCTTTCCGTTGAAGTAAAGAAGATAGCACAATCAATCTTGCCTCTTATCAATTCTCCAATCATACGCTGAAAAGGGAGAAGTTTAATGATTACCTTCATGCCTGTAGCTTTCGCGAATTGTTCTGTTATTTTATAGTAAATCCCTGCATTATTTCCCTGACCATCTATATAGCCAAGTGGTTCACCAACATTTATTACAGCCAACTCTAGCTCGTTCTCAGTTATAAAAGTTTCAGCCGTCAGATTGCTTACAAAGGAAATGAAGAATATAAAATAAGCCACTGTTTTTAGGTTGGATTTTGTCATAACAGGAACCGAATGAATGCTTTTGCCTCTAGCATTGTACGCCCTAAAATCACCAAGCTCTATGCTTTTCAGTGCTCTATCATTCGCTTACCAAAGGTTCGATTTCCATATAACTGAACAGTCTATTAGGTGCCAAATTTGTATATTTCATGCACCTTGTGCTGTTATGGTTTTTTGTACATATGCTAATATTAAGTAAGGATTTCAGGGCAAGCTTAAGAGCGATTTTTTATAAAAGGTTGGGCAGGCCAATGCATAAGACTTCTGATAATGAGCAAAACAAAAAAAATCGACGATCGATCTCCTGGCGCAATTATCAGATAGGGGAGGATTTACTTGACGCACTTGCGATACTGAATGCTGATTTTGATATAGTACAACTTAGTAGCAGGGGGTGGGATCTCCTCGGTTTAGAAACAGAGGTCGAAAGAACAGGGGGTTTCTGTGAAATTATACATGAAAAGGACAGGAGTAGAGTCAAATCTGCGTTAGCGCATAGCTTGAAGGGTAACAGTACAATCGATACTGAAATACGCCTGAAACCGGAAGGTAATCACCAGCGATGGGCGCATTTGAGAGCTGTTCCGATGAATGAACGTCAATTGATTTTCGTTACTGTTTATAACATTAGTACTTATAGTGCTGAAATTAGCCAGCTTAGCCGTTTTTTTTCCATGTCCCCGGACTTATTTTGCCTTATGGATTTTGATGGGAACTTTATCCGTATCAATATCGCATGGGAGCAGCTTCTCGGCTGGCCAATAGAAACACTGGTTAAGAATGACTTCTCTTCCCTGGTACACCCATCCGATCAAGAAAATACAAAGGCTCAATATTTAAATAATACGGCTGGGGCAGACTCGGTTCTTTTTGAAAATCGCTATAGAACGATTGATGGCACGTATAAATGGATAGAGTGGAAAACTGTTTCTTTGATGGATGAAAAATTAATATTTGCAAATGCTCGTGATATTTCTGCCAGGAAAGAGTTTGAAAAAAAATTACGGGAGATGGCAGCTGCGGAAATTGCGAACCAAACAAAATCCACATTTTTATCTGCGATGAGTCATGAGTTAAGGACTCC
>MAAC01011209.1_pt1 | contig 66998 bp, 56 predicted proteins | sample 1115981 | NCBI WGS metagenome assembly MAAC01 (sample SAMN04961126, study PRJNA320927) | seawater metagenome | isolation source: sample BD02T64 sea water enriched with oil for 64 days | place: USA:Gulf of Mexico | collected 2013-07-27 | reverse complement strand
TTGTACTATGTTTGCAACCGCAAAAGCGAAAAGCCGATGTAGCTCAGCTGGCTAGAGCAGCTGATTTGTAATCAGCAGGTCGTGGGTTCGAGTCCCTCCATCGGCTCAGTTCTTTGAAATGAAATATTAGATTATTCGATTGTAAATTGGGGAGATACTCAAGCGGCCAACGAGGGCAGACTGTAACTCTGCTGCGAAAGCTTCGTAGGTTCGAATCCTGCTCTCCCCACATTTTACAGTAAAACATAAGCGGGAATAGCTCAATTGGTAGAGCGTCAGCCTTCCAAGCTGAGGGTTGCGAGTTCGAGTCTCGTTTCCCGCTCTTATGTCGCCGATGTAGCTCAGCTGGCTAGAGCAGCTGATTTGTAATCAGCAGGTCGTGGGTTCGAGTCCCTCCATCGGCTCTATTTTACAATCGAATAATTCTTGGGGGGATACTCAAGCGGCCAACGAGGGCAGACTGTAACTCTGCTGCGAAAGCTTCGTAGGTTCGAATCCTGCTCCCCCCACGTACAGCAAAGGCGAGAATAGCTCAATTGGTAGAGCGTCAGCCTTCCAAGCTGAGGGTTGCGAGTTCGAGTCTCGTTTCTCGCTCAATTTTTTTTAAAATCATTTGCGTACGATAAATATTTCATTACATTTGCAACAGTAACGCGGGAATAGCTCAATTGGTAGAGCGTCAGCCTTCCAAGCTGAGGGTTGCGAGTTCGAGTCTCGTTTCCCGCTCAAAAGAAGTAATCCAAACGGGTTGCTTCTTTTTTTTTGCCGACGTAGCTCAGGGGTAGAGCGTTTCCTTGGTAAGGAAGAGGTCGTGAGTTCAAATCTCATCGTTGGCTCTGGAGAATAGAAAAGGTCCATTTCGGAAGAAATGGACCTTTTTTGTTTGTATTTGAAGTTGATTAGAAAACCAGTAATAGTGACTCTAACATCATTCTACGACAAGCTTTAATACCTCTGCTCCATATTTATCTTTAATATTTATGAAATAGATCCCTGGTGTATATTTCGATACATCAAGAGTTAGGTTTTCTTGATCAGATAGGAGTCGTTCTTTATGTTTTCCAGTTATGTCTAAAATAGTAATTTGATAATTGTGTTGGCCGCCTAAAGATAATTGTACAAAGTTGGTTGCTGGATTAGGGCTGATTGTATATTGTCCAACTGTATTCAATTCAGATATTCCAACTGTAGATATAGGTTGACTTATTTTGTGGATGAATCCATCAAAATCGTAACCATAAAATTGTGATACTTTATTTAAGAATTGATTGGGAGTACCTACGCCAAAATCTGTATAGCCAGTAAAACCTCCTGTGGTATATACCTCAAAGCTATCATCCACACAAATTGATGCGCTAGATACTTTCTCATCTTCACTGGTGATTTTTTTTGCCCAAACAAATTCCCCCAAACTGTTTAATTTCTGAATAAAAACACCCTGGTTTACCGAATTTAAAGTGAAACTATTGGGACTAGGATCAAAATCCACTGTACCCTTGAAATCTCCAGTAGTATAAATATCGCCCAATGCATCAAAGGTGAAATTTTTAACATAAATTTCTTGAAGACTTTGATAGGGTATGGACCAATTATAGTTCCCGGCACTATCTAGTTTAAGAAGAAAGCTATTGAAGTTGCCTGTGCTGTTAATAGTTTGGATGTTTAGACCTGGATCGATGTCTATGCTGTCTTGAAAATATCCTGTTAAATAAATATTGTTATATTGATCGGTAAGCAGGGATGAAGGTCTATCATTATTTACTCCTCCAATATTCTTGGCCCAAATAAAATCTCCATCACTATCTAACTTGCAGATATATAAGTCCTCTTCTCCGTTTGTGTCTATATCATAGTTATTGTCTAAAGTTGGATCAAAGTCTGTATTACCATTCATTCTACCAGTTGTGAGGATGTTATGTGAATCATCTAAAGAAATAACTACACCATAATTAACTGTAGTGCCGGAATAAAACTGCTTAACCCAGATAAATTCACCATTGTTGTCAAGTTTTAGTATATAGGTGTCGCCTCCGTAAAAACCGCTTGTAAGTTGATTTATGGTGGAGTCTGGATCAAAATCTACGGTTCCTGTAAATCCTCCAGTTATATGAATATTGCCAAATTCATCTATTGCAATTGAATTGGCATGGGAGGATTGCATATCTTTTGCCCATAAATAATTGCCAAGACTGTCCAATTTACAAATAAAAGAATGAGCCCCCAACGACGAAGAGCTCTCCGAGAAGTTTACTATACCTATTCCTGGATCTAGATCTACAGTCCCTAAAAAGTTTCCACAAAGAATAATATTTCCTTCTGAATCAAGATTTATAGAATTGATATTAATTTCTTGATCTGATTTAAAATGTTTAGACCATATATAATTTCCTTCATGGGAATATTTGGCAAGGAATCCATCGCTAGATGAATCTGAAACTAAATAATCTACACCTGATCCTGTATCAAAGTCAAATGTACCGTCAAAATCACCAGTTAAAAGTGTGTTTTTTTGGTGATCAAGTATAGAGTTCATTATTCTAATTTGAACATTACCAGGTATCTGTTTAACCCATTCAAAGGATTCAGTTTGGGCTTTTGATAACTGAGATACGGTTAAAAGTAAAAAATAGAGAAATAAATTTTTCATGCTGTTTAAAGTGTATTTGATATGGATAAATATAACCAAAGTAATTTTTAATATCAATAACTGAATTCAGTGATTTTTTGAATGCTTTTAAAAATGGAATCGCTATAGTTTTACATAAAATTAATTGCAAATAAGTTGCAAATCAAAAATTGAGACACATGTAACTATCTGGTAGTTAGTACTTAATGTCTTATGGACTATTTCCTTGGTAAGGAAGAGGCCATGAGTTCAAATCTCATCGTTGGCTCTGTAAAATAGAAAAGGTCCATTTCGTAAGAAGTGGACCTTTTTTGGTTTGTATTTTTTGTAATGCTAATGAAGATATGCTGAATATAAATGTCTCTGGTGTCACGAGCTGCAAGCTCGCGGCAGCGGGGACGTAGCTCAGGGGTAGAGCGTTTCCTTGGTAAGGAAGAGGTCGTGAGTTCAAATCTCATCGTTGGCTCTGTAAAATAGAAAAGGTCAGTTCTTATGGAACTGACCTTTTTTTTTGCTGTTAATGAAGTTGGTTAGAAAACTAGAAGAGTGACTCTATAATCATTCTACGACGAGCTTTAACACCTCTGCACTATAACCATCTTCAATATGTATGAAATAGATCCCTGGCGTATATTTCGATATATCTAGAATTAGGATTTCTTGATCCGATCTAAATTGTTCTATAAGCTTTCCAGTAATGTCTAAAATAGTTATTTGCCGGTTGGATTGTTCACCTAAAGATAATTGTACAAAGCTAGTTGCTGGATTAGGGCTGATGGTATATTGTCCTTTTGGATTCAATTCAGATACGCCCACAGTAGATATATTTTGACTTATTTTATGGATGAAGCCATCTTGAATTGTTCCCCCATTTAGAAATTGATTGGGGCTGCCAATGCCGAAATCAGTATTTCCTTCAAATACTCCCATAGTGTATACTTCAAAGCTATCATCCACACAAATAGACATTCCATAAGCATCTCCATTCTCGCTAGTGATTTGTTTTGCCCAAACAAATTCTCCTTGGTCAGTTATCTTTTGGATAAAGGCACTTTGGTTTACAGAATTTAAAGTAAAATTACTTGTCCCTGGGTCAAAATCAACGGAACCTTTGAATATTCCAGTAGTATATAGATCACCTAAAGGATCAATTGTCACACAGGTTGGAAATGTCAATTGAAGACCTCCATAAGGGATAGACCATGTGTAGTTTCCTGAACTATCTAATTTTAGTAGAAATCCATTAAAGTCTCCTAAATTATTCATGTTTTGTATGGGTAAATTAGGATTGATATCAATACTGTCTTGGAAGTACCCTGATAAATATATATTATCAAAAGGATCTGTCAATATATGATTTGGTTTATCACTCTCTAAGCCTCCAATACTTTTAGCCCATATAAGAATTCCACTGCTATCTAATTTGCAAATATAAATGTCTTCTTCTCCGTTTGAATTTTGATTAAATTGATTGTTAAGAGTAGGGTCAAAATCAGTTATACCATTCATATAACCAGTAGTTATAATATTGTTAGATTGATCAATAACTATGTCTGTTCCATAATTACTTGTATTTGTTGATAAATAATGCTTTGCCCAAATTAGTTGTCCGTTGAAATCTGACTTAGAAATAAAAGTATTACTTGCATAAACACCTGCATATAGTAAAAATTCGGTAGTATCTGGCGCAAAATCTACTGTGCCTTGAAAGTTTCCGATGGAATATATATTGTTTAACTCATCTATAGCTATGGAATGATTCGTTGAGGACTTTTGATCATAAGCCCATTGGTAATTCCCAAGGCTGTCCAGTTTGCAAATAAAAGAATGAGCATCTGTGGAGCTTTGAGTGAATTCTACATTTTGAACTCCTGGGTTTAGATCAATTGTTCCTGAAAAGGACCCTCCTAGAATAATATTTTCTTCTGAATCAAGGTCTAATGAACGAATAAATATTTTATCATCTGTATTAAATTGTTTTATCCATTTTAGAGAGCCTTCTGCAGAATATTTACCCAGAAATCCATCTGAACTAGAATCAGAAACTAAATAATTTAGTCCAGGTCCAGGATCAAAATCAAATGTTCCCTGAAAATAACCAGTAATGAGGGTATTACCATGCTCATCATGGATTGAATTCAAAATTGCAATATATTCATCACCTGATATTTGTTTAACCCATTCAAAGGATTCTGTTTGGGCCATGGTTTTTTGATAGGAAAAGAATGTAATTATGTAGAATATTATGGGTAGTAATTTTTTCATATGAATATTAAGTAATCTCGATTAGAATCAATAAATACTAATATATTAAATAAAGTGAAAGGAGATTCCTTTCACTTTATTTAATCCTAATTAATAATTACTTAACCAATAATTTGAATGATTCCTTTTGACCATTCGAATAACAATTTAAAAAGTAAATTCCACTGTTTAAATCTGCAGTTTTGATATGTACTGATTCACTTGTAATTTGAAGTAATTGATCTAATTGAATGGTTTGTCCATTGATGTTTCTTAGTTCGTAATGAATTTGATCAAGTTCAAAGCCTTCCAATATGTAATTATCACCATCATTAATTAAGGTCCATTTTAAGAAGGTTTTCCATGTAATTAGGATTCGAGTCGATGTTCAAGGAGTTACTGGATTGGGTAGTAGATGTCCCAGCCCCTCTTATGTAGAGAAGGGGCATTAAAATTCTTTTCTTCATAAAGATTAAATTAAAAGTGTATAAAAAAAGCCTAAAATCTTACTTTCAGGCTTGGTGTTACTTAGTAAATATTCATGATAAATTTACCATCTGTCAATTCCATCGTATCATTTGGAACTCCTTGATCTAAACTCATGTCTGACAAGCCAAGAGTAACCCAAAAAGTGCCTAGTACTTTCCCGTGGGTTTGATCCTCATCATTAGGGAAAAGAACGGAATCTATTTGTAATTGACCCTCGATAATTTTATCGAATCGCTCGTTGATATATCCATTATTATTATAAATATTATTTCCCCAATGTGAGAATTTTATTTGATTGACATAGTCTGTATTTTTTAAATCGTAGGTGCTTAATTTGGGTTCAATATATCCAGCTGAAATGGAGAGAGTTAAAGTTTCTTGAAAGCTAAAACCTTCAAAAGGTGGATAGTTGCAATTGTCAACACTATAAGATTTCCAATAGAACTTTCCGTAATTTGAGTAGGTTGAATCAATCCAAAAGCTGTTATCGAAAGAAGGTAAAGTAAAGGGAACACCACAATTTTTATATTCATGTCCATTTGCGTAGAAGGTTAGTTCAGTGTGGTAAGGGACATAAGGTTCGTCATATGGGTAATCTGCATTTGATGCACTTTTTTCACATGATAACGTATTTATAATTATCGCAAAGAGAAGTAACTTTAAGCTTATATTGTTTTTCATTTAGTGAAATCTCAAATGTTTGATTATTAGTGATTTATTAAATACAAATTAGGAAAAATTTAATTACAATACAATACCAGGATTTAGTGATTTTAATATATGTTTTAAGAGTCACCTTAATTGAAAACTGTTCAATATCACATAAAAAAACTTGTAAAAAACTTGCAAAAAATATTTTAGAAACCTTGTAATTGTTAGTATGTTAGGTGGTTGTGAATTTTTAAGCGTTTCCTTAGTAAAAAAGTGGTCGTGAGTTCAAATCTCATCGTTGGCTGGGTAAAATAGAAAAGGTCCATTTCGGAAGAAATGGACCTTTTTTTGGTTATACTGTTAGTAAGTATTTAATTTCCGGATTCCTCAGCGTCCTCTTCGAGTGCTGCTGCATGGGATGATAATGTCTATCTAATTTAGTAAATGCATATTCTGAGAGAGAATGAAAATAGTATTTCCAATCTCGAAAGCGATAAATAACATTATACCTGTAAAGTGCCATATAGGTCTTTTCGGCTTCAATTCTGGCTTCAGAAACTTAGCGGAAGAACTTGTCTGACAGTCTGAGCAGTAGGTGGTTGCAGATTTCCCCAATGGGAATAAAGGAATCCAAAATATAGAGAAATATTTCGACTTACCACTTATGAAACTAGTGTCTTGACTGTTACATGTTTGGCAAGTGAAATTCTCTAATTTTGTGGATTTGTGCTTAGTACTTCTCGTTCCAAAAATTATAAAAAACATAAAGGAGGGTTTATTTTAATAGAATTTATTCTAAAATTAAAAATGAAATCAAATATAATTGGTTTTAATGGACTGGCAAGGAAAATGTGGACGCTAAGATAATAGCATGCATCTATTTATTGGTTAATGATTTCTAAACTATCTTGGTAATCAGTGCCATTCGCTGATTCAATTGGGGCAGTTTGAGAATAAGCGGATCAAAAGGAAAAAGTAATTTCTAATATGAAAATTTATCAAATGTTCATGGGGAGAGTGATTTCGATCCTGGATCTACTGTTTTCTCTATGAATGCTGTGAAAATAGATGCTTATGTCTGTAAATTGGGTCCTTATGGTAATTTTTTGTGGGCAAAACAATTGGGAACCGATGATAGCACCTCTTATGTGATGCCCTCTTCCCTTGTGGTAGATGAATTACACAATGTATATACCTCTGGTATCTTTGATAGTATTGCAGATTTTGATCCTAGCAGTGGTATTTATGCTATAGAAGCTACAGGGAATAGTGATATATTTATTCATAAAATGAGTCAAGACAGTATGACTATAGGGATTAGTGAAAATGATTTGGAAATCAATTTGGAGGTTTATCCAAACCCTGTAGTAGAAGAGCTAACGATTCAGTTTGGGGAGAAATTTGAAAATCTTGAATTGAGTATTAGAAATAATTTAGGACAAGTTATATTTGCTAAATCGTATTCAGATACTGATGCTATAGCTACCAAGCTTAAAGGGGCGTCAGGAGTTTATTTTATTGAACTAAGGAATGATTTAGGAGCTTCCGCTACTTTTAAAATTATGAAAGAGTAGTTAGAAATTACACTGAAATAATGATTGTAGAAAGGTTTCAAACATTGGTTTGAAACCTTTTCTTTTTGAATATATAACAGTTTGAATTTGAGGTATGCAACCATTTCAATAAAGTACATCTACTATATGAATCAAATATACTGTACTTATGAAAAAACAATTTACCGCGACTTTATTGCCAATCTTTTGTGCAATTTTCAGTTTTCAGGTTAAAGCACAAGTAAGCTTACCTTATTCCTCTGGTTTCAATAATACAAGTGATTTAGAAGCTTGGGAGGAATTCCAACTTATTCCGAGTAGTTTCAGTTCATGGGAAACGAACACAATGAGTGGTTATGGTGGGTCAGGGTCTATTGGACATGACTATGCACCTTCAACTGCAGATAGTGTAGTGGATGATTGGTTCGTATCTCCAGAATTTTCTATTCCTAATGGGGGTAGTTTGGATTCACTTAGGTATAAGTTTTCTGGTTTCTCAACACCACAAGCGGGAGATACGATTGGGCTCTACCTTTTACAAGGTTCTCAAGACCCTTCATTGGCTTCAGCTACGATATTGTTAAAGGATTTTAGAGATACTAGTTATACCGCTGATAATGTTTGGCATATTATCTCCAATATAGATTTACAATCCTTTACAGGTGCTAGTTATTTTGGAATTAGATATAGAAGTATAGATGTGTCTTCTCAATGGCTGACAGTAGGATTGGATAATTTTGCCATTAGCGAAATAGAAAATGTTGGTCAGGATGAATTAACAGCTAGTGACTGGACTATTTATCCAAATCCTAGTTCTGGGATCGTTGTACTTGATAGCGAGATTGAATACGCATCAATCAAGATTTTTAATGGTCTGGGTCAGTTGGTTTATGAGAAAGTGAATTTGGATACAAATTCAAGATTAGAATTGGATTTATCCAGTCTTGAAAAGGGTGTTTACTGGCTTAATTTGGATGGTTCTTCTCAGAAGATCATTATCCAATAGCATTTCAATTATGTTATTGATTTGTTGATAAGGGGAATGATTCAATTTAAAATAAGGGTTTTTTTAGCAAAAAGGTCCACCTCTTGAGGTGGACCTTTTTCTTTTGAGAATTGAATAGCTTCTGATGCCGATCATTAAAAAATGATTAATTTCTTTGTTTCAATTAATTCATTCCCTTTTCTGATTTCAATAAAATACATTCCAGAATGAAGATGTCTTGTATCTATCGTGAGATCTGTAACAGTATCGTTAATGTTTTTCAAGATAACCACCTTTCCTTGATTGTCCGTAAGCCTTATGTCGGTTGGGTAAATGAAATTAAAACGAAGCTGTACATAATCAGAGGTAGGGTTTGGGAAGATGCTGATCTTGGAGTCTAATATATTTTCTTCATTTCCAAGCCAATTGAAAGGGAGACAAGCTGAAATGCTAGAGCAATCGTCAACGGTGACTTCAACAGCATAATAACCATTCGTTAGCGGATAGAAGTCTTGCATGTTTTCTCCCGGTATTTTAGTGAATCCATCGTTGCAATCTAGCCATTGGTATAAAGCATTTGGTATAGTTGCACTAAGATGGCTTATATGGGTATTGACACTTGCGTTGGAGTAGCATTGAGAAAGTTTTACAACGAATGCATTTGTTAGTCCAGAGGCGGTTAGGTTTAAGGTGTCTAGACTTGGATCGAAATCTACACTTTGTTCAAAGCTTCCGACCGTTATAATATTGCCAAGATAATCTATAGTAATATCATTGGGGTATTCATATCCTATTCCGTCCATTGTATTTAAGGAATTAAAATTTCCATTTTCATCTAACTTTAGAAGGTATATATCCCTACCACCTGTAGGAGTTAGTATAAATTCTGATTCGTTTGGATCTAAATCTTTTGTGTATTCAATTCCGCCTGTAAAATATATATTGTTCATTTGGTCTAGCGTGAATTCAAAGCCTGAAAAAGGATAGAATTCCCAAGATTTGGCCCATAAAAAATCTCCTTGGCTATTAAGTTTAAGTAGGAACTTATTAGAAGGTCCAAATGAGGTCATACTAAATGTGTCTATTCCTGGATCGAAATCAAATGTATTAGTAAAGAGGCCTGATATTAGTATATTGTCGTTATTGTCTATTTTTATAGATTTTCCTGTTGAAAAGCTTATGAATGATTGGTCTTGAATTGATTTAGCCCATACAAAATCCCCATCTGTATCCAATTTTAGGATAAATACATTACAAGCTCCGAAATTTATTGAATTAGAATTGTTTATTGTTAAAATATAACTAGTAGTATCTGGATCAAAGTCTACTGAATTAGTATAATTTCCGGTAATAAGGATGTCTCCTTCGGAATTAATGTCCATCGAATATCCATATACAAAACCTGTTGAATTTCCATTTGCCCCATTTCCATTCACTGTTTTAACCCAAATGAAATCTCCTTCTCTTTTTAGTTTTAGAACAAAAAGGTCAGCGTGTTCTTCGTTAATGACATTGTAAATTGAATCTCCAAAGTCAAAGTCTGTAGTACCGGAAAAATATCCTGCTATATATACATTGGCTGAATCATCTGTTCTAATATTGAATGAATTATCTTCCTGCAAACCTCCATAGTTATGCGCCCATAAAAAATTACCGCTATTGTTAAGTTTTAAAATAAAGGCATCGCGTGATCCATTACTGGTAAGGAAATATGGATTCTCATTGGTGCTGAAATCTATTGTTCCAACCAATTCTCCTGTTATATAGATATCATCAAATTCATCTATATGAATATCATTTCCAATTATTGATGTATAACTCTCTCCTCCAAAGGTCTTTGCCCAAACTAGATTTCCGGCGCTGTCTAGTTTTTGTACATACATACTTCTTATATTGCCTGTGGATACATCCTGAAGGATTCCTGGTCCTGGGTCTAAATCTACTGTATCAATAAAATTACCAACAATATAGATATAACCATCTCTTGTTGTAACTGCGGTTGCTTCGGCGGTATTATTTCCTCCTACCTGTATTGCCCAATCAGTATGTAAGTTTTGTCCTTGTAATTTGGGAGTTAAAAAAGTTAAAAAAGTGAAAAGTGAAAAGATAAATTTTTTAAAATTCATAGTGTCTTTTATTAAAATTGAAAGATGAAAAAATAGAGAGTTATTTATTAATTATTTGTTACTGTTTTAATTGGATTGATGTAAAATAGTGAATTGTTATATAACGAAGGTATTTGTTTAAAATATAATCAAATAGGCTAGATTATGGTTTTTTTTTAATTTGGAGAGAAAGGTAGGTAGGGATAGAGTAAGCTAGATCAATAGAAAAGAATTTTTAAAACCAATTGAATAAATCGATTGCTAACCATTATCCAGAAAATAAAAAAGCACCATTTGATAATGGTGCTTTTTAGGGTATTGTATATTTGAGATGATCTTTCAGATTAAAAAACTAATCCATTACCTGTTCAAATTTTTGGATTTTGTGGTATGTACCCTCTCCTTCTAATATGATTTCAAAGCCATAATTGGTTAAGGAGATAATACCTACTTCCATATCTTCTCCAGTGGTCAATGTACGATCTATAAATTCATAAAGAAAGGTGTCGTTTGAAAATTCAAATGGAAAGATGGTGTCCAATTCTGTTTGGTTGGAGTATAATTCAACAGTTCCATTGGATAGAAAAGTCATCCTATATTCATTGTCGGCAATTGGATTGTAAACTATGCTGTCTAAATCAGCCTCTCCATTTGGAAAGTCATGTGTTGCTTCTGCTACCTGTTTCCAAGTCCCATACAGTAAAACTTCCTCTGAAATGGAGTCTTTTTCACAGGCTGTAAGGCAAAAAATAAAGCTTAATAGAAGGCTAAGTCTTTTCATAATAAACGAACTAATGTTGAGTGTTGAGGGTGATTATTTTGTGGGCGAAATATAGTCATTTATTTTAAGTTGCTTACCATTCTATTTTGAGAGTTCGTGTTTACAGGCTTTTCTCCTTTCTACTCACTGAATTCAGTGAGATTAATAAATCCTAGTTTTCGGTTATTGTATAATCTTTTGAATCTCAGTATTTTTGAATATAGATAACAATAGATAATTTATATAATAAGTTTTTATGATAAAATTCCCATTGTCCTTCACTGAGAAGGAAGATTTAATTGTATGGTGCAGAAAGCACTTGTCACAAAAGGAAAAAAGAAATATTCAGGACTATAGTGCTGGAAATATAAAATTGAGAGCTATTCCTGTTTATGTCTTTGATACCCATGGAAATACTATTGGTGAGTTTAACTCGATTAGGGCTACGGCAAGGGAATTGGATGTTTCCGTTTCAAAGGTTTCTAATGCAATAAAGAATCGGTCGAAGTTGTACGGTATGTTTTATATTTCCAATAACGCAGTTTTAGAGTTGTCTTAGGTAAAAAAAAAGAGCCATCTATTAGTAGATGGCTCTTTTTTTAAGGTATTGAATTAGTCCTTGGTTAAGGTCCATTCATATTTTAACAGTACCGAGTCGTGAGGAAATTCATAAAAATAACTTTCCATTTCTAGGTATACCGTATTTTCATTGGAAACACGTAATAGCGTGTAGGGTGATGTGTGGCTTCCACAGTTTTCGTCTAATGCGAACGTGGAGTTGTTTATTTTTATCCAGTTGCAATCAAATGAAGCTAGTTCATTCATTTCGCAGACTTCAGGATTTTCTACCAACATATCGAAATTAGTCATAAATGTGAAAGTTTCATCTTTCATGCATTCATCCATATCCGTCATATATGCTTTTACAATATCTGGACCGCTGACATCTACACTTACAACTTTATCAAAAATAACGGCAGACTTGGACCAGGTTCCACTTGTTAGAATTTCTGTATTATCTGGGGGCACTACTTTGTCTTCTTCACAGGAAATAAAAGCTAATGTCAAAGCTGAAAATAAGATAAGGTGTTTCATAAAAAACTTTTTTATTAAAATCTAAAATTAAAAAAGCCAATGTACATTTTTATTTTGAAAAGATGAACCTATCCAATTGCTAAGCTTCAAGGATTGTATGGTTTTACAAGTTTAGCTCTAATCGTTAATTTTTACACCCTTTATATAATAATGGCCTTCTTTTTCGGAGTTCATTTCTTCACCTGGTGAATTTATATAACCAATGGTTTGAATGAGTTTTATTTCAAATCCTGTTTCCTCTAATAGATGGATGATTTCCTTTTTATCGAAATAGTGCAAATAGGCTAATCTATCTCCATCCGTTCTACGGTAAAAAACATCTCCAAGTTGATAGCCACATTTTTCTTGATGTAGGTTATGAAATTGCTCAATGCAGGTTGGTCCCCATTCATTCTCATTATTGATATTGAAAACATCAAAATAGAACGAGCCACCAATTTTGAGGTGTTTATTTATGTGTTTTAGTAATTTTAATCGTGTTTGGTTGTCTGGAATATGGCCAAAGCCATAGAGAAGTGTAATTGCATCATACGGGGCTTTTTCTTCCAGGTTGAAATCTGTCCAGTGTGCAAAAATGACATCCAATCCGTTTTCCTTTGCTTTTTTGACCATTTCTTCACTCGCCTCCACCCCTTGGATTTCATAATCCAAACCAGACAACTTCCTTATTTTTAATGGGCGACGTCCTGTGCCGGTCGCTATATCGAGTACTTTATGAATAGGGAATTCACTTTTTTTAAGATCGTTGGCTATTTTATTATCAATGCTTGAGGTATAGGCATTTCTTATTGGATTTTCCTGATCCAATTGGTCATAAATATAGGCTTGTTCATTATAGTAACTTTTGTTCATTTCCATAATCTTCAAGCTATTTGGTTTTGGAAAGACTGGAAGAATTACATGGGATTTATTTTTGTTTAATTCAACAAATGGAATGAAACTAAAGGCATTGTCTTCTATGGATTTGAAATGTCCCTTTTCATCGGACCAATTTGCAGAGTTTGCTTGGTCACTTAATATTCCAATGCTGTTGGTGCTTGTATTGTAGATTTTTAAGCCTTCAAGGTTTTCCATTGGCGGATAATAGAAATGAAGCGTTACCGCATTATTTATTTTACTATTGTTTGCTATTTTGTGGATGATACCATCTGGCTCAGAAATAATCCCCCCCTTAAAATAACTTTGAATAGCGGTTTCTCTAAGAAGGCCATTTCCCTCTTCGTAAAAGTGGTTATTGATTTCACCTTTTAGAACAAGTACATAGCCAAAAAGACCCTGATGATGATGTATTGCACTTTCTACATTTGGTGGCCAATTGAGTAAGACGCATTCAAAGGGTTTCAAGGTAAGTATATTCCTTCCGTAACAAAATGGATTTTTTGGTTTGGGAAGCTGTTCTTCAAAATTTAATTCATCAATATTTATCTTATTCACGAAATTTTTTAAAAGGGTATCGTCAATCTTTTGAATGGATAATTGCTGAATCTTTTGGATTAAATTTTGCATCTTTATATATTTTTCAAAACCCTAATAAGTTACTGTAAAACAATGGTATATTAAAATATATACCCCTTCATTTTAACTTTTTTGTGGTGATTTTGTAAAGATGTTCATCCAAATTATTCTGGAGAGCCTAAAATTGTATAAGGAAAGGCCAAGGATGGTTGTAATGCTTAATGCTAGTACCCTAAAATCAAAAATACTGTCCACGAAAAGGCGGGAAAGAATAAATAACGTCATTCCCTCAATAAAGCAAAGTCCATAACTTATATACATTGCTCCAAAGAAATATCCCGGTTCCTTTTCAAAGGTATATTGGCAGTTGATGCATTTTTTATGCATTTGGGGAAATTTCATTTTTAGCAAGTGTCCTTTGCTTTTGAATACCTTCTCGTTGTGGCAATTTGGACAGGATTCTGATAAAATACTTTGTAAACGTGTCATAGCCATATTTTGTTTATGCAAAAATCGATAAAAAATTAGTTGAACCCTAGCGTCTAATTACGTAATTTGTAGGACTATTTGGACATCATATATATGAGGAATTTATCTGTTCTTGCCATTGATCAATTTCGAATTGATCAGCCATCAAATGCATTTTATGCCAATTCTTTTGCAGAGCATTTAGCTAAACACTCTGATAAAATAAGTACACCACATAAACACGATTTTTATCTAGTAGTCATTATAACTAGAGGAGTTGGTGTTCATGAAGTTGATTTTAGAAGTTATGATGTGAAGGCTGGAAGTGTTTTTATGTTGGGACCTGGTGCAACGCATAATTGGGAACTTTCTCAGGACATTGAGGGCTATATATTTTTTCATACCAGAGAATTTTTCGATGTAAAATTTGGAGGAAGAAAGGTGGATGATTTTCCCTTTTACTTTTCTGTTCAGAATAGTCCTGTGGTCTATTTAGGAAAAAAAGAATGTATAGAATTGGTGTATTATTTTAAGGCGATCTTTAAGGAGTATTCGGACAAAAATCTGATGAAATGGCAAAAAATTGCAGCCTTGGTGGACCTTGTTTATATCCAAATATCACGGACTTATGCAGGGGAGGCTTGGATAGAATCAAAGGCAAATATGGGGTACGCCTTAAAGATGAGAGAATTGGAAGTGATGATTAATCAACATTTTTTGGTAGAGAAATCCCCGTCAGTATATGCAGGTAAAATGAATATGAGTTCAAAACATCTGAATAGAATCATAAAATCTTTGGTCAATAAGACGGTTACGGATATCATTGCAGATAGGGTATTGTTGGAAGCCAAAAGAATGCTTATCCATTCTGATATAAGAATAGCAGAATTAGCAGATAAGCTGGGTTATGAAGATTGTTCATATTTTTCTAGATTGTTCAAAAGGAGGTGTGGTTTATCTCCAAAAGAATTCAGAGAAGGATATAATAGGGGCTAAAAAAAAGCCCCTATGTTAAATAGAGGCTTTGGATTAATTGAAACAGTAATTTTCGTTCTTAAAACTATTTAGTTTTGCTAGTCCTTCTGATAAATTCAATCGACTATCAATTTTAATGTTTCCTTGGTCTGGTGTATGAACATAATAGAAGCCATCTTTCCAAGAGGAAATTTTAATGCTTTCTCCATCGGGTAGTATAGCATTCCAGGATTTGTCTTGAGTTTGGTAGTTTAAGTTCAATTTTTCTCCTTCATTATCACCTTTAACAACCAAGAATTCAAAGTTGTTTTTTGTGGCAGTAATTTGATAGGTCTTACCATTTTTCTTGACTAGTTTTTGCTCCATTTCACCTTCTTCCATACTTAATGGATTTTTTCCATCCCAGTTTTCTACGACATTTAGATAGAATACATCCACTATAAGGGTAACTGTATACACTTGGAAGAAGACCAGTCCGTAGAAAAGTAAATTGTTTCCAAGTTTATCTGAGGTTACTTCTTTGTTCCATCCCAAAACATTGTTTGTTAAAGAGAAGGATCCAATGCAGCTTGTGAATAATATACTACAAGCCAACGCTATGGGGAGTATTATTTTTTTCATCATCTAAATTTTTTATGTTGAATACTAAAGGTACGGTTTTTTAAAGCGAATAGAATTAGATTTTCTATAAACGAAAAAGGAAAGCAGTTGATGCAACCGCTTTCCTTTTACCTTATTTTTTAAGGTTTAGTAATTTGCTAATTTCATTTACATATTTTTCAAAAGCCTCAATTCCTTTGGGACAAACTTTACACTCTGTATAGGGATAGTTGTTCTTGAAGGTTTTAGTGATTTCAATATAGCCCACCTCTTTGAGTTTGGTAAGTTGTACACTTAAGTTTCCTTTACTAGCTTCCGTTTTTTCGAGTAGGTAGCCAAAATCAGCATGTTCTAAGCTAATAAGTAAGGATAGGATCGATAATCGGAGCTCATTGTGTAATAAGGGATCCAATTTTTTAGCCATGATATTTGTTTTTAAGTAAATAACCCGGGATTAAGTAGGAAGTTATCATTGATAATCCAACTAGTAGTACAACCCAATTCATTGGGACGTAAAAACTAATGATAGATAGAATCCAAGCTGTAATCCCTCCGTAAATAAGTGGTTTAAAATTGAGTACCCCGCCAGAAATAAAAGTGGCTAGTCCGTACAGACTAATCATAATGGCATAGGCGTAATTCCAACCTATTAATCTGGCTTGTATTAATACAATGAAAAGGGTAATTACAAAACCACCCCAAAGGTAGCCCATCAATTTATCAATATATCCCTTTGTTGGTTGCTTTTTAGCTTTTCTAGCGCCTATAATCCCTGAGGCTATTCCTCCTGCAGTCATTAGTACTGGCCAAACTGCCCAAAAATGGGGATTGCCCAGATAGTTTAAGGTGAAATGTAAGATGCTTGCGATTAGTACTAACCAGCCCCATAGTAAGTAGAAGATTGCGTCGTCGCCAACATTCCCTTTTGCTTTGTCTACCATCTGTTGGATGATTTGAAGACTTTCTTGTTCGGTTAAATTGGTTGGTTTCATGATCGTTTTTGCTTTAGGTTTTAATCAAAGGTAAACTAGTTTATAAAATAAACCAAACAATTACAAGGAATATTTTGTAGGCACTAGGGTAGTATGTAGATGTTTAGTGAAGCTTATTAATAAGGAATCCCTTTAAAGAAAAGGAATTCCGGAATTATAGAGTGATGGAATTTTTTAATTCAGATTCTAATTCATTGATTTCATATTCAAGGTCAATTATTTGAACGGTCTTTTCGCTTAAGGCGATTTGATTTTGTTCGGTTTGATCAAAAAAGTAATTGGAAAGTAAGTCGTTCAATTCACCCGCGAATCCATGTAGTGTAATCTCTTTTATTTCGAGTTCTTTTTGAATTAATTGCATAGTATAATAGGCTCGTGGTTATAATTTAAGGTAAAGTTAAAAATAATTAGCTGTTTGAACAAATGTATAGTAAGTAAAGAATATAATAAATTAAATTAATGAATAATAGGGAGTTGTGGAGGTGATTAAATTGCAGTAGGTGTTAATTGAATTTATCTATTGTTTTATTTATTAGTAGTTGTGTGTTTTTTATGTAAAAAATAAGCCTATCCAAATTGGATAGGCTTAGGAGGTTTTATTTTTCAATTTTTTGATAAGAGGATACAATTCCTTTAATAAGTGATGAACTAAATCCGTTGTGTTCCATTTCATTTAGGCCTGTTATAGTACAGCCTTTTGGCGTAGTAACTTTGTCGATTTCAAATTCGGGATGTTCTCCTCTGGTAATCAATAATTCGGAGGCTCCTTTGACAGCATGGTTTACAATGGTACTTGCTGTGTTAGCATCAAAACCAATCTGAATTCCTCCTTGGATCATGGCACGAATAAAGCGCATGACATAAGCTATTCCACAAGCCCCTAGTACTGTAGCGGCTTCCATGAGATCTTCAGGGATATAGACTACTTCTCCTAGGCTTTTGAAAAGTTGGCTAACAAGATCTTCTTCCTTCTTATTTGCACCTTGTAAGCAAATGGAAGTGATGCTTTGTTTTACATCTGTAGCAGTATTTGGCATAGCTCTAAAGATGGGTAGGTCTAAAGCAGTCCAATCTTTTATTTCTTGGATCGTTATTCCTGTTGCTACCGAAATGAGTATGGGTTTCTTTTCCTTCAATTCGGGTTTCAAACTTTCTAATATGGGTTGCACATTATAGGGCTTTACAGCAAGGATGACCATATCAGCAGTTAATACCGCTTGTTTATTGTCGGAGGTGATTTGAACGCCTTTTTCTTTTAGGGGGCTAAGAGGGTTAAGGTTCCGTTTTGTAGCTGTAAGGTTTGAAGCGGAAATAATTCCACTTTCTAGCAATCCTTGAATGATAGATAACCCTAAGTTACCACATCCAATAATAGAAATTTTTAGATCTTTCATGATGGGTTTATAACGATGAAACTGTGCATATTTTTCGCAGTTTCATTTCTTGTGAATAAAGGTATAGAATCTTAGCTTGAATAGCACTTTCAGTTAAGAGCATTTCCAAAATAATCCTACCAAATTTGGATTGTTTTTTAGGTGTAAAGTTCTGAAATTTGTATTTTTTTGATGTAAAATATTACAATAGTTAAAATTTAAATGAAATTGATTTACTGCAAATCAAGAAGTTATACTAATCAGTTTAAAATAGTTTTTCGTATATTTAGTTCAGTTGTATAATAATCTTATATTTATCTTTAGTTAGATTGATACTTATTAGTTATTGAATTAGTTTTATTCATTTATTTATTATTTTCAGATTAGTTCTTTTTGAAATCCAATTATTATTAGTTTTTTATGGATTTCATACCCTTTATTGCTTCAGTTGTATTGGTTTACAATTCCGCTATTAGCTTGCTATCTGAAATGGTTTTATTTGGATATGCTCAATTGTATTAATTACTATTTATAGTAGGTAATAAATTTGAACATGGGAAATGAAAGCATAGGTTTAGACAAAAGTGAATTTTGTTACGAACAAATTTATAAAGAGATCATAGAAACACTGCCACATGTGGTTTGGGTAGGGGATTCCGAAGGCAAAGTTGTATTTATCAATGAGACTTGGGAAGGCTGGACTGGAATGACCTCAGAAGAGGCTTTGGGGCATGGATGGGTAAATGCTGTTCACCCAGAGGATGTTGCTGAATTGTTATCCAAATGGGAGAATGCCTATAAAAATGGTGCGCCTTATTATGGCGAATGTAGGTTTGTGCATTTAAATGGAACTATTTTATACTGTTCTTTTTTAGCCAAACCGGTATTTAATTCAGAGGGTGTAATTACCAATTGGATTGGCTTGGATATGGATATTTCACCTATGAAATGTGTAGAAAATAAATTGAAAGATAAGGTTCGAGAATTGGAGCGGATTAACGATTTAATGATAGACCGCGAATTGAAAATGGCAGCATTGAAAAGTGAAATTAAAATATTGAAAGCACAACTCTCAATTAAGACAGAATTATGATTTCTATAAAATCACTTAGGGGAGAGCTTAATATTTTCGACATTTTAGTGGAGAAAAGAAAGATTGGCTATTTATTGCTTGATAAAGCAATGAACATCCAGTTCATGAATAAGCAAATGAGGCTGATACTTGATTTAAAAGGTGCTGAGGTTGAAAATCAATACTGGTTTTCTGTTATGCCTAGTATGAAAAGGTACCATGAATTGTATCAGGCTATATTAGCTGGTAGGGATCAAAAATTGGTTTTGTTTGAAATGGATTTCCCAGAAGGAAGACGCTATTGGGAAGTCGATCATTTACCTACTACTGGAGATAAGGGAGCTATTGATGGATTATTGATAATGGCCCATGAGGTAACAGAACGTCACCGCATGAGTATTAAAATGCGCGAACAACTAGCGGAGCTGAAAAGGGCTAATGATAAATTAAACAGTTCGAAACGAGCTTATGTTAACCTTCTGGAAGATGTTCATGAGGAAAAAAATCACCTGCTTCGTTTAAGGGAGGATTTGGAAATTAAAAGTAAAAGATTGAGAAAGTCAAATGTGGAATTGGCTCAATTTGCATATATCGCTTCTCACGACTTACAAGAGCCGTTGAGAACAATATCAAATTTTTCAGAATTATTGAAGTCAGAATGTGAAAGTACGCTGACTAAGGATGGTAAACTTTATCTGGATTTTGTATATGAAGCTTCAGATAGGATGCGTAATTTAATCAGTGGATTATTGGATTATTCACGAATTGGAAGAAGGGCTCAAAAGAATTCTATTTGTACCGTTAAGCTCCTTGATAGATTGTTACTGGATTTTCAAAAAAAATACCCCGAAGTCACCTTTCAATGTGACTATTCAAGTCTACCAGATTTTGTTGGATTTCCAGAGGAGATCGAGAAATTGTTTACCCAATTGATAGATAATTCAATAAAGTTTAGAAATCTGGAACAGATTTGTACGATTTCGCTCCATGCAGAGGGTACTGATGATAATTGGACATTTTATGTTCAGGATAACGGTATTGGAATTGAAGAGAAATTTCAAGAAAAGGTATTCTTAATTTACAAACGATTACATCCAAGAGAAAAATACAAAGGGACGGGTATAGGCTTGTCTCAATGTAAAAAAATAGTTGAACTACATGGAGGGAAAATTGCTGTTACCTCAGAGATAGGGAAGGGTAGTACCTTTTATTTTACGATTCCAAAATTGCATTAATGAAGAAGAAGTTAAGTAAAGTACTTTTAATTGATGATGACCGGCCTACTAATTTTTTCCATGAGATGATTATTAGGAAAAAGGAATTTTCAGAATCTGTATTTGCCTATCGAGGTGTTTCTGAGGCAATGACCTATTTAAATTCTATAGTTGAAAATGGGGAGGCCTTTCCAGACCTTATATTTTTAGATCTGAATATGCCCGGTTTAGATGGTTGGGACTTCATAGAGGCCTTTAAACGGTTGGATAGCCCTTTGAAATCGTTTACTAAGATCATTGTTCTAACTACTACGGTATCACCAAGGGAAAAGAAGCGAGCGCTTGGTATACCTGAGATTCTTGATTTCAAGAATAAACCACTGAGCAGTGAATTGTTGGATGAAATTCTCCAAAGACATTTTTAAAGTTTAAAATGATAATATAGGAGACGCTTTTTGGCGCCTCCTACTAAATAAAGAATCTATCTACAAATACCGTATACCAACAGAATGAATTCAAATACAATTGAATAAAGCATGCATAATGCTTCATTAGTATAAAATAGAGTTTTACTTTCTCTTAAATGGAATGCTCAGTCTTATTTCATTATATTTGATCTTTATGTGTGTAAGAATTTTGTCGATTGGTTTTTGTATTTAAATATATTCATTACAAACCTAGCGATAAAATTCGTAATTAAAAAAGTAATTCACGAAAAATGTCGTTAATTAAGGAGCGAATACTTCAATTTATTCAATTAGAAGGGTTTAGTAAGAGTGAATTTTATCGAAGGACTGGGATTACTCGAGGGGTTTTAGATAAGGATAGTGGTCTAACAGAAGCTAATATTGCGAAATTTGTCGCTGCTTTTTCTGATGTATCTTTGGAATGGTTGATTAATGGATATGGAGGCATCAGGTCTGCGGAAAAGTTAAAAAGCCAAATAGTTTCAGAATCTTCTGAGAATTATGGATTGGCCCAGAATTTTATTCCAATGTATTCTTTAAATGGTTTCAAGGCTTTTTCCTTGGGGGAAGGAGTGATTGCACCAGAAGATATTATAGGTAAATATATCCTTCCGGAATTGACCCATGCAGATTGTATTTTAAGGGTTCAAGGAAATGATATGAGTCCACTTTTTCAAGGAGGTGATTTGTTGGCAGTAAAAATAATTTCCAAAGAAGGATTTATTCAATGGGGAAGACCACATGTGCTTCTGACTGGTTCTAATGATTTGATAATAAGAAGACTTCAACCTTCTAGTAATGAAGGGGATTTATGTCTTTCAACTGGAAATGCTAAGTTTCCTGATTTTGAAATCTCTATTCAAGATATTGACGCTATTGGTCTTGTTTTAGGAGCTATACATTTACAATAGTCCTGCTTGCAATCCCTTTAAATGCTTTGTTCTCAGACTTTTATTATGTTTTTCCTTTGTTTTGTTTAAAGATTTTCATATTTTTATTTTCTGGTGCCATCTTAGATGTCAGACTAATTATTATTATTTAAGCTGAAAAGGCATATTAAAAACGGCTATTGAAGCCATGTATTATTAAATTCATGAATTTTTGGTAGAACAGAGATTCATTTTATTGGAGGCTATTATTATGAAAATTATTAATCGCAAAAAAACTTCCAAAGATATCAATGACCTAAAACGGATTATTTTTAGTCAAGAATGGGTTTTAGTTAAAGATGCTATAGATGATTTAGGTCATATTGGCAGTAGAGATGCTGTAAATGTTTTGATATCGTTATTGGATAATGAGGATTCTGAAATAAGGGATCGTGCGGCTTTAGTTCTTGAAGAGCTAAAAGATAACAGTGCTGTAGATCCTCTGTTAACATCCATTTTTAAAAAAGAAAATCATTACTATAATGGGATTATGGTGTTTGCACTAAAATCACTGGATTGTAGTAAGCGATTGAAAGAAGTATTTAGGATTTTGTTTTATGAGTCCTATGTCGCAAAAATGAGCGCAGAAGAAATACTTTGTAATCAAGAGTTTGAATTTACGGCAAAAGATTTAGAGGACATCCGGTCTATGTGGAATTACTGTAGAAATAATCCGGAACTTTATCCTGGAATGGAAGATGAGTCAATTCGTTTTTCTATTCAAGCCAATGTAGATAAATTTTTAGGCTATTTGGGGCAGTGGGGATCAGACCAAAGTCTGTTTAGGAAATCATCCTCCTTCGCCTGATATGGTTTAATTTAGGTTTAATTATTTAGTCCAGTTTTATTCTTTTAGAAGAAGCTGGACTATTTTTTTGCCCTAAAATCCTTTCTTTTTTATAACCACTAGATTGTTGTATTCTTTTGATTTCAAATAAATTATTCTTAAATTAAGACTAAAGTTTGAATGTTATGGAAAAACAAAAATTATTATTGGAAATTACAGGATATATTGTAAAGGAGGAAGTTGTAAAGGATTTGAATAATTTTGATTTTGGTGATGTAGCGGTGTATGAAGTTGAGGAGTATTACCCTGGATATTATAGGGGCTTGGTCTTCGACGAAAAACCCAATTTTATATATATTAAAACATTAGAGACCTATAGTTATGAAACGATCAAAAGAATTGAGCGGGAATTGAAAAGAACGCTTAGTTTTTCTTTTGACATGGCCTTTGCCAGTTTAGTTATATTTAATGAAGAAACGCCATGTATACGTGTCAAATACCTAAATTCATTTGAGGACTGCAAGACTTTAATTAATGGGTTGAAAAAGACAGAATTAAAATTGGCTAAACTTGAAAGAACTTTCCATGATAAGGCTATTATAAAAACAGACAAGGTGTTTTTGCTTGAGCAAGTAGACGGTGGGGTATTTATGGACATGGAAGAGAAAGAAAATGGTTATATCGTACTACCTAAACATTTAAGTTGGAAAGAATTTGAGAAATTAAGTCTCACCATAAAATACAATTGGGATGGGCAAAGTTTTGATGCCGCTCAAGGTATATTTAAACGGCATGAAGGTATTCAAGATGTTGCTAGGATTTATACCAAAGAAAATAATTTAGACTTTATGCAGGAGGTTTTTAGGGCTTATCAAAAAAAATAAATAAACGATTTGTTTAGTAGACAGAAAAGGGGGGTAGTACGCAGTATGCTTCCCTTTTTGCTTTAAGTTATTTTAGTAATTCTGGATATTTCTTTTTGAATTTATTTAATCTAGGAAGTGAAACTGCCTGTATATACCCATGGGATGGATTTCTGGCTTCGAAATCCTGGTGATAGTCTTCTGCCTTGTAAAAAGTATCAAAAGCCTTTATTTCAGTTGTAATTGATCCTAAAAAGGATTTGTTCTCTTCTAAGTAGCTAATCCTATTAAGAATTGTATTTTTCTCATTTTCGGTTGAAAAGAATGCAATAGATCGATACTGAGGTCCGTGATCTGGACCTTGGCTGTTAAGCGTCGTAGGATCGTGCGATGCAAAAAACACCTCTACGAGCGTTTCGTAGGAGATGATTGTAGGGGCATAGTAAACTACAACTGCTTCAGCATGTTTAAGCTGCCCCATGCTAACTTCTTTATAGGTTGGATTTTCCTTAATTCCACCTGCATAACCAGAATATACTTCTTTTACACCCTTTAGTGATTCGAAGATGGCCTCTACACACCAAAAACATCCGCTTGCAAAATAGGCTGTTTGGTATTCAGATAATCTGCTGTCAACCTGTGGATGTTGACTAGGGCTAGACTGGCATGATTGGCTGATTAATAGAATTGCAATAAGTATTGTTTTAATTGCTTTCATAAAGTCTTGGTGTTTAGTGTTTGTTTACTATTAACGAGGTGCTTCATACAATCTAGGGAATCCATTTTTGGTTAAGATAAATTGCCAAACTTGCAAACTTCTGGATCGAAAAGCTCCGGAACAGGAAAGCAAATAGTATTTCCACATTCTATAAAATTGATGGTCGTATTTGTCTTTTAATTGGTGCCAATTGGCCTGAAAATTATTGAACCAGGCAAGAAGCGTTAGATCGTAATGTGGTCCCAGGTGATGGAGGTCTTCCAAAACGAAATTGTTTTCAAAAGCTGTACTTAATTGAGATAGGGAAGGTATCACAGCATTTGGAAATATATATTTATTGATCCAAGGGTCAATTTGTTTTTTATGAATATTTCCTCCAATGGTGTGCAATACAAAAACTCCTTCTGGTTTTAAGATCTCGTTTACCTTTTTGAAAAACCGCTGATAATTTTTATAGCCCACATGTTCTAACATCCCAATACTGACAATTTTGTCATAACTCCCGGTAAGATCTCTATAATCTTGCTTTAGGATCTTAATAACGGGATCTTTACAAAAGGATTGTGCATAGCTATATTGATTTTCGGACAAAGTGATTCCCGTAACTTCACATTTGTAGCGTTCTACTGCAAATTTCGCAAATCCTCCCCAGCCACAGCCTATGTCCAAGACTTTGTCGCCTTGTTGGAGATTTAATTTTCTACAGATGAGGTCCAATTTTAATTCCTGTGCAATGGAGAGATCCTCTGTATTTTTGAAGTAGGCACAAGAGTATTGAAGGTATGGGTCGAGAAATTGCATATATAAGTCATTCCCTAAATCGTAATGTCTGGAGATGGCAGTGCTCGCTTTGGATTTGGATTGTAAGTTGAAAAGGTAAGCCTTAATAAAAAGCCAAACTTCTGGTAATTTTAGATTGAGTTGGAGGTCTTGTCTATGCCGAAGGATTTTGCAAATGGTTTGATCCAATTTGTTAGAATCCCACCAACCCTGCATATAGGTTTCCCCCATAGCCAAGGAGCCTTGGGAGAATACTTTTTGGTAAAATCTGTTGTCGTTAATTTTTATATCCCAATCTCTATTGCCATTTATTTGGATGTCTGATTTTAGTAGTAAATCAGTTATTTTATCCTTGGCTAACATATAATAAATATAAGTCTTTTTATAACTTATTCCTAATCAGTTGATTGGGTAGGTTTTTTTGAATTGCTATTACCTTGTGAGATCTGTGATTATTTTTTGGTGGTCTGGATACGCTTGGATGAGTTGATCCCTGTCAGCCAATTCAAAATCCGCAAAATCGAAGCCTGGTGATACGGTACAGCCAACTAGGCTATATTCGTTTTCATTCCGTAAGCTAGATCCAAACCAGCATCCTGCTGGAACCGTAAATTGAGGTGCCTCACCATTGTCAAAATTTTTACCCAGGTGAAAACATTCATAGTCTCCAGTTGGATGTATTATATGAACCATTAAGGTTCCTCCTTCGTAATGGTGCCATGTTTCATCTTGTTGGATTCTGTGGAAGGCAGAAAAGTGGCTGGAGCTAAGTAGAAAATAGATAGCCGTACAATAGTTCCGATCTCCGGAAAAATTGGATGGTAATGCTTCTTTTGCAATACTTCCAGAACTCCTATAGGTTTCTTTATAAAATCCACCTTCGGGATGAGGTATTAATGCAAGTCTTTCAACAATCTCACGTACTTTTCGTTCCATTTCAGAAATTATTGGTCTTGAAATTCAATTTTATTCAACATCAATCCAGAGGATGGAGCGATGGTTTCCATTCTGCCTATTTCTGGTGAATTTAGAGCTTTCCTTATGTCTTCTAGTTGAATATTTCCTTTACCCAATTCAAATAAATGTCCCATCATTAGCCGTACTTGATAGCGCAGGAATCCACTGGATTGTACCTTGAAGAGATACGATTTTTCTGGGAAGAAATTTGCAGTATACAGGTCGTTTGCTACAATTTCACTCAGAATCATTTCTCGTTCAAACATGGTTTTGTCGCTGGGTTTGCAGCAATAGCTTTTGAAATTATGCTGGCCTTGGAAAAGTTTGGCGCCTTCTTGCATTAATTCAATATCCAAGTGTTGAGGGATATTTACCATAAAAGGGGAGCAGAAGGGGTGCGTTTTTTCTCCATTAGAAAAGAGATAGATATACTCTTTGATTTTGGAGTGTTGAATGATGTTGAACTTATTATCTACTTCTTTAACACTTAAAGCACGGATGTCAGGAGGGAAATTACCATTCAGTTTGACCAATAATTCTTCCAGGTTCTGTGGTTCATAAATGAACAATTCAAAGGCAAATTGAGTTGCAGATACCATTCTATCTGTTCTTCCAGAAGCTAAAATTTTGAAATCTTCATGGCCCAAGCTAAATAATAAGGATTTTTCAACCATGTGCTGGAGTGTTTTCCCATTGGTTTGCTTTTGCCAACCACTGAAACGGTAGCCTAAAAATTGAATCTCAAAAAGGTAATAATATCTTTTTCTTCTCATTTATGCTGGCTTGTATCCCTTTTTTAAAGTAAAGCTTGTGGTCAATCCAACAGAAAAGTTTCGAGGTAGGGTATGTACCCCAAAGATGGCTCTAGAATGTTGTCCCTTTTTTTCTAGAAGTTCTACAAATAGATCGGAAGCACCATTTACAACTTTTGGTGAATCGTCCCAATCTCCTTCTGCTTGGAAATAGGCATCTATATGATTAAGTCCTTCAATGTTTTCCAATCCAATTTTAGCCTCTACTTGAGCTATAACATTTAGCGCACAAAGTTGCATGGCGTTATAACCATCTTCTGTGTTGAATTCTTTTCCCAATCTTCCCTGGTATAAAAAGGTTTCATCTTGTATTGGGAATTGAATGGCGATATAGGCTATATTTCCTCTGATGTTTACAGATAGGTATGATCCACCAGGCGTTGAAGGTTTTGGTAAGGACAAGCCTTTTAGAGCTAATTTTTCTTGAAGGGGCATAGTTGGGTTTTGATTTAGGCTAAAGTAAAGAATTATTGATGGAGATTATCCTTCTGTGGATAACTTAGCGCAAAAAAAAAAGCCCTACCAACTGGTAGGGCTTTTTAAAGCTATAGCCTTATAGTTTTACAATTCTTTCGGTTAGGATTTCTTTGGATCCTGAATGAATCTTTAGAAAGTATTCTCCAGTGGTCAATGGAGCCATAGAAAATACCAATTCATTTTGGCCCGCTTTTACTTCTTTATCATAAATGACATGAACCAGTTTACCTTGTACATTGAATATGCTTACTGTGATATCCTTCTTTTCTGTCATCTGGAACTGAATAGCTACCTGATCCGTAAAGGGATTTGGATAGGGTTTTGAAGCAGCAGTAGATGCTATAATTTCAGCGTGATAGATTCTAGTGAGTATACAACCCGTAGCATCAGAAAATTCTAATGTTACAGAATCGCCAGCACACATGGATGGAGAAAGTACAGTAGTATTTGTAGGGTCTTCTTTCCAAGAATATGAATATGGAGCAATCCCACCACTTACAGCAATTGTTATTGTTTGCTGACAAAGCCCAGAAGAATTTGACCTTACACCAGAAATAGCGATATCATTGTCTGGGCTGATGATCTCATTACACCATCCAGTATTCTTATTATTCTCTGTACCATAATAACCAAAGGAGTACACTTTATTCCCTTCATTGTATTTACGTTGTAAACCGAAATAGTCACCCCATCTTTCATAGCCGTTTCCATAGGTTCCCGAAGATGAATTTGCAAAACGATCTACATAGCCATCTCCCTCTTTCATCGTGATGATTTCAGAATAGGTTTTATCATTTCCATAGTATACACAGGAAATTCCTGGGTAGTCAGTAGGAGAGGTGTGGTTGAAGGCTATAATCGTTTCTATATCGCAATCTTCTTTCCCAGTCCATGCAATATTTGGATATCCAAAGTCTCTTATATTACTGGCGATAAAGTTAGCCGTAATTTCAGGGGCATCAAGATTTTCTATCGTACCGTGGTAGATACTAGAAAGGCCGGTTGCTGGATTCATACTGTTGGATACGAATTGGATTTGATCATTGATTTTAATGGCGGCCAATACACGTGCATCATTCGTTTGTAATCCACTACTGGCATCCGTTGTATCTGTATCTTCCTGTCTTCCATTTGGAGGGACTCCATATTTCAAATCAGAAATACCTAGATTGATATTTAAAGTTGGATCACCTTCAGATAGATTACCTGTAATGTCCATTACGAAAATGGTATCGTTGGTGATGTCAAAATTTCTGTTTGATAACATATATTGCTTGTCTGCAACACCATCGGCACCACGAACTATGTGTAAGTTTCTGATATATTCATCATCGTACTTGATGTCTGAATATAACTTTGTGTTTAAATCATCAGTCGTGCTGTATCCAGTAGATCGTTCTATTTGCCAAACGATAGACCCATCGAATCCAATTTGCCAAGGTTCACCAGGGACAATTAGATTTCCAGATAGAAATAGATCCTCTCCTGAAATAGCCAATGCAGGGAAGTCTGTCCATCTGTTGTTGTCAAGTGGATTGCCGGGTAATTCATATACATTCCATGGATCATCTGGATCATTGGTTGTAGAAAAACAAACAATGATTTGATTGTTGCTGGGTGCATTATCCTTTAAGAATACTAGAATGAATCGATCGTATTCTTCATCGTAAATCAGTTTAGGATCAAAATAGTTTGGACTTGTTAATTCTGTCCAACCAGCCATAGATTTAAGACTAATTCTTTCTTGTTCTAGTGCAGTAGTATCTGTGTTTAGGTTGTAGGCATATACAAAGCTGTTCATAGCTGTAAGTACTATTCCTTCATTGGATACTGCAAGTGTATTGTCATTTGGTCTACCTCCGTATAATTGAATTAGATCTCCTGAAACAGCAGACCGTTTTGTAAGTCCAAATTCTTTTCCAAGACTAGGGTTACTTGCTTGGGCTTTTTTCATAGCGGCAGGCGCATTGGTCTTGATTGGAAAACGTTTTCTGGCTAATTCCTTTTTATGCGTGATATAGGCTTTCATAGAATTTCCTCCTGGAGTTGGAGCTTCTAGGTTATATACTGCTGCATCGAAAGTAGGGGAGACCTGTTTGGGGTGTACAGTTGTCTTTTGTTGGATGCTGTACTTCTTTGTTTGATAAGAAGTATGGTCCTGAGCAATTAGACTAAAATTTAATCCAACCAAACAGCATAGAGATAGTAGGTGTTTCACAAATGGCTATTTTGAATTTTCAAACCCAAAGTTACTAATTATTTTACCATTTGTCAGGCAATCTTATTGTACAGATAACCATTGATTTGTTGAATTTATAATCTGCTGCAGCATTCTGGAGATTATTGAGGGCTATTTGGTATATTGGTCCTTAGAATTATGACACGTAGTATTGAACTAAATAATTAATGTATAATTGCCCTTTGAACATGAAAAAATTAATTGCTCTTTTTACCCTATTCTCGCTTTGTTCCCAAGTGGATGCTCAGACCTTTCAAGAGGAAGTTTTGGCTTTTCAAGAAGATTTAAATGCACACTATAAAAGTAAAGAAGATACTCCTTTGGACAAGAAGGCTAGAAGGAAATTTAAAGGGCATCAGTTTTTCCCAATGAATGAGAAGTTCAGGGTAGAAGCGAGGTTTGTACGCGCAGATTCTTCTGTATCTTTTAAGATGAAGACCAGTACTACTCGATTGCCGATGTATGAAATTTATGGTCAGGTACATTTTGAAATTGATGGTAAAAGCTATTCATTAAATGTATACCAAAGCCATACACTTAGAACAATGGAGGAGCATGAAAACAGCTTGTTTTTACCGTTTACTGATGCTACCAATGGACTCACTTCTTATGGAGGAGGTCGCTATTTAGATTTGGAAATTCCTGCCGGAGATACCATGCTTATAGATTTCAATTTGGCATACAATCCATATTGTGCCTATAGTTATAGATTCTCCTGTCCCATACCTCCTAAAGAAAATGATTTGAATGTTAAGATTCTGGCTGGTATTAAGTTGGCCCATTAATAATAGTTATCCTCATTGATTTACAATGGGGATTTTTTTTGGAATTATAATTGATATTCAAAGTGTAATATAAATAGCTGTTTTTGTATCTTAAATTTTTATTTATCTCTATGCAATATAAAATACACATTCCAGCCCCTTGTCATGAGAGTTGGGATAAAATGAGTCCAACTGAGAAAGGCAGATTTTGTACACTTTGTGAAAAGGAAGTACAGGATTTTACTACAATGACTGAATCTCAAATTTTACTTAGCCTTAAAGGTAAAGATGCGGTTTGTGGTAGATTGACTTCAAAACAGTTGCAAAAAACACCTTTTTTACGCGAAAGAAGCTGGTCCGTAAACTGGGGTTTGGCAATTGGCTTGAGTGCTTTTTTGTTAGTTTCATTTCCTATTTATGGGCAGTCGAATTTGGACAGTAATAGGTTAACAATTGTCCATGAGATAGGAGAAGTTGAAACAGTATCAAATGGGCAAGAATATAGTTTGATATTTAAAGGGACTGTCCTAGATGATGAAGAGGATCCTTTACCATTTACAAATGTTATTATCAAGAAATGCGAAGGAGGAAACTGGATAAACTTGAAAGGTACTACGACGGATTTAGATGGGAATTTCCTTTTGTTCTTAGATGTAGATTTAAAAAGTGAAAAGCTGAAAATAGAAATTTCCTATGTAGGCTATGAAGAGGTTGAAATGCCTTTGGATTTCGAAAATAGAGAGATACAGGTTGTTATGAAGGAGGATGAAAATGTACTACCCGTTATTGGATTGATGGATGTTCGACCAATGAATGAAGATATGACTAAAGGAGCTATATATTACCGAGAAGGTAATGGTTTTAGACGCTCTAAATACTAATTTGATAAGTTATGGAAACCAGAAGAAAAATATATAGGAGCTTGGTTTTAGGACTTTTTGTTTTGTTTTTTCAGTGCTTCCATTTATTGGGGAAATCAATTATAAATTTTCCTAAAAGTAGTCCGCAATTTCATCTTATTGAACAAGTAGAAAATGAGAAAGATAGTATCGAAATTACTGGGATAGTTTTAGATAAATATAAGGAAACGCATCCTTTTGATCTTATTGTTTTACAAGCCTTTCAAGGTGGTGATTGGATCGATGTACAAATAGTCGAATTGGATTTTGAGGGTGCCTTTAAAGAGCTTATTCCTCCTGCATTGGAAATGAATGATCTGCGTATTACCTTTTCTTATATTGGTAATAAAAGTTATATTTTACTCCTTGATAATACCATGGAGAAGCTTACTATTATTTTGGAAATGGATAACGATGTATTGGATAGAATTGGTTTGGTAGATGTTTATATGGAGGAAAAGAAGACCTATAAGGCATTTAGGGCAGAATTTGCTATATCTACTTTGAGTACGTCTTATTTGAGTATAATGAATATAATGGATTTTAGGAGTGGTGCTACCTATCGTAGAGATGGTAACGATTTTATTCTGGAACAACACTAATTTTTAATTCATGCAATATAAAATACACATTCCAGCCCCTTGTCATGAAAGTTGGGCTAATATGAGTCCAACTGAAAAAGGTCGTTTTTGTACCTCTTGTAAGAAAGAGGTTACAGATTTTACCGCTATGACAGAATCTCAAATTTACCTTTACGTAAAAGGTAAAGATGCTGTTTGTGGTAGAGTGACTTCAAAACAGTTGCAAAAAACACCTGTTTTACGCGAAACAAGTTGGTCTGTTAATTGGGCCATGGCTATTGGATTGAATGCTATTCTTTTGGTTTCTGTACCGATCTACGGTCAGTCAACTACTGTTGACAATCAACAAACGATTATTCAGATGGTCGACCAGGTTGAGGTTGGAAATGAAATTCAAAATGATAGTCTTATGCTTCAAGGATTCGTTATGGATGAGCTAGGGGATCCCCTTCCATTTGTCAATATTATTCTTCAGGTTTATTCATATGGATCATGGAGTACAATTAGAGGTACTACAACGGACTTAGATGGCAATTACACAATGAAAGAATTGGAGGGGCTGGAAGCGGATACCCTGCAATTGGAAATTTCAAATATTGGTTTTGAGACGAAAATTGTTGCTGTTAGTCCTGACTTTATGGAAATACAATTAATAGAAGGTGGTGAGGGACCCTATTTATTAGGGGATGTACAAATACTTATAGAACGCCCAGATTTTAAGGGAAGTATTTTTACAAGAGATGGTAATGATTTTATTCAAGAGCAACACTAATTTTTAATTCATGCAATATAAAATAGACATTCCAGCCCCATGTCATGAAAGTTGGGCTAATATGAGTCCAACTGAGAAGGGACGATTTTGTAATAGTTGTGAAAAGGAGGTACAGGATTTTACTAGAATGACTGAAGCACAAATAATTCTTGCCTTAAAAAGGGAAAAGCATGTTTGTGGTAGGTTGACATCAAAACAATTGGAAAAACCTTGGATTGTGCCAGAAAAAAAATGGCAAGTAAACTGGGGGTTGGCAATTGGATTGAGTGCTATGCTTTTGGTGTCTTATCCGATTTTGGCCCATGAAAACTTACAAGAAACAAGGATTGAATTGGTGAAAGAAAATGAAAAAACTGTTGATACTTCTGATCAATTAAATGATTCTCTAATCTTCGAAGGTGTGGTATATAGTGAGGAAAAGGAACCATTACCATTTGTGAATGTTATGGTGAAATCTGATGGTATAATTGTCAGAGGAACTACTACTGATATGGATGGGAAATTTAGTGTTAAAATTGCGTGTGATAGTAAGGATGGAAAACTGGATATTGAATTTTCATATATCGGATTTGGAAATATGACTTTGCAAAATATTGAAAAAAGCAACTCTGATTTAGTAGTTATTATGGAAGAGAATTCTACAATAATTGGTTCAATTATTATACTTAGTGAAGACCCTATTATATATAAAACCCATAAGGAAGATGTTTATATCCGAGAGGGCAATGATTTCATAAAACAATAGGTCTTTACCATTCCTTATTTCTACCCGAAATAGGCATGTTATCGTTTAAAAATTAGAATAATTCTAAAGGAACTATTTCTTCATTATAAATAGCGAATGTTTTATTGAAATTTTATAGCTTGCTTATCTTGATAAATAAAATACCGTAAAAAATGAAAAACAAACACCTTTTCCTACTTTCGTCTTTATTAAGTCTTCCATCCCTTGCTCAGGTTGAAAAAATTGAATGGATAAATTCTGGAGAGATTCTAGAATCTGCCATTGAGCTTGAGAATAGTGATGCCGATACGGATGAAATTTTGGATCTGTATGCTAAAATCCCTAATAACGATACTAACTTTTTCTTGATGCAAACTAGGATGACTACAAGTCTTCTAGATATGGAGCGCTATGAAGATATGATAGCAGAGTGTTGGAGAGGGATAGAGGCTGAAAGTGAATATACTTATTTATTGTACAATAGAATAGGTTTGGCGCATTTCAGAAATGGTGATATTGATAAAGCTATTGAGGTATTAAAAGGAGCTATAGCGATATACCCAGATTATCATTTGTACTATTATAATATTGGAATATTCTTGGAGAAACAAGATAAATACCAAGAGGCTATTGCCTATTATAAGGAGACCATAAATGTGAGTCCAAAATTTCCAGCAGCTCATCTAAGGTTGGGTATTCTTGCAATGGAAGAAGGTAAGTATACCGAGGCATTATTGGCTTGCAATACTTATCTATTGTTTGAACAAGTAGGAGAAGAGGCCAATTATATTTTAAGGCTGATGGATAAAATGGTAAGTCAGGCTCCTGATTTATCCAATAAGAGAAATTTAAAATTCTCGGATGAAGGAGACAATTTCGAAGATATAGAGTTGATTCTTCAAAATAGAGTTGCTTTGAGTAAAAAGTACAAGGTAAAGCCAAAATATAATTTACCTGTTCATAAGCAGAGTCATGTTTTATTTGAAAAATTGGAATATGACGCATCGGATAAAGGTTTCTTTATGCAGACCTATGTTCCAATGTATAAGAAATTATTCGAGAAAGGCTACTTCCAAGGTTTTGCACATGGTATAATCCAATCAAGTGAATCTGACAAGCATAAAAAAGGAGTTCAAAAGAATATTCCAGCCATTAAAGAATTTTACACTTGGTTTTTTGAAGAAATTGAGACTACTTGGCAAATGGTTGATATTGATTTGGGCGATGGGGTAAAAAGTTATAAACGATGGTACGATAGTGAGCAAAAATTGGAGGCCATTGGTAATGAGAAATCGGTTGATGGAACTAGAAAATTACGCTATTTATGGGATGATATGAAGTTATTGTCCGAAGGAGAAATAGACGATGAGGATAATAGAATTGGTGTCTGGAACTGGTACCATAAAAATGGAAGACTAAATCAGTATAGAGATTATTTGGATGGTAAACCAAATGGGCCATCGAATATTTACTATGACAATGGAAATTTAAAAGATTCATCCATCTATGTAAATGGAGTTCTTCAAGGGGAGTCCATTGAATATTATGAAAATGGTGCGGTGAGTGTTACATCCAATCTATTGGATGGGAAACTGGACGGAGAGGCGATCTATTATCACCCGGTAGGGGGAATGAGTTATAAGGTTTTTTATACGGCCGGAAAACTAAATGGTAGTTATACTCAATACCATGAGAATGGAACGATTGCTAGTGAGCGTAATTTTATTGATGGAAAACTGGATGGAAGCTATAAAACCTATAACACCGAAGGGACTTTAGTCTATGAGTCTAACTATATAGAAGGGGATATGGAAGGTCCTTGGAAACGGTATTATGCCAATGGTGAATTGCATAAAACGGGTGTATCCAAAGAAGGTAATCCAATAGGCGAATTTTTTGAGTACTATCAAGGAGGTATTATCTCGGAGAAATATAGTATGGATGAAAAAGGGAAAATTACAGGGACAACCCTTTCCTATAATCGTGAAGGCCTTTTATCTGAAGAGATGGAATACTTAAAAGGAAATTTAAATGCTTACAAACAATTTGATAAAAGCGGTGGAATAATTGCAGAAGGAAAGTTGAAGCGTGGTAAATTGAAATTTGAATCCTATAGAGTAGATGGTTCCAAAAGATCGGATGGTCAGTATGTTAAAAAAGATCGTACAGGTATATGGAACTTCTACGATAATTATGGCGTTTTGAGTTCTAAAGAGAACTATGCTAAAGGGACCATTGAAGGTGAAAAAGAAGTCTATTTCGCGGACGGTAGTTTATTTAAGAAGATGAAATATGCAGATGGCCAAATAGAGGGGTATTATGAAGAGTATTACAATACTGGTCAATTAGAACAACACGGTCATTATAAAGCTGGTGAATTGGATGGTGTTTGGGAAGGCTATTATTTAAATGGAGCCCGAGAGTACAGGTATTTCTATATGAATGGAGAGCGCCATGGAGACCAATACAATTATGCTGTAGATGGAAAGTTAGCAACTGTTGAATCCTTCGAAAGAGGAAGTTATTTAAACAGTGCATATTTTGATACCCTAGGGAATGAATATGCAAGCTTAGGGTTGGATTATGGTACTGGTGAGATAGATAATAAGCATATGTATTTTGATGCCAAAGTATCACATCAATCCTTTTTGAATGGGTATAGAAATGGCCCAGCTGTTTGGTATCATCACAATGGGAATGTACGTATCCAAGCGAGTTATACGAAAGATAGAAGAACCGGAGACTGGATTTGGTATGATGAAAATGGTTTAGTGAAAACTAGAGGGAGTTATACCAATGGGGATAAGCATGGTAAATGGGAGAATTTCTTTTCCGATGACACTAAATTAAGAAGTGTTGAGTTTTATGAATATGGAGTCTTGCAAGGTGCATCTAAAAGGTTCGATAAAGAAACCGGTAAAGTAACCTTTGAACGGTTCTATATAGATGGTAATAAGAATGGTCCTGCTCCTTTGAATTCTAAGAACGGTACACTGAAATATACACGTCATTATGAATTCGGAACATTGGTAGCTTATTCAGCACTGAATGAAGCAGGAGAATTGATCAAAGAAGAACCATTGACTGGTGGAACAGGAAGCATTAATGCTTTTTACCCTAATGGGAAACCTTCTATGGAAGTTCATTATTTGGAGGGGGTATTACACGGTAAATATGTTGAATATTTCGAAAATGGAAATATAGAAGATGATACTCAGATGTATTATGGTGACAACCACGGCTTAGCAAAGTACTATTATGAAAATGGCCAAATGAAATCCTTCTATACCTATATTCATGGCTTTTTACAAGGTGAATACAAACGCTACCATAGCAACGGAAACCTTAAGGAAGAAGGTATATATTTGAATCATGAGAAAAATGGTATCATAAAAAAATATGACGAGTCTGGTATGTTAATAAGAACAGAGGAGTATTTCAATGAGTCATTAATTAAGGTAAACTAATATATGAAGTATATACTGAGTATTGTACTTTTCGCTATATCCATACTATCCTTCGCCCAACCGGCGGAGGATTTATTGGCATTCAAGGATAAGTATCCTGAAAGTTATTCAGTATATACGGAGTATGCGGATATCTATACTATAGATATAGTAGATGGAGCTGTAGATATAGTTAAAACACACAAGGAGGAAACCATCTATTTGCATGAATACAGGGCCAAATTTGCTAAGGGTGTTTTGGCCTATTCCAGCTTTGATGAGGTATTGGATTATAGTGGTTATTCATTGATTCCAACTAAAAAGAGGTATAAGAAAATAAAGGTTAAGGAATTCAAAGAAAAGGACCTCATGGGAGGTGCAATTTTCTATGATGATTATAAGCAAATCAGCTGCACCTTTCCAAACATGAAGGAGGGAGGTAAGAGTTATTGGGAGTATACCAAGCGTATGAAGACGCCTAAATTATTAGGCTCATTTTACTTTGCTAGTGGTGACCCTATTGAACATGGCGTATGCGAAGTTAAGGTGCATCAAGATATCGATTTAGACTATCAATTGTTTAATACAGATAGTTTGAATGTTGACTTTAGCCAAGAGAAAGAAGGAAAATACAATATCCTTAGATGGACTGTAAAAGAGGTAAAACCGATAGACAATGAATCCAGCAGTTTAGGTTATCACCATGTGCTGCCACACGTTGCCTTTAGAATAAAGAATTATATATATAAAGGGGAAAAGATTCCGGTATTGGAAAACCTGGACGGATTACACGCTTGGTACAGAGAATTTATTGAAGATATAGTACCTTCAAAAGAAGATGTATTACAGCCTATAGTTGATTCATTGTTGGCTAATGAAGAAGATGAACTTGCAAAGGTGAAGATCTTATTTTATTGGGTTCAGGACAATATCAAGTATATCGCTTTTGAGGATGGTATGAGAGGTTTTATCCCAGAGTCTGCCTCCAAGGTATGTGAAGCAAGATATGGGGATTGTAAAGGGAAGTCGAATATACTGGTAGAAATGATGAGGTTGGCTGATATAAAAGGCTATTATACTTGGATTGGAACTAGAGATTTACCGTATCGATATGAAGAAACACCATCTCCAATTGTGGATAATCATATGATAGCAACCTATATAAATGATGGTGACTATTATTTCCTAGACGGTACAGCTGAAAATTTGCCTTTCGGGTTTCCTACGGGATTCATTCAGGGGAAAGAGGCACTAATCAGTTTGGATTCTGCCAATTATATAGTGAAGGAGGTACCTGTAGTTGCCAGTGAAAAGAACCAATACAATAGTACCATTACCTTATCTATGGAAGGCGATAAATTAATAGGACATGCAGAAATGCGGATAAGTGGCTATTATAAAATAATGCATTATACTCCCGCTTTGAAAGGATTGTCTGGAGATGATTTGAAAGAAAGGATTGAGCGCATGTTTCAAATAGGGAACAATAAATTTGATCTGATTGATTTTTCAGTAAAAGATGTTGAAGAGAAAGATAGCCCATTGCTGGTAACGGTAAATTTTACAATAGAAGATTATTTATATAAAAATGAAAATGAGTTTTATTTAAATATGAACCTATCTAAGGTCTTTGCACAAGATAGAATTAAGGATGACCGCAAATACAGTATAGAGGAAGATTTTGAAGGGATTTATGCTAGTAAAATTATTTTTAACCTTCCAGAAGGAGCCTCAGTGGATTACCTTCCCGAGGATAGTAATTTTGAGCATGCACTTTTCAATTATGGAATTACGTATGAAGTGGACAGTGTGACCAATCAAATTATTTGTGATAAGAAATATGAAACCAATCATATAGTGCTTGAAAAGGAGCAGTTTGAGGATTGGAATACTATGATAAAGAAATTAAAAAATGCCTACAATGAATCTATCTTATTTAAGACAAAATAAAGCTTCACTTTTGCTGTGTGTACTGTCCTTGATACTAAGTCAATTTGGATTTTCACAGGAGTATGAATACGCGGATTATACTTGGGATTCTATTCCCGAAAGCGTTGAGTTGACGGCTGAGGAATTACAGAAATCTACCATTACCTTACAAGAGGAAAGTGCAATAGAATATGCCTATAACGACTATGATAATTTAGTAGCTTATAAGTTTTATCACCGAATGAGGCAGGTGAATTCGGATGAAGGGATAGAGATGAATAATAGGATCTATATTCCGACATCAAACACGACTGTTTTTGAACAACTTAAAGCTAGGGTTATTAGAGATGGGAAGGTGATAAGTGTTTTAGGAGAAGAGGATGTTATCACAGCTAAGGATGAGGATTCTGGAACCAACTATGAGTATTTCGCATTAGAAGGATTGGAAAAAGGAAGTATTATTGAATTCTACTACATCATTAAATACAATCCATCCTATACAGGGAGAAATATAAAAGTTCAATCTGATGAAATTAAGAAGGAGTATTTATTGAAGCTGATAAGTCCAGCTGCCCTAGGATTTGCCTATAAATGTTACGGTGGATTGGAAGAAATGGAAGTGGATACTACGTTGGAAAACAAGCATGTGTTTGTTTTAGATCTAAAGGATATTCCAGCATTGGAAGATGATGAAACAATGTCTGCATATGCAACCAATCTTAAACAATTGATTTTTAAATTGGATGAGAATTTCAATACCAACTATAAGGGGATTATATCTTTTGGACCAGTGGCTTCTAATACCTATGAAAGTGTATATGTTAAGGATAAATCAGACAAAAAGATCATTACCAAAATTCTTAAAGGCATAGAAGGATTAAATGATGAAATGCCCTTGGAATTGCAAATCCTTCATATCGAAAACTATCTAAAGCAAGCATACACCATTATAGATTATAATGATGATAGGCTGAAGCAATTGCCCTTTATTTACGAGAATAAAAGCTGCAGTGATTTTGGGATGACGCGTTTGCTGGCTAATATTTTTGATAGGTTGGATATCAAACATGAATTGGTAATTGGTTGTGATAGGTATGAATATAAGTTTGATCCAGATTTTGAGGTCTATAACTTTTTAGGAGAATACCTTATTCATTTTCCTGATGTCAAAAAATTTATTGAGCCTGGAAGTCAATTCGGGCGCTTAGGATTTATCAATCAAAAACTAATGCATAACAATGCTTTATTTATTAAAACAATAGAGATTGGAGATGTGAAAACTGCGGTTGGGAAAGTGAAATTTATTGACGCTATTGCTTCTGAATACAATAAAGATAATTTGAATATCGATATTGAATTGGACATTGAAAATGCTGAAACGAAGATTATGGTAACCAGAGAATTATTTGGTTATAATGCCATAAATTATCAACCTTTCTATGATTTAATGAAAGAAGAAGGGCAAAAGGAATTGAACGAATCATTGATCCATTTTGTATCCAATAAGCCAGACATTCAGGATGTAGCTATTCAAAATACAGGATTCGACAATGTTGGTTTGAAACCACTTTTGGTAAACGGAACAGTTGTAACAGCGCAATTTGTTGAAAAGGCTGGGCCGAAATATGTATTAAAAATTGGACAGATGATAGGTCCACAAATGGAAATGTATCAAGAGGATACCCGTGAACAACCTATCATGAATCATTTCAACAGGGAATACCATCGTATAATCAACTTTACAATCCCAGATGGTTATTTGGCCACTAACCTTGATAAACTGGTGCTCAATGTAACGGATAAGGATAAAGAACCTCAAGCTGGTTTTGTTTCTAGTTATACCGTTCAGGATGGCGTTCTTTCTATTGATATTGTAGAGTATTATCACCAGATTGAATATCCTGCTTCAGATTACGATAGATTCAGAGCGGTTATCAATGCAGCGGCTGATTTTAATAAGGCTGTGCTATACCTTGAAAAAGAATAAATAAAACCTACTTTACAATACCTGTGCAGTCTTAGTTTTCTAGGGCTGCATTTTTTTTAAAATACGATATTACGCATGTAATTGAGAGAAGTAAATAGCTCTATATGGACCTTAATTTATTTATATGAACAAGTATAAAAGTTTTGGAATTCTCTGTTTGCTAATGGTTCAGTTTTTTCTTCAGGCCCAAGATAAATTGGAAATAAAAGGATTGAAAATCTTTGGAGACTTCAGGTATAGAATAGAACAAGATTGGGACAGTAGAAAGGCTAACGGGAGTTTTCGGGAGGATAGAACGAGAATGCGTTATAGAGCTCGTCTAGGCTTTCGATATCAATATAAAGATGTCGGATTGGTTGGAATGCAATTGCGTACAGGCATCCCAGGGAAACAACAGGATCCTCAGCTTACTGTAGGTGATAAGGCCAATGGCCAAGGGACAGTGCCAGTTGGACTGGATAAATTTTATTTTCAAACCAATTTCTGGGGATTTGAAACCTGGATGGGGAAAAATTCATTTCCTTTTGAGAAACAGAACGATTTGTTCTGGAGTAATAATGTATGCCCTGAAGGTATTTTTTTAAAAAGACCAATCTCTACTAATGAAGACTATGTTCAAGATGTTGAACTTAGGATGGGGCATTTTATTATTGAGAATAATAATGATGCGCTCTCTGAAGATGGTTATTTCCAAGCTATTCAATTTTCTGGGAATTTGTTGGATAAACGGTTGAGGTTATTTCCTTCTTTGTATTATTTCAAGAATCTTCCAAATATTCCAGATGGTGCAAAGGTCTTTTATATGGAATATTCAATTTTCCATTTAGGGGCAAAGTATGTTATCTCAAAAGCTGATAAGCTTAGTTTTCAAGCAGATTTTTATAGGAATTTAACGACTTATTCAGATCAGAATTTTATGGCAGAGGGCTATAAAAATGGTCGTACTGGAACAAGTTTGGCCTTAAAATATGGTGATCTAATGGAGAAAGGAGACTTTACCATAAAGTGTGTTTTCACCTATATGGAGAAGTATGCAGCAGTAGATTTCTTGGCTCAAAATGATTGGGGAAGATGGGATTATGGTTCTGATGGTTCTCCAGATGGGAGGCTTACCAATTTTAGAGGTGTAGAATTGATGGCAGGCTATGCAATAGATGAAAAGCTTTTGTTGAAATTGAGAATGTTTAGAATAAAGCAATTGGTTGCAATTGATGGCGAGCAAGAGACAGGATCTAGGCTTCGTTTAGATTTGGACTTTAAGTTTTAGGCTATTAATTGAATGAAAAAAAAGTGGCAACCTTAATGGGTTGCCGCTTTTTTTTGTCAATGAGATAAATAAATCATCAATGTAATAATTGTCTCATTTTAACTATAAGATTTATTGTACCTTAATGTTCAGTAAGAGTATTTAAACTAATGATTCAAAGTATCTGGGCATAGTCAGATACTATTACTGTTGTATAGGCGTTGAAAAGTAAAGCGATTAGTATGATTTCAAAAAAATATATCATCACCCTTCTTTTGATGTTGGGAATATTCACAGGCCATGCTCAAGAATGGATGACAGATATTGAGGAAGCCAAAAAGGAAGCATCCACATTGGATAGAAATATTGTATTGGTATTTCAAGGATCTGACTGGTGTGCCCCCTGTATGAAGTTGGAGAAGGAGATTTGGTTGTCTGAAGCATTCATTACTTATTCTAAAGAAAACTTTGTATTACTAAAGGCAGATTTTCCAAAAAAGAGGAACAATCAACTTGATCCAGTACAACAAGAAAAGAACGGTCTGTTGGCTGAAAGGTACAATACAGATGGTTATTTCCCATTGGTTGTGGTCTTGAATGCTAAAGGTGAAGTTCTTGGGAAGACAGGTTACGAAAAAGTTAGCCCAACGGATTATATTAAAACTCTCAGTTCATTCTAATATGAAAAGAATCCTACTAGGTGTAGTGTTTTTAGCTGGCGTTCTTTCAACAATAGCAGCAGGGACTTTGTATAAAAGGACCTTACTGCTGATGGGGTCTGATTTTGAAATCACAGTGATGGCCGATAATTCCGATTTAGGCGAAGGTTATATTGATATGGCTGTGATGGAAATTCAAAGGATTGAGCAATTAATATCTTCCTGGGATCCAAATTCACAAACCTCAGCTATCAATAAAAATGCTGGTATTCAACCCGTAAAAGTCGATGTCGAGCTTTTTAAGTTAATTGAAAGAGCTAAATTAATTTCTATTCTTAGCGATGGGGCATTTGATATCAGTTATGCTTCAATGGATAGAATTTGGAAATTTGATGGCAGTATGGTCTCCATGCCTAGTGTAGATGTTGTAAAGGCATCTATTCAGAAAGTGGGATATGAAAAGATACAATTGGATAGTGAAAATCAAACCGTATTTCTATCTCAACAGGGTATGAAGATAGGATTTGGAGGTATCGGAAAAGGATATGCTGCAGATAAGGCTAAAGAATTATTGAAAAGGATAGGGGTGAAAGCTGGAATTATCAATGCTTCTGGAGATATGAGTACTTGGGGGACTGGAGAAGATGGAGCGGTTTGGAAAATTGCCATTACCAATCCTAAAGATAAAGATAAAGCCTTCGGTATGTTGAGTATAACTGATAAGGCCGTTGTAACCTCTGGAGATTATGAAAAATTTGTATCCTTTAACGGTACGCGTTATAGCCATATCATAAATCCTAAAACAGGCTATCCTTGTCAAGGAATTATTAGTGTTACGGTACTTGCTCCAAAAGCAGAGATGGCAGATGCTTTGGCAACCTCCATTTTTGTGATGGGTATTGAGGTGGGATTGGATAGGATCAATCAAATTCCACAGGTAGAATGTATTATTATTGATGCGCAGGGAAATGTTCATCAATCCAACAATATTGAAATACAACCTTTATGAAGGCAAAAATAGTAATGATAGGCTTCCTTCTTTATACGCTAAGTTCTTGCGTTGCAGTGAAGGAATATGAAAAAATGAATCTCAATGATCCAGACATGGCATTGTCTTCCAATAGTGAGGATAGGTTTGAAACCAATTTTCAGGCCTACCGGGAAGGTGCTTCTGGAGGCGCAGGTGGTAAATCAGGTGGTGGTTGTGGATGTAATTAAGCCCAGATTATGAAAGGATATATTATACAAATAGGAATATTTCTATGTACACTTACTACAGCCTATGCTCAAGTAGATTCTGTGAAAGTGTTCAAGAAGAGAGTTCTGGAAAATAAAGAATTGGATTTCCTTATCAGCTATTATAGCCAAGATGGGGACAATGCTTCTGTGACAGGAGGTGTTGGATCAGAAGAATTAACGGATCTTACACCAACTTTTATTTTGGCTATTCCCCTAAATGAAGATGATGTATTAACCATTGATGCAGCTTTATCTACCTATAGTTCCGCCTCTTCAAGTAATTTGAATCCTTTTGATTCAAAGGATGGGCCTAGCCCTTGGGTGGCCTCCTCTGGAGCCTCAAAACAGGACAGTTGGACTAGTCTGAGTATTGACTATAGCCATAGTTCAGACGATAGGAATAAGATTTGGTCGGGGCATATTAGTTTCTCAAATGAATATGATTATACCTCTGTTGGGCTTGGTGCAGGTATGGCACGCTTGTACAATAAAAAGAATACTGAAATTAGCCTGAAAGGAAATATCTTTATCGATTCCTGGAATTCTCAGTTACCAGTAGAATTGCGTAGCTATCAAGGTGATATTGTTGATTTGAACACAGGGTATTTTCAAAATGTATCCATCTTAAATCAGGATGGTCAGGAGATCGATAAAAATGGTGCTGCCGTTTGGTCGCCACATTCCAATCCCTTGCAAGATGATGAATCTAGGAATAGTTATTCCTTGTCTATTTCTTTTGCTCAAATCATTAATAAAAGAGCTCAATTTTCAATATTTGCTGATGTTGTTCAACAAACTGGTTGGTTATCTAATCCGATGCAACGTGTGTACTTTAAAGATCGAGACAACTACTATGTAGGAGATGCAGCTGATATTCCAAATTATACCAATGAAAGTAATACAGGAGTGTTTCATCTAGCGGATGATATAGAGAGATTACCAGATTCAAGACTAAAGATTCCTATTGGGGGAAGGTTCAATTATTATTTTAATGAGAACATGGTCTTGAGAACCTATTATAGATTTTATACCGATGATTGGGGAATAAATTCAAATACCCTAAGTGTAGAACTACCTTATAAGTTGACCGATAAATATACGGTGGTGCCTGGTATTCGTTACTATACGCAGACTGAGGCTGATTATTTTGCAGGCTATGAGGAGCATATTTCCACAAATGATTACTATTCCTCAGATTATGATTTATCTGCCTTTAATTCTACACAGTATAGTATAGGATTGAAATACAAAGATATTTTTACTAAGTTCCACATTGGAAAACTAAATTTGAAAAATTTGAATCTTAAGTATAGCTTTTACGAAAGGGATTCAGGTTTAGTGGCTAATATTGTAACAATAGGTTGTAAGTTTATCATTGAATAGAAACACCGTCTTTAGAAAAAAAAGTCTTTGAATTGAATTCAAAGACTTTTTTTTGTTATTATTGATTTCAATTATTAGCAAGTGTTATAAATCACAATTGTTTATCTCAAAATAATTCACCTTTTTTATATAGCAATGGCTTAATGAACGCATTTAGGTGGATTTACGGATTGTCTATTATAAGCTATCACAGGTACTTTTCTTTGGTCTTGGTTTGGTAAGTTAAGGATCTTTCCCGTTAGGTATTTTATATGGTACTAGAAGCAGGGATTCCTATACTTCCTTAATTTAACAGAAGGGAATAATATTTTTAAAGCTAAATATGCAAAATGTGGCACTGTAAATGTTGATATATTAAATCAAATAAAGACTAAATATTGGACTACCTAAAAACGGTTATGAAAGATAATGGATAGTGCTAAAACACATATAATGCTTCTTTTTTTACCTATGTTTTTTGCGAATGTAATGCATATGGTAATTGTTAAGAAAAACTGGTTTTCACCATTGGCGATTCCAATATCGGTACAGCATTTTGGAAGCAGCAAGACTTGGAGAGGATTTGTTGTATTAGGGATTTTGAGTGCCATAGTTAGTTATTTTAGCAATCATTATTTTGGTCCTTTTTACTTTTTAGATAGTCAGGCCTTATGGGTAGGAGCCGGATTAGGGATTACCTATATGTGTTTTGAACTTCCGAATTCCTTTATCAAAAGAAGATTGGGTATCAAAAATGGAGCCCAGTCTATGCGCTTTAAGTACTTTCAAGCATTTGTAGATAAGTCCGATTCTCTCATAGGTATATTATTGTACTATAAGATAGTTACTCAAATACCATTTAGTAGTGTAGCTATATTGTATTTGGTATCCCTCTCCATCCATATAACAGTTTCATATACATTAGTGATGATCAAGGTTAAAAAATCCTTTTAAATCCATTTTAGAAACGAATCAGAAGGGGTCAAAAGTTGCAGTTTTAGGTCAATTAATAGGCTTTGGAGTGGTTGTTCTAGATGGTTTTGTGATTGGATACAAGTTGATTGAATATAAAAGATAACTTTTGTTTTTAATATTTTAATTCTCGAAGAGAAATCTATTCGATTTAATCCTTTGATAAAAGGAGATTATGTATATTCGGAGCAATCTAATATAACATTATAATTCTCCTTTTAATGAAAATAATTTATACCAAAATTATAGGTCTATTCGTTTCGTTCCTTTTAATATTTACTTCATCCAGTTTGGCATTAACGCCAAATTCCTTTTCCAAAGATTCTGAAGATGTACTAATTCTAGCCGAAGAAAATACCATTGAAATATTGGGAAAGGCAATTCTCTCCATGCACGTTTATATTAGCAAAAAAGTAACGTATAAAATTAATAATACTGCCGGTATAGAGAAAGTGAATAAGCTCGTTTTACCAGAAACTTTTGATCCTAGCTATATTAGTCATCATGCTAAAGCAAGGAAACACACCTATGCATTTTCTAGCCTAAAATGTGAATTTATTAAAGGAACTATTACACGTACTAATGGAGAGGTAGTAGTTGCTGAGATTTCATCAACCATTGAGCCTGTTGAAATGTTGGTAGTAGAAAATATGCTATATGGTAATTTTGAAAAATTGCATTATCAGATAGACAACCTTCAAGCGGGGGATGTGGTGAGTTTAGAATATAAATATAATTTTCCCTATCGCGAAAACGTGTTTAGAATGTTTTCATTTCGTGTCTTCTTCCACAATGATATCTATAAAGAAAAGTATTCTTTAACAGTAAGACATAACCCAAAATTAGATTTTGAATTAACCACCGAAAATAAGGCTGATATTGACAGTTCATCATTGGCTGGTAAAGTGAAAGAATATCGATGGGAGGAAGAGAAATTGATGGGGTGTATTTCAGAGCAGGGGAGTCATCCGTATAGAACCTTACCCCATATTGTTTTTTCCCCAAAGCCGGTTGAATTTTTATATACCCTACCAAATTCTGTGAATCAGGAATTTATTCCTTTTTATGCATTGTACGCTAGGTTAAGGGAAAAAAGACATATTAAAACGGCAAATTCCATTTTACAAGGAGTGAATACCAGGCAGCTAACACAAATCTATAGATTTGTTAAAAATGAAACCTTGGATATTCAAGATGATAGCCTTGGAATTTATAAGCTCCAAAAAATTAATAATACCATTACGGATAACTTTACTTTTCAGGATGATATAAAATATTTCAAGGGCTATGATATGAAAGATGCAAAAATGGGGGATAATATTACTAAAATGAACCTTAGAGATATTAGCCGCTATGAACTGTATTCAGCATTGATTTTAAAACTTGATCTTAGTTATTTTACAACTTATCTATGTGATAATCGCGTGGGTCAAATAAGTAATAATTATTTCTTCCCTATGTATGAAAGTGATTATCTATTGGCTTCGGTGATGAAGGATAATACGATCCATTATATATATCCTAAAAAATCTAGTTTTGGTTATTATTTAGATGAAATCCCCTTTTATTATGAGAATGCTGTGGGTAGGTTGGTTCATTTGAATGACTATAATGATAGGTTAAAACCAATAAGTACGGATGAAAGGTTAGTAAAATTACCAACTTCAAATCTGAAAAATAATGTACGTAAAAGTAATGTTCAAGTTCAAATTAATTTAGATAGTCTATCCATAGATTTTGATGCTAGTATCCGTTTAATGGGACAATTTTCTACACTTACCAGAGGAGTATACCAGTACAATGAATTGGATGAAACAATTAATGATTGTTACCATCAGAAGTTATGGGATATCAATGACAGTATTTTGGTTAAAAATAAAAAGGTAGAGGTGAAGAAAAAGGTCTTCCCATATACTACGAATGTGAAGGCTAGTTATTCTTCAAATGACCTTTTGATTAGTACAGATAGCAGCTATACCTTAGACCTATCAAATTGGTTTAATCATATATATTATAAAGACTTTAGCGCTGTTAATCGCCAATTGGATTTCTATACTGATTTTACAGGAAAAGATGCTATTTCCTATGCTATAGAGTTTGATAAAGACATTGAACTAATAGGGGAGTATCAAAATTTTACGATTAACAATGAATTTGGGGCTTATAGCTTTATGATTCAGCAAGTGAAACCTAATACCATTAAGGTAGCTAGTTTTTTCACTGTTAAGAATGGAACACTAGGAAAAGATCAGGTTCAGGCAGTAGAACACATCTATACGAAAATCCAAGAATTGGAAAAATTTAAACTGAATTTCAAACTGCTTTAAGGAATCTAAAAAGAAGACTATAGGAAAGTATGGTTCTTGGCTTCACTTAGCCTTGTTGCGGTTGTTTCTTGTGTATTTGTTTGATTTATATAGGGATGCTAATAGCGCTTTTGTTTTTTTAATTATAAAAATACCATTCTGATTTATTTTTTATTCATAAATTGGATTGCTTTTAAGCTTTAAAAACTCTCAATACTATTTCATTTCATGTTAATTTTCAATCGATTTCTATCTTTTATATTTTTAAGTCTAATTTCAACTCAAATTTTTGCGCAAGGCATTGAACTTGGTTGGGTAAACACCATAGGTGGTACACTCACAGATCATGGTCAATCTGTAGCTACGGATTTTGATGGGAATGTCTATATCACCGGAGATTTTGAAGGGACTGTGGATTTTCATCCTGGTACTCCTGTTGTAAATCTTACCGCTGTAGGATTACAAGATGTTTTCATTCAAAAATTTGATGCCAATGGTGAATTTGTTTGGGCACAATCCATAGGAGGTATAGGTGGCGAAAGTGGTCATTATATACATCTGGATAATGCCGGGAATGTATATGTAACAGGTAATTTTCAATATACCATTGATTTCGATCCTAGTGAAGCAGAATTTTTACTTTCTAGTAATGGTGGTTTTGATGTCTTTATATTCAAACTCGATACTAATGGCCAATTTATTTGGGCCAAATCGCTAGGGGGTAGTGGGTTTGATTTTTCAACTTCCATTATTTCCGACTCCTCAAAAAACATTTATTTAACGGGTACTTTTGGTGGCGGTGTGGATTTTGACCCAGGTTCCAGTGTCAGTATGGAGTATAGTCAAGGAGTCAGCGATATTTTTGTTTTGAAGTTAGATTCATTGGGAGACTATGATTGGGCTAAAACAATGGGAGGTTCAGGCCCCTCCACTTCTAAGGGCTTAACCATCGATATGGTAAGCTCAGGAGACTTGTTTATAACGGGTAATTATAGTAATACGGTAGATTTTGATCCAGGTGTTGGCGTTTTTAATATGACATCAGAAGGAGCAGCCGATATATTTGTTATGAAATTGGATAGTGATGGAGAATTGATTTGGGTAAATTCTTATGGGGATGGCCTGAATGATTTTGGTATTTCATTGTGTACAGATTTTAGTAATAATATTTATGTTACCGGTAATTTCTTTGGTACTATTGATTTTGATGCAGGTCCAGGTCAGTATAATTTGACTGCAGATGAGGTTGATGTGTACGTAATGAAAATGAATAGTAACGGTGGTCTTATTTGGGCAAAATCCTTTGGTTCCCCAAGTTGGGATTTTGTACATGATATCTCCGTAAGCAATACCAATTCTGTATATCTAACAGGTGAATTTCAGGGTGTCGTAGATTTCGATCTTAGTGATTCTACTTTTAATGTAGCTTCAGATTATGTGGATATTTATCTTCTTAAATTGAGTAGTTTAGGAGAATTTGAATGGGTAAATACCTATGGTGAAGAAGGAAGAGACGGAGGGCAATCTATATGGTTTGATGATTGGGGAGATCTATTAATCACAGGTTATTTTGAGGATAGTACAGACTTCGATCCTAGTTTTGATGAAGAATACAAGGTTTCCAATGGAGAAGAGGATATTTTTATTGAGAAGATTAAGATCTGTCCACTTGACTTGAGTACTGTGGTTATGAATTTTAGCGTAGAAACAGCTGAGATAGATGCGGAATATCAATGGTATGATTGTGGGAATGGTTTTACGGCAATTATAGGTGAGGATGAGCAAATTTATTACCCTATTTCAGATGGGCAATATGCCGTAGAGGTGTCTAAAGATGGTTGTATTGGAATTTCAGAATGTATTAGTTTCAATAGTATTGGGGTGGAGGAAATTACTGCTTTTAAACAGCTCAAAATTTTTCCAAATCCAAGTACTGGAATGGTTAATATCAATTTAGGTGAGGTCAAGGAATTGAATATTTCCGTGTATACAATTACTGGGCAGGAGATTCTGTCATTTGAAAATATCCTCGGGCCGAGCTATTCATTTGATTTGGCCACTACGGCAGGCATCTACTTTATTGAAATTGAAATTGAAGGAGAAGTTAAATTCTATAAGTTAGTTGTAGAATAAAGAGGAAAATTGATTTTATTAATTAATAATGCCTCTTTATTTCGCTCAAGCCGCTGGGCTCTTTCTTTTTTCATTCGATAAAAAAGTAAGCAATCCCGGACGTCCGGGAGCCAAAATAAGGATCGCCCTTTGGGACATTCATTTCGTTACTGCAGGCTACTTTTCTTTTCCTTTCAGTCAAAGAAACGCCATTTCGTTCCTACATTCGTTCAATCTTAATTTTGACTATTTAGAAATTCAAACCAGTAAAACTATATCGACATTTTCTTATAATTAAAAAGAAGTCTTGTCCCGGATGTCCAGGATTGGTTCATTTTGTATCAAGGCAAAAGAATAGAAGGTTTCCACTTAAGTGAAGTTGCAAGAAGAATGAGTAAGTAGATGAATGATTAATCTGTAATAGTATAAGTTAAGGTAACTGTAGAATTAACATCCTCCACATTTAAATCTGCGAAATCTCCAACAAATTTTAGTATGTATTTCAGTTTATGCCCTTTTTTCCAGCCGTTTCCTGTATAGGCTGATCCTATACCTGTTATAATATTTGTAGGTATAACACTTGGGAAAATCAAACCTTCTGTAGCACCTAAGGTTCCATCTCCGTTATTATTGGCGGCAAATGTTTTTAACTTAAGTTGAAGGCCATCTACGTCTGGAATGTTATCTGCAGAAACGCTTATGTTTCTTTGATTTCCAGAGCTAGCAATAATTGAGGTATAGTTCAACCATAATGAAGCGTTTCTCTTTAGTACTTTTAGTACCTTTCCAGCTTCAAGGTCATCAGCATTCACTGCCAAATTGATATCTTCTATTCCATTCTTTCCTTCAATGTCTAGAATAGCTATTTCAGGAATACTTACAGCAACAGAATGACCTTCTCCAGCACTATTTTGTGCGGTAGCTCCCTTAAATCCTATAAGGGTGATTAAAGCCATAAGTTGAATAATCCTTTTCATATTGTATGCCTTGCTTATAATTATTGTACAAGAGTACTATCTAATGCCTGATAACGAATGAGCTTATCGTTGAACGGTAGAAAGGTGTAGTTGAGTTGTATTTTTAGACATGTTACAGGAGTGTTGTTAAAATTCATGAAGTAATTTTTTGGTACATATCTTAGCTGTAAAAATTGATTGTGCTTTTATTGATAAACAACTTATTAACAGTACAACTTCAGCTCATTCAAGTTTTGTTGTCTTTGTTCGGCATTATATGTACATAAATTAGTAGAATGCTCTCTTGAATACCATGCTTTTTAATAAATTCGCAGTCTTAAAGAAAAGTAATATGATTTCGGTAGATGCAATTAGTGTAGAGTTTAGTGGACAAGCTTTGTTTAGTGATGTTTCCTTTTCCATCAATGAAAATGATAAAATTGCCTTAATGGGTAAGAATGGTGCTGGAAAGTCTACCATGATGAAAATTATTGCAGGAGTCCAAACGGCTACACGTGGACATGTCCGTTGCCCAGAAGATGTGGTAATAGCCTACTTGCCACAGCATTTATTGACCGATGATAATTGCACTGTATTTGAAGAAACGGCTAAAGCCTTTGGCCATATTTTCGAAATGCGTACGGAGATCGATGCCTTAAATAAGGAACTGGAAACGCGAACAGATTATGAATCTGAAGCCTATATGAAAATTATAGAGCGTGTATCTGAGCTTGGAGAGATATTCTATTCTATAGAGGAAGTGAATTATGACGCCGAAGTAGAAAAGGCCTTAATTGGACTTGGTTTTAAACGTACGGATTTCACAAGAGCTACCAGTGAGTTTAGTGGAGGATGGAGAATGCGAATTGAATTGGCAAAAATATTACTGCAAAAGCCAGATTTAATTTTATTAGATGAGCCAACCAACCATATTGATATTGAATCTGTAATTTGGCTAGAGGATTTTTTAACCAATAAGGCAAAGGCAGTTATTGTTATTTCTCACGATAAAGCCTTTATCGACAATATTACCAATAGAACTATAGAGGTTACCATGGGTAAAATCTATGATTATAAAGCGAACTATTCGCACTATCTGCAATTGAGAGCGGAGCGTATGTCTCATCAAATTAAGGCTTTTAAGGAACAGCAAAAATTTATTGCTGATAATACGGCATTCATTGAACGATTTAAAGGAACTTTTTCTAAAACCAATCAGGTTAGTTCCCGTGAAAGAATGTTGGAGAAGTTGGAAATTATTGAGGTGGATGAGGTGGATAACTCAGCGCTAAAATTGAAATTTCCGCCCGCACCACGTTCTGGTGATTACCCTGTAGAAGCATCCAACTTATGTAAGCGTTATGAAGAACATGTGGTCTTCAAGGATGCCAACCTCAGTATTGCTAGAGGACAAAAAGTTTCCTTTGTAGGAAGAAATGGTGAAGGGAAATCTACTATGATAAAAGCTATCATGGGGGAAATTGATTTTGAAGGTAAATGTGGACTAGGGCACAACGCCAAGGTTGGCTATTTTGCCCAAAATCAAGCTTCACTTTTGGATCCAGATCTGACTGTTTTTCAAACAGTGGATGAGGTAGCAAAAGGGGATATCCGTACACAAATAAAAAATATCCTTGGTGGATTTATGTTTAGTGGTGAAACCATAGATAAGAAGGTAAACATGCTATCTGGTGGTGAGAAGACAAGATTGGCCATGGTAAAGTTATTATTAGAGCCTGTCAATGTGCTTATTCTAGATGAACCCACCAATCACTTAGACCTTAAATCTAAGGAGGTCCTAAAGAATGCTTTATTAGCCTTTGATGGAACCCTAATTTTGGTCTCTCACGATAGGGATTTCTTACAAGGATTGGCAGAAAAAGTTTTTGAGTTTAAAGACCAACGTGTAATTGAACACTTCGAAACGATAGATGCATTCCTAGAAAGAAATAGAATCGCTAGTATTAAAGAAATCGATTTGAAGAGTTAAGTACTGAATCTATCAATAAAAATATAAAGCCTTTTCTTTTAAGTGTATAGCTTAAAGGGGAAAGGCTTTTTTTTGTTGCATTTATTAACAGAAAAACTATATTTGGTTAAAATTGATATAAATATGAAATTTAATAGATTATTCAAGGTCCTAATTTTACTTATTTTCAGTCCACTATTTTCATTAAATGCCCAAACTGTTTGGAATACTCCAGCTGGTAATATAAACTATTTAGCTAATGATGGAGGAGCCATAACAATTTTTGATCAAGAGATTTCAAAAGTAGACAGAGCTGGGGATACACTGTGGACCAATTATATTGATACAAGCTACCAATTCACTGTGTGGAATATGGAAGAAGATACACTTACTGGAGATTTGTATCTAGGAGGGAATTCCATTCCAGAATTTGATCAATTTAGTGATGATGGTGCAGTACTAAAGTTGAATGCATGTGGTGAAGAACAATGGTTTAAAGTGTATGATTATCCGGGCTTTATGGGTACTAGTGTAAAGGATATGATAATTAAAGATGGTAGACTGATGCTTCTCCAGTATTCAGTCTTTGACGATTATGGAATGCAAAGAGTGACGTTAAGTAGTTTGGATTCAGTGGGTAATGAAGTATGGAAAGAAAAATATTTTCATACTACTGAATATGAATATGGAATTATTTGTGATAATTATGAGGTGGAATTTATCCCTTGTCTAGATGGCGGATATCTAATGACTGGCGTGAAGTCAACAGCATCATACCCAGATACCATTGGACAGTCTGGTTATAATAGTTTTCATACCTATCTGGTAAAAGTGGATAGTCTGGGGCAATTAATATGGGATAATGTATTGAATTGGGAAGCGGATACTTTAGGGCAGTCAGATGAAAGCTACAAGGCAGGTTCTTCAATTCAGTTTGCAGATGGGTCTTTTCTTATCTGTAATGGAAGCCGAAATGGAGATGATATAGGAACTGTATTCAAAATCTCAAATACAGGTACTTTAGAATCTGTACAGACAATTTACCAAGATACTGTCAACGTATATGCTCAACTCCAAAATTTGAACCTTAAACTCCTTAATGATAGCATTGCAGTTTTAATATCTAATATAGCATATACTGCTTCACCAGAAATAATGATAATCCAATTTGATACTTTGGGTAATATAGTTGATTCAACAATGAATCTAGGAACTGATGGGTCCAATACAGGTCCTTTAGAACTTGCAACTAATAATAGAATGTTACTTGGAGGGATCGATTCTAATAATGTGAATATTGTGTATAAGGTAAATGTGGAGGATTATAGTTTTGAAAATCACGTAGTGAATGATACCAACAATTACGATCCATTTTGTGTTGATGGTATAGTGGTTCCCTTGAGTTTGGAAGAAGAAATGGAGAATGTATCGAGTAGTGCTCTATTTGAAATAGTGCCAAATCCAGCAAAAAACTTTATACAATTGAAAGTAGATATGGCTACAGAAAGTCAACTTACTATTTTTGATATTTCAGGGAATGAAATTTTAAACCAGGATTTGGAGTTTGGAATGACTTCCTATCAATTGGATGTTTCTAGATTGTTAACGGGGCTCTATATTGTAGAATTAAGAGGTAAAGGTAAAGTTGTACATAGAGAAAAATTACTGATTCAATAATTTTAATCTACTACTTTAGGGGGAATCTTTTAGCGCTAAGTCAAGTGGATTGCATTCCCTTATTTATTTGTTGATTCAAGGATGAAGGTGCTTTTAAATACTGTTGCCTTCATCACTGGTTTTAAAAGTATCTTATCTAAAAGATCATTTTTTTGTGTCCCAAATGCTTAAATTCTGTGGCGGTAAGCTCCAAATATTTTCTTCGGATTTTTTTCTTCCTTTGAGATAGGTTTTTTTAGGGAATTGCCAACAAAAAAATAGACCAGGCCATCCAAAGAGAAAGGACTTAATGGTTATTTTCCGTTTGATATAGACACTGTTTACTACTTTATTTCCTTTTTTGATTTCAACTTGACGTTTGCCAGGTATTCCATTTCGTTTAATTTCTACCTGTTCAGTTCCTTTTTTGATTCCATTAATATATATGTCATTTTTTGGGTCTGTTTGGATGAGCGCTACACCGCAACTGGAAAAGGAAATAGCAATCAATAGACAACTAGTGAATAGTGCTAATTTCTTCATTCTTAAAAATTTGCAGTCAAACTAAATCTTAGACCACTGATAACTTCATTGTTCACTTCGTAAAGTGTAATGGTAGGTGATACCGTAGCCCTTAATTGTACCGAAGACAACCTATTCAGTATTACGCCAAAATGACCTTCAAGTTCTAGACCTGAATTATCCAATTCTATCGTTTCTTCATCGATTTCTATATCCAAGGTGGTCCCACTATAAATCATACCAGCACCTGCAAATAGAGACCTGTCATTTTCGGTAAAAGGCACAAGAATGTTCATTCCTATTCCAGAGGTTGTTATATCATCACCAAAATAGAATCGAACCATTAGGTCCAAGATAAAATCCCTAGAGTCAAAGCTGTTGGAAATGGCAAATCCAGACATTCCTTTATGCTTGATACTGCTAGCAAATGAGGTTCCACCCCCGAGTGTAATTCCGGTAGAATTGGTGGCGTTTCGCTTTTTGAGTTCATTGGACTCATGCTGAGTGACCGTGTAAATATCACCAGATTGTAGGGCTGCTTCTTTTGATACAATGGCATTTGCAAGCAATTGTATTACTAGGTCTAAATCTTCCAATTCATCAGCCTTCATCATATCCGACCAGATTTTTTCTCCGCCATTGGTTTCGTACATTTTCATATTGACTATGAGTAGATTGCCAATGGCACTCATATCTGCTAAGATATAATAGGTACAATTATTCTTTTGGGCGTTCGCTTTTGTTTGATCTAAGCTTTCTGTATATACCGTATTGCTGACTAATTTTTCTGGTAATATTACTTGGTAGGTGGTATCTGCATTTACGTAGGTTCTAAACAAGTTGGAAGTAACATATTGATACTTCTGGTGTACATTGATAGTTTCAAAACCAGGGAAGTAAACCAACTCTTGAGCTAGAGAGTTACATACCGTTGCTATAAACAATATACAGAGGGTAAAATTTTTCATTAGATATAAATTTTGATTGAATTGGATGTTTAAATATACGAGATTCTTTTTAATACAGTTGAATGAACAACAACAAAGAATTTCTCTGTTGCCTTGGAGGGTTTTTCCGTAGCACAATGCTGATTTTCAAATTGTGGCTTAAAATATAATTCATTTTATCTGCGTTCTATTGTTGTATCTCCTTGTAGCTTAGGTGTGTTCACTAGTTGGGTGTTTCTTTGGATATAACTTTTAGATCTCATAAAAAATGAAAAAAATAATAGAATTAATCTGTTCATTTATAGCAATGAGCCTGTTGGAATGTACTTCTTTTTCTGAAGTTAGCCTCCAAGGTTATACTTTGGAAGTAGAAGAAATTTTGAAACAATCGGAATTAATAGTACAACAATATACGGTTGATCCCACGAGGGATACTATCCTTTTTGGGAAAGAGGGAACCGTAGTGTCCATTCCACAAAATAGTTTTGAAGATAGTCAAGGACCCGTGAAAATTGAATTGATAGAAGCACTTAGTTTAAGTGATATTATTTTATTAAATGCCCAGACTGTTTCTAGGGGGGAGTTACTTCAAACTGATGGTGTAGTATATATCCAAGCAAGTTCAAATGGAATGCAAATAAATTTAAACGAAGGACAAACTATCGAAATTGAAATCCCAACCAGAGACTTAGATAAAGACATGCTTGCTTTTGTAGGTAATTATGATGATGCAGGAAAGATGGATTGGTCCGAAGGAAATACGCTGAAATTACCCAGTGAAGATTTTGTTGTTGAATTTAATACGGACCTCTTTTTTACGATACCTTTTGAATTATTCCCAAATAGGATGAAGTGCCAGAGAATGGATTCCATTGCGAATGTCTATCCAATTACTCCTGAGGGTATTTTTGCTCCTTTATCGGAATATTTAATGGGGAATCCTAAACGGAAAATGTATAAAAGAATACTTGCATTATTTGAGGATGGATCATTGATAGATACCTATATCCAAACAGAGCAGTTTGCTAATAGATTGGGGGCTTTGGATGGTCATTATTGGATTAGGTATAGACAACCTGATGGAATTAATAGTGGTTATAAGTTTATAGAGAATAAATATGAAAAGGTACAATTGAAAATTCTAAATATTTATATAGATAATATTGACAAACCGCTTTATTACAGTGATTCTTTAGTCATAAATGAAATAACCAATTACAAAAGAAACATCCTAGTTGATAGTGCTCGGCAGCATTATGAAAAATTTGCGAGGTATTTTGAAAGCTTTAAGGCGGAAGGGCTTCATTTTCCAATTAAGATTAATGATCGGGGAATAGATTTAAGTTTAACCAATGCCTATCAGTTATTACTACAATCAGGAGAGTCAAGAAACAGTGCTAGAAAAACCTTGGAATTATTCCATTGTCGGGAGCGAATAATAGCAAGTTTGAAGATAAAAAAAGCATCAGAAAGAAAAAGTATTGTATCCTTAACGCAGAAAGAAAAGGAAAAAGAAGAAGCCTTCAAGGTAGCATATTACTTGATTGAGGTCAATCAATTGGGCTGGATAAATGTAGACAAATACTATAATTCACCTAATGCAGAAGAATTCAATTTATTGGCCTACTTTTCAGGTACAGAGGAATTAGATTTTTTCAATGTCAGTTTAGTGATCCCTAATCAAAATGCCTTTTTATCCGGATATAAATATGATAAAGGGCTCTATCGATTTTGTAAGGATGAAAAGTACTATTCAAAATTACCTATCGGTGAACCAGCCATTCTGATGGGGATTTCTTATAAGGATGGTAAACCTATAATGGGGTACAAGGAAATAATAATAGGGAAAAATAAATTGGAAAACTTATCAGCTGTTGAAATGGATTATGAAGCGTTCAAGATGAAGATGGATAAAGTGAATTGATTTTAGTTTTCAAATTTACGGACTAAATGGGGAATTATTACTTGTGTTAAAATGAACACTTGTAGAGTTATTTGATTGAATATTAATTATATTTAGCGCCGATTTTTATGGGTAAATATGGTCCTAAAGAATTCAATTATTATTTAATAACATAACCCTTTTAATATTTTCGACATATGTCGTATTGTAAAAAGTACCTTTCAATTTTCTCAGTTTTTCTTATTTCCACAAGTCTGTCGGCCCAAAATTTTGCGGATAAAACACCTATGTACCGACACTTAGGATACTCAACCAATGTAGAAGCTGGTGATATTAATGGAGATGGCTATCCCGACATTATAACTGGAAGTTGGTCACGGGATAAAATTTTCACAATGTTCAATGACGGTGATGGAAATTTCGAAACTGTAAACGAAATTATTGAGATTGATTCCCCAATAGCCAAATTGTTCGATTTTGACGCTGATGGGGATTTAGATATTTTAGCAATTTCCTATATGGATGATGATGTCTATTGGATAGAAAACAATGGAGATGGAACTTTCCTGCCAAATCAAATTCATGTCATTTATTCGAATTTACAAAACCCAACAGATGCAAGCTTCGCTGATATGAACGGGGATGGGGATATGGATCTTATTTTGCATCATACCTATTCTTCAGAAGTTCTAATTACTTATGGAGATGGTGAAGGAAATTTCAGTAGTGTTGTGAATTTTGACCCAGTTGGTGGGCTTAGGTCATTTGCAGTAGGTGACTTGGATGATGATGGAGATATCGATTTTTTATGTACTCAGAATAACCAAGTTTCTTGGTATGAGAATCTGAATAATACCGGTTTCGATACCATGGTTGTTATCAATAATAATATTGTAGAGAACTATATCACTCAAGTAGACCTTATGGACTTTGATGAAGATGGGGATGATGATATTATCTATGGCGCTTTGACCTATGTAAACGGATATCTTGGTCCTTCTGAACTAGGGATTATAGAAAGCAATGGTGATGGAACATTTGTAGATAGAATTGTTTTGGCAAATGATCAATGTAATTCTGGTGAAATTATTAGTCTGGATATGGACGGTGATGGTGATCTTGACTTTATCAGTACTAGCCAGATATATAATGAAATTTACTGGTACGAAAATCAGCAATGTTCAAATTTTGAAGAACATATTATCCCCAGTAATTTATCCGATTACACTTCTGTAGCATCGGCAGATTTTAATGGAGATGGAAAAATAGATTTCATTACGAATGGTAGAAATAGTACTTCAGCCATATTTATCAGTGAAGGCAATGGTAACTTTGATAGGACTATGTTGTCTAGGAATGGAGGTACAAATATTCCAGTGGCTTTACATTTAACAGATATGGATGCTGATGGAGATTTGGATATGGTATCCACTTCATTGGATTTGACAAATACATCCATATCTGAACAAAAAATTGCTTGGTATAAAAACGATGGAAAAAATACATTTGGTCATCAAAGGTTAATTTCAACCACTACAGATAGTGCAGTAGCTATCAGCAGTGCAGATTTTGACAATGATGGTGATATGGATATTGTGGCTGCTTGTGCTTCTGATAATAGTATTCTATTGTATAAACAGCAAGGAAATGCCAATTTTGGAACACCTATTACAATATCGTCTAATACAATAGATCCAACGGCTGTCTTTGCTGCTGATTTAAGTGGTGATGGTAATGCCGATATTTTGTCTGCATCGTATGAGGATCAAAAAATAGCATGGTATAAGAATGACGGAAATGGAGGTTTCGGAAATCAAAATGTCTTGACAACTAGCGCAGATGGCGCACAGGTAGTGCTGGCGGCAGATCTTGATAATGACTCAGATCTAGATGTTTTATACGCTTCTATAAACGATCATACAGTTGCTTGGTTTAAAAACAATGGTAATGATATGTTTTCAAATGAAAACTTCATTTCTAATCAAGATACGTATGTGAATAGTGTAGATGTTTTTGATGTTGAAATGGATGGTGATTTGGATATCATCACCTGTTCTGTCTTGAATGGTTATATTTTATGGTATGAGAACGATGGTGCAGGAAACTTTAGCACGGCAGATACTATAGCCGAGAATGGAGAATTTGGAATGGTGTCCCTTTACGATTTGGATGCTGATGGCGACAAGGATATCTTGGTAACAGACATATTTCAAAATGATATCCATTGGATTGAAAATACAGATTCAGGAACATTTTCGGGTCTTAAAACTATAGCAGATGATATTCCAGCACCTAAACATATTTTAGCTGTTGATGTAAATAATGATGGCGACTTGGATGTTGTTACTTCAGCCTTTAGTGGAGATGAAATCTATATTTCTGAAAACTTGTTACATTCACAAGAGATTGTGACATTTACGGTATGTGATAGTTTATTAAGTCCAGATGGTACTTCGTACTATACTAGTTCTGGAACTTATATCGATACATTTATAAATAGTTTCAATGGAGATAGTATCATCACAACCCAATTAGAAATATTGGATGCTGATACCCAAATATTGTCACATTATTTATGTTATGGTGATACTTTTTATATAGCAGATACCTCCTATATGGAAGCTGGATATTATAGTCATAACTACCTTAACGAATGTGGAAAGGATTCTATAGTTATATTGGATTTGACATTAAGTCATACAGATTCTATTGTTTTAGTTGATACAGTTTGTTCTAGTCAGTGCTTTAAAGTTGGAAATACCTATTATTCTGTAACGGGGGATTATATAGATACCTTGTATAATCAATGTGGATTTGACTCTATTGTATATAGTTCTGTGGTATTTCTTGAGTCAAGTGTGATTTCTATTACAGAAGGATTCTGTCAAGGTGATACTATCTTTATTGGTAATGAATATTTCACTACTTCAGGAGATTATGAGGTGGTATTAGAAAATATGATGGGCTGTGACTCAGTGGTATATTTGGAACTTACAGTAAGTAATGTGAACGCAAGCGTAAATGTTAATGGAACTAACTTATCAGCAATTTCCTTATCAGGGAACAGTTACCAATGGTTGGATTGTAATGATGACTTTTCGCCGATCCCTGGTGCGACCACTTCTTTTTATTCACCTACACAAAGTGGTTCATACGCTGTTAAAGTTTCACAAAGTGGTTGTATAAAAACATCAACCTGTAATGTAGTAAATATTGTAGGATTGGAGGAGTGGAATGTTTCCGCAATGACACTTAGTCCGAACCCTACAATGGATAAAATTGATATTCAGTTCAATAATAAGGTTGAAGAAGGAACACTTGTTGTTTCAGATCTAGTTGGAAGAAACTATATAAGTAAAACGATTCGTAATGAATCGCATTGCTCCATATCATTAGCGGAGCTTCCTGCTGGGGTTTATATGGTTTCTTGTTTTATTGATAATCAAAAAATCTTGGTAGATAAGGTTGTAAAGCAGTAAGATTATAGACCCAATTCAAAAGATCCCTCAGCTTTTAAAAGAGTTTTGAGGGATTTTTTTATACTTATTTTTGGCAGTTAAATAGGGGGTTGAAGTATATATTTCTTTTAGTAATTCTTTTGCAGTGAGTCTGTCGGGGTATTTTGAACATCAAAATTCAAGGAAGAAATAAGAAATTGAAATCCAAGGATTAAAGTAAGAACCGAGATCATTACGGTACCTGTTGATTTTAGAATTCCGGTGTTTATAGATTGATACCAATCAATAGATCCTTTCACACCACCAAAGGTTAATAGTATAGACCCAATTAGGAAATGGAAAGATCCCATATTAAAATCTCGAATAAAATAGAGATAAATGAATCTTTTGACCATTCTTTTAAAGTACCTATAAGGGAAGTTGAACAAGGTTTTTGTAACACTTAGGTTACTTTCTTCATCTTCATAAATAGGTTTTAAAGGAGTGTCCTTTACAACAGCTCTGATGAGTCCTAATCTGAAAAGCATATCACTTTCGAAAAAATAGTCGTTGGCTATTTTGTTGAGAGGCAATAGGGAAAGTGCATGGCGATGAATTGCAGTATAACCATTTGTAGGGTCCATCACATCCCAATAACCAGAAACTATTTTATTGATAAAGGAGAGTGCTGAATTTCCAATTAATCGGATTTTGGGCATTCCATTTATTAGTTCATTGACATAAAAAAAACGGTTTGCTTTTACATAGTCAGCCTCCTTTGCAAGGATAGGTTGTACAATTTGGTTTATTTTATTGGAGTCCATTTGTCCGTCCCCATCAATTTTCACCATAATATCTAAACCATCTTTTAGTGCTTGGGAATATCCTGTTTTTACAGCACCACCAACACCTTGATTTTTTTCATGAAATAAAACGTTGACTCTTTCGTCTTGACAATTTTGAACTACATACTTTCCACTTTCATTTGGGCATTTATCATCCACTACATATATTTTCGACACCTCAGGACCAATATCCTCAATGACTTGTAAGATGTGATTTTTCACTTTATAGGAAGGAATGATTACAGCTATTTTCATGTTTATGGTTTCAAACTGAATATAATATACAGCAAAAATTAGAATTAATAGGAAGCATTGGTCAAATTGATTATCAAATCAATTCATCCTTACAGAATGAATATTTTTTTGATAATTTGGGATATGCATTCTAATTCCTCTGGTAGATATAGAGATCCCATTCATAAATGGTTAAATTATCTAAACCAAAATTAGCATATTTTGGATAGTATTTGGATAGGCTATAACCGCCATTTTGGTCAGTGGCATTTTGCCAACTTTGGTAGCCCTCATTTGAAATGTTCTTCTCTATTAAGGTCACCAGCATCAATTCTGGTTGATGTTGCACTAGCCAGTCATTTTTTGAGTTTTGGTTTTCATAGACCTGTAAACTACATTCTGGTATACCCTCAAAAAAGGAAATATTGTATTTGTTTTTTGTCCATTGATGACTAACCAAATTAGGGTAGGCATAGCTGGGGGTGGTATTTACACCTATAGTTATAGAATCCTGGTTTTGGTATTTAGACAATAAAAATTGAGAAGCCAGTTCGCGTGTATTTTGATGATTGAAATAATCTACCACGGCATAACTATAGGTCCCAAGGCTTATGATCAAGGCTGAAATTAGGACCTTAGCAAGGCTTTTCTTCTTTTCATATAGATTTGCAATAAAGGAACCACCCAAAACTACCCAAGCCCAAGCAACTGGAGTAAGTCTAGAGCCCATCACTATATTTACAAAACTACTGATGATATAGAAGCATATCATCATCATCAAAATAGGGAAATATTTTTTATCGAACAGTGTTTTCTTTAGGCCCAAAAGTCCAAGGACTAAAAATAGAATACCTACTTGTAAAGCGGTTACCTTACCGAGGTTCAGTATGTTGGTGATAATAAAATCTAAATCAAACTTGAAGAAGTTTAAGGGACTAGCTTCAACTTCTAAAGGGTTCAGCGGCTCTTTTTTTGTTAAAAAATTAAGTAGGTAATAGGGGGATAGGATACAAAAGCTAAGTATGCTGATAAAGCCAGTTAGGCAAAGTGTTTTGAAGTTTTTCCAATTAAGTTTTCTATGTGCCAACCATGCCGAGACAATCATTACGGCAATTAAGACTCCAGACAGTTTTATGGCACAGCAAACACCCAAACTTACACCTGCCCAGTAGAGGTATTTGTCCTTATTCTGTTTAAACCATTTAAGTAGGAATAAAAAGGCGATGGCAAAGAGTAGTGGGACTACGGTGTTTTCTACTCCATAATTACCATTTATTAGAAAGGTAGGGCTGAAGGCTGCCCCTAAGGCTAAAAGTATAGCTAAAAATTTGCCTTTGAGTTCTTTTCCAACTAAGTAGGAAATTAGGACCAATAATAGGCCCGGAATCAATCCCCACATAATTCTTTGAAAGCGAATGATCGCTCCATAATTCGTTGGATTTGAGATCAAATTTATTTTCGATGAAGGCAATTCGTAGAGGCCGATTGTCTTACCTAAGACAAGGTTGAAGGCCGTATAATAGGTAGATAGGTGTGGATGTTGTTTTCCGATGTCAGGGTCTAAATCAAAGCTATTTAAATCTAAATTCGCACAATGAGCTAGGTACGTAGATTCATCGATATTATAGGAGAATCGGGAATTCCAATCTGAAGGCAATCCCCAATTGAGAATACTTATTCGTACTACAGTCGTCAATATTAAAATTAGCAATAGCGCTGATCGTCCTGAAAACATAATTTCATTTTGGTTAATTCTAAAGTACAATTAATTTATTACAATTAATTTTTGGTTTGGATAAGTAGACATAAATGTTCGTTGTGTAGTGTAGATAGAACGTCTACTGATTGAGGTATCTGTAGCTGTTTTTCCTTGTTCTGTTGATGGTGGCTACTCTTCGATATCAAAGTATAGACTAAACTTTAGTATATTCCCCTGAGTAATTCAGATTCCTACGAACCCGGTCTAATGGAATTAGGTAGATCAATATATAGAGAAATGAAATTATTAATGCCCTTTATGAAATACGAGTTTGAGCTAAGTGAAGAACATTTGGGAAGACTTGAGCTATTAAGAGAGAACACGTTTAACAGAAGAAAATTGACTTGGTCTAAGACCACAAAAGAATTTATTGGCGACATAAATCCTGAAGGGTTCAACCTTATTGTTGCACATAGAAAAGGAAGTAAATTTACAATTAAAGCAAAATTTGGAATGCAGCCGGGGAAGGGGTTTTTATATATTTTACCTAAGTGGAAAACAACCATTTATTCTGGGATCTGGCTGCTAATAGTATCTTATTGGATTATAAACGGTCTAAATGAAAAAGGACTTGAAGTATCTTTAAACAAAATAGGATTTTTGTTTTTAGTATTCATTATGATGTTAATTTTTAGTTTCATAATTCCTTTTAGACATATGAAAAAGAAGGGAGTTTATCGACTTATGGAGATACTTGGAATAGAAGATTTAAAGAAAATGTCAGTATGATATAGCTTGGTTTTTTCAGTTAAGAAAATACATACTGAATATTTCAATAAGTAGATAGATGGTGTATCCCCAAGAATAGGGAGGAAAGAAACCACAAATAGGGTGATCAAAATGGCTAGGTCTTTCCAATACCTTTACATCATAAAATTTATCTAACTTAAAAACTTTTCAGTATGAAAAAAATTTCTAGCCTTATCGGTCTTATGACTGTATTATTATCCTTTAATTGTGCAGCACAGCTCACAACTATTGAAGGAAATGTTTCTAATACCAGTGGAGTCCCTGTTACTGTTACAACCATGGTAAATGACTTTTTGGGAAATCCTCAATATTTTACTGCGACTACAGATAGCATGGGAGACTATACTATGAGCAGTGTGGATTTGGATTCTTTTTTACAAATGGTTTCACCTACATTAAGTGTTTATATTGTAGATTGTAATGCGGATACTTCGCTGCAAGCATTTTCAAATTTTTCTCCGGCAGGAACCGTTCTTCAAGCAGATTTTGACTATTGTCCTTCCATTTCAAATCCATGTTCAAATGTTGCTGCGGCATTTACGTATACACAGGTAAATCCAGCTACTCAGAATTTCATTCCAAACTTTGCCTATATCATCAACAATTCTATCGGTTCAAACCTTAGTTATACTTGGGATTTTGGAGACGGTACTACAGGTGTTGGAGCAAATGTTAACCATACTTATGTAGGGAATGGTCCTTATGCACTTTGTTTAACTATAGATGATAATGCTGGATGTGTAGATACATTCTGTGATACATTGACTGTAGGTTCAAATGGTCAAATTATGAAAATGGAGCCAGGTTTCTCTATTCAAATTGGTGAAGGTAACCTAAGTACTGAAGAGCTTATCGGTCAGATTAACTTAGACATTTACCCTAATCCGGTAAAAGATCAATTAATTATTTCAATTGATGCTGAGGTCTTGACAAATGCACGTTTTATTCTAACTGATCTTTCTGGAAGAGAAATTCTTTCGAATGTACTGGTAAATAAAATCAGCCAAATAGATCTTTCAAATACTGCTAAAGGTACCTATATCTTGAATGTTCAGAATGAAGGTAATATGCATTCTGAAAAGATTATTGTTCAATAGTAAATTTTTGATTTAACCCGATACTGGTGCACTGTTAATTGATTTTAGCAGTGCATTTTTTTGTTTTTTTATATTCCGTAATGATGAATGCTATACCTGTAGCCTCCAAATTTTTTTAATTGAGATCCATGTTTGAAATTTAACTACTGTAAGGTAATTTGTTATGATTTCTATATAAACTCATAGAAATTAAATGGGTAGGTGTTAATTGCTTATATTTCAAAATCAATAATAAATTT